>SMTZ1_10004974_pt1 | contig 19994 bp, 17 predicted proteins | sample DeeMarSWOR136_30_FD_25667 | JGI IMG/M metagenome (IMG submission 25667) | reverse complement strand
TCGGGGAAGACAAATATTTTTCCCGGTTATATCTGCTAAAATATGGCACCAGAAATTACTTATGGCCCCTCCCCCGATGGCGACGAGCTCATCCACTTTTATGCCAATGGTTTTTTCCACGGCATTGAGGGCAAATAATTTTTCAAAGGCAATGCCCTCCAAAATGGATCGGTACATGTGTCCCTGACCATGCGATGATGACAGGCCAATAAATGCTCCCCTGGCGTTTATATCCCAATAGGGATTCATGACGCCACATAAATATGGCAGGTGTAACAACCCATCGCTTCCGGGAGGAACTTGTTTTGCTTCTTTTTCCAGCTGTTTATAAATACCCGGATGTTTCAACGGTTGGATATTCAAAATATTTTTTATAAACCAGTCAATCGCGAAGGTACCGGCTCTTAAACTGCATTCATAATAATACCCGCTTTCGGAACAAGTGATCATAGTGCGAAATGCCTTGCTGGACCGGTAGTGGGATCCGTAAACACCTGCCACCACGGCTGTACCCAGGTTGAGATAGGCACGTGCTGGAGTGAGGGCGTTTGATCCCAATCCAGCCGCCTGTCCGTCCCCACCGCCAGCCACAACCAAGGTCCTGGTGCTAAGTCCGGTTAGTTCCGATGTCTTTTCAGTGACCCGGTCGATAACAGTGCCAGGACAGTATGCGGCGGGAAGTTGAGCTTCGGTCAATTTTAAAGCAGAGAGAATCCTGGGAGACCATCGCTTATTTTTTAAATCAAACAGTCCGAGCGGATCTGCGCTTGCCCAGCTCGTCTTGAAGAAACCTGTTAGCTTCCAGACCAGCCAGGTATGTACGTCACACACCATCGAAATTTTCTTGAATAAATCCGGTTCGTGCTTTTTCAACCATGCCAGACGATAGACCACCGGTGCATAGTCGGCAGGTTTGCCAGTTATTTGGTGTATTTCCCGTTCTCCGATTTTTTGTGAAAACGGCCCCACTTCATCCTTACACCGCTCATCCAGCCAGACAATAGCGGGTCGAAGAGGATAACCATTATGGTTTAACGGAACAAACGTTTCTCTTTGATTGGAAATAGCAAGTGCTATAATTCGTTCAGGGTCAATGTGACGGGTTATTTTTCGCAATGCTTTTTGCGTAGAAATCCACCGGTCATCCGGGTTCTGCTCATAGTAATTTGACTGCGGTGAAAAAAGAGGGATGGTTTCATTGGCACGGGCGACAACCTTTCCTTTTTTATTAAAGGCAAGCACCTTTGTACCTGTGGTGCTTGAATCCAGTCCGATAACCAGATTTTGCGTCTTTTCTTTAAGGTGCATTTTCAATTTTTCTAAGGTACAATTAATCCACGGATATCATCGCTTTCATGAGACTAGCTTTATGATTATCCATATTCATCCCATTCTGAAAGTTTCCAATTAAACAAATTCTTCCTTTTGCCACCAGTCCGTTAACATGAGATGATATGTGTTCTGCATTTTCAGAATACGATGGATCAGCTTATTTTCATCACTCCCATTATAAGCATTCATCCATTCTAACGCACTTATATGAAAAATTGTTAACATCGAATCAATAACAACATCATGATTATAGAAATTTTGTACGAAAATCATCCGGTTTAAGGGTAATAAAACGAAAAGTGCAGATAATAGGTTCACACTCGTGTTACAATCCTTTAGGAATTATACAATTTTTAGTGTCTAAATTGGTGATATATGGAAATGTTTTCTTGATATCATCCTTAATATTTGGAAAATTTTCCCTGTCCTTTGGCATTGTAAGCATATATCACGATATTATGGGCCAAACATGGAAAATACCGGATTCCTTTTTTAACGTTTGCTCTATATATCACTCTGAAATAGAAAATTAGGGGAGGGAGAGATGGAAGGCAATAAAAAATTCCAACCTGAAGTAATCTCATGCTTCCCATCGGATGAGAATAAAATCTATTAGAATATTTCTGGATGAGCGGATAATCCTCTGCATCTAATTCTCTATTGGTACATATCATGATTTATTGGGAATTTTTTAGGACAAATATATGCCAGATAGCTATTTAGGTTTCTTGTCATTGCCCAATATGGGATCGTTACCAAAACGTTCAAACCACCACTCTTCCTCTGATAAATAATTGTTGACTTCTTCTTTAGTAAAAGAAAATTTATATTGATTACAGTAAGTAATAATAATATTATAGGCAGCAATTATTTTTTTTGTCATTTCATTACATTGTTCATTATTCTCTCTGCATTTGTCAGGATGCCATTTGCTGAGTAGCCTTTTATAATTTGATTTAATTTCTTCCATAGTTGCTCGTTCGGGCAGCTCCAGTAATTTTCTTGCTTCAGTAATTTCTTGGTATTTATTCATCAGTTAAGATGGCAGTTATATTTTCTTACCACGTAATACTACAAAAGACCCTTCTCCGTATCCCGATTTAACAATTTCATGTTCGGTGATTTCCGATAGATCCCGGAAGATGGTTTGACTGAAGCGGAAATCATTGAAGCCTGCATGTTTCATTATCTCAAGAACTTCATCAACCGAATAGAAAGTGGCTTCTTTATAAAACACATTGTCATTCTGGTGTCTTAAATAAATCTGTCCGATCGGACTATTCCTGTCTATTAAACCAATAATAAGATATCCTCCTTTTAGTAAAACTCTACAGGCTTCTTTAAAAGCTTTGTCAATATCATTAACGAAGCAAATAGTAGTAACCATGAGAACGAATTCAAATACTGAATCTTTAAAAGGAAGTTTTTCAGCTACTCCGCCCAAAACCTTAATCTTTCTTTTTTGAGCAAACTTTCTCATACGATCGGAAGGATCGACACCTAATTTGACTCCCAGAGGCGCGGCGAATCTACCTGTACCTACTCCGATTTCCATGCCGTATTGCCCTACTGGAAGTAAAGATCTAACGGCTTTTATTTCAGCTTCGTAAACCCTGTAATTTTCTTCAAACCACTTTTCATATCGAGTTGCATATTTTTGAAATGCTAGGATTTTAGGCATTGTAATAGTTTAATATAAATTCAAATCAATCAATTTACGAGAATAAATACGTTTTTTTAATATAGCTATCTAACGTCCAAACTCAGCGGACGTAACACCACGAGAACCCAAGCACAAGTGAATAAATTTCCCGCAACCTGATGTAACGAGAAAAGCAAAACCGACGCAGCGTTTACTATAGCGCATGGTTGTTTGGAAAATAAGCACTTATCGAATCAAACTCATTTTCTTTACAGACACAAAACTATCTGTGATAATTTTATATAGATACAGTCCACTGGGCACTGGATTGCCGGATGAATTTTTACCATCCCATTTGATAGTATGTCTTCCTGCTAATTTTTCTCCTTCATATAATGTTACAATTTTTTGTCCCAAAATATTATATATGATAATCGTAACATAGCTGTTTTCGGGAAGCTCATACTGAATGATGGTTTCCGGATTAAAAGGGTTCGGAAAATTTTGTTGAAGTGAGTAGGTATCTGGCAAGTGTGCATTTTTTTCATTAGAAATTGAAGTTACATAGGAAAATTGATTCCCATAAAAATTTTGGGGAGTATCAGGTAAATAAGGGGGTTGGGAAGCATCCAGATCCATAAAACTACTCATCCACTCCGGCATATCGGGGGGATTATTCATTAATATATCGCGCCAGGCTTCATCAGTCAATCGATTGCTGATAGGCTGGGGGAATTCATAGTATGAAAATACCGCCCCTCTCGTCAGACGAATCAAACCGCTTTCATTGACAATTACCAAAATTTCTAAAGGATATCCAACACCTTCTTCCAGACATTGATTGGTGTTCGAATCCGTATGGACATCAGCAATAATTGCCATATTATCTTTTGAGTTTTGTGGATCATCCGGATCAGTACAGATATCTTCTAATATTTTACCGAAACTAAAAATATTCTGGTGATCACTGTCCGAAAGAGGTGTGTTTTCTAATTCCTTAATGGAAACATCTCTCAGAAAAATTAAATAATCTTCCAGTAGTTGAATGGGTTCCTGGAATGCTGGTAACAATAAATTAAAATTTTGCAGCCCTTCCCGGGTATAGCGCACCAGGCTTGCCAGCCTGGCATATAAATATGGATTGGGTTCTATATAACTTTTAGGAAGGTCTGCACCGCCTCCGCGAGGTGTTTCACTTTGTTTGGCATAGAGAATAGTATCATGCCTTAACTCTGCCCAGGAGGCCAATGCCGTCATCAATTCTTTGTCTGCCCAGGCGAATGTTTGCATGAAATGAGGATAACCCATCCCTTTTTGATACAATAACGGCATCAGACAGTATAGCCAATTCCAGTAAAGATTTTGCGCCCATTCCTCTGGTGATTTATTGATAAATTCCTGTTTCAGAGTATCGATCTGCCCAGAATAATTTGGATAATTTGTTTCATTGTAAACAGAATCCAATATGGTAAAGGCCCTGTCTGATCCTAAGATGGTTATAACATCCAGGCCTTTGGGGAAAATACGATCTCCAACTTTTGGCATAACAAGCTCGCTAAACATGTAAGAATCCGGTATAAACCGCTGACCCATAAAACGGAAGCCTTTATAAGTGATAAAAGTACCATATATCCAATTAGGTATACCAGGCTCGGGCAACAATTGTGCCTGATCCATGAAAGCATTTAGTAGTGATTCATTTGCCAGGCTGTCAACTGATAAATTCAGAAAATTATCACCATAAATCTGATCGGCGATATTCTTGTAGTCATATATATTCGGATCGTCAGTTTTGCCTACAAAAAAAATGGTAGGTTCGTATAGACTCTGCCAGAGTGAACTGAGAGGTTGGCCATTAACTTGTTCCGAAAAAAGCAGCTGAATCATGCTCAATGTCTGCAGTGTATGACGTCTGGCTAAATCTTCGAACAGATCAGGTTCCATAGTAAATCTGGTCCAGCCATACCACATCATGGCTTTAAAGAAAGCCCTGAGGGTATCACTCCTGGTATAATGCCCCCGCACCTGAAATTGGCTGTAATCTAACTTGGAGAAATCTCCCAGGATTGGCGAATAATTATAACCAGCATGCTGTGCAATGAGCTCAAGTTCAGCGGTTACGATTGTAAGAACAGTATCCGGAACGGATACATAATCTCCGTTAAGCAGTTTTTTCGCTACGCTAAAATAGGCAAGATTGTTGAAAAGGGCCTCCCGGGTTATGGTTTTCTGGGCATTATTGTATAACGAATCCGATCTATTCAGCAGGGATTCGGTAAGCAAATTCAATTTTTCAAAGAACAGTTTTTCTTCTATTTTCCTGAGAAAACGATCAAACAACACGTGATAGGCATGCAACATAGCATCTGTAGTAACAAAAACAGGTTTGCCATCATCGGTACTTTGATTATAGACCTCGTATATTTGCGTGCACTCGCTTTTTCGTACCGTGAAATGATTCTTTAGTAGAAGGAGTGAATCCGTTGGACTAAGGCTTGTCATTCTATATACATTGCTGAAATCAGGTTCAACGGTAAACGACGGGACATTGGGAGTAAAAACAGCAGCGTATGGATGATAAGTGCCGAAACTGGTATTCACTTCATCTGTTATTTCGGCAATCATATTTGTTTGGCAAACGGCGTTGTAAGAAAAAATCAAGAGAAATGCGAATACACATGAAAGCATTAGCACCTTTTTCATTCTGGTGTTTCCTATGCTTTTGATTATATTGAAAGATTTTGTTGCTTCATAACAATTGGATCAGCCGTTGGAACAGCATTAGAATTAACTGGTGTGAAGTGCCAAAATTTGTATTGCCCCGAAAACCACCTGAAGAAATTGCCTGTTCCAAACGGCAGTATTTTTTGCTGTTCCTATTATTTATTCTCCCATAGATGGAAAAGTAATGTAATAATTATTGCTTTTCGTAAGGAAATTTTTTGCCACCCTGATTTAAAATAAATGAGTTATATTTAATTTTCCCGTTATTGTCCTGAGTAAATTCTATGATTATTCCCGCTTGCTCGAATCTGAATTCCGTTCTACTGAAAGGTGTTAAGGGAAAAGCTGATTGCCCGGTAGCTTGCCCATAAAGTTGGCTACCTTCAACTTTTAATGTAATTTTAAGTGGTAAAAGATTTGAGGAAAATTCACCTTCATATTTTTTAAGCTCTTCCAGATCCAGTTTGACTTCTTTGGTTGTGAAATCTGGTATCTCAAATGGGACGTTGAAATAAATACTTAAAATACCGATCATAATATCATTGATATTATAATTCATCCCATTAGCCGTTAATGATATGGCAACATTTTCATTTGGAAAATACCCTAAATTTGAGACAAAGCCATCAATTCCCCCATTATATCCGTAGGCGATATTATTTCCAAATGGGAATTGGATAAGTCCCTTCCCGAAACGATCCTTTATCTCTTTCATCTCGTTGAGTGAATTTTCGGATACTAATTTATTGGTGAAAAGATCAGTAATGAAGACGGTTAAATCACGAGGGGTCGAAACTATTGCTCCTGCTCCGTGGGGAATACTCATATCTGTTTCAGTCTCTAAAAGCCATTTCCCCTCCAGAAATTTGTATGAAGCAGCCTCGTTTACTTTCGTATCAATTTTACCGCCATAGTAAGTATTGGTAAGATTTAATTGAGATGTGATTTTCCTCTTTAGTTCCTGCTGATAGGTTGAATTTGTTATTTCTTCAATTATATATCCTAGCAAAACATAATTTGAGTTAGAGTAGTCGGTCTTTTCGTTCGGTTGAAAATCAAGCTTCAAATTAGCAAACAATTCTAACATTTCTTTTTTTGACTTTTTAGAAGTCATATATTGTGAATATTCTTTGTCACTGGTAAAGTTATGAATGCCACTTCGATGGCCTAACATATCTGAAATAGTGATTTCTTTTGAATTCAGAATTTGGGGATAAAATTCAGATAATTTGGTCTCTAATGTTAATTTACCTTCTTCAATTAATTGAAATATAATGGTAGCAGTAAACATTTTGGTGATAGAACCAATTCTAAATTTGGTCAAGTTGCTGTTTGGAATTTTTTCTGTTACTGATGCAAAACCAATATAATTTTCATAAACTAATTTCCCACTCTTTGTTATAACTGCTCCGCACATTGCTTTGTTGTTTTTTTCTAATTGATGAAAATAATTATCAAGTTTGCCTTTATTAAATTCATCTTGTGCTTTTAGATTAATCAAAAAGAAAATAAGCAGCGATACTGTAGTGGTAATTGAAGTTTTTTTCATTTTTATCTTTCCCTGAAGTTATACCAATAAATATTTAGCTAAAACAATATAACAATTCTTTTTTCTAATCACTTTATTTATTTCTCTGCTTGATAATATTCAAAGCGAATTCTAATTGCGTATCCTTATTGTTCAAAATATCTTCGATATCTGGTATGACTTCTAGATCTGGAATAACACCTCGATCATAATAAGGATAATCAAAAACAGCCAGCAAATAATAGCGCATGGGTATATTTACCTGGATTTGGGTATTGGGAAGGGTTAATTTTATCCAATCTCCACTGTTATTCCCATAATAAGCACCACCAGTTTCTTCCCCGATAAAAGTTATTTTATCATGAGCATTTGAATGGGCGATTGCACAGAAATCAGATGCAGCAGAAAAACTCCATCCATCAATCAACATGTAAATTTTACCCTGGAAATGCGGCTCTTGTGGATTAATTAATTGATGCCATCCCGACTTTCCCTTTAAATCGAATCTACCGGTTTTTTCATTTTTTACATAAGACAATGAATTGACAAAATTGAAGAAAAATCCATGCTGTGTGTATTTTAAAAATGAGTATTTAGGTGTAGGAACATCTATTCTTTCGGCAATCCGATATGGTTTATCAATAAACTTTGAGAGAACAGTGCTAAAGTAGTGCACATCGCCGCCATTATTTCCTCTTACATCAATAATCAGGTTTTTGATATTTTTCTCTTTTAATAAAGTAAAAGTGGAATCAATGAACCCATAGAAATCTCCATAATTGTTTTTAATAATTCGCGGTATAAATGTTACAATCGTCATTACTGCGACAACTGGATTATCCATAATTTCAAATTTTAAGGGTTCTTTTTGACGGGCCATATAAGAAGATTTATATTTTTTTATCTCTTCCCATGGTTTTGCTGGAATCACTTCATCCTTCACTATATTATTGCCAAAAGGAATATATTTAATTTCAAAGCTGTCTGTGGGGCTAATACATTGACAATACAATTCTGAAAATTCTTCGTCCAATCTTCGGTATTTCGCAGTTTGAATATTTCCATCAGAGGAAATCATCTTGAAAATCATTTCGATTATTTCGGAAATTGTTTTTTGATTGATAGAGATGATTTCAGAACCTGATGGAATAATTTCATTCGAACTAAAACTTTTTAAAACATAAGCTTTGTTTGAAATAAATTTTAATTCCAGAGGAAAATATTTATTCTGTTTAGTCATATAGTTCCGATAATTATGCGATAGTGAAATACTTGTATGTCCACATCGTATTTGTGCAATAATTGGAGAAATGAATCTGAAAAATTCTATTTCTGTCCTTTCGCTTCTTATCTCGGAATTTAGACTGTCGAATAAAGCATCAAATTTTTCCTTAGTTATATAGCGATAAATACCAGGATGAGCTTCTTCAAGGGCGGATTGCAGAACAGTATAATCTTCTTTTAAATCTTCTATTTTAAATTTTTTATTTATGTCAGAAGTAACGGATATTTTCTCATTGCTTGAACAATAAATTAATAAAATAGCGGCTACATAAGGTGTGAGTTTTTTCACTAAGTTGTTTCCTTATATAAATGGTCTGATTGAGTTATTTGAGCAAAAAACATATACTATTTTTTGGATTTATATATTAAAGAAGCAACCATGCCACAAAATATACATTGAATAAGTCCATAAATACACCATTGAATAACAAGTTTAAAAGGAATGGGATAAACTACATATTGATTGAAGGCAGGGACACATATTACGATAATACCAATAACGAATCCAAATCTTATTCCGGCCAGAAGACTCTGACCAAAACCCCTGCTGTAAATATATACAAATAGAAAAGAAAAGACGAAGATAGCTATCGACATTATCCACATTATTGACATCATATCAGGACGCCAAATGGAGCTTAATGACTCATAGGTTTGACTTAAGATTACTGAGTGAATAATGAAATTGAAAATTTCGAATGTAATAAAAACTGCTATGCCCGCGAAAAAAAATCGTTTCATATTCATAATGATGACTCCTTTTCCTATCAATTCTTGTTTAGGCGTAACTTTGTGATATGTGAACTAATTTTCCTGCTTTCGCTTTTGTATCTGTAATATTTTTCCTGTCTTTTCAGTCTGGCTTATGGGTAATCATTTGATCAATTACATTTGCAACAATATTTGCTGATGGTTGGCTGTAGTTTGATAGCACAACCACTGTATATCCGCTGTCCAGAAACATTTTGAACTGACAATTAATGCCTCTGACATCTCCTTTATGTGAAGCAACCCGGCCAACCTCGCTGTTCGATAAAAAGAAGCCGTAACTGTGGAAAGAAACGTTTAATTCAGGCCTTTCTTCAAATAAAATTTTTGTATATTCGGGTGATAGCAGTTTGTTAGACCTTAGGGCGATATTAAATTTTGTATCGGTTTTGTTCAATATTTTATACGATTTATTCGCCTCGCCAATTGCTTTTTCAAACTGTACTCTTCCATTTTTAGCGACCAGCACTGTACCTGAGAACTCTTGGTCCTTATCCCGTTTCTTAAGAAGTATTTCTAATCGCTTAACAAAATCAGTTTCACTTAATTTTTCAACCTGTTTATCACTGATTATCGATTCAGTTTTGATTAACCAGTTAATCTTGTAGGATGGCGCTTACGAAACAGGAATTTGAAGCTTTGTGTAGGTGTTAGTTAGCTTATTATATATTTCCGCATTAATTAGATTTCCTTCTGCCGGTAAAGATTTATATAATTCATAGCCTAGTCCACCGGTTTCGTAGTAAAAACCCATGTTTAAGGATACAACAGAATATATTGGAACTCTCTTGAGCACATTTTCATCGTAACTATGCACAATGAATTCCTGCATAGCTTCCCTATCTCCAGAATTTAAGGCTTTAAGGAAACTATTCACGGTACTATTTATCACACTGTCCGGAATAGTATCAATCCCCTCAGACATATTTTGGGAAAAAGAAATTCGAGAAAACACCAATAAAGCAACAAATAAAATTACATGAATTGATGGAAATTGTACCTTAAACATTTTTTCCATAATTTTTTTTCCTTATTTTTATGATGTATTACTGTCTGACATATTTTCTGAATTTACAGGGCATATAACGTGTTACGTTTAAGCTGGCCGGAAGTGTGGACTAACGAACTGCCCTGGCAATTTAGCTACCATGGGCAACCAGGCGTTCCGGAAACAGCATGTCCTCCCGGTCGGAATCAGGGTCTCTAAATCCTTAAAAAAGGATGCTGATCCCGGTTGCTGTGACAGTATGACCTTCATACGAAAAATTGATATATTTAGTCCTGTTTGTCTTATTTGTACAGCGGGTAAATCTAATATAAAAAAAACCACTATTTTCCACTAATCCGAAACGTTTTCATTTTAATTGCCTGTTTGATTTAGTGAACCCTCTATCTACCTTTCGCTTATTAAAGTTGCGAGACTCTTTTTCTTATAAATTAAGATCAATTTTATGTTTTTCAAAAAAGGCTCTTTTAACCTGTAAGAATGATCCTGTAAATTTTGCCAACATAAAGGAAAATCAATGAAGCAACCTCGAAAGATTCTGACATCATTAATCATTCTAACTATATTGATTTCATTATTTTCGCCAGATGTTGCTGCACAAACTCCTTATAAACTTAACACAAAAAAGGAATTGATTATTATCGGAAGTGGTTTGGTGATCGGGGGCATGGGGACCTACTTCACCCAGAAGATAAATCCACTCACCATGAAAGAGATTTACAATTTATCCAGGCAGGATGTAAACGCCTTCGATCGTCCAGCCACCTACAATTATTCAAAATCGGCTACTCGCTGGAGTGATATTCTGGTGGGGAGTTGCATTATTCTTCCCACTACCTTACTCAGCCAGAAATTAATCCGGGAAGACTGGCAGACTTTTTCTATGATGTATCTGCAAACCTTGATGTTTTCCAATTTTATTCCTATGGTCAGCAAGGGCAGAGTACAGCGAATCCGGCCTTATGTATACAACGAAGACGCTCCACTTGAAAAAAAGATGGACACCAATGCCAAGCTGTCATTTTATTCAGGACATACTACCAATGCCTTTGCCAGCTCAGTGTTCTTTTCAACTACCTACAGTCATTACTATCCCAATTCCCGATGGAAACCCTATATCTGGACCGCTTCGCTGGGGCTGGCAACTGTGGTGGGATATTTGAGATTTGAAGCCGGTAAACATTTCCCTTCTGATATCCTTTTGGGAGCATTAGTAGGAAGTGTGATCGGCTATTTTGTGCCTTACCTTCACCGCGCAGAAAATTCGGGGAATAGTGCCGAATTGTCATTCGCGCCTCTGCAGAATGTTGGATTTCAAATGCGATTCAATTTCTAAAATACCTGTTAAAAATAGAATCTGCCCAAGTCAGATCGATGGCATACAGAGATTTTGTTTCCTGGATACAGTAAATTTTTATTGGAAAATAGAAATTGTTGGCTTTCCTGGTGGCAGGGAAGTAAATAATTAGGTGGCTGAATCTACCCAGAATCGTTCAATTTTGGCGTGCGAGCTTTAAGCTTCGGGGCCAGGCTGCTGGCCCAGACACGGATGGCCTCCCAGTCCCGTATGTCACTTGCCGGCTCATTGCCGGCAAACAAATTTAGAGGGAAGGATAGCTTCGCCGGGTCGTACTTGCCTCCAAAAATTTCAAGGGCAACCGGGGTAAGACAGGGGAAATTTACTAACGCCTTATTTAATTGAGTGCGCGAATCCTGCCACTCCTTCTCATCATAAAGATCATAAGTTTGACCTAGCGCGAAGACTGCAACTGGCTGTTCTGTGAGGGCTTCGCGATGCCGCGATAGGAAACGGAGCGCGTCCTTGTGCCAACGGAACATGAAGAGGGGTGCCCCCACCACGATCGCGCTATACCCTACGAGTGTAAGAACTTCCCGCAAAGGCTTTGTATCTGCCGCAAGCCCACATTCACGCAGCGTTGTCGCAATTGCTTCGCCAACTTCCTGGGTTGAGCCGTAACGTGTTGCATATCCTACCAAGATCGAAGTTAATATAATTATCTCCTTTTGGAAGGTTATTGCCTAACGATTTGGCTAACCTGCCGCAGGCTTGTGGGACACAGACTTTGATTAACCAAAAAACTAAATGTGGGCTGCAAAACTTGAAAAACCGCACATCCCCTGCGGTCAGGTTGAGCCGATTCGTTATGTGATTCAAATTGTATTCTTAAGTTAAGGCTATTTTACTCATATAGCTATACATGCTGTCGTGCTTCAGTGCATTCTATTAATTTATTGTTACTCCTTAATATGATTTTCTATTCCCATATTCTTTTTAAACATTATTGCGAGAATTAACATTGCCATTGGAGCTGTTATCGCCCAGGGAACACCTAAAAGTAGTAAACTTTCTGAAAACTCAGGGTAGAAATAAACAAATGCGATCAAAGGCGTAACAAGTGCATTCGCCAGAAAAGAAATTCTAACCCATCTTTGAAATCCTTGTTTCTCAAAAACAGGGAGAGCTAATAACATTGCCAAACCCATCGATATATACCCGATTGCATCGAAGTTCCAAAACATAGAATGTGGTGTTTGAACGAGAATACTAATCTGGTTGGATGCTCCCTTAAGTGTCATAGGAATAACTGTCGCTAATTGAACAACATAATTGGCAGTAACAAATACTGAATAAATTATTGTAAAGATAAGAGCAGCATGACTCCAGAACTTTTTATCGTCTGGGGTGGAATAATGAAGTGCAAGCATTTCCAGTAAAAAGGGTATCACTATACAAAGAGAAAAACCATAAATCAAGATTTCATCAAATGGATAAGTGAGAACTTTTAAAAGTTGTAGAGTTTGAGCCAATACAAATGCAATATTTGCACCAAATGCTGCAATTCCAACCCAGAAACCGAATTGATTAACTTCTCTAGTCATTATTTACTTCCCTGAGTTGTTGAAAATTATATTCTAATATTTAATAAGTTTTTCACCAAGTTCCCTTTTTGTAAATAATGAATGATTATTATAAGAGAGATTGGTAGATTTAATAGTATACCAGAAAGTAGTCCCGGTGCATATTTCTTAAGAATAAATGTTGCAACTAAATGAGGAAAAATGGAATTCAATCCCATCATTCCAATAAAACCAAGATAAACGTAATTGAGGATATTTCCAGGCTGATCAAACAGAATGTTTACTAATGTTATCAGATAACCTAACATAGTTACAATTATGACTGCAAAAATAAATTGATTTCTTTCCACGGGTTCATGAAATTTTTTAGCATGCTTTGACCATTCAGGTAACCATACAGATTCTTCTAAATTATGAAGTGTGAATCCCATCAGAAAAAGTAACTTTATTGATATTGCCATTAATTCAGTCATAAATATTTCTCATTTTATATACACATCACCCTTATATCTGGGATATTTTCCGTGTATCAAGATATTATGGGCAAAACATGGAAAACACCGGTCACCATTTTCCATGTTTGCTCTATATATCCATATAAAAAGGAAAATTAGGGGAAGGAGAGATGGAAGGCAAGAAGAAAATCCAACCTGCTGTATGCTCTTGTCTCCATTGAATGAGATTAAGATCCATCAAAATATTTCTGGATGTTTAGTTTTTGGTGCAAAACTTACCTGACTATTTTTACTTACTGATCTAAATACGATTACTTTTTAGGCAATATATTTTCCTCTAGAGTACCCAGGCATAGCCCAATTTGATAAAGAAGGTCCGGTCGGATTGAGTCAATCTGTAATCTTGACTGCCATGATAGTTATCGGTGTATCCCAGGAAAAGCACAGTACGGGGATTGATCTTGTACGAGAATAAGAGCTGACTGAAGAAGCGCTGCTCTTTAGAGTCTATATCATAAGTGTAATTGCCGGGATTGTAGTTGTAATTCACGTGTTGAATGATGGCCCGGAAAAAAGTGCGGACGTTGAACTGGTAGACACCTGAAAGCTGGCTTATGTTCGCCGTGTATAGGCGTGCATTCTGAACGGTCATCAGCTCGTAAGTATGGTCGAAGTAAAGACGCAGATGTTTGCCGAGATTGTAAGTTAACCAGGGATTAATCCTTAGCCTCTTACCTAACCGGGTGTTGGCGTAGTCAATTTGGTCTCCGAATATGGTATATGCACTTAACTGTAAATTACTGGAAGGCCAAAAACTACCTTCAATATAGAAGTAGGTTAGATCGAACTCACTATTAGAGTATGCTTCCCTGGTTTTTCGTGCTCTTACGAAAAGAGAGGACTGCATGGTTCCGCTATATGAAAACCAGAGTGAAGCAATCTTGTTCAGCAGCTTTCCACCAGGTTCTTCAAAATAGTTAAGTTCGTTTCCTAACCTGAATAGAGACCACCACGAACCGGGATTTGCATTCCAGGTGTATTGTAATCCTCCTTCAACATTACGGAATCCCACCCTGGGGTAATAGCCAAGATCAGCGCGAAATTCCGAACCGGCTTCTTCATAATCCGCCCACCAGCCCCAGGTCCTGGTGTAGTGATCATACTCGAATGATACAAGCATATCAGTGAAACAGCCGGAAGGTTGATCAAATTCGTCTACTACTTCAACCGGATACTTTGTGCCGGAACCGAGGACCAGCAATTGGATTTGATTGGTAGGAGTAAAACGGAAGTCCAGGTCGAATCCGGCTACCCTGTTATAATAATCCTTCCCTTCCCGATCAGTAGCCAAAAGCCCAGCGGTGTATCGACTTCCAAAGTCTCTTTTATAGCGGAAAACAGAAGAGGTGTGGGCCATGTTCAGTGAAGTCGAGTTTGATTCCTGACTCCCGGGGAAGATGAGGTTTGTTATTTCATCACGCACCACATACGCGCCAATGGTGTTGGCACCTTCCTTACCAGTCAGTTTAAGCCCCCATAATGGGTCGCGTATGATTCGGGTGTAGATGATATTTTCTAAGGCGGCAAAAAAGTCGGAGCCTTCAGTAAAGAAGGGTCGCCTTTCAGGATAAAACAGTGCGAAGGGTTCGTTGATGTCGAGCTGCTGGGCATCAGCCTCAACTTGGCTGAAATCAGGATTTATCGTGAAATTTGATGTCAGGTTTGGTGTGATTCCCCAGAGTGCGGTTAACCCTAATTCAGCTTCCTGGTCACGCTTCTTAAGGTCTCCATGAGGAAAATCTGGTCGCTCATCTGAGTGGAAGGCGGTGATTGTTGGGTCAATCTCAATATTACGACCGGGACTGGCGCCTTCGAAGCCTTTTATCTTCACAGCCTGGCACAGATAGCAATTATTGCTGCGGTCTCTGGGGAAAAGCCCTATATGGTAAGGGTAGTCACGAGGGTAACGACGCACCGCATCAAATCCCCAAATTTGGGGTCCCTCTTTGCGCTGGAAACGTAAAGATGAAAAGGGGATGGCAATTTCTACAATATAGCCCCAATCAGTAATCCTGCTGGCAGAATCCCAGATTGCGTCCCAACCTTCATCCTCGCCACTTTGCGATTCGATTTCATCAAACTGCACTCCCTGAGCGGTAACGATGAAATCAAAACTCCGTCGCTGGTCATTGAAGGTGTCCAGAACCAGGGCAATCCAGTCGTCTCCACCTAAGGTATCTCGATCTCGCAGGTGGGCTCTAATTGATGAGGGATTGGGATCATAGCAACGAAAGGCAGCATAAAAGTTGTTTTCATTATAGGTGAGTAAAACTTCCGTGCTCACTGGCGGTGTCACGTTTTCTCCCGGCCGGACTTCATATTTCAATTCCAGCACAAGTGCCTCCTGCCATGCTCCTTCATCCAGGACGGCATCCACGGTAATCTCGAACTCGGTCTTAGGAACAATATAAGGGTCTTTGGTTGTTTCTGATCCATCGTTATTGTTCGCCATCGCCTGTTCATATAATGATAACGGAAGGAGAACAGATATCATGCAGACTGATATGCTGATTGCCAATGATTGGAAGGATCTCATGGTTGCTTTCCTTTCAAAATTATATGCTCTGGCAATAGCGGAAAAAAGGACATTACTATAATCTACGGATAAAGTTGAAATTTGTTGTAGAGATGTTGTTATTAGTATGGGTGAGCGACTTGATGCAAACGCCTTGATTTACCTTTCAAAGTATCAAGTCAAATATTCACAATTTCTTCCGGAAGGCAACGCTACAAATAAATCATTAAGCTAATATTTAAGGTATTCCATTGAAGAGTATTTTTACCATTAAAGGTGTTATAATATCCGCCCATAAGAGAGATTGTCGTTGATCTTAGATGTGTTTGGTATCCAATTAAGGGAGATATCAAATAATAGTGAATGTCTGTATTTTTTGTTTTTTCTCCACCTACTTTAAATGCATCTTGATAATGGTAACCGACTTCAAATCCAATACTTAAATAGTCCAATGGATTTATTGATAATCTGCCACTCAAATTTATTACATTTCCCGGATCTTCATTCCAGGAATGTGTCACAGTATTGAAATCACCTGAGAAATTAATTATATAACCGGTTTTAAACGATAAAAGTAGATTCTCAAGGAGCTTAAAATCTCCTAAAAGATTCAGTTCTAAACTTGTCTGTCCAGTACCGGTTGGCTCAAACTCAGGATAATTCAGTTCATCAAAGGGACTTCCTGTTGCTAATTTAAAAGCTGGATGGAACATGAGTCGATGGGAAGTATGATCTCTGAATATATACCACCCTCCCAATCGGATATCACCCAATCCATTTTTTCCGGATAGATCTTCCAAATACCATAAATCTTCTGATAAAGACCGGTACTTATATGACTGTGACAGAACATATGGAATAAATATTGAGATCCCGAATCTTTCATGAAAGGAGAAACTGGCATCTAAATTCAAGTCGGAATAGCTCTGGATGGGATTTGCTTTTCCTTCAAACATTCCATTAAAAGTGCTTAAAGTTCCGATACTTGAATATTCTTCAATTGCTTATCCATAATTATAATTGATAGTAAATAATAAACTGTTTGGATAAGGTGTGTTAGTATAGCCAGGGATTGGACCTCTGATATCTTCTCTCATCATTGCGAATAATGATGGCACCATGAAGAATGTTAGAATGAGAATAATTTTTAAATTCTTCATGACATTCCTCGCATCATTATTTTTTTATTACCTGTGGATTAGCAGCGCAATTACAGCAATAACTTTACATACAAAACATTTAATTATATGTTTAAATTTGTTTTATTAATTATTATTTGATTCTTCACTATAATAAGTACCAGCATCATATTTGTTGACATAGTCTCTTTTTTATATCATGTAAAATACCTGAACATTTGTACGTTATTTATGAGTTACTGGTAAAATCGATTCTATTTTCTTTTTATTTTATGATTTGTGATGATCGGGTATAATTTATTTATTGTCTTAAAAACAAACATCTTTTTCTTTCTTTAAAACTTTTTGACGGACCAAAAAGTAACCAAAAAGTCCTCCGGCGAAATAAACTCGTCCGGCAGTTGCCGGACTCAAACAGAATTTCGCCGGTTAAAATACGTTCTTCTGTATTTATTTTCTTAGGCATCCATTTTTATGATGAAATAAATATTTTAGAATTGTAAAGGCTTTTCTGTTAGACTGAACTGTTCGTTAGCAATTCTTTCTCAACTTTCTTTACTACCAGGTTATTTTTCATTATTATTGTATCATCACTCCATTTTCCGTTCCAGGATATTTGAATAAAAATTGGATGAATTTCACCATTATCAAAATCAGCAGTAACCTCAATGATCATTTTTTGGTTGGGATTTAAAAATCCTGCAAAATTATTAGGAGTTCTATAAGTAGATATTCTGAAATTTTGTCCTTTAATTAGATTTCCAAAAGTGCAAATCTGGTCTGGACCGATCGTCTGAAATTGAGGAGGAAACCATTGCCATGTCAATTGGAGAGGTCCACTAAATGGTTGGATCGTCCATGCCCCATCAGCGGCTGTTTTAAAAACACTTTTTAACATTATTCTAACATTTTTAGCAGGAGATCACTTTCTTTTATTATTTACTAGAAATTTATAATACCGTCCAGGTGTGCCATCAGTAATGTATGTTAAATCACCCTCTGTATTATACAATGAAACGTCAAGCTTTGGACCAAAAAACTTATATTTTATCCAACCGCCCCATAATGCTAAAATTGCTATTAGTAATACCCCAATTGCTGCAAGTGCTTGAATAATGATAGTTAAGATTTCAGAACATTTCATTTTTATACCTTTTTAACTTGCTGCTAGCATTGACTTTATATGGGAATTTGCTTGATATAACGTTCCAGCCTACCAAATTCTCCATGTCTTAACCAAAACCAAATAAGCCAGCATTATAATTTACAAAATTCTGGGAATTTGTCAAGAGGAGTCAGGCAATTGCTAATTTATTATGAATAATTTTTCCTTAGCAATAGCCCTTCGGGGAAATATAAAGGGAAAGGTACATTAATAAATAAAGACACAAATTATCATATTCTCTGAAAAGAACATCACCATCCTGGGTCGTCTGAAATAATTGTAATAAAAAGTTTCCTCAACTTAATTATCTATTTTCTCCTAATCTTCATCTCTGCCGAGTTCTACCTGATCTTGAAGCGGACCATTACATTGGAAAAGGCAGGAATGGTCAACTCCTTATCTGTTAAGGATAACTCTTGTTCCTGTATGACTACCGCTGGTTCTTTTCCAGGCTCATTATAGGCTTCGGGATCCTGGTGGGTAATGACCCACATCTGTGCGCCGGTCTTTACCTGTGTTTTTCCGAAATCAAACCGCACCTGTTTATCTTTATTTGTTGGATTAACCACGGCAATGCTGACCATTTCCCGGTCTTCGGTCAGGGCTGCCGCAATATCCAGGTCGGGTGAGGCATGAGAAACCTCCACCGGAATTGTTCCAAAATGATGTCGGTAAAGCTTTAGAGGAAGGCCGGTGGCGGCAAAGGCAGCCTCGGTTCGGGTGGTTTTGATACAGCCGATCACATTCACGGTCTGAGCATAATTGGCCATATAATATAAATCGCTATTGCGGAAAAATTCGTGTAGCCCCATGGCAACTCCCAGCGCATCTTTAAGATGGTAACGAACGCCCAGTTCACCATAGATGTAATCGCCATACCAAAAATTCCATTCATCCATAGCTATTTGGATATTCTTAACTGCTAAACCATTTATCTCTTTGCGATACTGGCGATGCGCCACCGTTTTACGAATGATTTCCTGAGACAATTGTTTGGTATGTTCCGTTACCTCGCTTTTCTCCCGGCAATATATATGTTCGCTGATTAAATTCATATAGTCGGCGCACTCTTTAAGCATTGTTTCGGACCACTCTCCAACAGAACCGACCCCAATCAGTTTTATGTCTGGATCAACCTGCCACATCGCTTTAGCGACCCTGATATGTTTTTTTACATAATTCTCCAGAGGCATGTGGCCTAATTGCCATTCGCCGTACATCTCATTACCGACTGCCCACCACCTGACATTGTATGGTTCCGGATGACCATTCTGTGCTCTCAGTTTTCCCATTTCAGTATCAATCGAACCATTACAGTATTCCACCTCTTCCGCCACTTCTTCAACGGTACCCAGCCCGGTATTCACAGCGATAAATGCCTCTGAATCAAGCAGTTCCATAAGCTCCATATATTCGTGGATGCCGACATCGTTGTGTTCCACCCCTTTCCAGGCAGGATTTTTTCGTGGCGGTCTTTTGTCCCGCTCACCGATCCC
>SMTZ1_10004996_pt1 | contig 20002 bp, 16 predicted proteins | sample DeeMarSWOR136_30_FD_25667 | JGI IMG/M metagenome (IMG submission 25667) | reverse complement strand
ATCGCCCTGCTCTGGGGGGTTTTCGCCTATTACGGAGCGGTGATGACCGGTCTGGCAGCTCGTGCCCTCGTCCTTCACTACCCGCTCATCGATCCTGAGCACGCCTTTTTGCGGCTCAACGCCATGATCATGCCGGCATTTTTAGGCGGCTTGATGCTCTCGGCAGCCTTCGCGGCCATGCGGTCCACGGCCGATTCACAGCTTCTCGTGGCCGCCTCCGGCGTAAGCCGAGATCTGTACGAAAAAGTCTTTGGAGGGAGGCTCAGCCGGCGAGGTATGCTCTGGCTGAGCCGAGCAGTCGTTCTTGTTCTGGGCGTTTCGGCCATGGTTCTGGCCGCCAGCGGCACCAAAAAGATCTTCAGCTTCGTCCTCTACGCCTGGGCTATTCTGGGAGGATCTTTCTCCCCGGCAGTCCTGTTGAGTCTATACTGGAAACGGCTGACCCGCCCAGGACTGGTGGCCGGCATGCTGGTGGGGGCCGTCACCGCCGTCATCTGGAAACAGTGGGTCCGACCCAGCTTTAACCTCTACGAGCTGGTGCCCGCATTTCTGTTCTCCCTGCTCGTGACGGTGGTGGTGAGTCTGGCGACCAGGCCGCCGGAGGACGCCGCGGAGAGAATGGCGGGGTAAGCGAAGAAACACATGTTAGCTCCCAAATAGGAGGAGGGGATGACAAGATGGCCACCACTCACACTGGTCAGCCTGGTTTTTTCTCTGCTCTTTTGTGATATTGCCCAAGGCGATGAGAACGACTTGGTCTGGAGCTCTTTCCTGGGAGGGAGCGGCGACGAATATGACTCGGGCATCGCCGTTGATAGCTCCGGATACATCTACGTAACCGGCCTCACTCAATCACCTGATTTCCCTGCAACTGTGGGTGCCTTCGATACAAACTACAACGATGGCTATAGTGACATCTTCGTAGCTAAGATCAATCCAACAGGAACTGCCTTACATTACGCTACCTTTCTGGGAGGGAGTGGTGGCGACCATGTCTTCGGCGTCGCTTTGGATAGATCTAGTAATGCCTATGTCGCTGGTTGGACCAGCTCTTCCGACTTCCCCACCACTAGCGGAGCTTTTGACACCACTTACAACGACGAATGGGATGTATTTGTGACCAGGCTCAACCATGCAGGCGACACTCTGGACTTCTCTACCTTTCTGGGAGGTCAAAACAACGATGCCGCCGCCTCCGTCGCCGTAGATAACTTCGGCAGCGTTTATGTGACAGGGAGAACGCGTTCAGACGATTTTCCCACCACTGCTGGCACCTTTGACACTACGCTCAATGGCACAGAGGATGCCTTTGTGGTCAAGTTCAATTCAGCGGGAAGCCTGCTCGCATACGCCTGCTTCCTCGGGGGTAGCGAAGACGATAAGGGCTGGGGTATTTCCGTGGACACCATGGGCAACGCCTATGTTATCGGAGAAACTAGCTCTTCTGATTTTCCAACATCCACTGGAGCCTTCGATACAACCTATAACGGTGGTTCCGGTGACGCTTTCGTGGCACGGATTAATACACCGGGAAGCGCCCTGGACTATGCCACCTATTTGGGGGGAGAAGATTACGACTTCGGGCAAGCCATCTGGATAGACAACTGCGGAAAGGCCTACATGATCGGAACCACCCATTCAGATGATTTCCCCATCACCACCGGAGCCTTTGATACCACCCTCAGCGGGCCCAGCGACATTTTTGTGGCCCAGCTCAGTGTCACAGGAAGCGAACTCCATGGCACAACCTACTTGGGGGGAGGCTCCGCTGATGTGGGCATCGATATCACCGTTGACAACACGGGCAATCTCTACATAACGGGTGAGACTGCATCGACTGATTTTCCCACCACTGCCGGAGCATTCGATTGGACTTACCATGGCGTATGGGATGCGTTTGTGGCCAAACTCAACTTGGCAGGAAATACACTTTCTTACTCCACTTTCCTGGGAGGAGATGATTATGAAGGTGGCCGTGCCATCGCCTTGGACGGTTCTGGTAACGTGTACGTGACCGGTGAAACTTATTCATCCAATTTCCCCATCACGGCTGGGGCCTTTGATACAACCCTCAATGGCTACTCCGATGTGTTTGTGACCACGTTATACTTCGCCAGCACTCCAGTATGTTCAGAATCTCGTATGCCGAGATTTCCCGAGGCCTATATCCTCCGCCAAAACCACCCCAACCCCTTCAATTCCAGCACCCAGATCCGCTATCGCATCCCCGAAAACGGCGATGTGACCCTGAATATCTATAACATCCTAGGGCAACAGGTGAAGACTCTAATGGATTCGAATCAACCTGCTGGGGAGCATATCACAGATTGGGATGGCAAAGACTGGCGATCTCGAGAAGTGGCTAGCGGACTGTATTTCTGCCGGCTTCAGGTTAAGGACTTCACCAAAACCATCAAGATGATGCTGGTCAAATAGCAGAAATTTCATTATATTTATTCTGCGAGCTTTTTAAAGCATCACATATAACCAGCCATGAGGAGAAAAGAGTATGTACAAGAACCTGAGGATTGCTTCGCTTGTGGCGTTAACTCTAAACCTGATACTCTGGGGAATCGCCCTGGCCGATCTGCCCAGCTCATTTGATCTGCGCGATTACGACGGGGTGAACTACGTCAGCGCCGTCAAGGAGCAGTGGGGCGGCACCTGCTGGACCCATGGCGCCATGGCCGCCATAGAGGGAAATCTGCTTATGACCGGGGCCTGGGCAAATGCCGGGGAAGCCGGTGAGCCTGATCTGGCGGAATACCACCTGGACTGGTGGAATGGATTCAACCAGCATAACAACGACGACATCGATCCACCCGGGGGCAGCGGGCTAGAGGTCCATATGGGTGGCGACTACCTGGTGACTTCGGCCTATCTCGCCCGGGGCGAGGGCGCTGTGCGCGACATCGACGGACAATCCTATTACTCACCACCTTATCGAGATGATCCCGGCTACCATCGCTTCTATGTCCGGGACATCGAATGGTATGTGGCCAAGAGAGACCTGAGCAACATCGACATCATTAAAGAGAAAATCATGACCGCGGGGGTTATGGGCACCTGCATGTGCTACAGCAGCGGATTCATCAACGAAGATTACGTCCACTACCAGACGCCCGGGAGCCCACTGGATCCCAATCACGCCGTGGCCATCGTGGGCTGGGACGACGCCAAGGTCACCGAAGCCTCTGGGGGCCCCGGGGCTTGGCTGTGCAAGAACAGCTGGGGGGTAGATTGGGGCCTGGATGGCTACTTCTGGATCTCTTATTACGACAAGCATTGCTGCCAGCGGTCTGATATGGGCGCGGTCTCCTTCCAGAAGGTGGAACCCATGGCCTACGACCGCATATACTCTCACGATTATCACGGCTGGCGCGACACCAAGGAGGACGCCAGTGAGGCCTTCAACGCCTTCACCGCCCAAGGCGACGAGTTGCTCAGTTCAGTGAGCTTCTTCACCGCCGCCGACAGCGTCATCTACACCCTGAAAGTCTACGACAGCTTCTCTGGTGGCCAGTTGCTGGATGAGCTGGCCAATGAGTCCGAGCTGATCACATATACCGGGTTTCACACCGTGGATTTGGACGAACCAATACACCTGACACAGGGCGATGATTTCTACCTCTACCTGGAGCTATCCACCGGTGGTCAGCCGTATGACCGCACTTCGGAGGTTCCGGTGCTCCTGGGAGCCGCCTATAAGGTGACGGTGGAATCGTCGTCGGAGCCAGGCCAGAGCTATTATCGCAGCGGCTCTGAGTGGCTCGATCTCCACGACTTCGATACTTCTGCGAATTTCTGTATCAAAGGACTTGCGGAGCAACCTTTCACCGGTCTTTTCGATACTCAATCACCAGAAATGCCCAAGACTTACGCCCTGGCTCAGAACCACCCCAATCCCTTCAACGCCAGCACCGAGATCCGCTATCAGATCCCTGAAGATGGTCAGGTCACCGTGAAGATCTTCAACACCATGGGACAGCAAGTGCGAATCCTTTTGGATGAAGATCAAGGGGCCGGAGAATACGTGGTCACCTGGGATGGCCGGGACGATGGAGGCCAAGATGTGGCCAGTGGTCTCTACTTCTGCCGATTGAGCGCTGGCAATTTCTCCAAGACCACCAAGATGGCTCTGGTTAGGTGAGAGACGATTAGTCTGCCATCCCGGACTCGAGAGGAAGGGCTAACATCGATGAAGGCGATGCTGCTCCGGAAGAACAAGCCCATCGAGCAGTCACCTTTGACCCTTGAGGAGGTTCCCAAACCCCAGCCCGGTCCTCATCAGGTGCGTGTGAAAGTTCATGCCTGTGGAATCTGCCGCACCGACCTGCACGTCATCGAGGGAGAACTGCCCCCGGTACGCACCCCGCTGATACCTGGCCATCAAATCGTAGGAGTCGTGGACCGGCTGGGAGAAGGGGCCAGCCGGTTTCAGGTAGGCGACCGGTTGGGTGTCGCCTGGCTTCGCTGGACCTGCGGCAGGTGCGCCTTTTGCCGGGAGGGCAAGGAAAACCTCTGCGAGCAATCCCGGTTCACTGGCTACCACGAGGACGGTGGCTTCGCCGAATACACCCTCATCCACGAGGACTTCGCCTATCCTCTGCCCGAGATCTTTGAGGACCAGGAGGCCACCCCACTGCTTTGCGCCGGGATCATCGGTTATCGGGCCCTGAGACGCAGCCAGCTCAAGTCCGGCCGACGGCTGGGTATTTACGGGTTCGGCTCCTCTGCGCATATCATTATCCAGATCGCTCGACACCGCGGATGCCCGGCGTACGTCTGCACCCGAGGAGAGAGACACCGAGAGCTGGCCCGTCGGCTGGGGGCCACCTGGGTGGGCGAAAGTGCTCAGCCGATGCCGGTCGCGGTGGATAGCGCCATCGTCTTCGCCCCGGCAGGAGAGCTCGTTCCAGTAGCTCTCAAGTCACTTCGCAAGGGAGGGACACTATCTCTGGCAGGCATCTACATGACACCGATCCCTGTCCTGGACTACCAGGAGTGCCTGTTCTACGAGCGAAACGTGAACAGCGTCACGGCTAACACGCGCCAAGATGGGCTGGATCTTCTGCGCGAGGCTGCCGAAATACCCATCCGCCCCAGGACCCAGCCCTTCCCTCTTGAGGCGGCCAATTCTGCCCTACAACTGCTCAAAGCCGATCAGATCGAGGGCACCGGGGTTCTGGTTGTGAAGAACGAGTGATCTGAAAAACTTACGCTGATAAGGGTTACTCTCTAAACGAGATGAAGAACCACCCGTTTTACGGAGCCAGCTGAACACGCGATGGGTTCAGATCTAGTTGGGGTCTGGCTCTTCTGGCAGTCGACCCAGCGAAACTGGCTGCCGTACCTCTGTGGAACAGCCCAGGAGGAGACGATGACAGGTTTCGCAGGGACACATTCAGACCTCATCCGTCGCGCTCTGGCCTTCGCCGCCCGCAAGCACACTTCCCCTCGCAAGGGCACAGACGTGCCCTATATCATTCACCCCGCCCATGTGGCCATCATTCTGGCGCGCCATGGGTACGATGACCATGTTCTTGCCGCCGCCATCCTTCACGACGTGTTAGAGGACACCGACACCACCCCTGATGAGCTACGCGGCGTATTCGGCGAGAGGGTCTTTCACCTGGTTATCGAGGTCAGCGAGCCCACCTTTGGTCTGCCCAAGAGCGACACGTGGGAGCAACGCAAGTGGGCCAAGCTGGAGCAACTCCGTAAGGCCACACCCGAGGCTCTGGCCATCTGCGCTGCCGACCGACTGCACAACGTATCCGACACCTTGCACGATATCGCTGTTCATGGAGCAGTCGTATGGCAAAGATTTCGTCGCCGGCCAGAGAAGTGCCTGGAGTTCGAGCAGGCGGTGTTGGACATCCTGCTGGAACGGTTCCCCCATCCTCTGACCGATGAGTATGCCGCCGCCCTGGAGAAATTGCAAAAGGCACCCCGACTGTAGGGGCGAAGATACCGCCTTATCCCATCCCCCACCAGATAGAGATTTGAGACTTGAGACAACGCCATGACCCGCAAACAGTTGATCCAAAAATTTAGGAACGGAACTTCTCATACAGCAGGTATCATGTCCCCATACTTCGGATCTCCAACTTATCTCTCACATCTCAAATCTCACATCTCTATCTCAAATCTCTCTCTCTATGCCCATCGAGCAGATTGAAAAATTCGTCGAGCAATCGCCCACATTCCGCAGAATCCTGAACTCCATCCGGAGTGGCCAGCTTCGGTCTGAGATCACGGGCCTGGCGGGATCTTCCAAGGCGTTGCTTTTATCCTATCTGCACCGCAAACTGCGCGTGCCGATTCTGATTATCACCGCCAAGCCGGGAGAGGCTGATGAGCTGACTGACGACCTCACCGTGCTTCTGGGGCAGGCATATCACTTTCAAGCATGGGACGTGCTGCCCTACGAGCCCCGCCCGCCCAGCGTGGAGACGTTGGCCAGTCGCATAGAGGCTCTTCACGCCCTGACTCGGGGAGACGGGCCGGTGGTGGTCACAACCATCCGGGCTCTGATGCAGCGGACAATACCTCCAAAGCTTTTTCGTGAAAAGACCTTGCACTTGAGGGTGGGTGCCTCCACTCCACGGGATGACCTGATTCGCAGGCTGGTCGACCTTGGATTTGAGCGATTGCCCTTAGTGGAGGAACTGGGCCAGTTCAGTGTGCGAGGCGGCATCGTAGATGTCTTCCCCCATGGCTGCGAGAATCCTCTTCGGGTTGAGCTGTTTGATAACAAGATCGCGTCCATCCGCCAGTTCGATATCTTCTCTCAACGGTCGATCGCTCATAAAAAGGAAGCCCTGATTCTCCCCAGGAGCGATGCTCACATCTGCGAAGACGACCTGAAAGATTTCGCCGAAAAGTCCTCGGGGCAAGAAATCCTTGAGCTTCTCAAAGAAGATCCGTCTTCGTATGGGCTTCAGTGGTTCACCCCTCTTTTTCCCAATCTTATGGCCAGCCTTTTGGACCATCTTCCCAAAGACGCCTTACTCGTCCTGGATGGCCCCCAAGAGATCTGGGCAGAGCTGGAAAATGTTCTTGAAGAGGCTCAGAGAGAGTTCTCCACACTCCTGGCCGAAGAACAGACCGTGCCTTCCGAGATCCTCTATGACTCAAAAGGCCGTATTCAGGAACAGCTGAGCGGGTTTCGTCTCATCGTCAATCGACCCCTGGCTAGCGCCGAATTGAATGTAGATGCCCGCCCCCAAGAAGTTATAGGCTCCGACCTGAACCGTCTCCGAAAAAAGCTCAGCGAATATGACCAGCAAGGCTACCGCAGCTTCATTCTCTGTGATAACGAGGGCCAAGTCCATCGACTGGAGGAACTTCTGGAAGACATCCCGACGACCGTCCAGCTTGGCGTGGCATCTCTTCACGGCGGATTTGTCCTTCCGGAGATTCTCCTGGCTGTTTTCACCGATCACCAGATCTTCAACCGGTATCGGCGACGCCACCGTTTCTGGAAATACCGCGGTGGCGCGGCCATCTCCAGCTACTCGGCCCTATCCGCCGGCGATTTCGTGGTGCACACGGATTACGGTATCGGCAAGTATCTGGGGCTGGAGAAGCTGACCATCGACGACCGTCAGATAGACTGCCTGATCATCGCTTACCGAGATGGGGACCGCCTATACGTGCCCATAGATCAGCTTGGCCGCATCCAGAAGTACATCGGCGGCGACGGAGGTGCCCCGGCCCTCTCTCGCCTGGGGGGCGCAACCTGGGACAAAGTCAAGTCCAGAGCCAAAAAGGCCGTTCGAGACATGGCCAGGGAGCTTATCCAGCTCTATGCCCAGCGGCGGGCCCAAAAAGGATTCACCTTCTCACCCGACACCGTCTGGCAGAAGGAGTTGGAGGCCTCCTTCATCTACGAGGAGACGCCTGACCAGTTGAAGGCCCTCCAGGCCATCAAGATGGACATGGAAAATCCGGCCCCAATGGAACGCCTGATCTGCGGTGATGTCGGCTATGGCAAGACTGAGGTGGCCATTCGCGCCGCTTTTAAGGCAGTCATGGACAACAAACAGGTGGCCGTCTTATCTCCCACCACCATTCTGTCCCAGCAGCACCTGACCACCTTCTCCGACCGCCTGGCCGACTATCCTATCAACGTGGCTATGCTCAGCCGTTTCCGAACAAAGAGGGAACAGGCAGAGATCCTCAGGGATCTGAAGGCCGGCAAAATCGATATCGTCATCGGCACTCACCGGCTCATTCAAAAAGACGTGGTCTTCAAAGATTTGGGCCTGGTGATCATCGACGAGGAGCAGCGCTTTGGAGTGACCCATAAAGAGAGGCTGAAGCAGCTCTGCCGGATGGTGGACGTCATCACCATGACGGCCACCCCCATCCCTCGCACCCTTTACCTATCTCTCATGGGAGCCCGGGACATGTCGGTGATCAATACCCCTCCCAAGAATCGATTGCCCATTAAAACGGAATTTCTGGAGTTCAAGAAGGAGGCCATTGCCGATGCCATCCTTCGGGAGATAGACCGCGGCGGGCAAATCTACTTCGTCCATAACAGAGTGCAGACCAGCCAGAGCATGGCTCAATTTATTCGCCAGGCCGTTCCTCACATCCGGGTGGGCATCGCCCATGGCCAGATGCCCGAGCGGGTCTTAGAAAGCACCATGCTTAAATTTCTTCGCCGCGATTACGACTGTCTCGTGGCCACGACCATCATCGAGAATGGGCTGGATATCCCCAACGTGAACACCATCATCATCAATCGCGCCGACGCCTTGGGCTTAGCTCAGCTTTATCAGTTGCGCGGAAGAGTGGGGCGCTCCCATCATCTGGCCTACGCCTACCTGTTAACCCCACCTTTCAAGCGCCTTTCGGAAGTGGCCCGTAAAAGACTCCGCGCCCTTCGAGAGTTCACCGCCCTAGGATCTGGATTTCAACTGGCCATGCGAGACTTGGAAATTCGCGGGGCCGGCAATATTCTCGGTGCTGAACAACACGGATTTATCACCGCTGTGGGCTTTGATCTCTACTGTCAACTCCTGGAACAGGCCGTGCGCGAGCTGAAGGGAGAGGCGATCAAGGAGATGCCTGAGCCTCGCCTGTACCTCAAGGTGGATGCCTACATCCCTGACTTCTACATCCCCGATGAGGGACAGAAGGTGGCTCTCTGTCAACGACTCTCGCGAGCCGGTTCTGTGGACATGATCGAGGAGCTTCGCCAGGAAACGGAGGATCGTTATGGCCACGTGCCCCCTCCGGTTCTGACCCTGATGGAAGTGGTGGCCATCAGCGTGCTGGCCAAGGAAAAGGGGGTGGATCTGGTGGCCATCCAGAACAACCAACTGCTGTTGGAATACCGCTCAGATCGTATCCCATCAGCCGAGGAAATTTCCGGAATCCTTGACCGGGCAGAGGTCCCCTTTCAATTTCTCTCCGGAAAAGGTCTAGGAGTGCGCCTCTTTTTTCCCCATAAGGACCGGAGCAAGAGGCTTGCCTTTATAAAAAAGACCTTGCAAAATCTATGATCGCATGTTATTATAAGCAAGTTGTCTCTAAAATTTCTTTCCCAGAAGGAGGTAAGACCATGCGTTTCACTACCCGCGGGGTCATCGTGCTCATAAGCGTGGCGATGCTTTTCTCCGGTTGTTCCAAAAAAGAATCCCTGGTGGTGGCTAAAGTGGGCAGCCGAACTATCACAGTAGACCAGCTCCAAGAAAGGCTGGGAGATAAAAAATTCTCCTCTTGGGAGCAGGAACTGACCCAAAAACAGCAACTGCTGCAAACCTTGATCGACGAGCAACTGATGGCCATCGGGGCCACCGAGCTTGGCCTGGATAAAGATCCCGATTTCATCTCCAAAATCCAAGGGGCCGAGCGCAACATTCTTCTGGAGGAACTCTATAATCAGGAGATACGGAAAAAGAGCCAGCCCTCTGAAAAAGAGCTGAAAGCCTATTACGACAAACTTTACTGGGAGGTCAGGGCACGCCACATCTTGGTCAAAACCAAGGAGGAGGCCCAGGAGATCTTCGCGCAGCTCTCCGACGGAGCCGATTTCGAGGAGCTGGCCCAGGAAAAATCCATCGATACCCAAACCAAGAAACTGGGCGGCGACCTGGGTTATTTTACCTGGGGTCGGATGACCGGCCCCTTTCAAGACGTGGCCTTCTCCATGGAGCCTGGCGCTATCTCTCAACCGGTAGAGACCGACTTCGGCTGGCACATCATCAAAGTCGAGGATCGCAGAAAGGCGAATGTGAAGAGCTACGAGGAGGAGAAAAGCCGCATCCAGAGACAACTGTCCAGCGAGAAAAGCAAAACGCTCATCGAAGAATACCTGAACAGGTTGAGGGACAAAGCCAATGTTCAGCCACAGCTCGATGCCATGCAGGTTGTTGTGGAAAAATTTCTGACCCAAAACTTGGCGCCTGAGGATTGCACCGAAGAAGAGAAAGAGACGGTCTTAGTCTCTTTTAAAGGCGGGCCGTGGACCATTGAAGACTTTCTTGTGGAGTTGACCAAGCTTCCCCCCATGTATCGTCCACAGGTGAAAAATCAGGACGACCTCCAGGCCCTGATCAAAAATATCATCACTGGCCAGCTTTTGGAGAGCGCCGCGCGAGGAAAGGGCCTGAGCCGAAACAAGGAGGTTGCGGAGAAGATCCACGCTGAAAGGGACAAAGAGCTCATCCAGATTTTCCGCCAAAAGGGCGTTTCCGCGGACACCGCGGTGACCGATAAGGATATCCAGACCTTTTATCATGATCACATCGATATATACACCGTCCCCGCACAGGTCAAGGTCCAGGAGATTCAGGTGAACACAGAACAGGAAGCTGAAGATCTCCTCAAAAAGCTGCGGGCGGGGGCCAATTTTGCCAAATTAGCCGAGGAAAAATCGCTGCGCAAATGGGCTGCCAAGAAGGGCGGAGATCTGGGCTATCTCACCACCCGGCGCTTTCCGGCTATCTCTGAGTCCGCCTTCCAATTGAAGGTGGGGCAGCTGGGCGGCCCCATCAAGGAGGGCAGCACCTATTCAGTCATCAAGGTGACTGATAAAAAGTCAAGCGAGGCGAGATCTTTAGAAGATGTGAGAAAAAGTATCATTCCCTCTATCCAGAGAGAACGACACGAGGAGGCCATCCAGCAACGCCTGGAGGAGCTGCGCGGGCAGAAGGGTACGGAGATCTTCACCGATGTCCTCCAATCGACTCTGGTCACTCCCAAGGAAGAAGCTTCTTGAGTTGGCCGCTCTCTCATCGGGGGCAACGATCGTGCTGAAAGTCAAGGGGATTTTGTGCACTCTTCTGACAATTTGTGTGGTCATCTGTGCTTGTGGCCGAAAAGAAGAAACGGTGCTCGCCAGCGTCAACGGCACCGAATTCACCCTAGATGATCTATATGCCGAGATCCCCGAGGATTACTGGGACAGTGTCACCCAAGAACAGAAGTTACAATTCTTGGAGCGCTGGATCAACGGAGAGCTGCTTTACCAGGAGTCTTTGAGCCGTGGACTCCAGCGGGAACCCCAGATCAAGGAGCGGGTTCGCGCCGCCGAAAAAAACATCCTCATCGCCGAATTGATTCAACAGGAGCTCGATGAGCGGGTTCAGGTAACCGATGAGGAGGCTCGCGAGTACTATCTGGCCCATCAGGACGATTTCGCCAGAAAGGCCGACGAGGTGAGAGCCAGTCAGATTCTGGTGCCAACTCTTGACGAGGCCAGAAGAATCCGACAGGAACTTGAGGCCGGTGGGGACTTCGCTCAGCTTGCCCATGAGCATTCTGTGGACCCTACAGCGGAGCAGGGCGGTGATCTGGGCTACTTCTCTCGCGAGGAGGTCCTTCATGATTTGTCCAAGGCTGCTTTCTCGCTCTCTCCAGGAGCAGTGTCCCAGCCCATTAAATCTGAGTTCGGATATCACCTCATCACCGTCACCGACATGAAGAAAAAGGGCTCTGTACGCTCTCTTGATCTGGTCAAAGAGGAAATCACCAGTCAGTTCGCCGCGCAGAAGGAGCTAGAGGAGTTAACCCTTTTTCTTGAGGAACTTAAAGGTAAAAGCTCAGTAAAACAGAACCTCGAACTTCTCGGTTCCGCACATATTCCGGGAGAGACCTCTTCTGTACCCGGGGATGAAAATCCTTGATCTCTTTCCCTGATAACATTCTAGAAAACAGATGAATCGATATACAAAATTGCTCTTGATCTCCTTGTTCGTGGTCACAATCCCTCGTTCTCCCAGCTATGCTCAAGTGATAGATCGCATCGTGGCCGTAGTAGGGGGAGAGATCATCCTTCTCTCAGAGCTGGAAGCGCGCCTTCAACTGACCGGGATGCAGCTGGGAATTGATCCCCAGGATGAAAAAACCCTCAATGAGCTCCGCGGCTCCCTTCTCCAGGAACTGGTGAGCGAAAAGCTGATCTTAGTCCAGGCTCGTCGGGACAGCATTCAGGTCACACCTCAGGAGGTCGATGCCGCCCTGGCCGCTCAGATCCAGCGTATAAAAGACCAGCTCGGCTCAGAAGAGGCTTTCCAGGAGCAGCTTGCTAATGAGGGACTGACCCTCCAGATTTTGAAGAAACGGTATCAACCCCAAATTAGAAACCAGCTTCTCCGGGAAAGGCTCATCCGCCAGAAATTATCCAACGTAACCGTTTCCTCAAAAGAGGTGATGACTTTCTACGAGACCTATCGAGACAGCATTCCGATGCAGGGTGAATCAGTCCATCTCAGCCATCTGATGATGACCATCAGCCCAAAAGAAGAGGAAAAACAGGAGGTCCTCCATCGGGCCAAGGAAATTCTGGCCAAGGCCCGAGCTGGGGAGAATTTCGCCAGCTTAGCTCGGTCTTATTCCAACTGCCCCAGTGCCGAAAATGGTGGAAACCTGGGTTATTTCTCTCGCGGAGAGATGGTTCCCGAGTTCGAGCAGGCCGCCTTCGCACTGGAGCCCGGCGAGATCAGCGACGTGGTGGAGACTATGTATGGCTATCACATCATCAGCTGCCAAGATCGCCGCGGCGATCAGATCAGCGTGAGCCACATTCTCCTCGCCCTATCTGCCTCTGAGGAGGATGAGCAAAGAATTATCAACCAACTCGACGAGTTGCGGTCAAGGGCATTAGCGGGTGAGGATTTCTCTGCTCTGGTGGAAGAATATTCTCAGGATATCTATTCCAAAGAGCGCGGCGGAGACTTGGGCTGGTACCCTCTGGACCAGTTAAATCCACAATTTCGCTCGGTGGTGGACATCGCTCGGTGGTGGACACCTTAAGCGTCGGCAATATCAGCGAGCCCCTCAAAACTGGCTCTGGCTATCACCTTTTGAAAATCGACGATCGGGTGCGTGAAAGGCGTGTCAATCTCCAGGATGATTGGGATGCCCTGGAGGAGCTGGCCAGACAGAATAAGGTTTCCAAAATATTGGATGCCTGGTTGAACGAGTTAAGAGAGGAGATCTACGTTGATATTCGCCTTGAGGGGTAGGCGTGCGCCTGGATCTCTTTCTGACCAAAAGCCGATTAATCAAGCGACGCTCTTTGGCCAAGGCAGCGTGCGAGAAAGGAATTGTCTGGATGGACGGACACCTCGCCAAGGCTGGCAAAGAGGTCTCTCCAGGCCAAAGGATCACCATCGACTTTGCCAGTCGCCTCTTGGAGGTGGAGATCCTCCAGCTTCCGCGTGGAAATGTCTCCAAGAAAGAGGCCCGTGATCTCTACACGATCCTGCGCGAGACACCAAAAGAACCAGAGCTTTTTTAAGGCCAGCCAACGCTGGCCTTTTTGGTTCTCTTAAGGATCTCTTTTTTGCTTGCCATTCTCCCCCGGGAGTGATACTTTTTAGTGAAAACTTTGGCTCAATGAGAGAGACGGGCATGTTTAAGCCAACCGTGGGCATCACCATGGGCGATCCGGCTGGCATCGGACCCGAGGTGATTGTCAAGGCACTGAAAAGGGTCCAACTCCAGCGCCTGTGCCTTCCCCTGGTCATCGGCGCATCGGCTGTCATACGGCGTGCTGGCGGGGGAGGACTTTCGGTCATCGACTGCGGCAAATTAGACCTGAGAAAAATCAGCCCCGGAAAAGTCTCCCGGGCAGCAGGCCAGGCTGCCGCCGCCGCCATTCAAACTGCCACACAGATGGCCCTGGATGGCCAGCTCGCAGCCGTGGTCACAGCGCCCATCTCTAAACAGGCTCTCCATCTGGCTGGTCACCGCTATCCCGGCCAGACGGAGTTTCTGGCCGATTTGACCAAGACCAGACGGTTCGCCATGATGTTGGTGGGCAAGACTCTTCGGGTGGCGCTGGTGACCACCCATCTTCCTCTCTCCCGCGTCAGCGGCGCCATCACGACAAAACGCGTTTTGGACACCATCCTTCTGGCTCATTCAGCACTCCAGGGCTATTTCGGAATCCAGTGCCCTCGGGTGGCTGTATGTGCTTTAAATCCCCATGCAGGCGATGGCGGGATCTTCGGCGATCAAGAGGAGAGAATCATCATGCCAGCCATCCGAGAGGCCTGCCGCCGACGAATTCTGGCCAGCGGGCCGTTCCCCGCCGACACCCTGTTTTCTCCGCCGATTCGCCAGAAATACGATGTCTTCGTGGCCATGTACCACGATCAGGGACTGATCCCCATCAAGATGGGCAGCTTCGGAACCGCCGTGAACACTACTCTGGGCTTACCCATCATCAGGACTTCTCCCGACCACGGCACCGCTTTCCAGATCGCCGGACAGGGAAAGGCCAATCCCGCGAGCATGATCAAAGCCATCCAGCTGGCGGCACAACTGGCCAAAATCCAGCGGGAGAGTTCTTCCCATAGGTCCTTGAACAGTGGGATCTAAACACATCTCATGGAAAACCACAAAACCATACTTCAAGTCTCCGGCGTCAGCAAAATCTACGACCGCAGATGGCCTGCCCTGAAGGACGTGAATCTCGAGCTTCAGCGGGGCGAGTTCGTCCTGCTGGTGGGACCCTGTGGTGCCGGAAAAACGACGTTGATGAGGCTAATCACCCGGGAGGAGTCACCCACTACAGGAACCATTCGGGTGGCAGGCGATGAAGTCACCCGCATGGGGCCAAGAGATATTCCTCGTCTGCGCCGCAGTTTGGGCTTGGTTTTCCAAGACGGCAGATTGCTTCCGGAAAAGACCGTTTTCGAGAATATCGCTTTCGCCCTGAGGGTCACCGGGGCCGGGAAAAAGGAGATCAGCACCAAAGCCTTGACAGCCCTGGGCTTGGTGGGATTGGCCCACAAGGCCAAATTCCTGCCCGATCAGCTATCCGGGGGAGAGCAGCAGCAGGTGGCCATCGCTCGGGCTATAGTGAACAAACCGATCTTGCTTCTGGCCGATGAACCCACGGGGAACCTGGATCCAGAGGCCACCTCAGAGATTCTGGATCTGTTCGCCAAGATCAACCGTTTTGGCACCGCTATCCTTCTGGCCACCCATGACACCAATCTCATCGAAGCGCTTGACCATCGGCGCATCGAGATCGCCCGTGGCCAGATCCTGTGAGGACCATAGATGCTTCCCTACGCGCTTAAAGAGGCTCTCTCGGCTATAAAGAGGGCCAGGCTGGTTAGCCTGGCCGCCACCTCCATCCTGACCACCTGCCTGTTCCTATTGGGTCTCTTTCTGATGGCCTACGTCAACCTGAACGGGGTGGCAGCAAAAATACGAGAGCGCGTCCAGATCGAGGCGTTTCTGGACGACCAGGTGGATCAGAAGAACGCCCTGGCTCTGGCCGATAGCATCCTCTCTCTTTCCTCCGTGAAGTCCGTATCATATGTGGATAAAGAGATGGCTCTAGAGGCCTTTGGTCAACAGTTCGGCGACGAGGCCCTGCAGGTGCTGGACACAAACCCTCTCCCCGCGTCTCTGAGGATCGAGCTTCAAGAAAGAGACCGCACCTTCCCCCATGCTCAAAGGATCTCCAAGCGGATCGGGAATCTTCCCGGTGTGGCGGATGTCGAATACGGAGGCCGGTGGCTCTCCCGGCTGGACCGCCTTTTATCCGCCGTGGGAGCCACCACATTGATTCTGGGCGCGATTCTGGGTGCCAGCTTCGTGTTCGTTGTGGCCACTACCATCAAGCTCACCTTTCATGCGCGTAGAAAGACGGTGGAAGTCATGCGCCTGGTGGGAGCAACCCGGGGGTTTGTGGCCCGTCCTTTCTTGGTGGAGGGATCCATTTACGGCTTCTTGGGAGCCCTATTCGGATTGGCCCTGCTCGTTTTGCTCCACGCCGTATTGTCTAGCCGGGTGGCCGGATTGTTGTTCCTGTCGCCAAACCAGATGTTAGGCCTACTGGCCTTCGGGATCCTTTTAGGTTTATTGGGAAGTTCCATCTCTTTGAGAAAGACGGTTTAGTCAGACAAGGTCACTATCTGCGGAGGAGGCCCATGGGCAAGGAAAAAGAGAGACTGTCGGCCCTGAAAGACATCATTGAGCAGCTGCATGCCGGGGAAAATCCTCAGCAGGTCCGGGCAAAATTCAAACAGCTCCTGGCCAATGTGAGCCCGGAGGAGATCGCCAAGATCGAGGAAAAGCTCATCGAAGACGGCCTGCCGCGAGAAGAGGTCCGAAGACTCTGCGACGTGCATCTGGCTGTATTCCAGGATTCCCTTGAGAAACAAATGGTCGATGTACCGGTGGGGCATCCACTGCACACCTTTATGGAGGAACACAGGATATTCTCAAGGAACGCGGACAAATTAGGGACGATCACGAAAAAGCTGAAGAAAGCCGATGACCTTGAGTCCGCCAAGGCAGAGAGGAAACATTTGGAGGAAGTTGTCCACCAGCTCATGGAAAAGGAAAGCCACAACGTGCGTGAGGAAAACGTCCTCTTCCCCTATCTGGAAAAGCACGGCATCACTGAGCCGCCTGCGATCATGTGGACGGAGCACAACGAGATGCGAGAGAACATGAAGAGGCTTAGGGCCCTCATGGAAACGGCTCCAAAGGCCGACTTTGACAAATTTGCCAGCAGCCTGGAAGCCCTGGGAAAGGAGATTGGCGAATCATTATCAAGCCATATCTATAAAGAAAATAACATCCTCTACCCCGCTGCCATGAAGACCATCGCCGCTGAGGAATGGCCGCAGATCCGAAAGCAATGCGACCAGCTGGGCTATTCAGTCTTCACGCCGGAGTATCTGAGAACCACGGGCAAGAAGGCCGCGAAAGGATCAGGAGCCGAACCTGAAGGACAGATACCTCTGGAGCCTGGTCCCCTTTCCCTCCAGGAACTAGAGGCGGTTCTGGATAGCCTGCCCGTGGACATTTCCTTCGTTGACCGCCAGGACAAGGTTCGGTATTTTAACCAACCCAAAGAGCGGATTTTCCCTCGTACGAAGGCGGTCATCGGCCGCTCGGTGCAAAAATGTCACCCCCAGAAGAGCGTCCATCTGGTAAACCAAATTCTCGACGACTTCCGAAATGGTCTCAGAGACAGCGCCGAATTTTGGATTCAGATGGGACCGCGCCTGGTTCACATTCGATACTTCCCGGTGCGCGATAAGCAGGGCAGCTATCTCGGCTGTTTGGAAGTGACCCAGGACATCACCGATATCAAGAATATCGAGGGGGAGAAGCGGCTGTTGTGAAAAGCACCTAACGGGGAGGTGATCATGAAACTAAACGTAAAGGCTCTCGCACTCACCAGCGGAATCATCTGGGGGGTTGGACTGTTTATCCTCACCTGGTGGGTCATCGCCTTTGGTGGGGTCACAAATGAGACCACCATGATTGGCCGTGTCTATTTCGGCTATCGAATCAGTCCCTTGGGCAGCATTATAGGACTGGTTTGGGCATTTGTGGATGGCCTTATTTGTGGGGCTATCTTCGCCTGGTTATATAATAGCATCGCCACACGCACTTCAGGAACACGATGAGAGAACACCTCAATGCATTTCAGGAATACCGTTAAGACAACACGCGCAGTGAGAACAGGCGTCTGGCCTGTTCAAAAAACTCAGACGAGAAGCCCTTGGTATATGGCCTGCAGACAAGACGTCTGCACTACCGAATAAACACTCTAGCACACCATGTCCCACAAACTATTCCCAATTTTCCTGGTTCTCCTGGTGATTTCGCTGGCCACTCCTGGGGCTAAGGCCTTCGATGACCAGATCCGTGATAAGGAGCGAGAGCTAGAGGCACTACGGAGAGAGCTGGCAGATAAGCGGGCCGAAAAGGACAAGCTCGCCGGGCAGGAAAGGAGCGTTCTCTCTGAGATCGGCAATCTTGAACAGCGCATTGACCTGGCTGAACAACTTCTCAAAAAGCTGAAGAGCAAAAAAGAATCTTGCCAAAAAGAAGTCAATACCCTGGCCATAAAGTTGGAGAGCACCGAGAGAAGAGCTGCGGCTCGTCAGAGCATCCTCGCTGAGCGAACGCGCCAGATGTACATGCATGGTCGCTTGAGCGAGCTGGAGGCTTTTCTTTCCGCTGAATCCTTGCCTGATCTGGCCAGACGAGTTCATCACCACCGCAGAATCGCTGAGCAGGACCGCAAATTAATTCAGCAAGCTCGGTCCGATCAGCAAGCCATTGCCGAAAACAAGATGGCTCTGGAGAAACAACTCCGGGAAACCTCTCGCCTGGAGGCGGAGAAAGAGCGGGAGGAGAAAACGCTCAAAACAGAGAAGAACAGCCGGAGCAAGCTCCTCCAGGAGGTCAGGAACAAAAAGGTGGCTTACGAGCAGGCCATCGGTGAGATGGAGGAGAGCGCTAAGCAGATTCAAATCATCATCGACCGACTTGAGCGGCAGCGCAAAGAAGCCATTTCCTCCATCCTCGAGCCTCCAGATTTTATACTCAAGGCAGGCAATTTTGAGAAATTAAAGGGCTCACTGCCCTGGCCAGTTCAGGGAAAAGTGACCGGGACCTTTGGCAAGCGCAGTCACCCCAAATACAAGACGGTGACTTTCAACCAGGGCATCGACATCAAAGCTCCCTATGGCGCCGAGATTCGCGCCGTCTTCGCCGGCAGAGTCATCTATACAGGTTGGCTACGGGGTTACGGAAAGTTCTTGATCCTGAGTCACCAGCAGGGCTACTATACTCTCTATGCCCATGCCTCCGAGATCCTGGTGGAGGAGGAGGATTTGGTCGACACAGGGGAGGTGATTGCCCGCGTTGGAGAGACGGGTTCCCTGGAGGGGCCTCTCTTGCATTTCGAGATTCGTCGGGAAAAGGATCAGCTGGATCCACTGGATTGGCTGAAATAAGCCCTGGAGATACGAGTGTCTTTCGATTCCGTTGTCGGCCAAAAGCGACCTAAAAGTATCCTTCAAGGAGCCCTGGAGGGAGGAACGCTTGCCTGCGCCTATCTTTTCAGTGGCCCCCGTGGGGTCGGTAAACTCGCCTTGGCCCTGGAGGTTGCCAAAGCCATCAACTGTCAAGAGATGACGGCGCTGCCCTGCGATCGCTGTTCCGCCTGTCGAAGAATTGGGCAGCTGACTTATCCTGATGTCACCCTGACCTTCCCCGCGCCGAAAAAAAGCAAGCCCGAGGATCTCCAGGAATTGCTCCATCAGCGAGCGGTCAATCTCTATCACACGCCTCGCTTCAAGGAAAGTGACGCCATACACATCGAGACTATCCGAAAAATCGAGACGGAGGCAAATTACAAACCATACGAGGGCAAAAAAAAGGTCTTTATCCTCGCTGATGCCGAGCGAATGACCCTTGCGGCGGCCAACGCTCTGTTGAAAACCCTGGAGCAACCACCCCCTAACGTTCTGTTCATTCTGACTGCGGTGCAACCCAGCAAATTGCCTGCCACAGTTCTCTCCCGCTGCCAGCAGATTCGTTTCGCCAGGCTCTCTGAGGCTGAGGTGGCCGGCTTCTTGGAAGAAACCTTGGGGGCCGATCCCCAGCGAAGCCTGCTGATGAGCCGGCTGGCTCAAGGCAACCTAGATCGGGCCACCGAGCTTCTCCAGGAAGATGTCCCGCAGAGGCGTTCAGAAGCCCTGAAGATTCTCACCAC
>SMTZ1_10002135_pt1 | contig 20002 bp, 11 predicted proteins | sample DeeMarSWOR136_30_FD_25667 | JGI IMG/M metagenome (IMG submission 25667) | reverse complement strand
ATTTTCAACTGATGAACTGGGACGTTGTTGTCGGCTAACGGCAGCAGGCAAAGCAGCAGGGGTGGGACGCGGTGATCAAAGCCAGCAAGTGGAAGCCGCCGGAGTATGAATTCCGGGCCAGCTACGAGACGGGCCTGGAGGGGCCGGTCAAATCCAGGATGTGGATCGGCCTGTATTTCTACAACGGGGAGTCTTTGAAGGAGTGGAAGACAGAATCGCCCAGCCCGACCGTAACGCTCGGGTGGCATAAGAAGAGCATGTTCACGAATCCCGACGCGCTAGTCCGGCAGAGCAAGCCGCTTGAGGAGCTGCTGTGGAATTTCGAGAAGACGCCTTTCAAGTGCGCAATCCGGCTGGCCAAGCAGGTGATCCCGGAGGGGGAGGAGATCGAGATCGGCGATTTCCAGGACACGGCGGGCCAGGCCTCCAGGGAGTTCAATCGGATCATCGTCACGGCTGGCGAGGGGCAGATCCTGGGCGGCACGGAAAGCAGGTTCAATCCCGACTACAAGGTGTTCCCGGTCGGCGACGGGCGCGTGAAGGTCCGCTACCGCGCACCCCACGGCGGAAACGAGCCGGAGAAGGACTTGATCCGCATCTACAATTCCCCTGACATCTTGAGCAAGGAGGAGTATCCGCTGTCTGAGACGGAGCTGCGAGAGGTGATAGGGGAGGCGAAGCTGGACATCTGCTACGGCGGCTGGTCGGGGTCCATCAGTATCGACTTCCAGGAAACCTTCACCTGCAAGATCGATACCACGGACACGGACCCCAGATACCTGCAGGAGAGCAGCCGCAGGCAAGGCAAGGTTACCGTCCACATCAGGAAGGGACGGATGGAGACAGGAGAGTTGACAAGCTACGGCTCTACGGAGCACTCTGTGGACGATCGATATGAGTTCGGCATCAAGCACAAGGACATCGATACTCGCTCCAGCGACACGGTGAACCGCGACACGCACAAGGAAACGTTCCGCTGTCCCCTGAAGAGCGAGGAGGTGGACTTCCGTTGCAACCCGATCCCAGGTCCGCAGGAGGAGCCCGGCTCCTACCCCGTGCAGCTCCTGCTGGTGATCTCCCCAAAAGGAATGGCAGAGGTTTCCACAAGCAGCTACATCGAGTCGTACGAGCGCGGCACGGGAAAGAGGACCGTTGAACGTGACGAGCATGTCTCGCTCAAGAAGCCACCAGCGATGCCGCGCGCGTTTATTTTCAAGGGCACCTACATCAAGACGAAGGACAGCCGGGACCGGATCGTAAGTACAGACCTCCAGCAGGAAACCGGTTCGCCGGAGAAGAAATTCAACGACAGAGCCTGCCCGGGCAGGCGTTTCGTTCGGACCCATCGTGTGGACCTGACCAAGCATCCGGAAACAAAGAAGGGGTGAGGAAATAAAGGCTCATCCGACTGAAGCGTACTTGGTATTGAAGGAAGGTAGACATGCAGGTCTTTTATAGAGTTGTGACGACTTCAGAAAGGAGACCACGGCATATCCACCAGCTTGTTGTATCACGGATGGGGTATCCGTGGCTACTACCTTGTCCGCGAAGAGTACACCGAGGGACACATCATACATGTGATTGCTCAGGAAGACGGGCGGTTGCGATGTCCGGATAGCGGATGCAGGCAAATCCGCAGCGCGGATTGCCGCAGTCCAAGGGGCGCTCGACAATGTCCTTTGCGACGGGCCGGAGGAAACCATACTCCAGCTCGAAACGGGCCTCATACTCAGTCAGGAACCTGTCAAAACGATGGAACAACACCCGGTAAAAGACGGTGCGCTCCGGATACCGGGGACGATAGACTCCCGCCATTGCGGGGGAAATGTCCCCAGAAGCGGGCCAACATCAGCGACGAGGCCGGATCTGGCCGAGATGAAGTCAGCTGCCGTTGACGCCCAACCTTAAAGAACGGAAACAACCGACTGCTTTCTCAAATGATGCCATTCAAGAGAAAAAGTACTAGACTAGCACAGCCGATACGTTCTCTCCCGGGAGCTCGGAACGACGTTGGACAAAGGATTTAGTCTGGAGGCTTTGCGGCCTGTACTCTAAATCTTACGGCCCGAGATATTCAAATCGAATTTTCATCTTTTTAAGTGGTCATGACCGTTCCGGAACATCCCCCTCTTGATATACATAAAAGGGCCGTTCTCCTCACCTTCCCGTTTGGATGAACTTTTTTAAGAACGCCCTCGTCTCCTTCCCTTTCTTGAACTCAGTCCAAGCTTTTTTGTAAAGGCTTGCGATTCAGGACAGGATACCGTTGAAGGGTAAGGATGGTCCTTCTAGGGAACATTCTCTTTGTCGTCTCTTTTATTTATCTTTGAGGCTGGTATCTGTCGTCCCGTTGTCATACAGCCCCATCACGCCTATGATCTTGCCGTTTTCTTTGATGATTTTTAGACGGAAGTAGTCGATTTCTTTGAACATAAACAGGTCTTCTGAGAGAGGAATCATCCCATATTTTGGCCGACCTTCCCTTTGATAGAAGAGGGCACCGTTTTCGAAGGTGATGGTTCTGGGCCCGTACTTTCCGAGGTAGGATTCAAGGATTTTCGGATCCACAGAGACGGGGTTGAGCTCTGCCTTTAGGGATTGGATATGCCAATCGTATATCATTTTATCCTGCTCATCCTGGGTTTCGGCCGACAGCGTTTCCAGTGCCTTCAGGTGGGCCGTCTTCAGGGCCTCTTCCTGAGGAACCTCAATATCAGGTTTGACCCCCACTCCTTCCCAGTTGGTTTTGGTGATGGGATTAATCGCTTTTCCTCGTGGCACGTTGATGAAGAAATTATCATTGATGACTGCCGGCCCTCCCGGGTGAGCTCCGCCGCCCGTGGTTTCACCGACGAGAGTTGCCCGTTTCAAGTTTTTCAAGTTATAGCTAAATTCTTCGGCGGCAGAAAAGGTGCGGCGGCTGGTGAGAACATAAACATCCACATCCGGAATTTTCCTCCCTGGAACATGAGGCAGCGTCCAGAATTGTACGGTCTTATCACTCGGACGCCAGTAAAATGTGTTCAGATGAATCGCGTCTTTGTCATAAAAATAACTCGTCAGGAGTTGAATCATCTCAGGACTACCGCCGCCGTTATTCCGGAGGTCAACGATCAAGGAGTCGCAGTTAGCCAGAAAATTCATGGCGGCCACAGCCGTTTCACCCGCATACTTGGTACCGGCGAATTGTCTCAGATCAAGATAACCTATATTCCCGCTGAGAATTTTGACTTCTTTAAACCCGAAATTCACTCTCTTCTGTGCCTTGAGCATCCGCTCAATAAGTTCAGGATCATCACTGTTCTTCTCACTCCGCCTGAGGCGGTCGACCTCTTCAGGATCGTAGACGACTCGAATATGCAGATCCTTGCTTATTATTCTGAGGTCTCTAGCTAACCGGTCGGCAAACTGGTTAGGCGATGTGATAGAGTCATACTGGCCCTTTTCCAGCTTTCCGGCGATATGATCGCTCATCTTCTGGGCGGTTTCGGGGTAGATGTAGGTGGAGGTTAATATTTTTCCTATCCTCTCCACCACCTCTTCCTTTTCAGCCTTGTCAATCTTTAATTCTTTCTCTTTAGCTGACACATCAACATTGATCCCAATGATCAGGACAACTATCAACACAAGTCTAAAAACAACGGCAGTATGATCTCCCAAAAAATTCTTCCTCATCAAAACATCATAATTATGTCCTTTCACGATTCTCCTTTCTTTTTTATTTTCGGATTCCCTCCATCATAAGATACGTCTATTGATCCTCTTTGGTTTCAAGATTTCCGCAGCAATAAATAAATGGTGACAGTTCCATTTATTTACTCTTTGCAGAGGCTTCGAGATCGAAACCAATTTTTTTATCTGCATTGTCCCCTCATCAGGATCTTCCGGCCTGCTCTAAGCATTTGAGGGACGAGGATTAGACTTTGGTGATGAAGGGCTTCCGATCTTTTTTGGTGAGGAGCTGGATAACATTCCGGCCGGATAAGGCAACAACCGGAATCCCGCCCCCGGGCTCAACCCATTGGCCAGCCATCCAGAAATTTTGGAGGGCCGGCAGACTTTTGGGTAAGGGCATGAAGGCTGTCTGGGTCGTGATATCCCAACCTACGATGCTCCCTTTCCAGTTCCCGGTGTAACGTTCAAAAGTCACCGGTGTCGCCACATCACGCATCTCGACCTCTGAAGAAATCCCAGCAAACCGCTGCTCGAGCAGGTTGATGACAATCTCTGCCACTCTGTCCTTCTCCTCTGTGTACCTGCTGCCCTCTTCGTGGAGCCTCTTCCAGTAGTCATAATCAGCCTGAAGCACAACCCGCAGAAGCGTTTTGCCCTCTGGCGCCAGGGTCGGGTCGAAATTATAGATCATGGGCCGGAGCTGTCTAAATTCCTTCCCTCCGATGGTGGCAGGTTCTTTGAGGGGATAGATGATACCGATTCCCGAATGAGGGAGGTCAGCAAACTGACGGGAAATCCCCAAAGCGACTAAGACAACAGGAGTGCCGAGAGGAAGCGTCTCGTAATAGCCGCGTATCTTTTTATCGACATATCTTCGGTCGAGCATTCCAAAGAGGGTTGTCCGGCCGTCCGCTGCTGAAATGACATGATCGGAATAATGTTCGCTTCCATCTTCCAGGCGGATGCCGACAGCCTTGTTGTTCTCAACCAGAATCTTATCCGCCCGCGCTTTGTAGATGACCCTGCCGCCCAAATCAAGGAAATGCCTTTCAATGGTCCGGGCAAACTCAAAAGAACCCCCCTCAGGATATCCGGCAGACTTGAGATGGCTCCAAGCGCAAAACAGGTGGAGCACCACCAGAGGAAGGTCATCAGAGAAACTGGCTTTAATTGCGTAAAAAGCGTTGCGGAGGAAGGGATTCTTGAAACGCTGGACATACTCTTGGATGGATACCTTCTTCCATTTTTTTATGGCTCTGAACAGGGGAAGATGGGTGAACATCAGTTTCATTTTGTCAATAGCGGTGTACAATTCCTGGGCTTTTTCGAAGGGCAGTTGGTATTTTGTAAAGATGCGGATGGCCCTGATGAAATCATCGATAACCTTTCCATCTTCAGGCGCAAGCCCTTTCATATGCTGCTCAAGGCGGTTGAGATCGGTATGCATGAAAAACTTCTCTTCTCCCTCCCCTTCCACAATCACGAAATACTCGTAATCGATCATCTTGATTCTGGGGACAACCCCCAGCTCTTGCCACAGACGATACAAATGTGTCCCCGAGCCGGAGCCGCCTAAAAAGGCCAAGCCTCCGTTTATGGTGTATCCCTTCCTCTCCCAGGAGGTGCACAACCCGCCGGGCCTGGTGTCCTGCTCGAAGATCTGGACCCGGTAGCCGTTCATCTGTCCGTAACACCCCGCCGACAAGCCGGCCAGACCGGCTCCGATGATGGTGATGGATTTCTCGGGTATGGTCTTCGCTTCCTACCGGATTTTGACTTTTTCCTGAAGGGCCTTAAACCTTGGTTGCGTCTTTAACTCTTCGATCCAAGGAAGATCAAGAGGAAGGGCTAAGGTCATCACTGCCGGAAAAAAATAATCACGGGCCTCACAGGATTTTTCCAAATATTCGAGCGCCATGTCCTGCTCATTCAGTCCCATCCAGACCATGGCCCTCAGTAAGGGAGAGATATATTTCTTTTTCATAAAACGGAAATGCCGGAATTCAGGCTTAAGAAACATCAGGGACTTTTTAAGCAGGGGAAGGTAGCGCTCCTTTTCCATCTTGTCCAGCTTTTCCAGGATAGACAAAGCTTCAGCTTTCCGGCCTGCCGCAGCATAGGCTGCTCCTAACCAGCCGTAGGCGAAGATCAGGCCGAAATCGATGGCTTTCTGCAGATACTGGACGGCCTTCTCAGGAATGGCCGGCTTGGCTAGATAGGTCATTCCCAGAAAAAGGTAGGGCATCGGCTGATCGGGATCCATGGCGATAGACTTAAGGATTTGCTCCCGGCCCGTCTCCACCTGTCCCGCAATAGCCTGAACAACACCAAGGAGCGAATGGATCAGGGCCCAGAGAGGATCCGACTGAATGGCTTCTTTGACTTCTGCTGCGGCTTCCTCGTATTTTTGCCTCAGGGCTAGATTCTCAGCCCGCCACCCGTGGGCGAAGGTGTTCCGGGGATTGAGTTCAATGCTACGGTACAGATATTTCTCTGCTGCCTCGAAGTCCCATTCATAACCAGCCGTCATAAAGCCCAGAGAAGAGTAGAGCTCGCTGAGAGTGTCATCGATCTCCAGCGCCCTTTGGAGCATGGCTTTGGATTTTGTGTAAGCATCCTTGGGAGGGATGAATCCCCATTGCCCCATGATATTGAAGACATTGGCGATTCCCACATAAGGGTGAGCATAGTTGGGATCTTTGTTGATGGCCTTCTGATAAAAGCCAACGGCTCTGATCATGTCACCATGATACCGCCTGTTCCAGAAATAAAGCCCTTTCAGGTAAAGACTGTAAGCATCCTTATTTTCGGTGTGGCGTTTGGTGATCCTCGCCTTATCTTCCTCCAAAAGTTCCCCTTTGAGCTTATCCACAACTGCCAGGGAGATCTCATCCTGGATGGCAAAAATATCCTGTATATCCCGGTCAAAACGTTCCGACCAGAGATGGTACCCATCGGACACCTTGATGAGCTGGGCTGTGATCCGGAGGCGGTTTCCGGCCTTCTGGACGCTCCCTTCCAGGACGGATCCGACATTCAGCGTTTTCCCAATCTCACGGATATCCGCCTCTTTCCCTTTGAAGGAAAAAGATGAGGTGCGGGCAGCCACCTTCATGTCTTTGACTTGAGTCAGGGCATTGATCAGCTCCTCAGCCAGGCCCTCACAGAAATAGGCTTGATCCTGCTGGGGACTCATGTCTTTGAAAGGCAAAACAGCGATTGATTTGAGAAGCTCTCTCTCGTCTAAAGCTCGCGTATCCAGTTTCCTTTCCACAGCTATTTCTTTGGCGGCTGTGATTTCCTTTTCGATACCTGTCAGCTCCACAAGCAACTCTTCTGCGCTTTGATACCTTTGTTCCCGGTCCTTTTCCAGACATTTAAGGATCAGACGGCTGAGACTCTGGGGAATCTGCACGCTGAGCTCCTTCGGGATTTTTGGCGTTTCCGACTTGTGTTTTAAAGCAATACTTAAAGCACTGTCTCCATCAAAGGGGACGCGGCCGGTGACCATCTCGTAAATAATCACACCCAAGGCATAGATGTCAGCCCGCTGATCTGCTGCCCTTCCTTCCGCCTGTTCTGGGGACATATAATGGGGTGTTCCGATGATCACCCCCTCTTCTGTAAATTGCGAGGCGCTTAGCATGCGGGCGATCCCAAAGTCCATGATATGCACGCCGCCTTCCCGGTCGATCATGATGTTCTGGGATTTCAAGTCCCTGTGCACAACACCCAATCGATGAGCCTCCATCAAGCCTTCGCCCACCTGTTTGGCCAGAGAAATGGCTCTGGCCGCAGAAAGCTGTCCAGCTCTTCTGATCAGACTTTTCAGGTCCTCTCCGCTCACATACTCCATGGTGATGTAGGGGGTTCCCTCCTCTTGACTGAGGTCATACATCCGGCAGACGTTTTTATGAGTTATCCTGCGGGCCAGTTTCAGCTCGTTCTTAAACCGCTCAATGGTTTTCTTGTCAGCGGCGATCTCAGGCTTCAACAGTTTAAGAGCGATCTCCTCATCGATTTGCTTATCCACAACGCGATAAACCGCTCCCATCCCTCCCATTCCGATCTCTTCGATTATCTCAAACCTTCCAGCAAAAGTACTCCCCCGGGCTAATTGTTTCAGGGGTATCTGGTAGGTTTTGGTGGGAATAGTAGAAGTTACTTCCGGGGAGGAGAGTCTGGTACCGCATTTTCCACAATACAGAAGATCAGGGGGATTCTCGAAATGACAGTTCGCGCACTTCATGGCCCGATCAGCCTTTTTGGGAGGTGAGACTAGAATAATCGCAATAGACGCTTGTGTCAAACAATTGGTCAGTACTTTGTCTCAGGGAGCGGATTGCTGCTCAGGTGACAGAATTTTTCTTACGATCTTCTTTCTGCCCTGAAGGAGAGGTCTGGGTGATTTGTGGCTCTTTTGGCGCCTCGAAAGGCTTCAGGGACACATCCTTGCCTTCTCAAGCCTCCCCTTGACATCTTTTTGAGTCATGATTCATAATTCAATACAATGGTTGGATGGGAAAGAAGAGGTAAAGACTTGGAATCGGACACCACTCGCGAAAAGGAATTTCTTATCCCAAAGAAAACCTTAAACAAGATCAAGACCTCTGACCTGAGGTATGCAGTGATCATTGTTCTTATTTTCCTGATCTCACGGATAATCTACTGGGCGCTGGGGATCAGGTTTAATGTCCTGCCTTTAGATAGATACTGGCATTATATCGATCCTAGCCTATTGAAAAATAATCTGTTGGAAAGCCTCTGGCACCTCCACAGTCAGCCTCCGCTCTTTAATCTTTATCTGGGTGCGGTCTTGAAGCTTTCCGGGCAGAGCCTGCAGACAATATTTCACATTTCTTATCTCCTCTGCGGCTTGATTTTGTCCTTGTCGCTCTTTTTTATCATGTTCAGACTCAGTGTTTCTGTCTGGATTTCCTTAATCTTCACCAGCCTATTCATTCTCAGCCCTGAATCGATCCTGTACGAGAATTTTTTGTTCTACACCTATCCTGTGTCCATGATGCTCTGCACATCTGGGCTCGTCCTTTATGAATTCTTGAGGTCGAAGAGATTGAAATATGGAATAATATTTTTTCTGCTGCTCTCGGCCATAGTCCTGACCAGAGGAATGTTCCATATCCTCTGGTTTATCCTTATTGCCTTTCTGATCATCTTATTCAAGAAGGATTGTCTGAAAAAGATTCTCCTCTCTCTTCTGATCCCTTTTCTTTTGATCCTTGGTGTCTACGTGAAGAATTACCTCCTCTTCGGAAATTTCACTACGAGCACCTGGCTCGGCATGCACTTCTCCAGGATCTCGACCTTCCAATTAAGCAAGGATGAACGACTCAGTTTCATAGAAAGAATGAAGCTCTCCCCTTTTGCTCAGATCGAACCTTTTGGAGAGATCTGTGTCTACAGAGACTTCCTTGATGAATCTCAAGATTCTCGATTCTCACATATTCCCGTTTTGACTGAGGAGTACAAATCATCTGGAGATGCTAACTACAACCATATCCTTTATATCGAAATCTCAAAAAAATATCTTCAAGATGATCTGTATGTCATCCGCACTCGACCGGATGCCTATCTCAAGGGCCTGAATGCGTCTCTTCATATCTTTTTTTCTCCCTCCCATGACTACAAATTCCTTGAACCCAACCGGGATCGTATTTCAAGCGTCGAAAAGATATACTCCCGATTTGTCTTTGGCCGGTTTTTCCCAAAAATCAAACAAGGAATCTTTCTCATCCTGGCGACCATGACCGTTCTGATCTATGGCTTCACGATTTTTTTCAAATCCATGAAAAGAAAAATCTACAGGAATAAGGCGAAGGCCACGTTAGTATTCCTGTGGATAAACATCATCTATGTGACCTCCCTCTCCAATCTCCTCGAAGTAGGCGAGAATAATCGGTTTAGAATGCTCATAAATCCGCTCATCATCATCCTGTTCGCCCACTTCATTGACCGTTTTTTAAAGAAAAAGATTAATGTCATTCTTGCCTCGATCGGCATAGGGATGAAAAAAATTATCCATTCTTGAGCTGAAAATTTTTGAGGTAGAACTATTTCCTGTCTCAGACGTCCTATGTTTTGAGACTGGACGTGAGCGGAGAACGAGGTGAAAGCTGATCAAGTAGACTCCGTCCAGAAGACAGGAGCACGGAGCCCTTCAGACTTCGACGCCCTGTATGATGAATACAAAACCGCAGTCTTCCGTTTCGCTTATTACCTGACTCAAGACAGGAGAGAAGCCGAAGACCTGTTCCAGGAGACATGGCTGCGAGTGATAAGAAATTTTCCGAAAACTGGGAAGGGAAGGACAATGAAGGCCTGGATTATGACTATAGTTGTCAACCTCCATCGGGATTCTCTGCGGAAGAAAAGGATAAGACGCTTGTTCCTCCTCCAAAAATTTATGGCCCTCTTCCGAGGTCAAAGTTCAACTGAAGTCAGATCAGGGATTGAAACCTTCAACACAGCTGAGGCAACAGATCAAGCCGATCTGAGTCTAACCATATCTCAGGCCTTAGCCCGACTTCCCGAGCGTCAGCGTCTTGTATTTTCCCTCAAAGAGATTGAGGGGTTTAAACAAACAGAGATCAGCGAGATGCTCAAAATGCCAATAGGGACGGTCAAATCGCTGATGTACAGGGCTGTCAGACAGCTTCGACAGGAGCTTTTACCCTATAAACCCGAACCTAAATCATCGGAATGAGAGGGAAACATGAAATGTCAAGAGATTCAACGATGGCTCGTCGACTTAGCCGAAGAAGGCTTGGAAGGGGATAGGTTGTCACTGGTTGAGGAACATCTGGCCCAGTGTGCTGAGTGTTCACGTTTTGAAGAGGATTTGAAAACGATCCGGCTGGTCATCAAAGAATCAAAAGCCCCTGCACCCTCTGAAGGTTTTTTCCGTCGAACGAAACTCATCTGTCACGCAGCTCTCAAGATGCCAGACTCGGCAGAGAACGGGCTTCTCGGCCGAATCAAAGGCCCTTCAATCCCTGTCTATATCTGGTCAGTCTTCGCTTTACTCATCGCTTTAACCGTGATCGTGATCCTGCCTTTTTTGAAGGAACTGACTTCTGACAAGCCTCTTTCCTTGCAGGCAGTGGTGACGTTATCGCTCATAATCCAGAATGCGGTGATGCTCTTTTTTTCTCCGATTTTGATTCGGAAATATAGATCGAGAAGTCAGAAAATGAACTCGATTTATGAAGGCTTTACGCTTTAAATTATTGCTTCCCTGCCTTTGGCCAACTTAAGGCAGGAAAAAGGAGGTATAACATGGCGACATCAACAGGAAAAACAATCGTTCTCATCCTTTTGGTCGCCCTTATTCTGATAATCGTTCTGCGCCTGACTCCTTTAATTCTCACGCCTTTGGGAATTTTCCCGGGAGTCTGGCATGTCCTTAAAACGCCGGATATCAGATCCATCAGTTTCGGTCCCTTCGGCTATATCCGCTTCAACTCTCTTTACTTTATGAGTTTGGCTCTGCTTATCCTCTGGATATTCGTTATCGCCTGGGTCTACCGGGATGCCGAGCGCCGGGGGATGAACGGAGTTCTGTGGGCCCTTCTTGTCTTTATCGGCAATCTGATAGGGCTCTTGATCTATCTCATTGTCCGTTCGGACGCGGTCTTCGCCCCCAAGATAGTCCAAGAGACGCAACCCTGTCCAGACTGCCAGAAGCCGGTTGAAACGAGGTTTACGTTCTGCCCCCATTGCGGAGCTAAGCTGCAGACGGTCTGCCCTGACTGCGGTAAACCTGTAGATAAGACCTGGCGGAACTGCCCCCACTGCGGTCAAGAATTACACGGGAACACGCCCTGAAATAATGCGCATTAGGAAAGAGGGTTTGTTTCATTATCCAGAAAGTTAAGGTTCAGGCTTGATGAAGCTTAAGCCTTTACCTGGCCGAGTAGTAATAAAAGCTTTGTGATCTTTAGTTTTTGAAAAATAAGACAAAGAGTAGCCATGTCTTCTTCAAGCCTTCGGATGGGAAGACAACAGTCATCCCGATCCATAGCGGAGAAGACATCAAACGGGGTCTATTGAGGAAAATTATAAGCGACGCCGGGCTTACAGAAAACAATTTTCTTAAGCTGATCGAATCATAAAATCCGTGATCCTACTCCAAATGATTCAGATGATATTCAAAGTGATACCATCTGGTTCCCTAACCATGACTGCTGTTCGGTTAAATCCCTAAAAATAAGAACAGCAGGACGAGAAGCAAGATGATGATGACCATCTTCTTCATTCACCCCTCCTTTCCTCAAATTTGATCGAGTTTTTCATCATTTTTTGTGCAATCCATCCTCGTTATTCAATAGCAAAAACCATGCCAAACATAATTCCAGGGGTGAGGAGGAGAAGGGAGGCCATAAAGGGCAAAAAATTGTCTAATTTTTTAACACATTTAAATATAATCAGCCAGGCGGGTAGCAGGCAGGGGGAATGACATAAAGCCGGTCCAAATCTTAACAACAATATGGGAAATGAACCTGTTATGAAGAGAAGACTATTTTTTAGCCTCGGTGATTAAATCGGTGAGCTGCTTCTGGTCATCACTGCTCAAACGGGAGAAATATTTCTCCCGACAGCGAATCAGGTATTCGAGAGCTCTTTCTTTCTGCCCCAAGTTAATTAACGTGATGCCCAGGTTGATGTAGGCGTTGGCGAAGTCCGGCTTGACCTCGATGGCTTTCTTCCAGTAAGAAACGGCTAAATCATTCTTTCCAGCAAACCTGTAGGCCACGGCAAGCCCGTTGTAGGCAGAAGCTATCGAAGGATCGGCTTCAATCGCTCTCTTATAGAAGTCGATGGCCTGATCATAAAATGCTCCATTTTTCTCAGCCCTGAAAAGCGCAAGATTGAGTGTTCCAAGACTGCTCAACGCCAAGCCATTCGTGCTGTCCATCTCCAGAGCCCTTTCGTAGGACTCTCTGGCTTTTTCGGTGTCTCCTTTGTTGTAATAGGACAGGCCCAGATGAGTCCAAACCTCAGCATCGGCATTATTATTTCCGATGATTTTTGAGAAGAGATCGATCGCCCGGTCATACTCACCGCCTCTCGCCAAGAGAATCCCCATCCGAATCCTTAATTTCGAGCTATCGGGCTCTTCCATCAGAATGTCGTTCTGGACAAGGGAATCAAGCAGCTGGACAGCTTTGAGCCGATTTCCTCTTTCCAGTTCTGCTTCTGCCAGATTCAGGTTGAGCATGACATTCGATGACTCGATTTCCAGGGCTCTCTCATAATAAGATACGGCCTTATCGATCTCCCCTTTTCCTTTGTAGATCAAAGCCAGGAGGCTGTGGGCTTGGGCAAGATCGGGATATTCATCGACTATAGCCAGACTTATCCCTTCGGCCTCCTGAACTTTACCCGCCTCAAAATAAAACAGGGCCAGGTTCATCCGGAATCTTACTTTTGCCGGAAACTGCTGGACTGCTTTTTCCAGTATCTGAATCGCCTTATCCATATCCCCCTGTTCTCTGTACATGTTGCAGAGGTTATCGTAAAATGGAGGTATCCTCACCCCTTGATCCGACTCCAGGAGATCGGGTAACTTCCTCTCTGCTTCCTCTATATTTCCTTCGTCCAAGAGCTTCTTCACAGCCAGCACTTCGTTCAACAGATCGATTCCATCCTTGGGGTCAATTTCTCTTCTCGATTTTTCTGAAAACGGAGAGACATAGCCCAAGGATTCCAATCTTTCTCTATCCGCTGCTGTCAGCGATCTTCGGGGTGTGGGTCCTGAGTCTGTCTGAGTCTGAATATACTGACTCAATTTTTCATCGATGTTTTTAGCGAGAGATTTTTCCTCTTCAAAAAGATTTTGTTCTTCTTCAGGATCGTTCGCAAGATCATACAACTCAGGAGTAGGCAGCGATATGTATTTATGATCGTCTAAAATCATTCCGGTTAAGGGAGCCCATCCCATATCTTCTTTCCCGAAAAGGCTTTCTATGTAAATCTGGGCCTCTTGACTTTCCTTTTCTCCAAACAGGAGCGGGGCCAAGCTTTTCCCCTGGATATTTTGAGGCGTGTCCAATTCAAACAGCTCGAGCACTGTCGGCATGATGTCTGTCAATCGAACTCTTTGAGAGATCACTGGGTTCTTTTGATTGAATATCACAGGATTACTAAAAATCAACGGAACCTTGAGGCTTTCTTCATAACAGAAAATCCCGTGCCCGAATTCTTTATGCTCTCCGAAGGCCTCACCATGATCCCCAGCGACAATGATCAATGTTTTATCGAGAATTCCTTTGGACATCAGGTCTTGGACGATTCGGCCGACAAACCCATCCATGTAGGCGATTTCACCATCATAATAATCATCACTGAACCTTGACTTATATTCGGGAGGAGGGTCGTAGGGGCTGTGTGGATCATAGAAGTGGACCCAGGAAAAAAATTTTTGGGTATGGTTTTTAGCAAACCAGCTTTTAAACTTGGCATAGGCCTTTTCCGCTCTGATTTCCGTTCTTATGTTGTTGGCGGCTATGTTAAAGTCGAGAGAGTCGTCATACTCCTCAAACCCCTGGCTCAACCCGAATTTCGAATGGAGGGTGAAGGAGGCGATGACGGCAAAGGTCTTATAGCCCAGGCTTTGCATGGTTTCAGCAAGGGTGGTTTCTTCCCGTCTTAAGACATATATGCCGTTGTTCCGGACTCCATGGGCTATGGGCTCTCTGCCGGTAAAGAGAGTTACATGCGAGGGCAGGGTCAGCGGAATGGAGGCGTAGCAGTTTTTAAACATTACGCCATTTCGAGCTATCCTGTCGACGTTTGGAGTCTCTGCTTTCGGGTATCCATAGACTCCGATTCGATCCGCCCTGGTCGTGTCCAGAGTTATGATAAACAGATTATATTCAGTTTCTTTTGGAAGCTTGAAGGTTTTTGCTCCTTTTTTGCAACTGGCAACCGCAAAAAGAGCGATGATGAAGATAGCAATGAAAACGACAGTGAAATACTGACCCTTTTTCATCATTATGAATTCTTCAACTCGGAGAATGAATAAATCTGTTTATCATCTTGTATTCTATCAAAAAAAAAGGGAGACTCAAAAGAGTCTCCCTTTACCGACCGAGTTTTATTGACCTCTAAAACTCGATCTTGGCTCCAAGTTGGAATATGCGTGGAGGTACGATTGTTCGCGGATCTTTGAATTCATAACTCGTCCTGTTGGAGATTGTCTGAACCACTGTTACAGCGTTGTCGTTGAAAACGTTGAACACATCACTGAACACACTCAGCCTGACTCCTCTGAGGTGAAACTGCTTTTCTAATCTCAAATCCAGGTTGGTTAAAGTGGGATACCCCTGACTTCCCAGTGGCTCGGCAAAATTCACAACATCTGTGTGTAGATTTAGCCCAACTCCAGCGCTGGAAATTCTTCTTGTGTATCTTCTTCCGCTCAGCACAGAAAAATAGCCAGAAAGATTGATGCCCCAAGGCCCTTTGACCAAACCGTGGAGTTTCAGCATGTGACGCCTTTCTCGGGGAAAGCGTCCTTCGGCATTGAAGTGGGTATTAGGATCTTCATAAAGAGCAGATGTTCCTCGCATGCCGTTACCTTCTTGTCCGGATTGGGAATCGGCTGTCGGGATCAGGCCTCTGGATTTCTGGTAGACATAGCTCAGATGGACCTGCCATCCAGAGCTGTACCGCTTGCTCAGTTTGAACTCCAGCCCATCATAATCCCGCTCTGCCCCAGGAGGATTGATGATGTAAATCTCGTTTGGGAGATATGGATCTATCCAGTTCCAGAAGGTCACTTCCTGGTTGTTGTAAGGATCGATGGCTGTCACTGGCTCCCAGTTGGTCCAGACAAGTTCGCCATCGTTCAGAAGAGCATCCATATCCAGTTGAGTCGCATCCACATTCTCGATAAGATTCCGGTCCCACTTCCGAACGTAACGCAAACCGACTGACCAATGTTCAAACAGTTCTCTTTCGATCCCTACGGTTAATTCGTCAAGATAAGGTGCCTTGAGCTTGCCATCGTTGTATCCCGGATAACCTATAGTCTGTCCTCCCGGCAAATTGATAGCATAAGGATCACCGATAAGGTTTCCTTCCCAATCATAATCCTGCTTGTAGTAGAACCATCCGTTGGGATGACCGAGGTTGACCCACTCAACAATATTGGGCTGGATGTACCGGCCGTAAGAAGCTTTGATGAGGGTGGATCCATTCCGGAAGGGATCAAGAATCAATCCCAGCCTCGGCACGAGGTTGACCCATTTCATGGGTGTGATCGTCTCAGTGATCGACCGGTTGTAGGGCAAGCCCATGAATTCCTGAGGCCCCTCATCTTCCATCTGTTTCGGCCAAATGGTGGCGTTGTACTCGAATCTGGCTCCCAAGTTTACAGTCAACCATTTTGTGGGGGACCAGGCATCATTCACGTATAAACCCACATTGTTGATTCCTTCTTTCCTTTTGAAGTCAAAGATGTAATAGCCGTAGTTATAGAATCCCAATTGTTCAAAATACTCCGGGAAATCGATCATATAGCTTAACCCAGTCTGAGCATCCCTGCTGTGGGTGACATCCCATCCGGTCCTCCCCAACTGGAGTTCGCCCCCGATCTTCAACTCGTGAGAACCAGCCAGGTCATCGATGAAGGCAATAGCATTCGCGTTAACCTGATAACGGTTCCGCGGGTTCTCATCCAGCGCCCTGAAGTTCGAACCGCTCCAGATTCCAGTCATAACATCAAGGCGGTATCCCTGGTTAGGATCTTTTCCTTCAAATGTCAGGTTGCTCCGGACAACCGCGAGTTTCAGTTCTGTGAAGAGGTTTGAGCTGAATTGTCTGTTCCAATGGAAATTAAACACATGAGCTGGGCCTTTCTGGATAGCAGTGACTCCCTCTGTCTGGTTCCAATCAGCGAACCTGTGGTCCAATCTTCTGTCAGAGTAGTTGTAAGATATGACGAATTTATTGGCCTTGTTCGGCTGGAAAGTCAACTTAAGGTAAGGAAAGGGCTTCATTTCCTTAATAGCAATCGGGTTATCAGGGTCATCGGCTGGATAGCCGTTGACAAAATAAGAGGATCTCCAGAAGCTGAGATTGGTAAAAAACCAGATCTTATCCTTGACTATCGGTCCTCCAAAAGTGATAACAGGTTCATATTCCCATTCATTGCCGCTCGTGCCTTCTACTCCGGTCCCCTCCGTATTATCGGATTGTAATTTCTCATGATTATAGTAGAAACTTGCCGATCCGTGGTATTCGTTTCCTCCTGATTTGGATATCACGTTGATCACAGCGCCTTTGACACTTCCGTATTCAGCGGAAAGCCCACTGCTTTGGATGGAAATCTCCTCCATGACATCCATGCCGAAGAAGACCAATTGGGTTCCTGTCGTCGGGTCAGCGATGTTCACGCCATCCAGGTTGTAGGAATTTTCTTTGGTCGAGCTTCCGTGGGCGACACTCCCCGTGACTCCAGGTGCCATGTCGAAATAATCACTCAACTGGCGGGCCGACGGGATCGACTGGAGGAATTCAATGTTTAGAGATGTCACACCCTTCGTGTTCATCTTATCGATTGTCGGCGCTTGCCCTTCAACGACGATGAATTCTTCAGTCACCTTCAGAGTCATTTCAACATCTAGAGTCACTGTCATACCCGCAGAAACTTGGATGCCTCTCCGGATCACCCGCTCCACTCCAGGCAGAGAAAAAGTCAATTCATACTCACCGGGCGAAAGAGACACAAAGCGATACCGGCCATTCTCGTTGGTAATCGCCTCCAGGGAAGGCACCACGATGGCAGGGGATTTCAGGATAACAGCCACGCCGGGCAGAGGCTCTCCTTCAGGCGTCAATACAACTCCGGTGATGCTTCCTGTCTGTCCAGCTTGGGCATAAATCAGCGTCGGAATAAGAAGTACGGCCCAGAGAAATACAAAAAACTTCTTAGGCATAAGACACCTCCTTTTTGATTATGAATTGCCTATATTTTGATTGTTGGTAGCCACGGCCTAAAGACAACATGAAATCTCTCTTTTTCGAGTCTGTCCCTCTATCGCTCAATTCTCCCAAGAACTTCATCTAAGATACAAAAATTTTTTCTACATATGGGGCAGATGGGCAATAAGGTTCAATAAAAACGAAATCGACCGGAGGAATTCACTGTCCAAAAACGTCACTCCCTTCGCGCTCATCAGGTTGCTGGTTGGTACTTGACCTTCACCAACGATGAATTCTTCTGTCGTTCTCAAGGTCATGTTGACATTGACCGTCACTGTGATTCCTGACGGTAGCTGGATACCACTCCGGACAACTTTTTCCACCCGTGGCAGAGAAAAGATCAACTTGTACTCACCGGGAGGGAGCGAAATAAAACGATACCTGCCGTTCTCATTGGTGATCGTTTCTAGGGAAGGGACAACGATAGCGGGAGACTCCAGGATGACCGTTACTCCTGGAAGGAGTCTTCCTTCAGCATTAAAAACAACCCCGTTGATGGCGCCTGTCTTCTCAGCCTGGGCATTAATCAACGAGGAAACGAGTAGAACAGCACCAAAAAGAAGTAAAATCTTTTTAGGCATGGGACACCTCTCTTCTTGTGTTATTAAAATTCCTTTTTTCTTGGCAAACATAGTCATAACCTAAGGACAACATCAAAGGTGCATTTTTTGTGCCAAGCCTGTAAATCCCAAATTTCCCCAAGAGATCAGGCCGTGAGAGAAGAAATCTGTCTAATATTTAGATATAAATAAAGAAAATTAAGCAACAAATAGAGTGTATACAACTGAAAATAATTAAAATAAGGCACGGACAGACAATTCTGTCTAATTTTCATTCAAAAAGAGGGGAAAACTATGGACGATCGGTTGATATGCCCCGCGGCCTGCCACGGGGAACCGATCATCGGGGAGATCCAAGGGGGGATGCCCCTTTGGTCGCAGGCTGGAGGCCGAGAAGGGGAGGCAGGGAGCCCGGACGAAGTTAGGGCGACCTTTGGAAGGGGGAAGTCAGTTCCCCCTCCAAGTTGACTTTATTTATTTATTTTGTATTTATCTATTTTATTATCCAGAGTCTGACGGGTGATACCGAGTATTCGGGCGGCATCGCTCTTATTCCAGCCTGTGTGTCTCAGCACCCGGATGATATGGTCTTCCTCCATCTGTTCCATCGATTCTAGGGGGGCGGGTATGACTTTCCCTCCAGTGCGAAGACCATGGGGAAGATCTTCCGGCTGGATCAATTGCCCATCTCCCATAACAACGGCTCTCTCGATACAATTCTTCAGCTCTCTCACGTTCCCCGGCCATTCATATGACAGCAGCAGCTTCTTCGCCTGCGCTGAAATCTTGACTTCTTGGCCAGCAAAATATTCGGCCAAAGGGATGATATCTTTTTTTCGGTCCCTTAAAGCGGGAAGGTCGACAGAGACCACATTCAACCGATAAAACAGATCCTCACGAAAGTTTTTTTTCTCGACTTCGCTGGCCAGATTCTTGTTTGTGGCGGCAATGACCCGAACGTCTACCTTGAAGCTTTTTGTCCCGCCTATCCGCTGAAATTCTTTTTCCTCTAATGTTCGCAGGACTTTAGCCTGTGTTTCCAGGCTCATATCGCCGATTTCATCGAGAAAAATGGTTCCTCCGTCAGCTATCTGGAACTTTCCCAGACGCGTGCTGATGGCCCCGGTAAAGGCCCCCTTTTCATGCCCGAACAACTCGCTTTCTATCAATTCTCTCGGAATAGCTGCGCAGTTGACAGCCACGAACGGTTTTTCAGCCCGGGGAGAAAGCGCATGGATCGCCTTGGCCACGATTTCCTTTCCGGTCCCTGTCTCCCCCTGGATGATGGCAGTGATATCTGAGGGGGCCACTTTTTTCATGGTGCCGAAGACTTTTTTCATCTGCGGCGATTCACCCAAGATTTCAAGTTTAGGTTTCAAGGCCTTCTCCAGCCGGATATTCTCCTGCACAACCTGTCTGTGGAGGCGAGCATTCCCCATGGCAATCCCCGCTTGGTGGCAAATCGCCATCAAAAACTTGAGATCTTCTTCGGAAAAGACCCCGGCTGAGGCCCGATTATCCAAGTAAACAACTCCGAGGACTTCACTACGAAAGACTAGGGGGGCGCAGATGGCCGACCTGATGCTGTATTCCTGGATGCTCCTAGCCTTCTCAAACTGACTGTCCTTGAGGGCGTTAATGGTCAGGATGGCTATCCCTTCCCTGAGGACTTTATGGATGATTGTTTTGCTGACTTCCACCCTCTCCAAGGATGCATCGCCGGCGCTTCCTCTGACGAGTTCACAGGTTAAATCTCCCCT
>SMTZ1_10007163_pt1 | contig 20008 bp, 16 predicted proteins | sample DeeMarSWOR136_30_FD_25667 | JGI IMG/M metagenome (IMG submission 25667) | reverse complement strand
AATCGCGTGCGTTTCAAAATCTTATTGGGAACCACAAAAAAATAAAAAATTTTTTTTCTTTTTCTTTTTAACACTTAATAGAAGTAAATTAAAAAGAAAGAATTATAGCGCTTTTTTTCTTTTAGTTTTAATTAACGAATTGGTTAAGATGGCGATAACAATCCCGATGCCAATAATTGAAAGTAATGGTATTATTTGGAAAAGGATATTACGATAAGCACATGAACCATTATTAATAAAAAAATTATTTCTGCAAGCTACTTCCTTGATACAAATTTCATTTCCCTCTAATGTATTTCCCGAAATAGTATTATGATTACTATCAAAAAGATTAATTCCACATTCATCATTGTTATTAGCGGTATTTCTCGAAATCCTATTTTTATCACTATGAGATAATTCAATTCCATTAATATTGAGATTAACGGTATTTTCCGAAATAAGATTGTCATCACTATTATAGAATATTCCAATTCCAATTATGTTTTTATTTAGTATGTTTCCCGAAATATTATTCCCACCACTCTGAAAAAGATAAATGCCATTATGATTGTATTTTCCTTCATTTTCCGAAAGGATGTTATTATAACTATAATGTAATTTAATTCCATTAGAATTATTATTACCTTTATTTCTTGAAATACTATTTTTATCACTATAGAAAAATCCAATTCCATGAATACTGTTATTTACTGTATTTACCGAAATAATATTATTATCACTATAGCCCAAATTAATTCCACAATAATAATTAAAAGTTGCATTATTTTCAGAGATGAAATTATTATTGGACTCACCTAAACTTATTCCATTATTTCCGGAATTATTAACAACATTTTTTGAGATTATGTTATTATCACTCTGGGATAAGGATATTCCATCTGAGTCAGTAATATTATTCACTTTATTAATCGAAATCGTATTGTTATTAGAATAAAATAAACATATCCCATCCTGATGTGTTGAGCAGGTATTATTAATAATTTGGGAATTATTGACATTATTCAAATTGATTCCTATAGAAAATTCTCCAGAATTAAAAACGGTACAATTTTCAAGCCTAAAATAAACATCAGAATTTTCAATCAAGATACAAGCCCCTAAACCACTTCCATCTATCACCCTATCTTGTATCACATAAGGATTAGAATATGTGCCCTCTCCTATACACAATCCTATACCCTTAGCTTCTGTCCAATTATTATCAATATGAATAACTCCTGATATCGCAGAGGAGATAGACGATCTAATATTTTTAGAAGTAAATTCCTCAGTATATCCCTCGGTTTTATAATTTTTAGTTTTAAAATAGGGATTAATGCAAGTGAAAGTGGATAAAAACATAAGAATTACTATAATTACTACAATAATTATTTTTGATTTAAAATTGGGTCTCATACTTTCTCTACATAATTGGAAAAATCATCGCTCTAAAAATATATAGAAAAATAAAAAATATAAATGTTATAGGTTAAATTTCGTATTGTTAGAAGATCCATTCTTTATGTAAGGTGATTACTAAGATTTAGTCAATTTTGATGAAGCTATAATTAAATCTCTCTTTTTTTTTAAATTTTTAGACCATTAGCACTCTCTTAAAATGGATTTAATTGTTATTGAGAAATTTCCAAATTATAAATTAATCCCTTGATAATTGGATTTTATAATATTTGGAATAAAAATAATATTAACCAAAATGTATTTTTTAAATCCCGCATTAATAAAATTATATCCAAAATAAAAGCAGTATGAGTCAAAATGGCAAACAAGGCTGATGAAAATATAAAGGTAAATGGTAAAGCTAAGCAAATATTATTTCGCTCGATGGAATTAATTATGAATAATCTGCAAGAAAATATGGATCATTTAAGTAAACCTAAATACTTCTTACATACTCAAAAATTTATTAACTTGATTCATGATGGGTTAATTAATAAAAGAAAATTTTTCTTATTGGCGAGTGGTAGAAGTGCTTTTATTTTACAATGTTTTGCCACACGATTGGTACATCTAGGAGCAGAAGTTTATATGGTCACTAATTTAGCGAGTATGCCTGCGCTTACAAAAAATGATTTATTAATCGTACTTTCCGGTTCTGGAACTACTGCAATTGTAGTGAGCTTATTAAAGAATTATGTAAATACTGTAAAACCTTATGGAATTGTGACAATTACTTCACATCCAGAAACAATTATTGGGAGGGTTGGAGATATTACTATTAAATTAAAAGGAAGAACTAAACAGGATAAGGTATCTTCCGATGCGGATACTGCAATTCTTACTCCTGAAGGTACTCAATTCGAACAGGTTGCATTCACATACTTAGATGCAATTATCGCGGAATTGGCAATCAAGATGGGGAAGACAGATGCAGATCTATTAGCTGCACATTCAGAATCAACATAGATCATAAAAATTTAAAATTCTCTTCTAATTGTAAATTAATAAAGTGCCCATTTATAGTGTTTCTATGAGAACAATCTATGAATAGAAATCTCCAAATGGGCACACACTTTATTATTTTTGATTGCGACTCTTTAACTTATTTAATATAATTCTTAAATTAGAAATCAAAAATATTTTCAAACAGTTTTAATTTAAAATAGCGCCAACTGCACCACAAAATTCAGAGTTTTTAATAAAAATTGCGTTTTTCTTGCTAATTCTACAAAGAATTGATAATAGCTGTTTCAATATGTTATTATCTTTTAAGAAACCACCACTAAAAACTATATAATTAATCCCGTTTCTTTCAGCATTCAATAATGCCATTGATCCAATGTTTTCGCCGATCATGCTAATCACAGAGTTAATAACATCTTCTTTTGCTATGCTATCCAAATCAATATTGCTAGTAATTTTACCTAAAGTAGCAGCAGTATATTCACGAAATATCTTATCTACTCTATTATCTTCCGGAGAATATATGTCTGACACCTTGAGATCAACATTATATCGGTTACCTTTGCTTGCAAGTTTCAATGCTTCTCCATAATTATTTAAATTAAAAAATAACCTGATTAATCCCATAAATAATCCGCCACCCATAGCAGATCCTCCTAAATGTGCAATAGTCTCTTCTTTTAAAACAATTGAAGTTCCTGTACCAAAATTTACTAGCATAAAAGGGGAATCTAAAGATCTATTTTTGTCAATATAATACATTAATTCAATTCCTTTAATGTTGGCTTCAAACTCGTTAATTAGTTTGGATTTATATAGTTTAGAGAATTTTTTATACTCTTCAAACGCTTTTCCGCCTGTAAAATTAACTTGGGAAATTATTTCTTTTTTTTCTTCAAGAATTTCTTTGATTTTGTTAAAATCTGTATGAGTTGGATACATCTCAAGAATCAGTTCCTCTCCTGAGACATGAGCTATTTTGGTAAGAGTTTGTCCTATGTCAATTCCAATAGAATTTAAAGCTACTCTATCTTCAAATCCATCTAATTTTAGTTTTATAGAATTTTTTGAGGAAATCTTGTATCACTAAATAAAAATTTAATAAAGAATTATTTAATTATTAGATTTATTGAATTTAATTTATTATAATTGTTTTAATTATGATAGAACAATCAATCCCTAATCATACTGAAGTTGCAATTATCAAAAGTACCACTCCTGAAGAAGCTACAATAGAAGGAATTAAATCATTAGGAGGCATCTCTAAGTTCATTAATAAAGATGAACAGATTTTCATCAAAATAAACTTAAGATTGCCGAATGGCTTTCCTACTCATACTAATTTTGATCTTATTAAGAGTGTAGTTAATTTATGTAAAGAGGGTGGTGTTAAAAAAATATATATAGGGAGTTTTCCACTTAAAGGAATTACTACTCAATCCTTTTCTGAATTGATGGGCGTTCAAGAGTATTTTGAATCTATAGGTGCACATTTAGCCTATTTAGATGATTATTCAAATTATCCTTATCAAATCGTATCAGTACAAGATAAAGAGTTTAAGGTCCCTCAGGTTATATTAAATTCAGACAAATTAATCCTTATTAACCAAATTAACGTTGATCCTTTATTTAAATTAACCTTATCTCCGCTAAATTCATATTCCATTGTTTCTGATAAATATCGAAAAATTGTAAAAATTTTGAGAGAGGGAAAGGATTATTTATTTCTTGATCAATATAAAAAAGATTTAGTCTCAAATATTATTGATGTATTTTCCATAAAAAAACCTTGTTTTTCAATAAATGATTTCTATTTTACACTGGAAGGTGCGGGACCATATATATACAAAGATTCTAATTTGGTAAAAACGAATCTTATTGCTATGGGCAAAGATGCGATAGCTGTGGATTATATTACTTTAAAGTTAATGAATTTGGATCCTATGAAAAATGAATTAATTATAGAGGCAAGGGAAAAAAAATTAGGTATAACAGATTTATCTAAAATAACTACAGTAGGAGAAAAATTAGATAAATTCATTTTAGATATTAAGTTATGTGTTTCAAAACTTGAAAATATTAACGTTCAAAATACCTCGATAAAACGAGGCCAATTTTGTTCTGGATGTTTTAAGCAAGCTTATCATTTGCTAAATCTAATGAAAACAAATATGATAAAAGATTTGAAGTATATTAGAAAACAATCTTTCCTAATTGGAGAAAAACCACAAGAACCAGAATATTTAGAGAATATAATATTATTTGGTGATTGTGCGATAAATAGCACAAAGGATCGCAGTTTTAGAAAGATTGTTATTAAAAAGAAGAAAAGTTTTTTAGATGATGCTAAAGAAAAGCTTAAAAAAGATAAAAAACCAGTTCTAAAAAAAAATAAACAAAAAAAAAATAAACAAATATTAGAATTACCTGGATGTCCTCCAGATCTAAATGAGTGTATTAATTATTTAACCAATTATTACCGGAAAACTGATTTACCTAATTTGAATTTCTATAAAAATATTATAGAAACATTTAGAACAGAAGAAAAAAGTGAAACATTAAGCAAGGAGGGAGTACTTTAATCTATGATTAATCAAAAATTTAAGGATAACTGGCTCAAAATTTTAAACTTTAATTCAAAAGTAAATATAGTAGAAGAACCTGGTAGTTTAAAAGAAATAGTAAGAATCCCTTTAACACCAGTAGAAATTAATGCCTATCTATTATATCATTTGTTTGAACTTCTTTACCCCAGATATATTAACGACCAACATAATATTCTTGATGTAATTATTTCTGATTTTGATATTGAGAATAAAATATTAGCTATGTATTTATATAAAACAAAAAAAGCAGGAATCCACGAGTCCATTGAAAATTTACCAAAAGATTTGATTAGGATTAAGGAAGATGAATTATTAGATATAGCAATGGCGTTCAATAAAATTCAATCTACTCTTTTAGAAAAAAAAGGTATTAAAATTTCTTCGATAAGAATATTCAAAAGAAGAGCTATTGATTTAATGAACCGACTCAGCGAAAATTTGGAAAAACTTACATTTTACGATTTTTTATTAAACTTTTTTGATTTAACTCAAAAAATTTTCGAGCAAGAGTTATTTTTTATTTATCCAGAGTCAAAAATGATTAGCTTTATAAAAAAAAATCTTCAAATTTTAAACGGAATTAGGTTATCAACAATTTTTAAACACTTAAACGATATGATCCTTCCATTTAACACTTCGATAATTATCGATTCAAAAGAGATAAAAATTCTTCTTAAACTTCAAAAAAAATTTACTCATAACAAAAATTCTGAAATTGATTTTAAAATAAATAAGCTAGAGTTTTTAGAAAATAACACTAAAAGTAAAAATCTTAATAATTTAATGGATTTTGTCTCTTCTGAAGTAAATTCTGAAAACATTTTTTGCATAAGTGAAGTAGATATATTATCAATCCTTTCAGATTTATTCAATTTAGAAGTTCCTTTTAAGAGAGATGAGTTTAAGCTAATTCTTCAGAAGGTATTATTTGGTTTTAGAAATTTTGAAACTCGATGGGATATGATGCCGAAACCTAAAATATATTACACCTTAATTAGATTTTTAGTCAGACTTGCAGGAATTAATATTAATCTTAGAAAATTATCTTATTGGGTAATACCTGAATTGATCTTTAATTTAACAGATACGTATTTAGGATTAAATTCAAATATATTATTATTATTAACTAATGCTAATGATTCTAAAAATACTTTAGCTATGCTTTTTAAAATCGAAAACAGCTCTATTGTGGAAATTGAACCTTTAAATATTAAACTTAATCAAGAGAATTCTCTTAAAGACCTAAGATTAAATTATTCAACAAATTTTGGGTATATCTCATCGATAATTAAAATCGATAGTACTCTGGTTCAACAATTATTAAATATGATTAGTTTCAAATTTCATAAATTATCTTTCTTTAGCTTAATAAAATTGTTAAAGCTGTTTAAGAATGAGAAATACTTCCAGATATACCCTGAAATACCCCCCTATAAGATGATTAAAAAGAAGAGTACTTATTCGTTAATGAAAACTTTATTATCTATTTTAATAGATAAGCATGAATTTTGATAATAATAACTATGCAAAAAAACCTTTTGCTTTTAAAAGTTCAGCAGTTAAAATTGCCCCACCCGCAGCTCCCCTAATTGTGTTATGGCTCAGTGATATGAATTTATAATGAAATATTTTATCTTTTCGTAATCTTCCTACAGTTATCGCCATCCCCTTATCATTATCTCTATCTTTTTTTGGTTGTGGTCTATTATCATTCTCAAGATAAATAATTGGTTGTTTAGGAGCAAAAGGTAAACTTAATTCTTGAGGTAAAGATTTAAAGTTTTTCCAAATATCAATAATTTCTTCCTTTAATGGGACTTTTTCTTTAAATTTCATACTAACGCAGGCAGTATGGCCATCAATAACTGGGACTCTTGTGCATGTTGCACTGATGTCAATAGACTCATTATTTATTATGCCTTTTTCTCCTATCTTTCCAAAAATTTTCAAAGGTTCTCGTTCTGTTTTTTCCTCCTCTCCTCCTATATAAGGTATGATATTATCTACCATATCTAGTGATGATACACCCGGATATCCCGCTCCTGATACCGCTTGTAGAGTTGTTATTATTAACTTTTCAACTTTATAACCCACTTTTTCTAAAGCATAAATTGGAGTCATATAACTTTGTATTGAACAATTGGGTTTAACTATAACGAAACCTTTTGAGAGTCCTCTTATTTTTTGTTGTATAGGTATCAAATTAATATGATCATGATTTATTTCTGGAATTATCATAGGTACATCAGGAGACCATCTATTTGCGGAACTATTACTTATAACAGGAATACCATTTTGAGCATATCTAAATTCTATCTCTTGTGTATCTTCTTTTTTAGGTAAATCCATAGCAGAAAATACAAATCTAAGATTTGGATTTACAGAATTAAAATCCTGTACATCCCTCACTATTATATTTTTCAATTCTTCAGGAATGTCAATTGACATCTGCCATTTCTGCTTAACTGCCTCAGAATATGGTTTCCCTGCGGATCTTGGAGATGCTGCGACATCTACAATTTGAAACCAAGGATGATTGATTAATAACTTAATATAGTTTTGACCCACAACCCCCGTCGCTCCTAATATCCCAATTTTTATTTTTTCCGAAGACATATTAAACTTAAACTTATTATCTTTTTAAAATTTTAAATGATGATCTATTCAATAATTTTATTAAATTTTTTTTGATAGATTATTATAATAAATAATTGAATATCGTGAAGACTTATGGAACATTATGATATAAGTATAGTCAAAAAGGCAGAGGAGCTTGAAGAAAGATCAAAAATTGAAGCAAAAAATAAAAACTTTGATGCTGCGATAGATTTATTACTTGAAGCAAAAGATCTCTATACAAAATTAGGATTAACAGGACAAGTTGGAATAGTAATTAAAGAAGTTGTTCATTTAAAAAATTTAAAAAGGGAGCAACCATCACTCGTTAAATCCTCCACAAATGAAAAGATAACAACTTATGAAAAAGTAAAACCCGCCCCAAACTTTAAAGAAACTACTTCAATAGAAATGAATACTGATAATATCCTCGAACCTAAAGGGGTACAATTATTAGAAGATGCAAAAAATGTTGCGCTTGATGAGAAATATGAGGAAGCATTGAAAATCTATGAAGAAGCTTATAGCGTATACAAAAAGCTTAACCATCCTTATGAATGTAAACAAATTCTGTGGCAAATTAATGAAATTAAAGAATATCAACGTTGGGAGCAGTCAAATAAATCAAAAGGAATTAAAGTTGCCTTAAAAGATATCGCAGCTTTAGCTGTCGCAGAGAAGAGGAGATTATCAATTCAGAAGAGGATAGAAGAACCAAAGAGAGTAGAACCAATAAAAATCGAATCAAAAAAGATTGAAATAGAGAAAGATCAGCCAAAATTATTTCAACAATTACATGAGAAAGCAAAACAAGAAGAGACAAGAAAAAGGACGCAATTATCCCTCATTCAAGAACAAAAAGAACAAAGGAAACATCGAATTGAAGCGCAACAAGAAAAACTAAGAATTATTCAAGAAGAAAAACGTAAGGAGGAAATTATGGTTAAAACTGCAGAAGATCTTTTAGATAAGGGTAACTTAAATCTTCAGAAGAAATTATATGATGATGCTAAATCCTCCTATGAACAAGCTATAAAAATATTTTCTAGTATTGGATGGTTTAACCAAGTAAAAATACTACAAAATGAAATACGAAATATTGATCTCTATAGAAAGGAGGAGGAGAGAAAATTGCAGTTAACAACAGAAATAATGCAAAAAAGTCAACAACAGTTTCAAAAAAGGGTAGATACTATGAAAAAAAAAAGCTGAAATGGAAGAAAAAATGAACAAAATACCACGGGTTATAAAGAGATATGAATACCTTTTACAGCTCTATAAATCAATTCCTATTAATTTCGTTGATTTATCTGAGGAGATATCATCCACTGAAAAAAACATTTCAGAGTTAAAAAAGAAATTGTAATATTCTTAGCTTCTTTTATATAAACAATTACTCTAATTAAAAAATTATATGAAGAATCCCTTTTCAGAATTCTATCACGTTCCTGATGCGCAAGAGCTATTAGATATTGCTTTCAAAAGAGCGATGAAGAGTTCAGCTAAAGTATCAAAAAATGCTCCGATTCTTTTGAAGGCAAAAAAGAAAGAATTAAAGAGGATTAAAGTAGCTATAGAAGAATTAATTAACAGAATACTTTTAATTATTAAAAGTGTTCCAATTATTGACGAACTTCCTGATTTTTATAGAGAATTAGCCTCATTATTAATTGATGTTAATGAACTTAAATTGAATTTAGGGAAATTAAATGGAATATTACCAATTTTAAATAAGTTAGAAAGAGAATTTTCTAAACAATTAAGCCAGATTGAACTTCCAAGAGATGCTGATAGAATTAGAAGAACGGCTTTTGGAAGATTATCATCGATCCTAAATAAGCAAAATAAAAATCTGGAGTATTTAAATACAATAAGAGGAAGATTAAGAGAAATCCCATCAATTGATTATACATTATCTAGTATTGTTTTCGCGGGTTATCCCAATGTGGGTAAAAGTAGCTTAGTAAAAAATCTTTCAACAAATAAGAAAATAGAGGTACAAGAATATCCTTTTACCACAAAAAGAATACTCATGGGACATTTAGAGATTGAAAGACGATTTGACAATATAAAGATACAATGTATAGATACTCCAGGTATATTGGATCGCCCTATGTCACAACGGAATAATATCGAATTACAGGCAATTTTAGCATTAAGATTGATTTCCGATCTTATTGTATTTGTATTTGATCCTACTCCTGCATGTGGATATTCAATTGAATCTCAAATCGAATTATTTTATGAAGTAAAAAACAATTTTACTAAGGAAGGAAAAATTGATCTTTTAATAGTTTTTAATAAAATGGATTTAGCTAACAATGAGGAAATCAACTATTTAAGAGATAGATTAAACCTAAAAGAAGAAGATTTTTTTTTGACTAACGCATTAACCGGTGAAAATCTTGATAAATTAATTCTATATGTGAATAAAAGATACAACGATCAAACTAAAATTTAGAATATTACTTTCAATCGGTCTTTTTTCATTAACATATAAGAAATTTTTAAATCAAAATAAACCACTTTAATACTAAAAAGTAGAAGGTGCATGAATGATGAAAAATCTAATAATAATGGGTTTAGATATTGGAGGAGTTAATACTAAAGCAGCTCTAATAAAGTTTGAAAATTCAAAAATTCAAAAATCATTCTCTTATATTGAATATTTTCCGTTTTGGGAAAAAACTCTAAAAGAACTCCCTCTTATGTTTAAAAAAGTGAAGTTAAAAATAATGAAACTTGCTAAAATTAAATCTAAAGATTTAGATTATATTTCAATAAGTATTACCGCGGAATTATCTGATGCGTTTCAAACTAAAAAAGAAGGAATTTTAACTATATTAACTGCTTTAGAAGAAGTCTTTGAGATTGAGAAAATGTTTTTTATTGGAAATAATAATAAATTCATTAATTTTGATCAGGCAAAAAACAATTATAATCTAATCGCCGCAGCAAACTGGGTGGCAACTTCTTTATTTTTAGGTAAATTTATTCCTCAGTGTATATTAATTGATGCGGGTTCAACAACAGTTGACATAATACCCATTTCTAATTCGATCCCTATTGCTCAAGGAAAAAACGACATTGAAAGATTAATGCATCATGAACTTGTTTATACAGGAGGATTAAGAGCGACAATTCCTTCTATTACTCATTTTGTCCCATATAAAAATAAGAATGTCAGAATTTCTTTTGAAAAATTTGCTTTAATATCTGATGTCCATAGAATATTGTATAATATCTCTGAAAATGAATATATCAATGACACAGCTGATAACCGCTCAAAATCGATTGAAGATTGTTATGCAAGACTAGCTAGAGTGATATGCTTAGACTTAGAGACCATTAACAAAGAAGATTTAAATCAAATAGCAAAATATATTTATGAAAAACAATTAGAATTGCTATCAATCGAAATTCAGCAATTTATGGAAGAATTGGTTTTTAAAGTATCAGAATTTGAAGAAAATCCTAAATTTGTAATAACTGGATTAGCAGCTGAATTTTTAATAAAGAGAACTTTATTAAAATTAGGCTATAATAATATTCAAAATTATGAAGAGATTACAAATATATCTGATTCTATATGCTCTTCCGCTTATGCTGTTGCGGGGGCATTATATTTTAAATTATGATATACCCTGAATTATCATGTCTAACGTTGCTTTATTCAAAATAGGTGGCAAAATATTAGAAAATTTAGCGTATTTAAAAAATACCATTTCTCAGTTATCTAAGATATATGAGGAAGGCTTACTTCAGAAAATTATCATAATTCCGGGAGGAGGATCATACGCTAATTTTATTAGAAGTGTTTATATAGATTTTGGTATTGATGATGAGTTTGCTCATTGGTTAGCGATTTATTCTTTAGATTATAACGGTAAGGAATTAAGTAAAAAATTTCCAAAACTTGTTATCATCGATAATCTTGAAAAATTACAAAATATGAGTAAAACGTTTTGTATTTTCTTACCTTTTAAGGTTCTGAAAGAATTCGATGAACTTCCTCATAATTGGGATGTAACTTCTGATTCGATTACTTTATATTTTGCTTTTAAACTGAAACTTTCACAATGTTTCTTAATTAAAGATGTGGATGGGATTTTAGATGATAATAATCAAATTATAAAAGAAATTAGTGCAAAAGGAATCCAAAAATTAAGAGAAAAGAGTGTTTTATCAGAAAAAGGTTCTAAATACGAAGATCTAAAATTAAAGTCAAAACCTATTGATGCATATTTACCTAGTTTAATAAAAAAACACTCCATAGAATGCTTTATTTTAAATGGGAAATCAAAAGATCAAAGAATTATAAACTATTTTAAAAACTCTAGCATTGAAAAGAAGATCTTTACTAAAATTACATCTATGTAATTATTATAAGAATTATTTTTAATAGTAATCTATTAGAATGAAAATTTTTAAAATTGAAATTAAAGTTATAATTGATTTACTATTAAATTAATAATAATATAAATAATTTTTAAAACCAAAATATTGTGAAAATTGAAGATGGATGAAGAACAAATTAACAAAAATGCGGATTTTTTAATTCAAAATCTAGCAAATAAGGAAGTTCCAGGCTCAGCAACAGTTAATGTAAGGTATAAAACCCTGGTAGATTTTGCTAAAGTTTATGGAATTACAGATCCTAAATATATTGGACCTGAAGAAGAGGGAATTATCGCCTGTCATGCATTTGCCAATCATTTTACTATTAAAGCATTATACAAACTCCTTTTAGGAATGAAATTAGTTCAGGATGGTAAAGAAAGGCCTTTTATATTAAATCCCGGTAAATTATTACATGCAGGTCAAAAATATAACTGGGACGGGTGCGTAGACGCTAAACCAGGAGATAAATTAAAAATAACAGCGAAATGGGGGAATGTTTGGATTGTGGAAAAAAACATGATTCTCTTTGCAGAATTGCTAACTGAGGTAAGGAATCAAAATAATGAATTAGTATGTAAACCTCTAGTTAGGGCTGCGATCAGACCAGGAGGTTACTAAAATAATTATAGAGGTTGATAAAAATGGTAAAAATTTCAGATATTGAGGTAGGTAAAGTAATAAAAAATGAATTTGATGGAATTACAAGAGAATTGTTAAGAGAATACGCTAAAGCATCTGGAGATACAAACCCTATACATACCAATGATGCTATAGCAGAAAAATCAGGATTAAAAGGGATTATAGCCCATGGTCTTTTCAGCTTCGGCTTTATTACTAAATTATTTGAGGATTTTTTAGAGCATGGAAAATATGGAAAACTTATTGAAACCGATGTTGATATGCGAGCAATGGTTCGATGTGGAGATTTATTAATCACAGAAGCCACTGTAAATAAAGTTGAGGGAAAAAGAATAAATTTTGATATTAAACAGACTACAATTACAAGTGTAGATATAAAAGATAAAAATGGGAAAGTTATTAGACAATTTGAAGCAGGAGAACGGGGTTATATTTCCGAAAAGGATATTGAACAGGGATTAGTTAAAACAAAAGAAGTTTCTGAAGGAATTCTTACTTTTAGAGAACGTGTTGCAACACCAGGAACTGCAATTGTAGAACTCTTTGATTAAAATTTTACATTTAACGAATTTTTCTCTTTTTTCATTTTTTTTTAGATTTTTTGTAATTAATTTTAAAATACTAAATTTTTATGTTATTTTTGAAAAAACATTTTTATATTCCTACGACAAAAGAGTTAATGGGAAGTAATAATTTAAAAATAGAATTATAATTATTTGATCGATTAACCATTCAGACTTTAGATATTAAAAAAGTGGAAGGATTTATATTTAGCGGACATTATGAGAAAGCCGCCGATGAGATTTTTGATATAATCGAAAATTATGAGAGTTCAGATAAGGAATTAGTATATCAAAGTTTAAGTTTACTTAATCATATCTGTGATAAATCTCCTTCTATTTCTTTACGTGCTGTAAAAAATATATCTAAAATATTTAACGATCCAAACTCTTGGATTAGGCTTGTTTCTTTAGAAATTCTTTACCAGATTTCCTTATATCGTCCCAATCTATTAATTGACCATATTGATGAGATTAAGGCTAGATTTTATGATCATGAACCTTCTGTAAGGAGATTATCTATAAAAATCATTGGTAATCTAATTTTATCACTTCATATTGATCGCGATGATTTACATGAGATTATAGAAGAATTTATCTCTAGATTAATGGATAACGATTGGAAAGTGAAATTGCAGGTGATTAAAACCTTAATTAAAATTTTGAATCAAGATTATATGAAGATAAAAGACTTAGAGCCTCTATTATCAATAGTAATAGTAAATTTGAGAGATGAAGATGATGATGTAGCAAGATCCGCTGCTGAGCTTTTAAAAATATTGGGTACTTATTTTCTCTCCAAAGAAAAAATCATGTACGTGCTATTAAATCTTCTTTATAATGAAGAGTATCGTGTAAAAGAGTTGATAATATGGTTATTTGGAGAGATTGGTAAAGAAAAATCTTCAGAAATTATTCCTATCATTCCAAAATTAATAAATCTTTTAAAAGAAAATAACTATCGTATTCAATTAAAAGTAATTGATGCTTTAGTTAATATCGCCGAAAATAATTTCGATCAAATATGGGCAAATTTAATTAATGCATTATATGCGGGAGATTCAGATTTTAGAAATATAATAATAAATGCTCTTTATTACCTAAGTCAAACTAAAATTTCAGAAATTTTTAATTATATCTTTGAAGAATTTGAAAATCCAAGTGAAAATGTGAGAGATGCAGTTTCCTTAGTTTATAAGCGTTTATATGAAGAATATCAGGTTGAAATTGAAAATGAAATAACTAAAATACTTTATAAACTTGAATCAAAATTTTGGAGAGAGAGGAATAAAACCATCCTTCTACTACGAAATATATGCAACACTTTAGAAAGCAAGAAAATTGCTGTATGGATTTTTATAGAATTATCAAAAATCCTAAAAGATGAGAAAGATCCCGATGTAAAAGATGAAATAAGTTTAACTTTAAAACAAATAGAGGCTAATTTCAAGGATATAAATGAAACCATTAGAAGAGTAAATGTTGAATTAGAAATTTTCCAAACGAAAATTCAAGAATTTCAAAAAATCCCTGCACAGTTCAGAGAAAAAATGAATACATATATTAAAGAATTTAAGTTCCACGATACGGAAATAAGGTTAAATAAGATCTATTCCGATATTTTAAAAAAAGTAAAGAAATTTAATAAGAAACTGAATCGTTTTGAATATAAACGTCTCGCCTTTAACTTAATAGAAGATTGGCAGGAAACTAAAATACTCATTATTGATGAGCTAAGTATAATAAAAAATTTCATCTTTGAAATTTTTGAAGAGAAAAAGGCTGAATTTACATCTACATTAAAATCTAAAATAAAAATTCTGGAAGATAGAATTAATATTTTAAAAGCTCAATTCGAATATGTTAAGGATTATAAATTTCCCGATAATCTGGAAGAAGCATTATTAGAATCTTTTAATACTCAGGATGAAGAATTAGAAGAAAAATTTACAACGATAACACAATTAAGGAATTACTTATTTAACCTTGATGATGATATTCGTGATATTTTAGTAAATAATGTAGAATTTGATGAAATTTTCAAAGATTTACTAAGAAAATGGGTTGGAGTAAAAATTGAGATCCAAGAATATATAAGTGATTTAGATAGAAAAATTAAGTTAATGAAAGATAATTTAGTAGATTATTTCATCAGAAGCTCTAAAAGTACAGCCGAAGAAAAAAAGGCAAATGGAATTAGAAATGAGTTAGGTTTTCAACTTTTCCAAGGACATATTCAGTCAATTATAACCCAAAGTATTGAGGGATTTAAAAAATTTAATAGCAATTTTAATATGTTAGAATCAAAGCTAGAGACTTTATTGCAGAAAAACGAGTTTGCTGATGCTAAAAAACTTATTGAAATAAATTCAAAACAGATTCAAAATTTTATATTAGAATATGAAACTCAAATTGACAATATCGTTGGAAAAATTACTGAGGATAATAATGTATTCAACCTATATGTTAGACCTTATATAACTAAATTCTTTGCTTCAAAAGAACTATTAATCAATAAATTAAAATTTTTTAGAGATAAGAGTAATAATAAGCTAAATTTAAGCCAGGTTAAGTATTACCTGGAAGTTATGAACCCGATTAAACTGGACAGTCTTGCTTCTTATATGGATTTAGATATTGATATTCTTAAAGACTTAATTCTAAAATTCATCCAAAAGAAGAAATTAAATGCAAAAGTAGTTAATGATAGTTTATATTTGCCAAAAAGTGAAGACGAGTTTATCGAAACTAAAGATCTTTTATTTTTTAAAAACCTTAAAGTAATTGGAAATAAAATTTACTTAAACTTTAAATTAAATAATCCAACAAATTTTAGCTTTAAAGATGTTCAAGTATCACTAAAAATTCCTTTATACCTTACTTTCCTTAAAAAAGAATCTTTCCCTAAATACCTTTATCTTGAAGAGATTAAACCTGGAAATGTATTTAAATTTAATTATGTCTTGAAAATCAATAAAAATATTGAAAAAAATATCTCAGATCCAAGTGCTGATGAAATAAATTTGAATCTCTATTATAAAGATCCATTTGATATTACTCGAAAAACTACAAAGAAAATAGATCTACTTCTCCCTTAATAAATTATTAGAAAAAGAAAAATTTAATCCCAATATGTTGGTATTCTATCAATTTTTCTAATAAATTATTACGATAATATTAATATATTCCATTGATCTTTTTTATTTACACTAATTAAGGAGTGAATAATATATGAAAGCAAAACCTATTGGGGTGAAGATACAAGAAATAAAGAGTTATCGATTAACCTTGCAAACAAAATTATTTGGATGAAACTGCAAACTTGACGCTAGCAAATTAGACGAACTATTAAAAGGAGCCGGTTTGAGAGGAGATATTGAGGATTCTGCGATTATACCTGTACCTAATTCTAATCTCATGTTAGTAAAAAATATTGACATTTTTACTCCAATCATCGATGAACCTGACATTATGGGAGAAATTGCTGCTGCGAATGTTACAAATGACGTATTTGCTCTTAACGTAAAGAATATTTCGGGTATGTTAGTCTTTTTAGGAATTAAAAAAAATATGCCAATGGATATCGCTGAAGATATATTAAAAGGAATTAAAAATTTCATGGAGAAGAAAATTAATTCACAAATACTCGGAGGGCATACAATTTACTCAGAATGGCCGCTCATAGGGGGTGAAGCTTCGGGTTTCGTTGATAGGAGTAGAATTATTAAAAAGGATTTTGTCAAGAATGGGGATAGAATAATACTTACCAAACCCGTAGGAAACCAAGCTGTGATGGCCGCATATAGGTTACAGAAAAATAACCCTGATTTATTAGAAAGTTTTTCAACAACTGAACTAGATAAAGCAATAGATCTCGCTGTTGAACTTATGACGATGCCCCTTCAAAACGTGGTAAAAACCATTCACACTTATTCAGATGTTTCATTTATTCATGGAATGACAGATGTTTCAGGTTTTGGAATTTTAGGACATTTGAAAGAAATGCTTCAAAAATCACACCTATCAGCCCTAATCGAAAAAATACCTTATATTAGGTTAGCAAAAAAATTATCCTATGATTTCGGATATAAATTCGATGAATGCTTTATGCCTGAAACTGCTGGTGGAATGCTTATTTCTGTCGATCAAAAATATGCTCAGGAATTTTCCAGTAGATTAAGAAATAAATTTGGAGTAAATAACTGGATTGTGGGGAGAATCGATAATATTAAGAAATCCCAATATGTTCGCGTTGCGGAAGATGTTGAACATATTGAAGTAAAAAAATATTAAAGATGTCGATGAGATAAGTAGAAAAACACTAAAGTGCTTACTTATTGAGAAATCCGTTCGCAAAACGGCATCAATCCTTAATAAAAAGTGTTCCATTTCTATTTTATTTTGTTTCTATACATATTTTGTTTCTACATGTAATTAAGTTTAAATCTTATATTTTTGTCAACATTCTTTATTAATTACATTTAAAATTATGCTTTTAGATTCTCATAAATATAAATTCTATTTTTAATGGGTTAAGCTTAAAATGTTACTTAATCAGGTACTTTAAAATCTTGGTTAAATAACTAAGCTATCTAACAATAGGGTTAGTAATTTCTATCAAAAAAAATCAAAATGCATATACAGATTCTGAAAATAAAGGAAAAGGAAAGCTATATTAAGAAGTTTAAAAAAATTTTTAGCGTTAGAAGTGTTAGTTGCTCATCAATTTTTTTAAATTCAGTTTCTATTATATTGAGCATATTTTACTTAGCAATTCCAATCTACTCAATTATTTGGGATGTTTTTGGAGTTATTTTATCTTTAACCTTATTTGACGATCTTTTACTTGTATATCTTACCTCTCACAAAATTAATAAATTGAGTAAATTAGGAAACAAACTTAATATGGTTTGTTATGTGTATCTAATTTTTGTTATGCTTGCTTTTATTAGTTTACTATTGGGTAATTTACTTATCTCTTCTATAATATCAAATGATTTAATAGCAAAAATAGGAGCGTATTCTTTAATTTATATATCTTATTTTGGAGTTCTAATTTTTGCTATTTTTATTGCTTTATTTAATATCAAACATTTAAAAAATGAAATTTTATGGAATAGAGAATTTATTAATAGAAAATATGAGATTATAAAAAATAGGAAATATATGAAAAGATTAAAACGAATATTGACAATAATCTCTCGGATCACTTTCATTATAGGAATTATTTTTGCGTTTGTGATTATCTTCGGTTCGGTTGAAATAGTAACTACTTTCGTAGCAATTATCTCTGCCCAATTTGGTATTTTTTTTTCTTTTATTTTTTTAGCTAATACGATTTTATTTATAAAATTAAAAAGATTTAAGTGGACGCGTAGAAAATATTACCGAAATGCCATCATTGGCGTTTTAGTATCCTTTTTATTACTTTTACCCTTATTAATATCTCACTTGGCTGTTTATAATGCAGAGAAAAATTTCTCAACCTTTTTTGGAGAAAATTGGAAAAGTAATATCCCAGAAGAGGTTAACCAATTTTTCTTAAAAACACCGTTTACAACTCCGGAATATTTCTTAGGTAATCGCCCAAAGGACTGTAAAGTTGAATCTCAAACTTTATTCTATAATGAAGAAGGAATAAACTTGTACTTTGATGCGTATATGCCTTTGGATGGAGAGAAAAACCTTCCTGGAGAGAATTCAACGATTATAAGAATTCATGGTGGAGCGTGGATCAGTGGAGATAAAGGCACCTTTAATATGCTTCAAATGAATAAGTATTTCGCAGCACAAGGATATGTTGTATTCGATATTCAATATGGGTTATGTGAAACTCCGATTTCTGCTCTGGATCCTACCACTCCGAAATACAAAATTGGCGATTTCGATATTGATGATATGGTTCGTCACATAGGAATATTTACTAAATATTTATCTAATCATTCTAATGACTATGGTGCAAATTTAAACTCTGTTTTTTTAAGTGGAGGATCTTCAGGAGGTCATCTTACATGCGCAGTATCTTTAGCTATGGCGAGTGGATTTTATCCTGATTTATTCAGCCAAAATCTAACAATAAAAGGATATATTCCCTTCTATCCTGCTAATGGGCTTTTAAACTTTTTTGGAATCGGTGGAAAAGAGGAATTTATAAATCCAGAGAAGATGATTCAAAAAACAAGTCCTCCTTGCTTAATCTTTCAAGGAACACATGATATTATTAATTATTTTGGTATTGCAAATAATTTCAAAAATACTTATTTAGCTAAAGATAACCAAGAATGTTCCATCATCTGGATGCCCTTAGGGGGACATGCTTGTGATTTTTACTTTTCAGGGTATTATAACCAGATCTTTTTATATTACATGGAACGCTTTATGTATCTTTATCATTAGAAACTACTTGAAAAAAATGCAATTTTTTCACTTAAGTTTTTATGAATTCTCTCAAAATGAGACAACATAATAGTAAAAAAACGTCCGATATTAGTTTTTCTTCCTTTTAAAAAGAAATCCCAATTTAAATAATCCTTGGAATCTCTTAATCGATTCACACGGGTGCTCATATTTATTAGCATTCTGAAATACATCTCCGCAGCATTATAAAATCTAACATCCTCATCTAAGTAACGATTTACGACAAGTGATTCAATAGCACTAACAAGGAAATTAAATCTTGTATTTAAAAATTCGTCGATATCATCAGATATTTGTAAAGTTTCTGCCCAAACCTTTTGATTTGTTTTGCATTCTGATATTAAAGCTTCCACTCGTCTTTTTGCT
>SMTZ1_10002132_pt1 | contig 20014 bp, 14 predicted proteins | sample DeeMarSWOR136_30_FD_25667 | JGI IMG/M metagenome (IMG submission 25667) | reverse complement strand
AAGGGTCAAGGTAATTCAATTCAAAGAAAACTTCAATACGCCCTCTGTGCAGTTTCCTCTGAAAGATTGCTCTGAGTTTGTTTTCTACCTCGCCAATTTGAGCCCCCCGATAACTCCAATCCAAGAAGCGATGGTTTAAGCTTCTTATGCTGATCCTGGCAGCGAGAGTTTTGGAATCAAACTTCTTCTCTGCAAATCCTGTCATACTCTGGATCAATGTATCACGTCCTCCTCTTTTAAAAACTGCAAATCATACAATTTTTTATAAATTCCGTCTTTCCTGCAGAGCTCCTTGTGGGTGCCAATCTCGGTAATTCTACCCTTGTCAAGCACAAAAATTTTGTCAACACTCCTAACAGTGGATAACCGGTGGGCTATAACAAAAGTAGTTCTGTTCTTCATAAGGTTTGCCATAGCAATCTGGATCAATCTCTCTGACTCAGAATCCAGGGCCGAGGTGGCTTCATCAAGAATAAGAATAGGAGGATTCTTAAGCAAAGCTCTTGCAATCGCCAACCTCTGCCTCTGTCCGCTGGAGAGCAGAGTTCCCTTTTCTCCTATGATAGCCTCGTACTCCTTGGGAAGCTTCATTATAAAATCGTGGGCTTTGGCTGCTTTAGCCGCTTCTATGACTCTATCCATAGAGATCTCGTCCAGGCCGTAGGCAATATTGCTTCGCACCGTATCGTTAAAAAGAATGAGCTCCTGGGTAACAAGGCCAATTTGATTCCGAAGAGAGGAAAGACTTACTTCCCGGATATCAATACCGTCAATCGTGATTTTTCCCGAAGTGGAATCATAAAAGCGGGAAAGAAGATTGATGATGGTCGTCTTCCCTGCCCCGCTCAACCCAACAAGGGCAACTGTTTCAGTGGGCATGACTTCAAAGCTTACCTCTTGAAGCACAGGCATCATCTCGTCGTAGCCAAAAGAAACCTTTTCGAACTTGACACTGCCCTTAACAGGAGGAAGAGGGTAGGCCTTTGGATGCTCTACAATTTGAGGTTTACTGCTTAGAATCTCCTGTATTCTTTCATAACAGGCCACTCCCTGCTGGATGGAATTGTTGGCCCTGCTCAAACGCTTGATGGGTGTGTATGAATAAAAAATTGCCACGACGAAGGAAACAAAATCGCCAGGGCTTATGTGTCCCTGGACTATCCTCGTCGCACCCAGGGCAAGGACGAAAGCGCCGACAACACCACCCAGAAATTCCATAAATGGGGAGGTTAAACTTCCCGTCAAGGCCAGTTTAAGGCTTGTTTTAAAATAGCTCAAGGTGGCCTGAAAGAACTTTTTTATTTCAAACTTTTCCATGGTGAAAGCTTTGACGATCTTGTTACCGGTAATAGTCTCATGGAGAAGATTGTAGATCTCAGCCATCTTTTGCTGACTTAGCAGCCCTTTCTTTTTGAGTTGACGGCTGAAGAGTGCCAGAGGGATGACAGCTACGGGAGCTATGACAAAAGAGATCAGTGCCAACCGCCAATCAGTAATAAATATATAAACAAGAAGCGCTAAAAGAATAAAAATTTCCTGGATGAAATCACCCATGCTTCCTGCGACTGCAACTTGAATTCTATCAACATCGTTTGTTAAACGGGACATCAGATCACCCGTGGATTTATAGTCAAAGAAATCCGAAGACTGGTAGATGATGTGTCCAAAAAGGTCGTCTCTCAATTTTTTGCCGACTTTATATCCGATAGACCTCATAAAAAAAGAAGAGAGAAAAGTAAACAATCCTTTACCAAAGATAACAATCACCAGGAACAAAGGAATGAGCCAGATGAATTGCTCCTCGGCAGCTTGGAGTTTGCGGAAAACAAAATCTAAGAGACCCGCCCTTCCTTCAGCTGCAGGAGCAGTTCGCTGAAGGAACATCTTATCTATGATTGGCTGGACTAAATTGACAAATACATATGTAAAAAAAGCAGCAAACGAGCTAAATATAAAGGCAAGCGAGAGCCTCTTTTTCTCTCCAAGAGTGAGTTTGAAAAGCTGGAATATTTCTTTCATTCTTTAAGCCGGAGGCACAGAGATAATTTTCTCTGCAATCTCAAACGCATTCAAAGCCGAACCTCGAGTTAAATTATCTACTACCGTCCAGATCCAAAAGCTATTGGGAAAAGACTCTTCTTTTTTTATCTGACCGATACAAATTTTCTCTTCTCCTGCCACCGCAACAGGACCGGAAAGCTCTGTAGGGGAAAGTTTAAAAAAGGAATGCTTTCTAATAAGATTTTTAATACCCTGGATATCGGTTTTTTTCTTCAATTCTAAATAGCTCATAAGCGAATAGGTATGGAACACGGGAGCTTGAATGATGGATAAAGAGAGGAGAAAACGACGGGGTTGAAGAACTCTTCGTATCTCTGATGTGATTTGTTTCTCGACTGAAGAAAAGCCATCTTTATCGGCCTTCTCTGTTTGAGAGAGAAAGTTAAATGCAATCTGCTCCTTGAACACTTTCTTTGAAAGAGAAGAGCTGCTCAGGAAAGCATAACTCTGGTCAGCCAGTTCTTCGATGCCTGATTCTTCAAAAGCTGAAACAGGCTGAAGGATGAAAGAAACGGCTTTTAAAAGTCCAAATTCCTTGAGGACAAAATGAAAAAGATGAGAGAGGACAACAGTTACAGGATGAGGATTGGCTATAAGACCGGGTCTTTTTTTTAAGATAATCTCATCATTCACTCCGGCCACAACGACCGGTATTTTTTCTTCAGCGTTAAATGTCTCGCTTAAATCGATTGCCTGAAATTTTTGTTTATGAGCAAGAGCCCCAAATGCTTGGTTCACTCTTTTATCTGCAGCCAGAAAAACCAGATCACTGCCAGAGAGAGACTCCTTGTCAAGAGAATGGATAACTTTGGGTTCTCCCCGAAATTCGGTTAGCTTGCTGTATTCTTCTTCCACATCTGGGTCGAAGAAATCTATATCCTTAAGAGGAAATTTCTTCTGGCTCAAAACATTTTTTATCTCTTTCCCGCGCAGAGAATCTGAGCCGATCAAGGCAACCCTTGGCTTTTTTGTCTCTCTCATTTTTTCAGTAACTGAATTATTTATGGGTTTTTCTGTATTCAGTCATCAGGTAGTACATCTTATCCTTAAGAAAAAGCTTCTTTTTTTTAAACTCTTTCTCTTCCATCTTTTCCGTCTCTGTCAGGAAATTCTTCTGCTTTAACTTTTCGAGTTTCCTTTCAAGCTGTTTGTGTTGTTTGTAGGCTTTTCTAAAAGCTTCGTCCTTTTTTAAAAGAAGCTCCTTCAGCTCGTTTTCTTTCATTCAGTTTCCTCCGTTTAAAAGAATATCACAACGAATTTCCTAATTCAATTTCACAAGTTCCTTAAAAATTTCCTCCAATCGATCGGCCAGAAAGGACCAGGAAAAAGCCAGTATTTTCTCATATCCAGCCCGTGCTATTCGGAGACGAAGCTTTTCGTCTTTGATGAGTTTTTTTATTTGATACCGCAACAAGAGAGGATGAGGAAACGGAACAACCAATGCGGTTTGGTTGTGAAAGGCAAAATCTCGAGTCCCTTTAATAGTGCAGACCACAGGAATTTGGCAAGCCATAGCTTCTGCTGTTGTATTCGACCATCCCGCCCGTCTCTCAGCACTCACAAAAATGTCCCCCTGGGAATAGAGCCAGGCCATTTTGCTTTGAGGTAGATTCAGATGAAATTCATGAGGGACCGAGGTATCAATCATCGGGCGGGGATCTCTTCTATCTTTGCCTACCAAAGTATCAAACAAAACAAATCTAAGCTGAGGATATTTTTTATAAAGACCTTCTACGGCACTTAATATGTATTTAACGCGTTTAACTCTTTTGTATATCCGGCCATAACAAAGGATACAAAATTCTTCTCTTTGAACTTTCTTCTCCACCGGAAAGAAAAACTTAGGATTCACTCCTCCAATAGCTCTATGACAGGTAATTTTGTATTTTTTCTCAATGCGGTTGCATATTCCCTCTGAATTCCCAAGAAAAAAATAGTTCTTTTTGATAACCTCTTTTTCTTTTTTATGCCCCTCTTGGATAAAATAAAAAAATTTTGTTCCTGCTTTTAATTTTTCAAAGTAAGGCAAAATTGAATATTCACTGCAGATGCCGATGTCAAAAGTATCTTCACCAAGAGATGAGAAAGATTTTGTTATGCCTTTAAAATCAAACCACTCGGGTTTGCTCCCATCAGGATGGAAGAGAACAAAATAATAGCCTCTATTTGTGAACTCGTTTCCGATTTCAAGATATCGCCTGACCCCGCCAAAAACCTCGACATGGGGAAGCAATGCTGCAATTTTCATCTAAGTTTCTATGCTTCGCTCTTTATTTTGAAGAGCTCTTCCATCTAATCCCCTCACTGCTTGAAATTTGGAGAGTATTCTAACAAAATATGGAGCCGAAAGAAAGCAAAATCCTCCACAATTGTAGGGGTTTAATTCATCAGATACCAGAAAAAGCACGAAAAAAAACTTAATAATTGACTTTACATTAGCGCAAAATTATACTTAAGAGCGATTAAAACGATTGACCCATAAAAAACGGCGAGGTAGCTCAGTCGGTAGAGCGAGAGACTGAAAATCTCTGCGTCGGCGGTTCGATTCCGTCCCTCGCCACCCCCTTCCTTTTTAAATACCATAAACCCGCCAAGATTTAAAAAAATATCCGATAGGTAATTTTATACATTTCAAAATGTGGGCTTGATAAATCAAGCCCCTACGAAGAATTACACGACAAAAGGGGGGATGGATCAAATCCTTATGAAAGTGATTTAAGATATTCTCTCAGCTTCTCCCCAAACTCTGGCCTCTTCAAGGCAAGATCGATGCTGGCTTCTAAAAAACCCAGTTTATCCCCGGCATCATATCGCTTTCCCTCAAAAAGATACCCATAGATAGGCTTTGTCTCAAGAAGGATCTTGATAGCGTCTGTTATCTGGATTTCGCCGCTTTTATCAGGATCGGTCTTTTTGATTGCCTCGAAGATATCAGGGTGAAAAATATACCTTCCAAGAATTCCAAGATCAGAAAAGGCTTTTTCCGGACCAGGCTTTTCAATCATGTCCTCAACCTGAAACACCCTTTCTGAAATCTGTTTAGGCTTTACGATACCGTATTTTTTTGTTCCTTCCTCATCCACTCGCCCAAGGACAATAACCGAAGCTTCAAGTTCAGAGTAAGCATCAATCAACTGCTTTGTGCAGGGCGTCGAACAGTCAAATATATCATCAGGGAGGAGGACCGCAAAGGGTTCCTGACCGATATAACTTTCACCCATGAGGATGGCATGACCCAAACCAAGCGCTTTTTTCTGACGGATATAGCAGAATTCTGCAAGACTGGCAATTTCCCTAACCTGTTCTAGAAAATCAGACTTTCCCTTCTCTTCCAGAAACTGCTCTAACTCCGGACTTCTGTCAAAGTAATCTTCGATGGACGATTTCCCCCGGCTAATTACGATTCCTATGCTTTCGATTCCAGACTGAACAGCTTCCTCGACGCCGTATTGGATGAGGGGCTTATCCACAACCGATAACATCTCCTTTGGTTGAGATTTGGTGGCAGGCAGAAAACGAGTGCCGAAACCTGCCGCAGGAATAAGAGCCTTTCTTATTTTCATTGCTTTTATCAGAACCTATAGCTTATGGAGACAGCGGAAGAATGAGGCAGCTGAAACGAGGATTCTTCCTTTTTTCATATGCTTCTCTTCCTTATTTCTCCTCTGTTTACTAATTTTAAAATTCTTTGTCAAACGGAATATTCATTGATTCTGCTTTGAGCGAATCAAGCAACGTGTCTTGTTTTTGACTTGAAGCCTAAACAGCCTGGACTTCTTTTACCTGAGGGACCTTCTTTTTTATGAAGCGTGTAATACCTTGAGTTAGAGTCATCTCCCTCATCGGGCAGCCCTCGCAGGCCCCCAAGAGCTTGACCTTAACCACTCCTTCCTCTGTAACGTCCACAAACTCCACATCGCCTCCGTCTGCTTTGAGATGGGGTCTTATTTCTTCTATTGCTTTCTTAACTTCTTCTTTCATGGATTTATCTCCTTATTCTTTTCAACCTTTATGAGAGATTAATATATTAGAAATTGGATTATATCTCAAATCCATTCATTCTCACCGAATTTAGCTGAATCTCCGTCTCTAGGCTCTGCTCCTCTATTTAAATATTCAAATCAATTAATGTCAATGGTCAGGAAAGCCAGACCTTGGGGTCAGACCTTTCAAACTTTTATAATTCGGTTTTGTCAAAGTAACTAAATAACGTAATTAGATAAAGAGTAAACTCAATAAGAAAAAGGCAAACAGAAATTAAAATCATTAAAGTTTGAAAGGTCTGACCCCGAAATTTTTTTTAATTTTTTCCACTTTTCCTCTTGACAATTTATTAAAAGTTGATATTTTTTCTTATGAGAACCAATGGAAGAAATTGAAATCTTGAGCTGGCTGACTTTAGATGCCATAAAAAATTCAGCAAAGGTTACGGAAACAGTGGGCAACCTCCAAACAGGTCCCTGTATATCTGTCTTTTGCGAAATTGAGGATGACTATCTAGAGCTATACTACAGCGATACAGGTGCTAATTATTTAAGACGATACGAAAACAAGGACGAATATGACGACGCCCAAGAGAAACGCAAAAAGGAAGAAGGAGAAACTCCTTTTGTGGAAGACCAGGGATACGAGGATGCTTTCGAAGATGAAGTGAAAGAAGAACTCCACGAACTTGAGGATGATTCAGAAACGTTTTAAGCCCCCCTTTAGTTACCAATAGTTCAATCTAATAAATAAAATCCCTATAACATCTATAAGGTGGGTTTGATAAATCAAACCCCTACAATTTATCTTTTATGTTTTTAATCTTTTCCTTTAGCCGGCTGAGAAAATTCAGGGCATCCAGAGGCTTAAGATCAGAAATATCGCACCTCTCTATTTCATCTTCAATATCTTTTAGCAGTTCCTGTTTTCTATCTTCTTTAAATAAAAGAAGCTGGGATTTATCCCGTTTCTTCGAAGACCGGTAGGCAAGCCTTGGGAGTCCCGAATCGTCAAGCTCTTGTTTCTCCAAATTAAACAGAATCTCCTTAGCTCTATCCACAACAGACCGAGGAATTCCGGCAAGCTTGGCTACATGAATCCCATAACTCTGGTCCGACGGACCGGATACTATCTTCCTCAGAAAAATAATATCATCTTTCCATTCTTTAACCGAAACATGGTAATTTTTGATTCTGTCTAAAGTTAGGGCGAGCTCAGTCAATTCATGATAATGGGTGGCAAACAAGGTTTTTGCTCTAATTTCCTCCTTTTCATGAAGGTATTCAGCCACCGCCCAGGCAATGCTCAGACCATCAAAGGTGCTCGTACCCCTCCCAATCTCGTCAAGCAGAATCAGGCTTTTTTCTGTAGCATTGTTTAAAATCTTCGCTGTTTCGAGCATCTCCACCATGAAAGTGGACTGACCTGCGCTTAAGAAATCCATTGCCCCTATCCGGGTAAATATGCGGTCTACCGTACCTATCTCAGCTTCCTTGGCAGGTACAAAGGAGCCCATCTGAGCCAGAATACAGATTAACGCCACCTGCCTCAGGTAAGTAGACTTCCCTCCCATGTTGGGACCGGTGACGATCAGAATTTGATCCTCCCCTTTATCCAGATAGGTATCGTTAGGTATAAAGGGATCTTCATTGGTGACTTCGATGACAGGATGGCGCCCTTCCACAATGCTGATCTTTTCTCCTTTGTTCAGCTTGGGGCGACGGTAGTTGCGAATGGAGGCTAACTCCGCCAGTGAAGAAAGGACATCCAGTTGAGCCACATCAGAGGCAATCTTCTGGAGGCGGGTGGTTTCCTTGGAAATTTTTTCTCTTATCTCGATGAAAAGATTGTATTCTAAATCCGCTATCCGCTCTTCAGCTGTTAGGACTTTCTCCTCGTATTCTTTAAGTTCAGGAGTGCTGAACCTTTCAGAATTAACAAGAGTCTGTTTTCGAATATAATCAGCGGGAACCAGGGACAGGTTGGGCTTGGTGACCTCAATATAGTAGCCAAACACCTTGTTAAAACGGATCTTAAGAGAGGAAATTCCTGTTTTTTCTCTTTCTTTTTTTTCAAGAGAAGTTATAAAGCTTTTTCCGGAACGGCTCAATTTTCTGAGCTCGTCAAGTTCTGAATTGAAGCCATCCTTGATTATTCTTCCTTCAGTTAGCAAAAAGGCAGGCTCTTCCAGGATGGCCCTGTCAATCAAGTCCACGAGATCCTGAGCATTATCCCAAAGCTTGTGAATCTTCTTTATCACCTTTGACGAGAAAGGCTTAATCGCGTTTTGAATTTGGGGAAGAGGCAAAAGTGATTTTTTCAATGAAACCAGATCTCTAGCATGAGCAACAGCCAAGGAAATTTTTCCTTTGAGGCGTTCTAAATCGAATATCCCTTTCAAATCCTCTCTTAATTCTTTGCGCTCTATCGTGCGGCTCAGAAACTCTGAGACGGCATCCAGCCTTTTTTCTATATCCGCACATCGAAGAAGAGGCTGAAGAAGCCAGCTGCGGATATGTCTGGAGCCCATGGAGGTCACCGTGAAGTCGATAATATCAAGCAGAGAATCCTTTCTTCCTCCATCCCTCAAGTTTTTCACGAGCTCCAGGTTTTTTATGGCCGTAGCATCGAGGATCATCTGTGTTCCTGATTGCACATAAGAGACTTTATCGACAAGGGAAAGGGAATCCTTTCTTACTTTCTTAAGATAATACAGAAGAGCACCGGCTGCTGAAACTGCCATGTCCTTATCGGCAAGATCAAAACCTGCCAAAGATTTGACTTTGAAATGACCCTCTAAAAAATTCTTAGCCTGAGAATAATCATAAGCCCAATCCTCCAGAGGGCTTTTCAGGATAGAAATCATGTTGTTGCTGGTGAGAATCTCTACAACACGCTTTTCCTCTCCCTCGGGGAAAACAATTTCAGCTGGCGAGACCTTGAAGATCTCATCAGGCAGCACTCTTTTATCCTGAGAATCGCTCTGAGCAGCTCTCATCTGACCAGAGGCTAAGTCAATAAGAGCCAATCCCCAGCCCTTATCTTTTAGGAATAAACTGGCAATATAATTGCTTTCCTTAGAGCCCTCAGGCTCCAATTCAACAGCGGTTCCCGGAGTTAAAACTTTTATCACATCTCTCTTCACCACTCCCTTTGCCAGCTTTGCATCCTCCACTTGTTCGCAGATAGCCACCTTAAAACCTTGCCTGAGAAGCTTGCCTAAATATGAATCAGCCGCATGATAAGGGACTCCGCACATCGGGATTTTCTGGCGTGAAGTTAACGCAATTTCCAGTACCGGAGATGCAATTTTTGCATCCTCATAAAACATCTCGTAGAAATCACCCAGACGAAAAAATAAAAGAGCATCCTGATAATCCTTTTTGATCCGCAAATACTGCTCCATCATCGGTGTGGAGGAATTCTTCTTGGCCATATCCCTTAGACACAAATATACTCAGACATATCCTATTTTTCAAGAAAAAAGGGAGAAGTGAGAAATTTGACAATACGGATAGGCTATAGTATATCTGCATGAAAATGAATTTACCTAATCTCCTCACTATGCTTAGAATTCTCTCCATCCCGGTTTTAGTCGCCGTGCTCCTTACTCAATTTGAGGGAAAAGAACCAGTGGCTGTCGTCATCTTCCTTCTGGCCGCATTAACTGACACTCTTGACGGGCTCTTGGCAAGAAAGAGAGAGCAAGTGACGATCTTGGGGCAGATTTTAGACCCGATAGCAGATAAACTGTTAATCGCCTCAGCCTTCATCTGCCTTGTTGAGTTGGGCGCTGTATCGGCCTGGATGGTTGTCATAATTATAGGAAGGGAATTGGCTGTCACAGGATTTAGGGCGATTGCCTCCTCAAAAGGAATCTACATCTCTTCCTCAAGGCTTGGTAAATTCAAAATGATTTCAGAAGCAGTGACTATATGCTTATTGATATTGGGAGAGGAGTACTTAGGGCGCTTCAATTTTATTTCTCAAATCGCCCTCTGGGGGGTAATAGCCATAGCGACTATTTCTGCCGCAGAATATTATATTAGATTTGGTCCCCGTGTAATGTCAAAGCAATCCTGAAAGAGCCTCTCTTACTTTTTCCAGGGTTACAGGATCTTCTACGTTAAAAAGTGCAGGAGGAGACTCCCACTTTCTGCTTATTCTCTTTGCCAGGCCCGATAAGACTTTGCCTGAACCCAATTCCACAAACGGATCAGCCTTCTCCTCAAGCAATATTTCCATTGATTTATACCAGAGCACGGGCCGCGTGACCTGTCTTTTCAAGGCCTCTCTTGCTTCCTCTCCTTTATGGATCACTTTCGCATCCACGTTCGTGATTATCGGAAACTTTAGATCTTTAAATTCTACCTGATCCAGATCGCAAGAGAGCTTCTCCTCTGCACTTTTCATAAGCTCACAGTGAAAAGGAGCGCTCACCGGTAACATGACAGACCGGGGAGGATTTATTACAGCTAAAGCTTCTTCCACAGCTTCTTTATGTCCTGATATCACAATCTGTTCCTGGCTGTTCCAGTTTGCTATCTCCACGACTCCCTTTTCTACCTGTGTCAAAGCTTTTTTTACGTCTTCAAAACCGCACCCAAGCACTGCAGCCATTGCCCCCTCCCCCGCTGGTACAGCCTCCTGCATATACGTTCCTCTTTTATGAACAAGAAGAAGCGCATCCTCAAATCTTAAAGAACCGGCTGCTACAAGGGCCGAATATTCCCCCAGACTGTGCCCGGCTGCTATCCAAGCTTCCTTTCCCAAAAGCACATAAGAAACAAAGCTTACGACAAGGAGAGCGGGCTGTGTGTTCTGGGTCAGTTTCAGCTCTTCCTCCGGCCCCTCAAAACAAAGTTTCGAAATTTTGAACCCAAGAGTTTCATCTGCCCTCAAAAAAATCTCCTGGGCCTGGGATGAAAAATCGCAGAAATCCTTTCCCATACCTACTCCTTGAGAACCCTGCCCAGGAAACAAAAAGGCCATTCGACTCATCATAACTCCTTACCGGCTGATGATTTTCTTGCGATAATATATAACATCAATTTATATATTTTAAAAGGTGGGCTTGATGAATCAAGCCCCTACAATGAATCAAGCCCCTACAATGAATCAAGCCCGTACAGAAGAATAACAAAATACGTTCAATTCATTTATATATTTTGAAAGGTGGGCTTGATGAATCAAGCCCCTACACTAACCGCAAATAATTTCATGTATTTTAAAAGGTGGGTTTGATAAATCAAACCCCTACAATGAATCAAGCCCCTACAGAAATTTCTGGATGTCTGCTTTTTTCCGCAGGTTTTTAAGCCAATCACTAATTTGAGTCTTGATTTTTTCCTGGATTATGCGTGATTCAATCTCGTCGAGAAGCTCCATCATCGGTTTAGGCTCCAATCCCTTCTCTCTTTGAGAAGGGACATAGCTCTTTTGGTAATAATCCTCTATTTCCTTTAGACTTATGATATTTCGCTGGCCAAATTTTCGAGAGATGATTTTTTGATAAATGATTTTCTCGAGTATATAATCTCTTAGATCTTGCCAATCCAGGCCAAACTCGTCGAGCTTTCTACGAGCCTGATCATTACCCAATTTCTCAATTATTTTTCCTTGGAAAGAATCCAACTCCTCGTTTTCTACAAATGTTTCTTCGCCTGCTAAAGCAATTACCAATTTCTGATCAATCAACCGCTCCAGTATCATCGGGTGAAGGTCTCCAGACTTTTCTTTGAACTCCTCATCGTAGAGGCCAAATGACTCTACAATCCTCAAATCAGTTAATGTTATGACTTGCTCGTTAACCACAGCCACGATCCGGTCTACTGTTTCTGAAAAGCAATACGCGGTGAAAAGAAAAAAAATAACCTTTATTAATTGAAAGAAAAAAGCTCGGGGGAAAATAATCAGTCTTCTCATTCTAAGCATATTCTTAGAAGACATTTCCTATCGTGATAAAAACTAAAGGCTTTGCGTCTCCGTTCTCTTCATCCAAATTCCAGCCAACTTCCAACCGCAGCGGGCCTAACGGAGTCCGGTACCGAATTCCTACTCCCACGGCGTCTTTAAGAGCAGGCATGCTAAAATTCTTGGTTTCATCGAAAACGTTGCCCTTATCGTAAAAAAGAGCTCCTGATAAATCTTTGATCGCGGGAATCAACGGAAATGTTAGTTCAAAGTTTAACAAAAGCAGGGCTTCCCCCCCAACAGGCTTTAGCGAGACCGCGTCTTTGGGACCCAGCTCGTCAAACCTTGTCCCACGGAAGGAGTTGCTGCCCCCGGCAAAAAACCTCTCGTGAACGGGAATCGGCTTTCTGCCTCCTCCCAATCCAATACGGGAGGCGGCGCTAAAAGTAACACCGGAAAAAATAGGGATAAATTGCTTATACTTGATGAAGCTCTTTAGATAATTTGAATCAGACTTGAGAAGAGGAAAGGCCCTTTCAAGGACAAAACTTAAAAAAGACCCTTTCCTTGGACTAAAAGGTTCATCCCTTCTATCCCAGATGAAGCTGCCGGAGATAGAGGTTGCGGAAAAAGGACGATGCTGGCGGTCAACTTCAGATTCTTCTATCAGCAGGATAACAAAATTTGTTCTGGCCCACCTCATAGTCGTCAGGAACAAAACATCCTTTGAAATGGACTTGATGGCCGTGAGACTCACACCTTGTCGGTCGAAGGTGAAGCTCTCCCGCTCCTCCCTTTCCAGCCAGGCATTCATATATGTCTTCACCGGGAGCCCAAAAAAGTAAGGCTGTTCCCAGGATAAAACTCCTCTTCTTTCTTTGAAACTTAACTGCCCGACGAGGCTCAGCTGGGCTGCCGAGCCTAAAACATTGCTCTTGATAAACTCCGCCGTTCCTCTCAGCCTGACCGGATTATTCCAGAGAGCAAAAGTCTGGCGTTCGCTCCTGGTCTCCAATCCCACACCAAGCCCGGCATAATTTCTCTTACCTTCCCTGACACTGATGATCAAGTTTTCTTTATCAGCAGCGATGGGAATTTCATAAATTTTCACCTCTGTGAAAATACCCAGCTTTTCGAGCCGTCTTTTCGACTCTCGCATTCTTTCATAGAAAGCATATTCCCCCACTTTTACTCTAAGTTCTCTGGTAATGGTGCTTCTTTTTGTAACAATGTTGCCTGCAATCACGATTCTATCAATTTTGACTTTTTTCCCTTCCTTAAGACTAAAAAAAACAGAAAAAAGATTCTCACCTGACCTTTCAATCCTAGCCCTGATTTCAGTTCCTCTAACGCCCTGGTTCAGGTAAAAATTGCCAAGCCTTTCCATGTCATTCTGGAGGTTGGGCTGGTAGAAAAATCCACCCTCAAAACTGCTTATTTGCTTAAGAAGGGTATCCTTGTTAAACAGGTCCGTCCCTTCAAAAGATATCTTTTCAATCTTCTCCTGGCCTCCTTCCTCGATAAAAAAATGAGCTCTCATGTCTTTTCCCTGCGTGAAAAAATTGAGAGTTACTCTTGCATCGGGGAATCCTCTGGTCTTATACAGAAATTCTACCTCCGCAGGTAATCCATACAGTCTTTCCCCGTCTATCCAGCTCGAAAAAGGAACATTTGCCTCTTTTGCAAGCTCTTCTTTTAATCCTTCAGGAGTAAAATATTCCAGGCCTTCAAAAGAAACATCCGTAATCCTGAATTTCTCGCCCGGGCTGACTTTATAAACAACACGCATCTCATTATCCACTTTTTCAATGGACGAAGTGACGGAACAAAAAAGACAACCTTTTTTCCTCAGGTAAGCTATAATTTTTGCTGCTCCTTCGTCCAGGCCCCACTCTTCAAATATTCTTGGCTCCCATATTGGTTCCAGAAGTCTCAAAGGAACCTGCGCTCCTTCCACAACAATCTCTATTTTTTCGTGAGGGATAATTCTTAAAGAAAGGTAAGCACCCCGCTCCGCTTCATCAAATCTTACTTCTTCGACCGTAACCTCTGTTCTTTGATAGCCCTTCGAGCCATAAAATTCTTTAAGTCTAGTAAGATCCTCCTCAAGAGAGGAGGGGACGTATACGTCCGCTTCCTTGGTTTTCATTTCTCTCTTCAATACAGCTTCACGGAGAATCTTTTCTCCTGAAAAAGCAATTTTCTTGATGATGAATCTTTTGGAAGAGCGAATCTCAAAAATCACGTTAACCGTGGGGCTTTTTAAATCTCTCTCTGCAAGAGCCTCGATCTCAGGCTGAAAATAGCCCTTCTTGGTTAGAGCTTCCTTTAGTTCTCCGACAGCCTTGTTCACCTTCTCATCGGAGAAAAAACTCCCCTCAGATAAAGAGAGCAAGCTATCCTTTAGCTCCTTACGAGCGACTTTATGTCTTCCTCTAAAAATAATCTTTCGGATAAAATAGCGCCTGCTAAGAAGAAAGGTCAGCTGAATTTCCTGCTCTCCCTCCTTCAAAACCTGAACATCAGAAAAAAGCCCGGTCCTGTAAATCTGCTTAATGCTGTTTGTGACCTTTTTCAAGGAAAACTCCTCTCCTTCCTTTACAGGAATCAATTCTGCCATCTCTTCACCGTCTGGTTGGCCGTCAATCCGGACAGATACTTTGGCTATGAGAGGAGAGGATTCTTGAGATAGGGAAACAGATTCCTTGGGGAAAAAAACAATAAAGAAAAACAGGAGAAAAAATAGTGCCTGTTTTTTTTCTCCGAAGCTAAAATCTCTTATGAATTTTAACATCAATACTAATCCGACCCTCTTCATTACGGATTCCAACAAGAGAGAGATCATCCGTCAGTTCCCATTCTAACCGCGCAATCTCCTCCCTTTGGGTCCTAAGATTGGCAGAATAAAGAATAAAAAAGTTTTTCGATATTTTTTTCCCTACAGTCAAGCGAGCTGCCATCTCAGGGGAGGAACCCATGATAAAAGGATCGATCCTGAAGCGATCAATGATGAAAAGACCCTCAGCGCGCTTCTTTGCTTCTTCTGAAAGCTGAAAAGACACAAGAGAGTATGTAGTTAGCTGTGTGCTCGTATCATAAGAATAAGTGCGCTTGAAGGACTCTCCTAAAGCGAGAAGAGCCAAGACATCTTCTGGCGGTAAAGGGGGCGAAGAGCTTAGTTCTGGAGTGAGACGTTCAACAGGGCCATCAAGTGAAAAGGTCACTCTATAATCTTTAACGTACGTTTCTCCTTTAAAGCTTAAATAAGGCTCGATGGCCGCAGGATTGATAAAACTCAAGCGTCCGCTTAGGATTCTAAATTTTCTATCCTGAAAATAGACTTCTCCATCCAGGGCCTCGATATCGCCTAACACTACTGGAGTTATCACACTGCCTGTCAGAGTCAAATCAAACCTGCCTCTGGCCGTGCCCAATGAGTTCTCCATCCACGCATTATCGTCTGCTCTCAGTCTGATGTTCAGAGTAAGGTCATCAAAAAAGCCTGGCTCTTCTCGATCTTCATAATAAGGGCTTGAATAAAAAGTAAATTCCTCATCAACTTCACGTCTCCAGGAGAGCTTGCGAGCTATCAGTTCTCCTTCCAAAACAAAGCGATTAGAATCCTTTATGAGATTCAAAGAGCCGTCAGTTAAGGCTCTGGTCCTCTCTAAGGGAGAAAGAAGTAAATTTTCCCCTTCTATTTTGAGGTCAATATTCTCAATCCTGCCGTTTCCAAATTCTAACTCACCGTATCCCTGGACATCACCCCCGCCTAATTTAGCCTGGAGCGAGCGAAAAGAAACCTTGTTATCTTCAACAAACATCAGCCCGGAATAATCTCTCAAAGCATGAGCAAACCGCACCAGCGGAAAAACCGGCCCTTGAAAATCAATTGCTCCTTTAATCTGAGGAGAGCCTTTTCTGCCTTTGACTTCCCCAAGATAATTAACGCGCCCTTTGGCCCCTTTCCATGGAAGCAGGAGGTCGAGATTAGTGAAGCTGCCTCTGATATCAACAGAAAACTTTTCACTATCAATAGGGACAGGTAGAGCGAGTGAAATATTAAACTCATTTTCACCCGGAAGGAAATTTCCGTTTAACTCCAAATCAACAGTTGCTTCCGAGTAACCAAGCTTCGCCTGCCCCCTGGCTTCGGTTTTCTGAAGATGGATATAGTGCAAATCCTTTATTTCAAAATTGCCCTGGGCAAAGTCCTGACCAAGGACGCCTTTTCCTCTAAGGCTAAATCCCAAGTTCCCCTTGACGTCTGCATAAAAGGTAGAGAGGTCGATTTCCTCTCCACTGATATCGATGTCAAAATCTTCAGCTAGAAGGTCCACACTGGCATCGCCTTTCACAACGCCCCCGTGTAAATGAAATTGAAGGCCAGAAAAAGAAAGGGCATCGCCCTGCCATTCAAGTTTGCCGCTTATGTCTGTTAGTTCCTTTTCTGCGAAATTCAGCGAGGAACTGGAGAAAGTGCTTTTAAGCTGAATTTCCTCATTTTTCATTTTTACTTCAAAATTGCCTGAAGCCTCTCCACTGAGGGGAAAATCAATCTCAAAACCAGGGAAAATCCTTTCAACGAGACCCCGCTCAAGTCGAACATCAACCTTCAGTCCTTCTGGGTTCGAAAAGAGGCTAATCCTCCCTTTCATGGAAGTATCATCTACCCTGAATCTACCGAAAAAATCATCCCTTATTAGCTCGATTTCACCTTCGACAGAATCTACATCGAACCTATCGTAGCCTCCAGGAGTAAAAGCGAAATCTGCCTTGATCTGAGGGAGATCATAATCCCCAAAGATATGAATATTGCTCTTTCCTTTCCCTCTTATCTCTGGAAAATCAAAGTTTTTTGCAAGTATCACAGATGTAAACTGTCGAGCCTGCTTCACATCCTTCACCTCTCCTTGAATTGTTATGTCCACCTCCTTGCCAACTTCAGCTTTTCCTTCAACGTCCATCGTGCCAAAACTAGAAGAGAGACCTTGAGAAGAAAAAGAAAACCCATTCTTCCCATCCCAGTTGAATTTGACCCGACCGTCAAAAGGAAATCGATAAGGCTCGGCTTCGAAATCTTCGTCTCTGAATTCTGCATCCACTTGAAGTTCCTCGTTCTCAATCGAGAAACTTCCCCAGGCAGGAGATTTCACGGGCCAGGGAACGGAAAAATAATTCATTATTGGATCCAGATAAACTCCTTCCGTTTCTCCCGAAATTCTATCTTCAGCCAGATGAATCCTTACAAACTCGGGCAGCATTGATTCCTTCTGGATATTAAACTCTACGGTTTTAGCGGCTTTCTCGTTATAATCTATTTTTCCGTTTACTTTTCCCAGGAAGACTCTGTTCAACACAAGATTCTCGCTCGAAAAGTTCCCCTTAAAAGCAATCCTTTCGCTACTTCTCGTAAGAGTTCCTTCCCCTTCAGCGTCCCCCTCCCAATCAAAAGGGAGGTGAAGAAAATCGACAACGAATGAAGCTTTTGATTTTAGAGAAGTTTCCAGGCGTAAATCAGGGCTTAACGGGTTGAGCAAGCTTCCTTCGGCTTTAAAGTCAAAATCAGAGCCATCGATTTCAATTCTTTTTATGATGATTTCTTGGCCGCGTCTATCGGCAGAAAGAATTACTTTCCCCTCCACCAGCGGCCGGTCTGGGCCCAACGATAGGACATTCTGCTCTGCTTCTGCTTGAACAGAGAAATCACCTTTTTTCTGGGAAAAACGAGCATTTATATTCTTGGACTGAAAACTCACTTTTTTTCCCCGAAAATAGAACTCCCCTTCCTTTATCGACCCTGCTTCTACAGAAAACGGAAGAGAAAAGCTAACCTCCCTCTCTTCCTTCCCTGCTTTGGGAGAAGTTCCGTTTAGTCTTAATATAGGGCGCTCGATAGAAACATTAAACGGTCTTTCCCTGGTTAACAAAGCTCCATAAGAGATTCTCACAGCAATTCTCTTTGCAGAAAAAAGGGGCGAAGGAGTGCGTGCTCTAACATCCTCTAAAATGAGAACGGGAGGAAAAACAGACACATGAAGGTGGGAGTATTCAAAGCTTTCTTGAACTTTGTTCGTTATCCGGTTAAGAAGAATATTTTTGATGACCACCCCTGATCCTGCCAAAAAGAGGACTATAACGAAAAGGATGATGAACAATCTAAGCCTTTTATGTGCCTTCATTATTACTTACTAATTAATCAGAAAAAATACGACCATATACCAAAATATTATCTGATTTGCCAAAAATATAAATTTAAGGACAGTTTTATATTATAACACGGTTAGTATCTTGGATATATAGTTCCTTGGAGGGTCGCCTCGCGGTGTCAGGCTTTTAAAACTTGAGTAATTTAGATTTTTATTTCCTTCTTCCTTAAAGACCTGAATTCGACATCTGTGCATGCCAGGATATTCACAATAATAAAAGTTTGAAAGGTCTGACCCCGTTCCTATTCGACAGAAAAGAGGAGGGAGCCGGCTTCCACGGAATCACCGGCAGCAGGATTTATTTTTGTAATTACCCCGGGCTGAGGGGATTTTATCTCATTCTGCATCTTCATTGCCTCCAGGACTAAGACAGCCTGGCCTTCCTTTACCTCTTCCCCTTCTTCGACAAAAACCTTCACAATTCTCCCAGGCATGGAGGTCTTGATATCTCGTTTCTTGGGCTTGGCTCCTTTCCTTCCTAAAATCTGCGAAACAGACTTCTTCTCTATCTTAAAAAATCGTCCGTTCACATAAACAGAATGGGATAAAGAATTTGAATTGACTATAACGTTGTGAATCTTGCCATCGATATTCAGAAGAATTTCATCAGAGCCAAGAAACTCGACATAAACATGATATTTTCTCTTTCCGAGAGAGACAAGGATATCATTCTTTTCTTTTTCTTCTAAGCTCAGCTTGAATTCTTTATCATCAAGCCAAAGTGAAAAATTCATATTAAAACCTGTCGGAAAAGTTTTGTAATCTCCCCTGAAATTTCCATTTGCTCTCTTTTCTTTTGGGTACGGAAGCAGGGCCTGATCTTCTCTCCGCATAAGTTTTTATCCCTGCTGCTATCAAGGCCACTACCTCATCTTCTGGCTCTCCCCCGTCTTTTTCCTTCTCAAGATTAGCGATGAAATGTGTATTGTAGTCGCCCGCAAAGAATTTCGGATGAAGAAGAACCCGTCTGAAAAAAGGAATCGTCGTTTTTATGCCGTAGACGTGGTATTCGGATAAAGCTCTGAGCATTCGATGAATGGCTTCAGCTCTTGTGCTCCCCCAGGTAACAAGTTTGGAAAGCAGGGGATCGTACTCAAGTGGCACTTCGTATCCTTCGTAGACTCCGTTATCATCCCGAACACCCAATCCTCCTGCAGGGGTGCGGAGATGAATTATTTTCCCGGGTGAAGGCATAAAATCATTATCAGGATCCTCGGCATATATTCGGCATTCAAGCGAGAATCCTTTGGGTTTAATATCATCCTGACTAATACTTAACGGAAGGCCGGCGGCTATTTCAATTTGGCTCCTGGCAAGATCAATTCCCGTTACCATTTCTGTGATCGGATGTTCCACTTGAAGCCTTGTGTTCATTTCTAAAAAATAAAACTTTTTCTTCTTATCTACCACAAATTCCACGGTTCCCGCATTCCTGTAATTCACCGCAGCCGCTGCTTTTACGGCGATCCGTCCCATTTCCTCCCTTATTCCCTGATCAATGAAAGGAGAAGGTGTCTCTTCCAGAACTTTTTGGTACCGTCTTTGAATAGAGCACTCCCTTTCTCCCAGATAAACAATATTCCCAAAATTGTCAGCCAGAATTTGAATCTCGATATGATGCGGCTCATCGAGATATTTCTCGATATAGATTGAAGGGTCAGCAAAACTCTCTTTCGCTTCAGACTGGGCCAATCTGTAAGATGAGAGAAGGTCTTTCCTTTTCCTCACCAGCCTCAATCCCTTGCCTCCACCGCCAGCTGTTGCTTTAAGCAGGATAGGTAAACCGACTTCTTCAGCTTTCTCCTTTAAATCTTTCTCATCTTTTAAGGGCTCAAGAGTACCCGGGA
>SMTZ1_10007233_pt1 | contig 20024 bp, 23 predicted proteins | sample DeeMarSWOR136_30_FD_25667 | JGI IMG/M metagenome (IMG submission 25667) | reverse complement strand
GTCGAGGCGACAATGTCGTACACACCCGGCCGGACCGTCTCTCCACCCTCCGCCCCTCCGAACAGAACGACGAGCTGGTCCCCCTTCTTGAAGGAATACTTGGTAAAGAAGTCGGTACAGGTGAACCTTCGATTTCCACCACTGTACGTCGCAGCCGTACAATAGAAGTCCCTGGAGTAGAGCGGAGGTTCTTCCTTCTCAACATCCGCCTTTCCAAAGCATAGAGTCACGCCGAGAAGACTGACAACCTCCCGGCAAATCGGGGGAAGTCCCACCGATGCCGCAAGTTCGGCACTCGTAAGGACGGTAAGACCGGGAAGGTCGTCATCGTTGAGCTCGATCGGATAGTGAGAACTCCCGTAACTCGAATACTCCGTATCCAGGTCCCCAATGATGAGACCCCTTGCTCCAGTCAGAGAGGAACCCCACGGCTCCCCGGAGAAATGGTCGATTGGAATCCTGGATTCGAGATAATACGTTGTTGGATAAACCGCAGCCGTTCTCCAGACTTCCAGGTAATCCATCCTGCGGTGCATCACGGGTCCGAAACCAATGGGAAAGATCCCCACTGTCGATGCAAAACCGAGAGGTGCAATTCCAACGGATCCACCCTCAACTGTTGCTATCGTGGAATCCGCCGTGACGCCCCGTCCTGGAGTCAGATCCACAGAGGCCTCCGTGACATGGACAAAGCCGGAGACAACATTATCAACCAGGCTAACGCCACGAACCATCACCTTCATCCCGGTCCCAGCAGACAGATTCCCATGCGTCGTCTCCGTCCCAACATCCTTCGCCCTCCACGAGGGATCATTGATGTTCCCCCACTGATCCACTTGTCCACGGAGGAAGTCCTTCCTAGGAGCAATACAGCCGGCCAGAACCTCCTCCGGATACTCAATGGTAGCAGGAAGGGAAGCCCCCCTGGCCAGGTGAAGAACCCTCGGAATGTGCTTCGGAGAGGTAAGTAGAAAGCGGTTGGCCGCAATCCTGCCCGCCCTCCACTGCGTTCCAAGAAAGGAGTCATCCCCCAGATCAAGAAGGAGACTGTATTGTCTCTTCTGATGGAGCCAGAATCGCCTTCCATCTGACACAAGGAAACCCCTATGGTCATGGTGTGCAGAATACTGGATCGTACATCTATAGGCATTAGTCGTTGCCCAGCCCGTTCCGCTTCCCACGACGACGGCATCGTTCCGCCGAGCATACGTGACGGCTCCGTAGACCTCCTCCCTCATCAGGGAGTTTGAATAGTAGTTTCCGGCACGCTGATCTTCATTCAGGATAACATGGCCCCGATGTACGTCATCACTCCAGGGACCTTCTACGTCATACAGATCCGGACCCTTGACGAGGAGGGCAAACGTTCCAGCGATCTCAGGACGGCCAATAGTAGATCCGGCAACTTCGATGCCCATGCAAGTCCACCGACCCTGAATGAGAATCGCTTCGTCAACCGTGGCATCCCTTGCACTGGAATTCTGCACACGGATTCGTATCGAACTGTTATCAATCTTCTCCAGAACGGAATGTGTACCCCTGAGATCCTTGGGACTATGGATGCAGATCCGGTCACCGACCCGGTGAGCATACTTGGTGAAGAAATCAGTTCTCAGAAGAATCCCTGTAGAATGCGTATAGGATGCAGTCGTTCCTGTCCGGAGATGAAAACCCCGATACTCAGATGCAGAGTGCAGATCAATGTTCGTAAAGAACTTCCTCTCCTTCACCCACGCATCCGCATTGAGTTCACAGACAGAGGACAGGGACGATTCCTGAACAACCAATTCGGAAATAAAGCCCAAGGTCCCCCCAACCGGCATCCGGCCGAACTCCGGCTGGTAGAAGTTCCCCGGTGTGACGACATCCAGGCCGAGGACCTCCGACGCCTGTCCATCCGACAGGTTCCATCTCGGGGATGTCATGTCGAGATCGGGGACACGGGACAGATCAGCCGTGTGGACCAGGGTGTCCTTTCTCTTCTCTGTCCGAACAGGCATGGACAGCTCCTACCAGGCAGGAATCTCACCCGTGGCTACGTAGTCCTTTGCCTGGAGAGGACGGGTCCTCTGAGGAGGACGGTCCGACACGTTGGAAATAACATGCTGCTTGCAGTGTCCCCACAGGCGTCTCCGCCTGGCGATGAGGGAACCGAGACGCTCAATCTTTCCCCGGCGTTCGAGAACCTTCATGGCAACATCAAGCATGTAGATCGACTCATACTTCCTCGGAACGGTTGGAAGAGTCTCGTACCAGATTTCTCCGGTCGGCATCGGATCCCACTCGTAGCGGAGGCTGAATGTTCCCCTCTCGGAAGACGTTCTCTTGAAGTCCGTCACCGTGTTGACCTGCGGGGCAGCATTGTTCCCTGCCTGGTAGATCCGAATCTCCGTGCCGTTGTAGTAATCATCGAGGAGGATAAGTTCTCCTCCGCTCGCAGGAGGCGTTCCCGTGGAGAGACCTTTACTCGCAATGGAGCCCGCCCTGGCATAGTGAAGCCGGCCGGGAGAACGGAGGTAGCAGAGAATCCATTCCTGATCCGCCGTGATGGAAGGAGCAGGAAAGAGCCTGAACCCCCTCGTGGAGGTCAGTATCTCGACACCTGTCCCATCCTCGTAGAACGTCTTGGAACGGAGGATGTCCAGAATCTTGCCGGACTGCCTTCTCTCGATCTGGAGAAGCTGCCGGAAGTTGTCAGGAAGCTGGTAGAAGCCGACACCGTTCCGGAAGGTGATCGTCGCCTCCGAATACCCGAGGAGACTCTCCTGCCCGGTGGCCTTTAGAAGATCATCGAAGACGAGTGCATCCGTATCGTGAAGGTCTTCCAGAAGCTCCTCGTCCGTCACGCGGGCGGAGGCATGGGGATCTCCGATCTCCTTCCTTACTCCCTCGTAGAATCTTTCAAGAAAGGACTTCACTTTCCGGAACTTCCCTTCTCATGTACACGCGGTTCTGCCACTGGCGATCCATAAACCGGCCGGAGTACCTCTGGAGGGCATTATGCAGCCGGGTCTCCGCCTTCGCCTGGCGGGCCTTGTTGATCTCCAGGATGGACGCATCCATCGCCCGCTCCAGCTTCGCAACCTGGCCCTTCCGGCAGACCCGGAGGGCCGTTCGAAGCAGCTTGACCGTGTCCATCCCCGGAGGGGCGAAGTTTCCATTCGAATCCGCCAGCGACCAGACGGCCACAGGATGGAGATATCCCGTCTTCTTCAGCTTGTTGCAGACGTCCCAGACACCGTTCGGATAGATGACGGGATTAACTCCCCTCCAGTTCGTCCCGTCGCTCATCGGAGGGATGAACTGGAGGGTCAGATTCGGACTGATCTCCCTCAGCTTCCGCCTGAACCAGCAGGGAACCGGAGGACCCATCCGGTTCCAGGCCGGATTGGCCCTTCTCATCGCCTTCGGCCTCATCTCATCTCCCCAAGCCGTGACGCCCGGAAGCATCCCAACCATTCATGATGGAACGACGCACGGTCGGACGGTTCGCTTTACGCTGCCTCAGCCGGAACATTGCCCGGCAGAGATCGCGGATACTTGCCCTGCCTGGGCGTATACTCAACCTCCAGACCGACGAGGAACTTCGGCTCCGTCATGCCGGCATCGAAGGCACTCAGCCTGATCAGGAGAGAGATATAATCCTCATTCGTGATCTTGCCGGCATTGAGAATGCCCGTAGGCGAGGCCATGAGAAGGTCCTGCGAGATGACCTCGTCCTCAGCAATCGGCGTATCCAGGGCCGTTGCCGGGGCTGCAACCGAGGAGGAATTCAGCGTCATCAGGGAGTACAACATCAGCCAGGTGATTCCATCGCCGGCCGTATTCGACTCGGACATCCAGATGACCCGAAAGCGAATGTCCTGCTGCCGGTTCCACTTGTCCGGAATCCTCATCATGTGGCGGATGTCATCCCCGGTCGTAGGATTGGCCGTGTACATCAGGAGACCCATCAGGCCGACCGAGTTGAGCTCACTGATGCGAGGCTCATTTCCGGTAGCAGTCCCCGCCGTAACGATGAGGGGACGCTGGACGCCTGTGATGCCGGTGCGGTTCGTCGAGGTCGTCTTGGACAATGCTGCACCATTGGCATCAGAGCTGATCCCGATGGCTACCGTCCCGGACTCATCACCGGCAATCGTGACCGTCGGGGCGGACAGCTTGAAGCCCGTGAAGTCTTGCACCGGGATGAAGTCCGTCACCCGCCGGGAGGAGAGCTTGCTCGTGTTAAGACCCATAGCCTACCTCCCTTCGTCAATTGACGGGCTCGACCCAGAGACGAACCTTCACGTTCTCCGCATCGTCACTGGCACCCGACTTGTAGCTACACTTCAGGACTGCCCCAGCGAAGATCGTCTTCGTCCTGTCCACGGTCAACGCCTCGGATTTCCCGGCACCGGCCGTGATCGCCGCTACGGCTGCATCACTGACAACGACCTTCGGAGTCGTGGGAGTATCATCCTCGATATTGATCGTGATCCCGTTCGTCACGTTGACGTCCGTCGCCGTCACCTCGCACCGGACGGCCCGGCAGGCGAACGGAACCGTGAAGTTGTCCACCTGGTAGTCCGAAGACTTCGACGCAGCGATGTCGAACGTACCGAACTCGATCAGGTACTCATCAAACGGAAACGGCGTTCGAATGTCACTTGCACTACCACCAGCCATGTCAAATCCTCCTTATCAGATGTCCCTCTTGGCATTGACACCGATCTTCCGGAGGTTGGACTTGGGGTCCTTGCATCCGAACTCGGCATACACGTTGAACGGAGCATCAACCAGCTCGGTGAGCTGAGCACCTTCCTGGACCGGGTAGAAGATCGACGGATAGCCGGCAAGGGGACCGCTTCCGAACACCCAGTGGATCGCCCTGTCACCCATCGGCATGAACTTCATAAACGTCGTCGGGTTGATCCCGATGACGCAGTTCGGCCGGATGCGGCTGGACGAGAACCGGGTAAAGCGGTTCTCCATGTGCGACAGCATCGGACCCGCCACGCCGCCGGCTGCATTGAACGTCGCACCCATCGGAACCATGACCATCGCCTGGTTCTCCCGCTCCAGCTCGGCGTGGAGGGTCCAGATGGAACGCTCAGCGATCATCGCCGTCGGGGGAACCTTCCTCAGATCTGCAATCTTGTCGAGGAGCTCGGTAAGGGCATCCATCGTCGGATTGATCTGCGGAGAGGAGGTCGAAACGTAGCCCTTCAACTCCGTGTGATGGGCAACGTCCAGGCCCGACTGGAACATTGGAGACACCGATCCCGGATACGTCCCCGAGGAAATCAGGAGGGACTCATACCCGTTCGGAGTCAGCGTACCGGCAGCCGTCGAGGCAGCCGTGAAGTCGTACGTGTCCGCCAGCATCAGGTGATCGTTGTCTGAGAGCGAGATATTTCCCTCGCCCGGCTCGGACTGGAGACGGATCGTCCTGAGATCGTCGTCGATCGAGACAACACGCATACAACTGTTGATCGCCCCCGCCCGTTGGACGCGGGGATCGGCGTCCGAACCGGCGACAATCCTGTCACCCTTCATAAACCGGCCCCACGTACCGAAGTCGATTGCGACGGCCACGCCGCCGGCCGTCTCCGTGATCGTGTAGCCGGCCGCGTTGTTCACCTGGGCCATCGTCGGCGTCCCATTTCCGTAGACATAGTTGAGAAGGTAGCCGCGGACCCGCTTCGTTGCATCAATGACAGCGTTTCCGGCCACCTGATCGACCGGCTTCGTCGCCAGGTCCGCCATGATCATCTGGTGGTTCAACGCCGCCGAGCCCCGGATCCTCTTGAGGACCATGTTGATCTCGACATAGCCCGGAAGGGGTGTATACCGGGGATCGAGGTACTTCCCGGTCAATCCCTGACCCATCGCCAGATGGGTATCCTTTCCCATCATCGTCATCGTGTTTCCAGAGAACGTCCCGCCAGCTACCCGTCCGCCGGACTGGACCTTGATCTCGTACCGGGCCTCGTAGCCGGGTGGATAATCCCCGGCACTGACGTCCCAGTGTCTCTTTCCACCAACGGTCTCCGGCTGGAACGTACCGATCAGATTCCAGCTCGGATCGTCGTCTTCGAATTCAAGATCAGTGACAGCAGGTGAGATATGCTCGCGGAGCAGAATCTCGAACTGTGCAAACGCATCAGCCATGTGCCATCCCTTTCAATGTGGCCACAACTACGACCCCTGCAAGAGGGGCTCAATCCTCGTTGGTGGCAACAACGGCCTTCGAAAATGGCACAACGGCCGACCTTGAATTGGCAACAACGGCCTTATCTGCTCAAACTGTAACTCCTTCACCCTCCATTGTCAAGTTGGCCCGTACGAACCCGAGAAGGTCGCTTTCCGCCCCCTCGGAGTAGTTCAGGAGGGCCAGATCCTCTCTCCCAGAGAGGGGAATCGGATAATCCGCCTCCGACCGGAAGATCACCCAGTCCCCAATCTCAACGGGACAATCCTGGTCATCAGGAACAGCCGCCACGCGGGCGAAGCTCCTGGCCTCGTGGATGATGTCCGGAAGGACGACCCCACCCTTCGTGACTTCGATCCTCGGAGGAAGAACAACGAGGATCGTTCCAGGAAGAGGACGGAAATCCTCTACATCGAAGGATTCCAGACCCTTCGCTCCATCCTCAAGAATCGGTTTGTAGAACGCCGATTCCGATCGAAGACCCGCTGCAGCGGGCCGAACCGCCACCGTCATTACGTCTTCCTCCTCTACAGAGTCGTGCTCAGCTCCTCAACCCTTCTCTTCAGACCGTCAAAGAAGGACTGCTCGGTAAGAGGACCTACCGGCTGCTCGACACCCTCCATCCCGACAGGAGAACCCGTCGGAGCCGGTGCCACGGGGTAAGCCGGAACCGGAGTGGGAGCCTGCGGAACAGCCGGAGGAGGAGCCATCCGGTCAACATACCCGCCGCCGGGAACCATCTGATACCGCGGGGGCTTGTGTGTCAGGGGGGTTCCCGTCGCTCCAGCCGCCGGCTGAGGAGTGGGACGTCCCTGATCATCGAGGACCCTTGGAGAAGGAGCTCCCGGAGGAACAGTTCCACCAATGGCCTCGACGAGCTTCCTCAACATCCCCTCCGTCTGCTCCATCACACGCTTGTCGATCTGTGCCATGATCTCGGGATGCTTCTCCGGCGAGAAATCTTTTATCATTCCCTGGGCACTTGCCATGTTGAGGAGTCGCCTGCGTCCCTGAACGATCATTCCGGCTGCATTCGGAGCCTTTGCCAGGAAAGGAAAGTCTTTCTCACCTGCCTTGATCTTCGCCCCGACCCGGATAAGCTCCGCCTGGTCCGTGATCTGGGTCACGACGGGAGTGACTCTCCTCACCTGACCCTCAAGCGAGTCAATCCGCTCCTGGAGCCTCTGGATCACCTCGCCGGCGGCTCCCTCGGGAGGCTGATCCCCGGCCTCCGGAGTCTGCGGCATGTGCCTGTCCACCCACTCCTTGACGGCAGCCGGCTCTCCCTTGACGAATGCACGATCGTAGAGATTGAGAATCTCCCTCTGCTCATCCGTCGGGCGTTCCCGATAGGCATCCGCCATGCTGCCGATTGGAACCTCCCTGAAGGTGCCATCCCCTTCCGGCATCAGGATGGGAGTATCCAACGCCAGAGGCTCGGCATACCCTTCCACCGCTTTCTTGTCACCGGGTGATACCGTATCTCCCTGCCGGCCTGGTTGTTTCTGCTCACCGGCAGGGGAAGACGGCACAACGGCCGCGGTGCCTTCCGAGGTCTTGGGTTCCGTGCCGGCAGGGACGCCGGTCACTTCCGGTGTGTCACTCATCATTCGACTCCTAACAATTCCTGTTCGGGAAGGGTGGTCACGTAATCACCCTCCTGTGTTTCCAGGTCCGCCTGCATTGCGGACAACGTCTCCTCCAACTGGATCGACTCCAGCTTGTCCATGTCATCGTCAAACTGACTCGGATGGCCCGATGCTCCATAGGTGAACTGATGGTGAAACTCCAACTGCTGAAGCAGTGCCTTTCTTACAGCAGGTGAGTACATCAGGAAGGCGTCATCCAGGATAACGTCCTTCAGCATCCCCACCGCCAACTTGTGGTTCTCCATCCGGAGCCGGTCCGCATGGTTCTTCGAACTGGACGGCTGAATGGACGGCCTGACCGTATCTCCGATCAGCAGGTTGATCCGGGTCTGGATCCGGCTCGAAGCCCGATCCGCCAGATCCACTCCGGGAGGAAGGAGATTCATCTCGGCGAGGGACTGCCTGAACTCCCGGCTCGATACTTCCGTGCCAACCGTTCCGTCCTCACCAGGCATGGTCCGAAGTTGGAAGAGAATGGACGTAAGAGCATTCCTCCCTCCGGGAAGGATCGGCCTGGCCCGGATGATGACCTCGTCAGACTTCGGCATCTGAGACCGGATGATCTTGACTTCCCTTCCAACGTTTCCCGGACCAGCCACGCGGATGATCTTCTCCTCCGGCCAGGCAACGTGCAGCATGTTCAGGACCTCGGGATAGGTCCGATTCCAGGCACGTTCCATCGCCTTCATCGAGGGAACGAGGGAGGCCATCGCGTTCTGTCCGAGAAACGTCGTCGCAGGACCACTCTCCGTTCGTCCTTCCTGCTGACCGAACGCAATGCCGCTGCGGAGGCCGACCGCCATGTCGCCGAATCGGAGGCTCATCTCGATGGAGGAAACCACGTCCTTCGATACCGGCTGGGCGGCTCCAGCCGGTCCTGGTTCATCTGGACCAGGGGGGAATCCTCGTCTCCGAGATCCGCCACGTTCACGACGTTCGAATCAACGAAGGTCCAGGCACGGTTGCTCCGGGCACTCTTCTCCAAGTGGGTCATCTGCCGGTCCATCGAGAACTGAGAAGCAAGCATCGCCTCCGCGGGGCCTGACCCCCACCAGTCGTCGGGATTCTCGTCGTACCTGGCAACCTCGACGGGTTCCATTCCCTTCGGCATGAGGAACTTGACGATCTCCGGAACATTCAGATCGGAGGAGTAGCGGTAGATTCTCTCCCCAAGCATGAAGACGTACTCCCCGGAGGGCATCTTCTCGTTCCCACGCATCCAGACCGTAATTCCGAGAGCCCCATCGAGCTTCCCCCCACTCCCCCCGGCACCGACGGAGGGCAGATCGAGCCTCATGCCGAGGTCATGGCTCTTTGCCCTGTCCGCCATCCGATTGATCGGAGGCCTACCCATCACCCTCTCGTAGTTCTCATCCTGAAGTTCGAGCCACTGCCTTGTCACAAGGCTTACGTGCATCAGGCCGTGCATCTCCGAGGGATCCTTGGCATCGTAAGGAATTGGAAACATCTCGGAGGCTGGAAGAGCACGGAGAAACACGTTCTTCCGGAAGGCATCAATGTACCGATGGAACCCGACCATTCCCTCCAGGAGAAAGAGACCGTTCGCACGGCTCGCAAAGGAGTGAACATCCGCATCATCAATCCAGCCGGTGAGGATGTCCCGCGTACGCTCGGACTTGTAGAGGGACGTCGAACTTCCTGCCACGGGGATCGTCGAGACACCCAGGGGATTCGAGGCAAGAAAGCCGAGAATGTGCCGGACCTGTGACCGCAGGACGGGTGTGACGGCACGGATCTCCCCCTCCTTCCGGCGAATGATGAACCACTGCCCGGCCTTGTTGAATCCGAAGTAGTGAATCCCCCGCATGAAGGACCGGACCATCGTCCAGGCGATCGCATGGTGCCTGCGTGCAGCCAGGCCGTTGACGTACTGCTCCCAGAAAAACCGGGCCATCTTCTTGAGGGAAAGCCTTTGGTCCTTCGGAAGAGAAGCCAGGTCCCTTCCCGTTACGGGGAGAGCATCCGTCCGCGTGATCCGCTCAGCCGACTCCGTCGTCTGAGGCGTGTACGGCTCAGCGGGAGACAGATCCTCCATTGTCGTCATGGCCTGCGTCATCGCTCATCACCTACCTGAAATGACTCGCCGCCTCCTCCGCCAGATCCTTAGCCTCCTTCCCGAGAACGGTCGGCATCTTCGCCTTCGCCGGTCCCCGGAAAGCATTCCCGGAGGCCCGCTTCTCGACGTCGGCCGCTTCGCGGACGGCCGCGGCTCTCTCCTGGGCGTGCCTCACGGCGACGTCCGGATGCAGATGGACGGGAGAATCCTTCTTCTCCAGGATACGCTCGATGATCTGGAGATAGTCCATCCTCTCCCTGTCCCGTGACCGCATCCTGGCACCGGCAATCTGGACCAGCCCACGGACAACGGTCCATAGGACGGCACAGAGGACCAGGAGGCAGAAGCCAAGGACCAGAAAAACGGGATCTGCAACTTCAGACATAGGGAACGGCTCCAACACAGGTCAACAATTCGTTCTCGGGAAACTCGATCGCCTCGATCTCCCTTTCGATCTTCGGCGTCCACACCTCCGGGGAAATCTGGGCGGCGGAGATTGGAAGTCCCGCCATCCTCCAGGATGTCACGATCCTGTCCGTCGGACTCTCCGGTGGACCGAAGTCTCCACCACCACGGCTCCGGCCGATCAGGCGGATGGCCATCTCCAGACCGTCGGCACAATCATCGTGTCCTCGGATTCCCTCGTCTGTATACTCTACCATCTGAGAGATGAGCTCCCGGTAGTGTCCCTCCCTGGGGTACTTCGCCGGACGATGAACCCTTCCATCAGGCCCCGTGATCGGAGTGAGCTGCCTGAACCGAATTTCCTTCCTCGTAAAGTAGGGTGTGAGGGAAAGAATCCGGGCAATCTTGTTCCTCTTGGCATTCTCCAGCTCGCGGAACACGGGAGGTGTCTTTCCCTCCTCCTGGAGCTTCTCAACGAATCGCCGGGCCATCCGGTTGATGACGCACTGGAGGGCGGCCTTCTCCCATCCAAAGACCCCGCACTTCCACTCCTCTGCAATCGTATAGGCCATCTCCAGAAGATGCTCGTAGAGGCACCGCTTCGTGTAGACATCGAGAACGTAGATGATGCCGCCGGGATTGATGCCCGTGAAGACGAGTGCCCCCGGATCGGCATCGCGGGACTGGCCGTCGGCCGGATCGCCGGCCCCGGTGATGAAAAGAGAATCCAGAAACTTCCGCCAAGAAACTTCCTCGCCCGTGTAGAGATCAAGACAGTATTCTGATCCATCATCCCCCTCACAGTGCATGAATCCATGCTTGGCGGAATCGTAAGGGAAGGCACGGGTTCCGGGCGTCACCGGCTCGCAGAGGATCTCTTTCCGGACCGTGACGGGATTCTGCTCCAACTTCTTCAGGAAGGCATCCACGGTGAGACGCTCGGGCTGCATGGACTTCCACTGACCTTCCCCATCCTTCACGACCAGGGACATCTTGACCTTCCGCCAATCCCGAAACCGCTTGTCGGAGAGGGACTCATCCCCGGTCTCCTCCTTCTCAGACTTTCCGGCCATCGCCTGGGACAGACAGGAACCTCCGTGGATAGGTGTTCCAATCCAGCAGACCTTTCCTCCGTGGTGAAACATCTCGACAAAGGCATCGAGCAACCGGGAGAAGAACCAGCGTCTCCAATCCCGGTTGTACGTGACCTCCTCGTCCTCGGGGTCATCAACAATCCCGTAAAGGGGACCCCGTCCCCGCTGGGCGGACTTCATGGAGTGACCCATGACCTCGCAGCCGGGAAGATGGAGGAACTTCAGGTGTTTGGAGCTCCAGGTTCCGGAGGAACGTTTGGGAAACAGGATTCCCTCGGCCCCGAAGTCGGAATGAATCCTCTCGTTCTCCTCAATCTGATCCTGGACCTTCTTGATCTCCTCCCCCGTCCTCGTTGCGTTGTACTCCGAGATGAGAGACAGAGTAAACGGACGATTGACTCCGATGAGTGTCAATCCCTCGATAATGAGAGACTGCGTCTTGCTCGCCCTGCGAGATGCCGTGACGATGGTCTTCGCCGGGTTTTCCGGCTCCAGGGAAGGAGACATGACCTCCCGGATCATGTCATACTTGCTCTGGAAGTCCTCAAAGTAGTAGACACCCCGGTTGATCGCAGCAGGCTTCATGTAGAATTCGGTCCAGAGGAAGTGAGCCCTGACATACTGGTCCGTATCCGTACAGAGAACGTGCGGACAAGAGAGATCGAACCAGGAGGTCAGGACGGCCTTCCGTGCCTTCCTCCTGACAGCCGGCGTAAGCTGGGGATAGTTCTCGGGCAGCCCGGCACGGGAAAGAAATTCCCTGAGCTGGGAGCCGGAAAGATCCCTCTTGAGCTCATCATCCACTCTCTTACGCTTCGGCATTGCCCTGACTACAATAGATGGGGAGGGCCTTCGGTCACGAGACTCGCCCTCCAGCCCTCCCCACCGGAGAAACAGAAACGTCATCCCCCTATCAGTGAACGGAGGAAATCGACCAGCTCAGCCATGTCACCCGTCAGAAACGCGATGAGTACCATGATCCAGAATGTCATCTCGTTCATCTTCAATCTCCTAAGAGGACTTCTTTCTTCTCTTCTTCGCCGCTTCCTTCAATGCTTTCTTCGCCATCCCTGACTTGACGTCCGCCCGGTGGTACTCACAGGCCACCTTCTTCGAGACTTTCTTTCCCGGCCCCCTGGCCTTTCCACGGCACCGGGCCGCCATCATCCCGGCCTGCTTCACCGACTTGCTCGGCATCGGATCACCTCTTCTTGGGCTTCTCCCCTTCGAGAATGACCCTCGTAACCCTGGGAATCTTGGCTCCCCCAAGAGGTCCCGTCACGGTCTCGATCTGCTTCCGAATGTCGGCACGCTGCTCGTCGAGCAGGCCCTCGATGTATCGGGCCAGAATCGTCTCGAAGAAGTCCATCAGGGTGAGAGCCTGGAGGAGCCTCTTCTTCCAGCCGATGCTGACCTCGACGACGGGAATCGGAACACCGGGCACCCTTCCCTCAACGATCGCCCGAAGGGATGAGCAACGGAACCGGGGATACTCCTCCTTGAGAACCTCGTCGATCACACTCTTGAACGCCGTGCTGATGACGCCCCGAGGAAGTCCGAGAACGTTCGCAAAGGCGGCGGAGATCCTCTCGCGGACGATCTCCCTGCCTTCCTGCTCGTAGATCGCTTCGAGGGGCATGAAGGGTTCGTACGTCTGAAGCTCGGAGGACTCGTTCATGTTTCTCCTTCTAGTTCGTGTAGACCGTCGCCTTGACGTCCTCGGTCGGACCCGTCGTCCCGGCCGTGCCTCCGGCTGTCACGCAGGCCATGTAGAGACCCGTCCCGAATGCGAAGCCGGCTGCCGGAGTAACGTTTCCACCACTCACCGTTCCCCTTGTAGAGGAAACGGAACGGATCTTTCCGGCACCAACCCGGATGATCATGTCAGGAACGGTCGTTCCCACCGTCGGGGGCGAGGCATTGTTCGTATCGTAGCACTTCACGAACACGTCAACGGAGTTGTTCGTGTTGTCAATCTCCATCCCGTAGATCGTTTTGGCGGAAGACGCAAGCTCCTCAGCCGTCGCATTCAGATCGAGGTCCGTATGCTTCGTCGCTTCGAGGATACCGTGTTGAATAATCGCCATCAGGAAGCTCCAGGAAGAATTTCGAGGACTACGAGAACATCATTCGCCGAGGGAGCCGTTCCCGTTGCCGTTCCCCCGGCATCATCGGCACCGAGCGACAGGCCATTCTCGAAGACAAGAGGCTCGTCGTGGAAGTCGAGGTGCAGGGCACCGTACTCCGTTCCATCCCCGGCGGGAATCGGAAAGGAGAAGTCCGGTGCCGTCGTTCCCCAGGTCGGATCGGCGTTGTCGAACATCTTGAGGAAGTTCGGTCCCGGTGCCCCGGCATCCTGGTTCCACGCATGGATGGCCGTCACGCGGCAGGGACCGTAGGCGTACTTCGTCATGTTGGCCCCGTTCAGACAGTTGTCCTCCTGGACAATCGCAAACCTGGTAAACTCGGAAATGCTTACGGCCATGAATCAGGCCTCCCTTCTTCGATACTTCAGCTTCGGCTTACCGTCCACGAACGGGTCAGACTGCTCACCGGGGGTAGAGGGCCTTCCACCGAGGATCCTCCGGTAAACCTCCTCGGAGAGCTCCGGATCCTGGACGGCACCGAGGAGGAGAAGACCCTTCAGCCGGTCGAGGATCATCATCCTCTCGGCAACACGGGCATCCTCCGAGTCCAGGAGATCCAGCATCCTCTTGACGATCCACTCCAGGGTAATCGGCTTTCCCTTCTTCGTCCTGAGAGACCGGAGGAGACTCCGGAGAGAGAAGTTCTGGAGGAACCAATCGGCAACGGTAGCCTTGGCATCCGTGGGCCTTGGAACCCGGTCCGAACGCGGGCACTTCCTTTCGGACCCCTTCCTTGCCAGGAAGAGGGCGGCATCCGCCTCCGTGATCGTCACAATGTCGTGTCTTTTGCCCGGCATACCTTCAGCCTTACAGTAAACATTATGCCCCTGTCAAGAGAAAAGTTCAAGTCCAGCGGAGCTTAAGAAAATACTCTCAACCGAACAGCCAATGCTTCCAGTGGTTCGTGAACCAGGTCGGGTGGACGTACAGAATCCAGGCAGTACCAGAGCAGACGATCAGCAGAAGACCCATGACTTACTCCCCGCTCTCGGAAGGAGTGTCCACCGGAGGCCAGTAGCCGGTGGAGGGCAGCTCCTCGCCGAACAGCTTCTTCCAGAGCATCCTATCCGTTCTCTCCTCCGCTGACACCCGGAGGTTTGCAATGGTTCGGATTCCTCTCAACTGCGTCTCAACTTCGACGAACTGGGCGTCGATCCGTGCAAAACGAGCCGAATCGTCCTTCTCACGTTCATCATCTTGAAGCATCCGTTCGCGGATTCGCTGAAGCTCCCGTTCCCATCGCTCAGTCCGCTCCGCCAGCCTCTCCCTGACATCCAGCTTGTAATCGGCAAGAGCCTTCTCGGCATTCTCGATCCGCTGAGACATCGGTTCCACCATCGCATAGACGCCAAGGACGATTGCGACCAGGGCAATCACGCCGGCAAATGCCTTCGGGCCGTTGTTCCTTGCCGTTGACACAAGAGAACCTTCATCAACCATCACCACAAATAATCTCCTCTACCTTGGACCCGTGAACATCTGCTGAAACACCCAAAAATCCTCCAGGTCGATGTCTCCATCGAGATCGGCATCCTGCAATACATGGAACACGGGATCAACGCTGCAATCCCAGACAAGCTCGTTTTCGAGGGTGTAACCCTCCATGAGCCCGCCCCACCCGGCTTCGCTCGTGCAGCCTTCCGTGCTTCGGATGTCTCCATTGACATCCACGAGAATCTCGTAGCCACCGGGACCATAGCCCGTCCGGACATCGCCATCCGTGTTCAGGAACAACTGGACGGAATCGACCGTCTGGCCGACAGCCATTCCAACGAGAACACAGACTGAAACCAGGTCACGTAGCTTCACGTTTCTCATCCTTACCCTCGGATCCGGCTTCTTCCCTTTCTCCGGCCGAGGATCGAGCCGTAGCCTGCAATCGCTCTACCTGCTGCCGGAGAAGAACCCAGTTCTCGGCAATTGCAGCCAGCGTATTGAGTGCATCTTCGACTTCTCGGACCTCGATTGGCAACATCCGGACTTGTTCACACTTGCCACGCAAAACCGCCAAGGCCCGCTGCCATGTCATCGGTAGAGTCATGCCGCCACCGCTCCTCCCTTAATCAGACCACCCCGGATACGGGTGGAATAGGGTTCGTACTTGATGAAGATCAATTCTTGATACGCGGCCCGACCGTCCGCCGAGTCGCAGGAGAAAGCCCCCGTACTCTGGCAGGTCGGCTGCGTGCTGCCGATCGTCCACACGTGGGTATGGGATTTCGTCGTATCCGGCAGTGTCACGGTCGGGGTACCGATTTCCGAGGCAGATGCCTCGAACTCTTCTTCGGCTTCTACATGGTCGTGGCTACCGGCGTGCGTATGCTGGTGGGCCTGCAAGTTGTGATCATGCGTGTTCGACCCGCCCGTATGCCCGACCTCGTTGGCATTCTTGACGATGCGAACCTGCCTGGCGCCGATCCGGGCGTAATGTTCCCACTGATCAGGCACGCTGGCAATCGTTCCCGTATAGCCGACGATGACACCAGCGGGAAGTGCATCAGCACCGGAGGTATTCTCGATGCCAAGCAGATTCATATAAGCCGGCTCAGACGAGCCCGCATCGACAACCACGTCTTCGGTGCTCACATCCGACAGCGTCTCACTGTACAGACTAACCTCATGGTGAATACGCTCAAGCACATTTGCAGTAACGGCCGACTGCACCTTTGATGACGACGTGGCCAGTCCCGCATTTGCGAATACGTGTCCATGCAAATTGTCCGGATGATCATGGCTAATGTCATCGTGTGTATGCGTCGTTGAACCGCCAGTCCCTCCACCGTCACCGGCAGCCAGGGCTCCCAGGATAAACTTCTCGCTGTAGTCCGTCGTGCCACCCGAGCCGGTAATGTCAAACCCGGTCGGGGCTTCCGCCTGATCCGTGAAGCAAAATGCCCCATCGGGAATGAGCTTGTCACCGGTATCGGGTTTGATGATGATTGCCCGGACGAACGGAGGATCAGCTTCAAAGCTGGAGAGCGAGGTCGAATCGTCCGCGTACGTGATAGTCGTAGACGCCGACGTGGAAGCATTGTGACCGTGCGTCAAGGCCGATACGGTGGAGCCAAAAATGTTGCTCTTGCGAGTCATCGTAAAGCCTGGTGTGACCGAAGCCCCCGATACACTGTGCGTGTGGGCAACGCCGATCAGGGCGTGATTCTGGGTATGAATGTGGGCACCCCCGCCCGTCCCCCGGCTGTCATCGGTGACACCCTGCAAATAGACGTCATCGAAATCCGTATCTCGTGACCAGCCGGACGGAATGGACGCCGCCGTGTTGATCCAAAAGACTCTGCCATCCGTTGGAACTGCGTGGGCCATTATGGATTCAATAGATCGGCCAAGGCACTCGCCGCCGCTGCCGCCCTTTGCCTGGCCTGTTGGATTAGCTGCATCGCATCGGTAAGGCTATCGGGTGCCACTCCGTCGATCCGCATCACGGCGTACACGGTATCCCGCTCGGCGAGAATCCTGTTCGCCTCCTCGTTGATGCCGCCCAAGAGCGAGGTAATCGCTTCCCTTTGCTCATCCGTCAAAGCCATCTCATAACTCCTACCAGGCATCACCCGCACTATGATCGAACAGCGTTCCGTACTTCGTCGTTCCCGCCGCCGTGCTGGCAATCATCACGTCGCCGTCATCCCCCTTTCCAGTCCCGTCGCTCATCCAAATGACCGCCTGACCCTCGGTGGGCTGAGTCGGATCGGATGATCGCTCAAGCAGATACAACTGTGACAACCAGCCATCGTTGAAACACTTGGAGGATGACCCGAGATTAATTTTGAGAGTCGTCTGGGGACGCATCTCCCGGAGTGTACCGTCCCCCAGCTCGATGTTGCCCGGATCGCCGATAGTCACAATGCCCTTTGTACCGTGACTTGTACTTGACACGTCCAGATTATCGCCGCTTCCGCCGCCACCATAGATCTGCGGACAGGTCAAGTCGGTCAGGAATGTCGGGGATGTCTGCATGGCCGCGACCGTTCCCGTTCCCGTCTTCGCCGTAACGTCGCTCAGATCCGCCAGGGTGACGGAGCCGAAGTCAACCGTCGGATTGCCGGAAACACCATCACCATCCGAGACAGTCAGCTTGGCGGATCCGGCAGTGATGGCCCGAAAGGCATACGTCTCCGACGCCGTCCTCGTAACCAGGCCATTCGAACCCAGATCGGAATGGAGAATGTACTGTGTATGATCATCATCCCCAAGACCGTCAAGGGAGCCATGATCCACATCTCCATCATTGATCATGGAAGCATCGACATGCCCGCCTGCATCGAGCTTGATCGGTTTTCCTGCATCCCCTGCCCCGGCAGAGACATTGATATGCTCCGCCTCGGTGAAGTAGCGGTTGTCCAACTGTCCAGCATCCAGCTCGGTCTCCGTGTAGTACCTGGCATCACCCCTGGCGTCGTTGTGGTATTGGGAATGGTCATCATCAGCCAAACCACCGAGAGATCCGTGGTCGACATCCCCATCGTTGATCATGGAAGCATCAACGTGTCCGGCGGCGTCGAGCTTGATGGGCTTCCCGGCATCCCCGGCACCGGCGGATACGTTGATAAACTCACCTTCCTGGAAGTAGTCGTCGTCGTGGAGATGAAGAGTGCTTGCCTCACTTCCATTCGTCAGTGTCTCCAACTCGGCACCCGTCGCCGTCGTATCCGAGTGTGAGGCAACCGTGTGTGACTCGGCATGGTGCTGATCGGAGGTCACACCCGTCAGGCTCGAATGGGCTCGACCTCCGAGGTTGGCCAGGTCAAGCCCTCCCTCAATGACCTCGATGCCTCCGGCGGCACGCTGGATCGTCGTCCCATCCGCCTTTACCTGGAGCTTCCCGGTAGAGAACTCCAGGCCGGGAGTCGCCGCCAGATCGACGGCTACGTCGATCTCGTCGTTCGCATCATCCTCGGATATGACAACGCCGTCCTGGCCGACCAGGGAGTTGAACCGGAGGTCCACCCCGACCTTCGTCTCGTAGACGCCGACACCGGCCCCGAGGTTGGACGCCGTATTGACCTCCCCACCCCCTCCTCCGGGAAGATCTCCGACGTCGAACTTGCGGAGCTCCCCCTCGGACCTCCAGCCCAGGAGAAAATCCCCGGCCGCCGGGCTTCCCTCCTCCGTCAAGTCGGCGACCGCCACGCCCTCAATGTCACCGGCCCGGCGGACGAGGACGTTCTCCACCGCCATCGGAACGTCCTCAACCTTGAACTGGGACGAACCGGAGCCGGCAGGTTGATCCTGGCGGACGAGAACGGAGTAGTCGGTGGGAACGCCCCAAGTTCCTCCGTCAGGACGGGTCTCCATCGCATCCAGGACGTTGTTGAGAACTTCAAGGACTTCCTCGATCGTCGCCATTACCGCATCACCGTGCCTACATCGAAGTGCTCAACGTAGGCTGTTCCAGCCGTGTCGCACTTGCATTGCTTGGAAACATGGAGCTCCCTCCGGGTTACATTGTAGTACAGCCTGACCCGGTGCTCCTGCGTCGTACCGCAGTTGCTACACGCCAGGTCCTCGCGGGCCTCCAACAACAGAACCTCGACGTCGGCCATCAGGCAGCCTCCTCGATCCGGAGAGTATACGGAAGTCCGAGGTCGATGAAGTCCGTGTCCAGGCAGCGGACGTAGGTTCCATCGGCATCGAAGTTCCCTCCACTGTCGGTGATCGTGAACTTCCCCTCGGCGGGAGTCGTATTCTCGACGTACTCCAACTCCTTCACGCCGACGATCTCGCAGGACAGCTTGTTGGCATTATCCTTGTTCGAAACCTGCGTTCCGATGGGGTTGTAGTGCTCATACGCCGCCATCGCCACGTCGCGGGATTCGAAGCCACCGACGGTGTACGTCGGATCAGCACTGATCGAAGCCTTCGATATTCCACTACCAGTCACAGCGTCAACCCCCTCCCAACTGTACGTCTCAGCCCCCGTGTTCTTCCGATCGTCCTCCTGGATCGTAATCGTGTTCGTCCAGGTCTTGTCCGGAGCCGAGCCGGACCAGGCACCCAGGGCCGGACCGTCATCCGCGGGAGGCCCGGCATCCCTCGTCGTCGTATAACTCTTCAGCTCGAAATCGCTGACGGCAGTCAGGGAGTACGTCTTGTCCCCTCCCGTGGCACGGGAACTGCAGATTTTGATCAGGTAGGAGGTGCTGCTCTGCTTGCCGTTCGCCTTGCGGCGTGACGTCAGGGTGACATTCGTCCCGCTGTCCCGGTAGAGGCCGGACAGGAACGTATACGTCTTCGTCTCGGCATAGGCTCCCGAGTCCGTAACCGTGACTTCGGAGGAGGTATAGGATATATGATCATTGCCGGCGGACCAGTTCGTGATCTCGACGTCGCCCGTGCAGGAGTCCCCGGCCTTGAGGGCGAAGTTGTCTGCAGGAGAGAAGACGAGGTTGTGGAGACTCGTATAGGAGTGACTCGCCTGGTCCCTCGAGGCCGACGGAGTGTCAT
>SMTZ1_10006243_pt1 | contig 20035 bp, 19 predicted proteins | sample DeeMarSWOR136_30_FD_25667 | JGI IMG/M metagenome (IMG submission 25667) | reverse complement strand
GCATTATGATTGGATCTGCGGGATCTGGAATAATAGCACAGACAGCAGGCTTCAGATTCCTCTTCATAATAAGCGGAACATTCTACTTGGCTTCTGCTCTAACATTTTTCTCGGCTATTCGCGGTTATAAATAGGTCGAGTGGGTGTAGGGTTAAATTTTAGCCTCTGCTACTCTCTGTATAACTATATCGCTTACCCCTATGCAAAGCGTGAGCCAGGCTTCCACTTCTCTGAATTCCCGATAGGGAAATAGGGCGGAGGTTTAAACAGACAGCCTTGTCGGTAATGGAGAAAGCCAAGAGAGAGAAAGAGGAAATTAGATATAGAAGAAATAATTACTCTCTCCCTTCGGAAATGTAACATAAATGGAAGGGTGAAAAAATGGCTGAAGAACCTCAGATAGAAGAGGTAGGACTTCCTGTGTTAGGTCAGAAGGCTCCTGACTTCGAAGCGGTGACAACTCAGGGAACGTTAAGGCTTTCAGATTTTGAGGGCAATTGGCTCGTTTTGTTCTCTCATCCAGCTGACTTTACGCCTGTTTGCACAACGGAATTTATTGCCTTTTCCAAAATCTATGAGGAACTGAAGAAAAGGAATACAGAACTCTTGGGTCTCAGTGTGGACAGCGTCTCTTCTCATATAGCGTGGATAAGAAATGTTGAAAAGAAGATGCGTGTCAAGATACCATTCCCAATAATTGCGGACCTAAACAAAGAAGTTGCTAAGAAGTATGGGATGATACATCCAGAACAGAGTAAGATTGAGACCGTTAGATGTGTCTTCGTGATTGATCCAGAAAGCAAGATAAGGGCTATGATTTATTATCCACTCACCACTGGTAGGAACATGAAGGAAATCCTGAGGTTAATAGACGCCTTGCAGACAACGGACAAACATAAAGTGGCTACTCCTGCTAACTGGAAACCGGGTGATCCGGTTGTGGTTCCTCCTCCAGCAACAGCTGAGCAGGCAGAGGAAAGGCTCAAAGAAGGTTACAAGTGCAAAGACTGGTACCTGTGCATGAAAAAACTCTGAGAGAGAGTTACTATGCCTTGCGTATCATCAGATGGTAAACCAACAACAAGCGGAATGGCTCTGCTGAAATCATTGAAAGACGGAGCGTTATCTCCTAAAGATATTTCAAGCAAGACTGGTCAACCCTTATTCCGGATTAGGAGTGGTCTTCGAGAACTCAAGAACGCTGGATATGTGGAGGAAACAGATAGCAAGTATAGACTCTCTGAGAACGGAAAAACACTCGCAAAGTAATGTTTGATGAAAAGCACCTAACTCTTTCCTCTCTTTTTTATGCTCAAACTTCTTGGTGGATGCGCGCGAATAGTCCATATGTCGTTTTAATTCACGAAGTCAATATTTTACTTGATGATAGAGATATCAGATACCCGAAAAAATCAGGGTTTTCGGGAGATATCTCGGATGTTTTATGGGTTCGAATCCCGCACTGGCACATCAAAATGAATTTTAGATTGATTTCTGGGGCCATTAAAAAATAAACATTTAAGCTGAGGTTTGAATACAACTCCCCCGTGTCATATTAATTGAAGTGATTACAACTTAGTTTTTCCATTAATCTAAAAGTTTATAATTGTTCTAGACAGATTAACCCAATCCTGTGGACAGAGGCTACACAATTGGAACGGTTTAAAATAAAGGAGGTCAAAGCTAGGGAAATCCTTGACTGTAGAGGAGAACCAACGATCGAAGTTGACGTTTGGACGAGAGGAGGGGTTCTGGGAAGAGCAAATGTTCCAAGTGGACGCTCCACTGGAAAACATGAAGCTTTAGAACTCAAGGACAATGAAGATAGATATCAAGGGAAAGGAGTTCTTAAAGCAGTTCAAAACGTCAACAACATTATAGCTCCCGCATTAAAAGCAAAAGATGTAACAAAGCAAAGAGAAAACGATAAATTAATCGTCGAGCTTGATGGAACCGAAAACAAATCGAAGCTAGGAGCGAATGCAATTGTCGGAGTCTCTCTTGCTTTAGCAAAGGCAGCTGCTAACGCCTTAGAAATTCCTCTTTACCAATCTATTGGCGGACCAAAAGCCCATATTTTGCCAGTTCCAGTTTTAGATCTCATAGAAGGGGGAATGCTGGCTGCCAGCGATCTTGACTTTCAAGAACATCAAGTAATTCCTGTTGGTGCAGAGAGCTTTTCTGAGGCTATAAGACTTGGTATTGAAGTTTATTATGAACTAGGAAAAATCTTAGTGAAAAAATGGGGTAAACACTCTTTAAATGTAGGAGTAGAAGGAGGATATACCCCTCCTGGAATGAAAGATCCAAGAGAAGCATTTGATGCAGAATTAAAAGCTATAGAGGAACTTGGGTACGGAGACCTGTTTATTCTTAGTTTAGATGTTGCCGCCAGCCATTTATATGATAGAAAAACAGGGAAATACATTCTGATGGGGAAGGAAATTAGCAGAGGAGAACTTATGGATTTTTATGAAGACCTAGTTTCAGCGTATCCTGTTCAGTCAATTGAAGATCCGTTAGAAGAAGAAGATTTTGAGGGTTTTGCGGAATTAACGAAAACTCTGAACATTCAGATAGTTGGAGACGACCTTTTTGTTACAAATGTAAATCGGTTAAGAAAGGGAATTGCAATGGGAGCTGCGAACGCTCTTTTGCTAAAGGTTAATCAGATAGGAACTCTTAGCGAGGCTCTAGACGCGGCTCACCTAACATTTGAAAATGGCTATGGTGTGCAGGTTTCTGAAAGATCGGGGCAAACGGAAGATACGTGGCTAGCAGATTTGGCTGTTGGATTAAATGCTGGGCAAATAAAAACTGGAGTAACTCGAAGCGAAAGAACTGCAAAATATAACCAATTGTTTAGAATAGAAGAAGAACTGGGTAACACAGCTAAGTATGCAGGAAGAAAATTTAGACGCCCGTTCTAATGCATGCATGCAAAAAGTTTAACCACGTCTGATGTACGTGCTAAGTTACTTTGCAATTATTATTTTGAAACAGAATTCACGCTTAAATAGATTTATTAATTTTATGAACTCACCAATTTTCAGAAAGTGATAAACATGAAAATTCAGGAAATAATGGTTAAAAACGTTATTACCCTGCAGAGAGACCTGTCGGCCCTTGACGCTGTAAAAATTATGAATCAGAACCGAATAGGTTGTTTAGTTGTCGTTGACAACGGTCAGATTGCTGGAATTCTAACCGAAAGAGATCTGCTTGAAAGAGTTTTAGAAGAATGCAAGGATCCGAAAGAAACGAGAGTTTCAGAAATAATGACAAAAGATGTAATGGTTGGAAAGCCAGACTTGGAACTTGTCGAAGCTGCGAGACTTTTGTTTGGAAGAAAAGTGAAGAAACTGCCCATAGTAGAAGGAAACCGATTAGTGGGTTTGGTTACTTTGACCGATATAGCTCGTGTTGCAAATAGTGATAGAGAAATGATGAAACTAATTGAAATACGCACGCAAGTCTTAGAGGCTTTTATGAAAGACTATTTCAAAGGAATTAGGACAATAAATACACGCACATAATATTTTGGATGTTATTATACGAAAAAAGAGGAGAAAGGAGCAGCTATATTCCCAGTTTTCCCTCTGGCGTACGTTATATCGCAAACAAAAGCGATGGTTATGCTTATGTCACTAGATTTGTTTGATAAGTAAAAGAAATAGGATGTAAAGAATAGTTTATATAAAATTGTTATGATATGCTTTATTCGAGGTGAAGTTAATTGAGAACAGAAGTTGAAAAGGCTATTGAAGAGTTGAGACCTCATTTACAGGCTGACGGGGGAGACATCGAACTAGTAGATGTAGACGCGAAAAAAGGCGTAGTTAAAGTGAAGCTAACAGGGGCATGTGCCGGCTGTCCCATGTCTCAAATGACTCTTCAATTGGGAATAAAACAGTTTTTAAAGAAAAAAATACCTGAAATCAAGTTGATTGAAGCCGTCTAACAAATGGCGTAAGATGCAGGTTCGAACTTTATTAGTGCAGTATTTCGCGGTTCAAACTCCTATATCCTGCATGAAATTCAATTATGTGAATTAAGATTTGAAGTCAAATCTTTTCGTTTTTTCAGAAGTCTAGTCAAAAAAGTAAAAAGTGCATATGTGCTACCAGTTCAATAAGGCGTCTAGAGTTTGTCAAGTTCAAAGCAAGCTACAAAACTGAGAAAGTTGAGGATAGCTGGAGTGTGTGGGGTACTAACCCCTATTATTGTCCTCGCTTCAATATTACTTGCAGTTTACTGTTCTCCTTGGTTTAGTTGGACGGAAAACGCTCTAAGCGACTTGGGAGTCCAAGGCACCGCTGCAATCTTGTTTAACTCGAGCCTCATCGTCGGTGGAATTCTCACAATCGTATTTGCAATTGGTCTCAGAGAAATTCTGCTGAACAGGACTTTAGGTCAGATAGGAACACTAATCTTCATTTTAGATGGTGTTATGCTCTGCGCCATAGGCATATTCCCAGAAACAGCTGGTGTTATACATTTCTACGTTTCAGTAGCTTTTTTCGTGTTGCTTCCAGTGTCCCTGTTTCTCAATGGAGTTGCAATTATGCAAGAGTCATCTGAAAGAAAGACAGGTTTATTCACAATCACAGCTGGGATAGTTGCGGCTACAGTTTGGATGTTTCCATGGAGCGCCGTTGCTATTCCCGAAACAATTGCCGCTCTTGCAGCATTTGTATGGTCTATTGTTTTGGGCATCCGAATGTTCATGCAAGCTTCATGGTTTCAACTTCAAAGCGAATAGTGAAACAGGGCGCACGCAAAAGTTTCATAAAGGTTTTCAGCTTAAGTATTATCCATGAAACAGGAAAAACTTGTGAAACTGCTTTGTGAACTGGTTAAAAATTCTAGGCGAAGTGACAGGGATTTAGCTAAAATCTTAGGTTTTTCTCAACCTTCGATAAGTCGTTTAAGGAAAATTCTGGAAAAAGAAGCGATAATACAGTATACCGCAATCCCAGATTTTTCTTATTTAGGTTTTAATTTGATGGTTTTCACGTTTTACCGCATTAAAGAGCCTTCACAACCCCTTATAGAGAAGGCGGAGAAGTGGTTGAAGGAACAGCCTAACGTCGTGTTTTCCAGCGAGGGACAGGGAATTGACGCAAACAGAGTTATGATGTCAGTGCATAAAGATTATGCAGATTTCTCCGAATTCCACCACAAATGTGGAATAGAATTAAGCCCACACATCGAAAGTTTCAAGACTTTTCTCGTAAGTTTGAAAGGACACGAAACATGGAGACTTTTCACATTCAATGATCTAGTGGCGCGCGCGGCGCCTAGTTTTCCTGTTATTGATTCTCAAAAGCAGAGATGGAAACATGCTTTTCCATCTAATTTTTTGGAGACGGGCTCTGTTCTTGACGTTAGGGAAGGAGATTCGATTATTGCCACGTACACATCAGCTGCAGATAAGATGAAAGTCTTCGCAATGTTCATCCGTGAGGGACTTGGAAGTGGAGATTCCGTCTGGTATGGCTATCCAGAAGCGGAGAGTGGAACCGTTAGGACTAAGCTTGAGGAGCATGGAGTAGATGTGGAAGAATATGAAAAAGATGGCAGTCTAAGCTTACAGAATTTAACTGAATTTTTAATGCCAAATGGTAAATTCAGTCCTGAAGAATCAATTAATTATGCTCTAAACCGGTGGACTGAGAGAAAAAAGAGAGGATATAACCACGCAAGAATCATTGAAGATGTTGGCGACTTTTCTTTTATTAACGGGCAATGGCAGAAGTACGTCGAAGACTATTGGCGAGACCCAAGATGGAACGACCCAAAAGTTTCTGAATGGGTTAAACTAAGGGAACCATCAGGATTAAAGTATGAGCCTTTCCTCATGGAGATCACCGCCATCAATGTGGAACACATGAGTGAGACGCAAGTTCACAACATCATCCAAGCCTTCAGTAAAGAAGAAAGCGTGCTAATAAGATTTATCGACTTGTTTGAGTATGTAGATGCTTTCTCTAAGAGAATAGGTTTGTCTCATCGTGAGATTGTAGGTCGCAAGTTTTTGCTAGAATTTGATCCAACTTCTGACTATGAGACAGTTGTTGAGAATTTTGTGAAAGAGCGTATGGCGAACGTTGAACCTATATACGTTTTTACGTCGGCTACTAGCACGCTCCACAAACATCTAGCTAAAAATCTTGCTGTCAAATTCTTTTTAATGTCTATCTCAACATCCACCATAAAACCAGAATCTGAAAATGCAGTTCTTATACCTACTAACAACATCGATTTGATCCTACAGTCAATCGATAAAGTCATGAAAACTCACTCAAAAGCGAATATTTCCATAGTATTTGACGGACTCTCTGATCTCCTGTTATCACTTGGCCCGGAAAGAACTTTCACTTTTCTCCGTCACGTATTACAAGCATTATCTTCAGAAAAAATAACCGCCCTCTTCCTTCTAAACACAAGTGCTCATGACTCCCAACCAGTTTCAAGATTAAGAAGCATGTTCTATGATCAAATGGTCCATAGAAAATCAGGGTTGCATGCGGTCAAGCTGTCTTAAGTTGAATAGCACTCTGCGCCTACATAATCTAATAGTTATGTATATGTAATACATACACCAAATTCATCAAATCTATATGTGCATATAAGGAAGATTTAAAGAAAAAGGAGGTTTGCTGGGGTATATCTCCACACGCCTAGATTTATCTGGAAGGATTGTTGTATTATACTGTCCAATAATGGCTATGGAAAACTCAGAAATTACCCAAGTTAGGTGAAGAAGTTGAAGAGTCTCGTCCACAATGGAGTTCTGGTGCCTAAAAAATACGAAGGACGAGGGTTCCGTATCAAAGTAAAAGGTAAGATTGTCAATTTGACGCTTGAACAAGAAGAGATGGCGGTTGCATGGGTCAAAAAACTAGGAACCGACTATGTCAACGATAGAGTTTTCATAAGAAACTTTTTCCAAGACTTCTGCAAAACGCTCAATCTAAATGACAAACTGTCTCCGGAAGATTTCGACTTCTCTGAGATCATAAAACACGTTGATAAAGAACGCGAAATCAAGCTGAACCGCTCTAGAGAAGAAAAGAAAAAACTTTCTCAGATGCGCAAAGCAGTTAGAGAAGCTAACAAGGAAAAATATGGATATGCTTTTGTAGATAACCTTAAAGTGGAGGTGGGCAACTACGTTGTTGAACCCCCGTCGATTTTTATGGGGCGTGGAAAACATCCGTTGCGTGGGCGATGGAAATCTGGTGCTAAAGAAAATGATGTTGTGTTGAATCTCTCTCCAGACGCTCCTGTTCCTAAAGGCGATTGGAAAAAGAGAGTCTGGCAACCTGATTCAATGTGGATAGCTAGATGGAAAGATAAACTTACGAATAAACAAAAATATGTGTGGCTTTCTGATTCCTCTCATCTTAAACAGATGAATGACATTAAGAAATTTGACAAAGCAAACGAATTGAAACAGCAAATCAATTATCTCAAAGCCTATATCATGACGAACCTTAGCTCAGAAGACGTTTCGAGACGAAAAGTTGCCACCATTAGCTACCTGATAGATGCTTTGAAGCTACGTGTAGGAGACGAGAAAGAAAAAGATGAAGCCGACACTGTAGGCGCAACTACCCTTAGATCAGAACATGTAATTATAGACGCAAACGGAAGGACTACATTTGATTTTCTGGGGAAAGACGCGGTGAGATGGCGAAAGGAAATAACGTTGCCTGAAACTGTTGTTAATAATCTGTTAGAATTTATAAGAGATGCAAAATCAGCGATATTTGAAGGTGTTAGATCTAAACATGTTAATCTTTTCCTCAGTGAAGTCATGCCGGGATTAACAGCAAAAGTTTTCCGAACTTACCATGCCTCAGAAGTTGTTAGAAAATGTCTAAACAAAGCAAAAATTTCAGAGGCGGATCCCGTTTTTGTGAAGAAACATACCGCCAAAATGGCTAATCTTCAAGCTGCTATTGTTTGCAATCACAAGAAGAAACCTTCTAAAAACTGGCAGATATCCATAGAGAAAAAGAAAGAGAGGATTAGATTTACGAACATCCTTGAAAAGTTACATTGATCCTCGCATATACTATGAGTGGGGAAGGAAAGTGGAGTTTGACTGGAAACTTTATTATCCAAAAACTCTTCAACACAAGTTCTCATGGGTTGAGAAAGGGTTAATCAACTCTTGATTCTCTAGTGACAGCAAACTTCAGGCATGTCTAGTTTTCTTTCTTGTTAAGGAAAATCGTTTGGGTTGGGAAGGGCATCTCTATTCCTTCATTCTCGAATGCTTCCAATATGGCGAAGTTAATTGCTTGCTGTGTATCCATATACTTAACATAGTCGTTTGTTTTCATGTAATATACTACTGCAAAATTGAAACTGAAGTTTCCAAACTCTGTGAAATGCACTCTGTCAAAATCAACTAACTCCATATTTTTTATTATGTTAGAAATCATGTTAGGTATTTTCTTCAATTTGCTCAAAGGTGTATCACAACTTACGCTGATAGTAAAAGTTACTCTCCTCTTTTTCAGCTTCCTAAAGTTCCTGACGCTGGTTGCTGTGAGCTCCCTGTTTGATATAACTAATTCCTCGCCTTGTAGTAGCTGAAGCCTAGTGGATTTTATCCCAATTTTCTTGACAGTTCCACTGTAGTCGCCGACAACAATGAAGTCACCAATCTCGAAAGGTCTGTCAAAATAGATAGAGAACGCACTGAAAGCATCTCCAAGGACGCTCTGTAAAGCTAAGGCAATGGCTATGCCACCCACGCCGAGACCAACGACCAACCCGGAAAGATCAATGTTAAATGCAACTAAGATGGCCAAAAATGCGAAGAAATACACAGTCACTTGAATAATCTTCTTGAGAAGGAAAAGAATGTGATCATTCATTGTTCGTCTGGATTTTGCGCTTTTCTCGGCATACCAGCTTACAAGAACATTTGTGACTCTGATTATCACCAGCGTGATTAATAGAATCTCAGCGACCAGAAAAGCCGTTGTCATCAGCACTGAGTATGGCTTAAGAAAAGTAAGCGTTCCTAAACCGTAATATGCGCCGACGAGGATTGCCAAAAGAAAGATGGGTGCCCTAATATTGCGCAGTATCTCATCGTCCAGATTTGATTTTGTTCTTTTCGCCCATCTAGAGAAATATCTCCGAAAACTGTAGTAGACTATCCATCCCACAATAATAGCAAAGGCAAAAATTATCAACGAAGCGATGATTTCACTGGTTAACTGGTTGAGACCAAAGATTTCTCTGAAAAGTTCTCCAAGATTCATCATTATCCTATTCATGTCTGATCGTTCCAAAAAACAACAATCTATAGTTTAAGCTTTTCTCTGGTTTGTTCTCTCTCGCTTTTGCATCGGATACATGGTGGAGCCCAAAATCTATCGGTCACTTATTTTTCAACTTTCAGCGTTTCAAGAGCGTATCTTTAGAGTATTTCTTCTTGCGCACGCATAACATGAAAATCATTTATAACTAGTTGATTAAAGTTTATTCTGGATGAAAAAACATGCTTGTTACAAATAAGGAAATTTTATTCTCGGCTACGGCTGAAAGCTACGCTGTTGGCGCTTTTAACATTAGCAACTTGGAGTCCTTGTTAGCTGTCGTTGAAGCTTCTGCTGAAGAACAATCGCCTGTAATTGTTGCAGTGACTCCTAGCTCTATCAAGTATGCTGGCTTGGAATATTTGGTTGGAATGGTGAAAACTGCAGCAGAATCAGTTTCAGTACCGATGTCTTTGCATTTGGATCATGGACAAACTGTAGAAATCGTTTCAAAATGTATTGATTCGGGTTTTACTTCTGTGATGATTGATGGATCAAGTCTAAATTTTGAAGAAAACGTGTCCTTAACAAAACGTGTTGTAGACTTGGCGCATTCAAAAGGCGTGTCTGTTGAGGGAGAGCTTGGAAGACTCGTGGCCATAGAGGAGTCAACTGTTGAAGAGAAAGATGCAATATTAACCGATCCCGACGTAGCCAAGGAATTTGTTGAACGAACCGGTGTGGACGCGCTTGCAGTTGCAATTGGCACTTCTCATGGTGCTTACAAATTTAAGGCAAAGCCAAAACTGGATTCTGAACGGTTGAAGGCTATTAGACAAAAAGTCACCGTTCCACTAGTTTTGCATGGAGCATCCAGCGTTCCATCATGGATAATTGAGAAGGCAATAAAGTATGGAGCTGAACTGGGTGGCGCTAAAGGAATCCCAGATGAGCATATTGTGAAAGCTATTTCCTTGGGAATATCAAAAATAAACATTGACACAGATTTGCGTCTAGCTTTCACAGGTACAATCCGCGAAGTCCTGACGACTTCACCGAGAAATTTTGATCCGAGAAAGATATTGGGTCCAGCGGAAGAAGCTATGAAAGAGATTGTTAAGGATAAAATGCGTTTATTCGGGAGTTCAGGTAAAGCTTCCTAAGAGTAAGAAGGAAACGATAAATGAAAGTTGGAATATTGAGTGGAGGCGGAGATGCTCCTGGAATCAACGCTGTAATCAGGGCTGTTGTTAGAAAAGCAATCAAACATTATGGTTATGAGACTATAGGTGTTAAGAACGGATGGCGCGGACTAATTGAAGGCGATTTCATCCCGCTGGGTTTAGATGAAATTCGTGGGATACTTCCTCGTGGAGGTTCCATCCTTGGGACTTCAAGGACTAATCCTTTTAAACATGAAGGTGGCGTACAGAAAATTCTTGGGAATGTTAAGGAAAAGGGCATTGAAGCTCTAGTTGTCATTGGAGGCGAAGACACTTTAGGTGTAGCTTACAAGCTTTGTGAAATGGGGCTTTCAAGTGCTGGAGTGCCTAAAACAATTGATAATGATTTGGTTGGCACTGATTATACTTTCGGTTTTAACACTGCGGTTTCTATTGCCACGGAAACACTTGACAGGCTTCATACTACTGCAGAGGCTCATCATAGAGTGATGATTCTTGAAGTGATGGGTAGATATACGGGTTGGATCGCGTTGGAGGCTGGGCTTGCTGGAGGAGCAGATGTAATTTTGATTCCAGAAAAACCGTTTGAAATTGATGAAGTTTGTGAATTCATCCAACGAAGACAAAAGCGCGGCATAAATTTTAGCATGGTCATTGCGGCTGAAGGAGCGAAACCCAAAGAATGTGGAGAAATTCTTTACAGTGATGGTAAAGATGAGTTTGGACATGTAAGGTTTGGCGGCATAGGTTATCATCTTGGAAAAGAAATTGAAAAGAAAACGGGTATTGAAACGAGAGTTGTGGTTCTGGGTCATCTTCAACGAGGTGGTTCTCCAACGGCTTTTGACCGTATTTTGGCTACAAGGTATGGAATAGCTGCTATAGACCTTGTTCATGAAGGCAAGTTTGGACGTATGGTTGCTATTCAAGGAAACAAGATTGTTTCTGTCCCGTTGAAGGATGTGGCGGGTAAACGAAAAACTGTTGATTTAAAGCTTTATGAAATAGCAAGCGTATTTTTTGGATAAAAAGTTGGAAACAACTCGTAAATAGGAGTTTAACATGAAATGTCTAAAGCGGTTGAGCGAGCTACTAAACGCATAAGAACACTAGAGGTCCAAGGCGCCCGAAACGTTGCAATAACCGCCATAAAGGCAATTGAAGAATTAACCGCAAAATCGAAAGCACAAAACAAAGCTCAATTAATGGACGAGTTATTCAATGCTAGAAACGTGCTTTTTGGTTCACGAGAAACTGAGCCGCTGATGCGGAATGCTGTTAGGCAAATCATACACGAGGTGGAAAGAAGTGAACAGAAAGAACCAAAAGAACTAGCCACGCTTGTTCACCGAACTGCCGACCAGTTCTTGCAAAACTTGGAAACTTCAAAGAAGAAAATCGCTGAGATAGGTTCTAAAAGAATTAAATCTTCCTCAAGGATTCTAACTCACTGTCACTCATCTACAGTCACTCACATATTTGAAAGAGCTAAAAAAGAAGGAAAACAATTTGAAATAATATGCACTGAGACGAGACCTCGTTTTCAAGGAAGAATCACAGCACGAGAGTTAATTGACTTGGAAATCAAAACAACCATGATTGTAGATTCAGCTGTTAGATTTTTCATAAACAACGTAGACCTCGTAATGGTTGGCGCTGACGCAATAACTTCAGAAGGCAACGTAATCAACAAGATAGGAACAAGCTTAATAGCCCTAGCAGCCAACGAAGCGAGAACACCATTCTACGTGGTCTCAGAACTGCTGAAATTTGACCCTTCAACAGTGCATGGTGATTATGAAAAAATTGAAGAGCGAAACCCAAATGAAATATGGGCTGAAGCTCCATCGAAACTGGAAATTAAGAATCCAGCGTTTGACATAACAAGACGAAATTTCATTCATGGAATAATATGTGAAGAAGGAGTAATATCACCTCACTCTGTGCTGGGAATAGTGAGAAAAACATACCCATGGATATTTTTATGACATTTTTTTCCAAGTTTCCAATGCGCTCTGCAGTTCGCGGTGAGTTACAGCATACTCTTGAAGGTCTACATGTTCCATCGTAGCATCCACTGCTTGCCTCATAGCCTTTGCACCTGCCACTGTTCCCTGGTCATGTCCGTGTATGCCTCCCCCAGCTTGAATAATAAAATCAACTCCAAAAATGTCAACCAATGAAGGAACTAGGGCAGGGTGAAGACCACCAGACGCAACTGGCATAACTCTTTTCAAACCACTCATTTCCTCTTTTAAAGCTGCACAGTTAGTTGACACTTCTTCCTTTGTCTCCGCCATCTTGCCCACAGCAGTACCAACATGCAACTGATCAACTCCGACAATTCTAGAAAGTTTCGCAATCACCCGCATAGCAATGCCATGCTTCTGGTTTTTTGTAAAAGCCGCGTGACCCGCTCGGTGAGCATGAAAAACCAAATCTAAATCTTGACCTCTTAAAGTCTGCAACGCTGAAAACCCACAAGTCAAAATATCAATCATAACATATTCTCCACCCTGATCCAACACAAACCGTGCTCGATTCACCATCTCATTCGTTTCCGATGTCACATTAGGCATGTAAATCTTTTTCTCACCCGTTTGCTCTTCAGCTCTATCCCGATATTCCAAAGTCTTTACAACACGATTATCAAACTGATTAAACTTTTGACTGCTGAGGTTTTCATCGTCTTTAACTATGTCACAGCCCCCAATCCAAGCGTTAAAAGCCACCTCAGCATGATCTTGAGAGTTTAAACCCAGTTTCGGCTTTATTATCGTCCCAACCAAAGGTCGATCATAGACACCAACTAATTTGCGAATACCCGCTATCCCATATTTTGGCCCTTTGAAACTTGTTATAATCTCTCGCGGTATATGCATATCGTTAAGCCGCAAGTTTTTCAGATCTTTCAGGCCAAAAACGTTTCCGGCAACGCTGCTCAATATGTTCGGCATATTACCAAGCTCAAACAGTTCAATTGGATATGCAACACGTACAGAGTTTCCATTGATATCAAAGGCAACAGCATGCAACTTCTTCATGTAACCTTTCATTGTTGCAAGCTCTGTCCAAGTCCCGATAGAACTCTCCGCAGCCACGCCGCCCGCCGTTTTTATTATACCTTCATCAAATGTTTCAACGGAGAAATCGCACACAACATCGTCTTCGGTTGGTTTATACGTTAGGTCAACGAAATCTTCATATTTCAAATCAGTTCATCCCAAACTTTTTTCACTACGGAGCAATTTAATAGTTTTTAATTCTATCGTAAACGAGGAGAAAACAAATGGAGCTGAAAGCAAAACTTTTAGGCATTGAATCTGGAAAACCTACCGTAGTCATGGATGATGAATACGCAAGTCGTTTGGGACTCCACCCTTCTGACAGAATAATAATCAAACATAAAGAAAAATGTGCAATAGCAATCGTCAATGTTGCGGCATCCTTCCCCCGAAAAACGCTGGGCATATATGATGAAGTCAGTAGCGTATTGGACATTCGTTCCGGAGAGACAGTTGAAGTTCAACCTGCGGATAGACCTGAATCACTAGGATACATACGGGACAAAATTTTGGGAAATCGACTTCGGAAACAAGAAATAATGGAGATTGTAAAAGATGTCGTGGAACGCCATCTAAGCGACGTTGAACTTGCAGCTTTCGTCACAGCCCTACACATATGGGGCATAAGTATAGATGAAGCTGAAGCCCTGTCAAACGCTATGATAGCAACTGGAAAAACGCTTCGCTGGAAGAAAGGTCCAGTTCTGGACAAACATAGTATCGGAGGAGTTCCAGGCGACAAAACTACGCTTCTTGTTGTTCCAATAGTTGCGGCGGCAGGTTTTGTCATACCTAAAACATCATCACGAGCAATAACTTCGCCAGCAGGAACAGCGGATCGAGTGGAAGTTCTATGTCCTGTCAATCTGGCTATGGAGGAAATAGAACGTGTAGTCAGCAAAACTAACGCGTGTTTAGCGTGGGGAGGCGCATTAGACCTTGCCCCTGCAGATGATCTTTTCATCCAAGTGGAATATCCCTTGTCAATAGATCCTCTTCTTTTTCCATCAATTATTAGTAAGAAGAAAGCAATAGGCGCAGAATACGTTGTAATAGATATACCTACAGGAAGAGGCGCTAAGATAAAGACCGTTGGAAAGGCACATTCTTCAGCTAGAGACTTTATAGAGTTAGGCAAACGTCTTAACATGCAGATACAATGCGCAGTAACCTTTGGTGAACAACCAGTGGGCTTCGCGGTAGGACCTGCTCTAGAAGCTAGAGAAGCGCTTTTGGCGCTAAAAGGTAACGGACCTTTCGATTTAGTGAATAAAGCAACAGAATTAGCTGGCATTCTACTTGATATGATGAACGTCGAAGATGGAAAAGACGCTGCACAAACTCTTCTTAAATCTGGCAAAGCCGAGAAAAAGTTTCGAGAGATAATTGCTGCACAAGGAGGAAAACCGGAAGTTACACCTGACGACATAGAGCTTGGAGATAAAACAACACATTTTGTCTCAAATGTTGACAGTCGAGTGGTATGGATTAACAACGTAGCAGTTGCTCAGATAGCAAGGGAAGCAGGGGCGCCTAAAGAAAAGGGTGCAGGCGTTTTATTAAGAGCAAAGCTTGGGAATCAAGTGAAAAAAGGCAATCCGTTATTGACTATATACTCAGGGACAAATCAAAAGTTGGAAGCAGCTTTGGCGCTTGCTGAAAAACTTGAACCTATAGGTCTAAGCAAAAGGTATGGTGAGAAAATGCTGCTTGGGCGCGTTCCAACGAAGATTTCACATGAGAAAGTTTTCGTATTAGAGAGATAAAAAGAAAAGAAGCGTTCCTACTTTTTGAAGAACCAGAGTAAAGAAACATCAAAAGACACAAGCAAGACTTGAAGAAGCTTTGCAAAACAACCTTCGCTTCGATTAATAGAGACTACGGTTCCACGGATAACTACGACTAATTGATCTTGTATTGTGAAACCGTTGAGACTAGCTTTGTCATCTCTTCTAGGCAAGCAGCGATTTCTCTTCCAGACGAGGTGAGTTCATAAATTCTAGGGCGTTTTCGGGCGAAAACTAATCTTTTCTTTGTTAATCGGCGTAAATATTTGTAGGTTCTTCTAATGCTTATACCTGCCTCTTTGGAGAGGGCGCGAGCAGATATGCCTGTCTCTGGAATTGCTTCGTAAACTTTTTTCTCAGTTGGTGAAAACGTTACATTTGGTTCTTTTTTGGTTTTGAAATAAAAAACGTAATTGGACGACTGGCTCTTGGTTAGCAACCCTGCTTCTCGAAGTCTCTTCAGAGTTCTTGATAAGCTCTTGTGAGTTACTAACTCAGCTAATTCATCATAAGATTTCGGTTCGTTTGTTAAATGCATTAATATGGATTCTTCATAGCATTGAGAATGGGGCGGCAACATTTTTTCATCATTAAATTTGCTTAGGATATCGTGAAATTTTCGACCGTACAACGTTAAACTATATCGGTTACCATATTTTTTGCCAAGTCCAACTTTCAACAAAGGTTCCAGATATTCATTAATTATAGTGCGTTTACTATGATAATATCCGTTTTTCTTCAAGTAATCTTGTAATTCCCTTATGCTGTATGTTCGTTTAGAAAGGACATTCATAATTCTTAGTCGTCTTTTGTTTTTTAAAGCGTTAAACAACTCAGACGGATGATTACTTTCTCGTAGAATCTTGTTTATTTCTAACAATTCGTTTTTAGCTTTCCATATTTCACATTTCTGAATGCAAATCATGGGTGAAATGACTTTACAGTTTTGACAGTAATTTTCAGCTTGTTTAAGAGCTTCAGCTAAATTTTCGTTGTTATTAACTATTTGGAACAACCGTTGATATGAGTTGACTTCAAACACCATAGCTGAATCACCTAGTGGCGTATGTAATAAAGAAGCTCAAGGTGATCGCTGGCCCTGCTGAAATGGGAGAAGGAGAAAAGGGGAAAGAATATAGTTAGTGGCATCCCTCTCATAGCTCTCTATGACGTACGTCATATTATTAATGACATACGTCATACTTAAATACTTTTCCTCCACAATAAATTGTCCAGTGAAGCCCATCATGTTAATACCATGCGAAGTCGCAGTAAAATCGGTAGTCCCGTCCATCCGATGCGCAATAGCAAAACAGTTGATACAAACATATGACTTGAAACAAAAAGACGTAGCAAGTCTTTTAGGAATTACTCAAACAGCAGTGAGCAAATACACTCGACATGTTCGAGGCAGAGTTGTCAAAATTGAAAATGTAAAAGAGGTCCAACCGCTAATCATAGAAATCGCAGCGTCCTTAGCTAATGGAAACATATCCAGATTTGAACTTGTCAAAAAGGTTTGCGTAGCATGCACAATCATCAGACAAAAAGGGTTAATGTGCGAACTATGCAAACGCTCTGACCCATCACTTGACATTCAGCACTGCAAAATTTGTTCATCTGGATTTTCATTTTGCGAGAACAGTAAGGTATGAATGAAACATTAGCAAATTCTTAACCCGCTTCTTAGTGCCTCTTATATTCTGAAAGCATTTTCAAAGTCACAAAGATGTAATCGCCAAAATCCTCCATTTTTGGACGCTGCCCTGTATTCACAATATCCTCCGAGACAAGTGGATGAATATTGAAGTATTCACCGATTTTCTCTATGATTTCTAACTGGTGAACACCATCTATGTTCATCCAAGTCACGGTGGATTTATCTTTAAATTGGAAACATTCTTCAACGTTTTTAGCCTCTTTCTCTTTGAAATAGTATTCATCATAATCAATGATCGTTATTCTTGCTTCTCCGGTCTTTCTTTCTCCGATATGAACAAGAGTGTCTGATGGAAGGTCAGCTTTTTTGACAAAAATTCTAGGCACGCATTTCACCTGCGAGGGCTCTGCTCAAACCCTATATAGGCTATTGCTGGTTTAAAGCTTACATTCAAGCAGAAGTTTTCTTTTATGTGAACAACATTTTCGCGATTTTGTGTCCATTTGAGTTTTGTGTGTGCTGATGCTTAGCGAAGATATTGAAGTATCTTTTTGTGAGTTCTCTGACTTTTTCTTCGTTGCTTGCGTATTTTAGGTGTAGCAGTTCATGTATCAAGGTTGCCCTAGCTCTGCTCTTAATGTAGAAGTTGATGTTTTCCTTTCCCAGTTCCTGTGTCTTTTCTCGACAAAACTCGAGTCTTCTCGGATATATGAAAATGTTTCCTTTGATTTTGCACTTTCCAGCTAATCCCTTTCCATTTTCGTTTCTAAATGGGAATGTTTTGATTTGAACATCTTTGACCTTGTCTTCATCTATTTTTTCTTTTCTTAACATCCAACTAACAAATTTTTGAAAAAAAGGCTTTCTCAAGCTTCTGAAGACGAGGAAGGCATATTTCATGTAGAAATTTAGGTGATTTTCGGAGAATATCGCACGTTTCTTAGAGGAAGCAGTAATTGTTATCTTATCTATCAAGATCTCCATTCATCCATTCTAGCTCGAGCGTTTCCAAAGAAAACTCGAGTCTGACAGTAACTAGTTTAAAATGATATTCTCGGCACAGTATATAAGTTCAGGGGAAACCGCCTGAAAACTCAAGAAAATAAAGTACATTATAACAGCGAGGTATTGAGCTTTGCCAAAGGTATTAAGCAAAGTCTAGATAATGTAGATAGAGCTTTGCCAATCTTTTTTTGATAGCTTTTTCTTGGCCATTATTTATCGCTCCTTTTTCTACCATTCTTCTTCCCAATCTTCTTCTTCATCCTCATCTTCCCATTCTTCTTCCTCGTCCATGTTTTTTCACCTCCTATGTTTCCGTAAATTGCACCGTGAATAGTGTAGTATTTATGTGTTTTCTTCCAAAAATACAGATAAAAAACCATTCGTTGAAGAAGAAAAGGGCTAAATGCTCTTATTTTTTGCTTTATAAATAAAAACTTAAAAGCGCACGCTACTAATCCGTGTTCTCTTTATGCGTGGGTTTGGGGTAAAATTTTAGCCCAACCAACCATGTTTAACTCAGCATTTTGTCTATATTTTTGTATATAAGCCGAAAAAGAACCCCAGTAAAACCATATTTTCTTCAAAAAAGAATTTTTTGCTCTTGTTTTTTTGAGAAAATACATATAAGCAAGTTGTAGCGTGAGAGAAAATTGGAGGCCAAAAGCATGGGTGTCTATTCAGAGGAAGAGTGGGAAGAAGAAGAGGAAGAGGATGAAGAAGAGGAGTGGTGAGACTATGCCTAAGAAAAAAGGAAAGAAAAAGGGAAAGAAAAAGAAGGAAGAGTAAAGCAAAGAACATATGCTAATAGACCTACTCAAGTGTATTTACACTATTATTCCTCAATTTTTCACTACATGCATAGACTCAAGTATAAGTTCGAGAACTAGGCGAGCTCAAGATATAAAAAGATGAAAATGCACAAACGCAAAAAAATCTAAAATAGGCGGGCACGAGTGATGATCCGACGTTGTAAGGTTTGTGGAAAACCTCTTCTGCGTTCTGGAAGTACTGATGGTTTATGCAGAGAACACCGCTTTGAGGAAGGTAACGTTTGGGTTCTTGAATCTGACTTCGATGGAGACTATTATATGTGGAGACCTAAATTTCCCGCAAAGACTGTTGGAAATGAAACAAAGCATAAAAAAGGAACAAAACATGAATGACGTTTACGCGCTCGCAAATAGGTTCAAGTAGCGGTGACAAGATTTGGTACTATTGAGCAATGAGAAACTTCGTGAAGTTCAATCTTTCAAAGCTGTACTAAACAAAAGAACTAAGAAATGGGTTGCTATAGCAAGGTTCAAGAATAACAAAACGAGAATTGTTGCTGGCGGGTTAGGTTCAAGAAATGAGGCACAAGAATACTTGAAACTTCTTGTCTCTCGTGTGAAATCTGCACGTTCGTAGTTTGTTTATGCGTCCGCTACACATGTGCATATTTCAAATAGCAGTTACAGGCTAGCAGGATTTCACGTTAATATGGTCCGCTAAAATTTGGCTCGTGGGTTTTGTGGGGTCAAATCTTAACCTATCTCCACATACAACATATGGTGATTTTCCCCGCGAATCTCCTTTTTTTGTATGCATACTCGCGCTTGTCAGCATTGCGTAAGGGTTTTCTGCCGAATTACATAGCGTCCGATAAAATTCCATCAGGGAACGGCAATTTTGCATCTGTCGTTAGATTCAGACCTATTTGATTCAGCATCTTTTCGTTACCTTCGTTCATGAGGTGAGTAGTGTGCATCTCGCAACCGACTAATTTATCCAACGCCTCTATGCATCTGCGTGCATTCTCGTCCGAAACTGCGCTCACAGCTAGTGCATTGAGTATTCCTCTTACGTCCAATGATGTGCTACTTGACCTAATTTTGTTCTTTAGTCGTACAATGCTTTGAATTACATTTGGAGATATCACATCGACTTCATCCGGTATTCCTGCAACGATCTTTGTTGCATTGAGAAGCACTGCTGATTCAGCGTACAGTAGTTGCGAATTCTTGCCAGTTACAATTAGGGCTTTGCCTGAATCCAAAAAGATTTCGATCGT
>SMTZ1_10002129_pt1 | contig 20036 bp, 30 predicted proteins | sample DeeMarSWOR136_30_FD_25667 | JGI IMG/M metagenome (IMG submission 25667) | reverse complement strand
TGATGAAAAACATCTTAATTCAGGAATATTTCCTTGTAATCTACATACAATAGGTCGAACAGGATAAATTATACATCTATCATCATTTAGATAAGGGCATCTCATATGGTTTTTTTCAAATTCTTCTTTTGTCCATACAATACGTTTGATTTTATTTTTTTCCAAATAATGTCTTATTAAAAGCTCTTCAGGTTCAAACCAAATAATTGGTCCACAACATTTATGACATTGTTTACAAGGAAAATTTTGAATTGAAGAATAAATTTTTTCTAAAGATTCAATAATTTGCTGATACAAATTAATATTCCACCTAAAAAAAGACTAGATAAGGTTTTTTTGCCTTAATGCTATTGATTTAATTTTTACACCAATCGATTCTAAACCTGTTAAACCTTTTTCAGTGAGTTGTAATCTTTCTCCATTATTCTTTTTTATCCATTCAAGCTCAATCATTCGGTTCATTAGTAAATTACCTAAATATGAGCCCAAATGTTCATAAAGAATACCATGTTTACTTTCAAAACAGATATTTACAATTTTTTCTTTTGTTGAACGAAGTTTATCTACATCAACTCCAATTATTTCTAATTCATCCCAACCCTTATCTGTAATAATATACTCGTCATCAAATATTCTTATCAAACGCTCTTTTAAAAAAAATTTAAGAAAAGCTTCACCTAGAAGACCTCCTATATGATCATAACAAGAGGTTACATTTATCTTTTTTTCTAAATTTGAGGTATTCATTCTAAAATCACATTCCTCTCAATATTTTTTTTATTAGATGATAAACGTCTGGTCACATAGCCTGCAATACGATTTCTTAAAAGTTTACTTTTGACATTTGTTAATTCTGCAACTTTAAATTTATTTTGTTGATAATCTCCAACAATAAATTCATTTGGATATTTTTCTAAAAGTTCTATTGCAATATTTTTAATGAAAGTTTGTCTAATATTTCCCAAATTTATCAGCTCGCAAATTTTATAAAACAAGGCGATGGTAATTTAGAAGCAGCTTTTCTTAGAGCATCTTTTGCATATTCAATATTTCGTTCAAATGTTTCAACACTAATAATTACTTGATTTGGATTCACACGAGCAGCAGTTCCAACTACTTTTCCAAAAGAAGCACGCATACCCTGAGAAACACGATCAGCTCCAGCTCCTGTTGCTTGTTTATTTTCTCTTAAAACATGATGAGGATAAACTCTAATTTTTAATCTAAAATCATTTAATCCTGCGTTTTTTTCTAAAGCTCTGTTTGCTGTAATACGAGCAGATTCTAATGCTATATGTCGAATTTGACAAGATTCGTTTGAATAAAGATTTAATTGAACTGGAAAAAATACTTTTTTATTTCCTGTAACAAATTGAGTAATTCGAGATGTAGGAACACCCCCCATATATTCTCTTCTAGTGTAAGCCTGCTGTTTAATTGAATGGTACATACTACCTGGTTTTCGTGTCATGAGAAACACCTTAAATTTTATTGATTATTTCTTATTCTAACATAATAGTGTCTTTCAAGATTATAAAACTTGAGAGCGTTTTCCAGGGAAAAAAATGGAAAAATAAAAGGAAAAAAAAGTTAAAATTGATAAACATCAGCATTTTTTATATAATACTTGAAAAGAAATATTTGTATTACTAACAATTGCATAAAATGTTGTATAAAAACTTCAATGCTACTTTCAAATAGAGATATCGAAAAAATTGAACAATTAGGTTATGATAGATATTATTTTAGGAAAAGTAAAAAAGGTTGGCTGAAATTAAAAAATAAAAATGGAAAATGTGTTTTTCATAATGGCAAGATCTGTATAATATACAATAACAGACCCGAGGGATGTATGTTATATCCTCTTATTTTTAATAGAGAAAATAAAAGTGCTATTGTGGATGAAGATTGTCCATATGAAAATTATTTTAGATTTAATAAAAAAAGTGTTAACCAATTATATAGTTTAGTTACACGAATTATTTATGAAAGAAAAAACAGGAGAAATAAGGGAGATAATAATAATTTTATCAGATAATAGTAAATTTTAAAAATGCCCCGGTTCCCTTAATTTTCTCTTGTATTTTATCTGTTTAAGTAAGTTCGTTAAATATTTTTGTAATTTTTATAAAAAAAAAATAAAAGGTAGAGCTTTTTGAGGATTATATATATTCTTGGTGAGGAAAGGATGGGATGCATTAAAAATAATCAGTATAAATAACCCTCTAGTGACCACCTCAATTATAGAAATCATTTATAAGTATATAAAACTATGCAAAAATATTTATTAATATGCAATAAATCATGTAATTTATTTAAAAAAAAATAGAAATAATTTAATATCAAATAAAATATTGTGATTTTATGACAAAAAATTCCAATAACCGAACAAATATAACGCTAAGCTTTAATAAAGAAAAATTAGAAATGTTAAAAAAATTATGCGAAATAGAGCATAGAAAAAGGTGTAACCAAATAATTCATATGATGGAATATTATATTGAAAACAATAATTTAAAGTTGTAGAAGTAAACTATTTTTTTTAAAATAGGTAATTGTTTATGGAAACCTATGTCGATATGTATATGAATCTTGATAGGGAAAAAGCATCTATTAATTTTAATAAATAATGTGAACTGGGATTAAAATATCATATAGGTGAAAATGATTTACAATTGGATTTGGATTGTAACTATAAAAGAGGCACTTGATTTCATTAATAAAATAAAAGAAAAATTGAAAGGAACTGAAGTAATTTTAAAGTTGATCTCCATAAGTTAAAAAAAAAATTAGATGTAATGAATTATTTTAATAAAAAAACATTATCAATAATATGGATAATCCCATTTGTGCATTCTATGTCAGCTTTTATCACATTTGCATCATTTATCTGAAGACCCTTCTTTGTTGAATTACTTAATTCTTTTCATATTTCATCTTTTTAATGATTATTTAATTTCGAAGATTATGATTGGTTCAATTAACAAACAAAAATAATTTATTTTATAATAGTAAAATATCAAACTATCATTATCTATCAAGAATATTATTTTATGAATTAATAATAAAGTATTGATGATAGTAGAAGAGTTATGGTGAAAAAAATAAGTGGGAAAAATCCCACTAAAAATTTATCGGATAATTGATTTTTTATTCTGCTCGATTCCAGATTGTGATAAAGGACATACCAACACCTATAACATAGTGACCTGGATATCCTGGTTGAGCTGATTCAACTTCAATTATTATACCTGTAAACGCTATCACACCACCAGTGATTTTTGGAAAGTGTGGGAACTCTGGGTATTTTATCTGATTATGTCCATAGCTATATCTCCAACCTAGAAGTCCAAGAGAAAAGACAGAACCATTACCTGAGAATTTGCTAGCAAGAGTAAATTGACCAGATATTGTACCATTTAAGAATGGGAATTGTAACGTATTGAGTTCAACTAGCGAGCTTACCTTTTGACCTTTTATTCCAAATACTGCTATATTTACAATATTTGCTACATCAAAGAGTGCAGCTGGGCGTGATGGATTGTTTCTTTTTTGTAATAATAATTGATGTGCTTTAAAAGTCCTTGATAGCTTTGTAGCTGTCTTTTGTGTGATCAGTTGGTTATCTTGAAGTATATTTAGTTTTTCTTGTAATTGTTGATAGAAGGATTCATAGGTCATCTCTGTTTCTAGGAATGCTTCAATGAGTTTTTGCGCTTGGTCAGCAGAAATAGCACGTTGGTTTATTATATTCTTTTTTGATGTGGTATCCACTATAGTAATTTTTACTGATTCTTCATCATACAATTGTTTTTTATAATTCGGCATTGCGATAGCAAATGTGCTTGCTCCAAGAAGGATGACTATAAATCCAATTACTAGCGTTTTTCCAATTAAGGTTTTTTTCAATTATTTACCTCCAAAAACCTTACAATGGTGCTATATTTATTAAATCGATTCTTAGAAAGAGAGGCTTTTAGACATATTTTTCCTGTAATAATTTTTTTATATCTTAAAAAAATTTGAAAAAATTTTTAGTAGACTATTTTGATACCATATAAAACTTGGATGAATACTTATGAGGGAGGAGATAAAACCAATTATTGTAATCATTTTAATTTTTGTAATAATTTTATTTTTTGTTTTTTCAACTTCAGATAAAATTAAAATTAAGCAGAAAGGGTCTGATACAATGCTTGAACTTGCTCAACTTTGGGCTGAAGAATATGTCAAAATAAATGATAATGTCACCATTTCTGTTTCTGGTGGAGGCTCAGGAACAGGTATCGCTCAATTAATTAATAATCAGATTGATATTGCTGATGCATCAAGACCTATAAAACAAAACGAAATAGAAAATGCTAAATCAAAAGGTGTTACACCTGTTGAGTTTAAAACATGTATCGATGGCATAGCAATTATTACAAATAAAAATCTAAAAAATAATGAGATTTCAATTAATGATCTACATGGTATCTATAATGGTAGTATTAAAAATTGGAAAAAAATTGGTGGACCTGATTTAAAAATAACTGTATATGGTAGACAGAGTAACTCTGGAACTTATGCCTTTTTTCAGGAATATGTTTTAAAAAATGATGATTACCGAGTTGATATGCAACCATTAAATGGTAATGCTCAGATTGTTGATGCAGTAATAGGTGATGAAGAAGGGATTGGATACGTTGGTATTGCCTATGCTGAAAAAAGATCAGATGAATTGAACATTTTAAAAGTAAAAAATAACAATTATAAATCAGGTTTTTTACCAACTATAGAAAATATTACTACCGGAGATTATCCAATTTCTAGATATTTATATATCTATACAAATGGTATTCCAAAAGGGGAGATTGCTGAGTATGTTAAATGGATTTTAAATAAAGATTCAGGGCAAAGAGTTGCTGAAAATTTAGGTTTTGTGCCACTAACTGACTCTATTATAAATGAAGAAATGGAAAAAATCACATGAAATTTAACAAATATAAATTTTGGAGATATGATTACAAAAAAATCCGTAAACTAAAAGATAATATTATTCGTAAAATACTCTTTGGATTTGGATTAACAGCAATAATATTCATATTACTCATACTAATTTTTTTACTAGTTGAGGGTTTACCTTTCTTTTTTGAAGCAGATGGAGCAGATTTTTTTACGGATGATGTTTGGGATCCATCCTCACCTAATGAACCGAGATATGGAATATTACCGATGATACTTGGAACCTTTCTTGTAACACTTGGGGCAATAATTATTGCTGTTCCAATTGGTATTGGTTGTGCTATTTATCTTTCAGAAATAGCTCATCCAAAAATACGTGAAACACTCAAACCAATCATTGAGATACTTGCAGGTATTCCATCTGTTGTATTTGGTTTCTTTGCTCTTATAATTCTTTCAAAATGGATCGATGAATTTTTTAATGCAACAACAAAACTGAACGCATTGACTGGATCAATTATGCTAGCAGTGATGATGCTGCCAATTATTATTTCACTTTCAGAAGATGCAATTCGTTCGGTTCCACGAGAGATGAAAGAAGCATCGCTTGCTTTAGGTTTATCAAAATGGGATACAATCAAAGGAGTAGTTTTACCAGCGGCTTTTTCAGGTATTACTGCAGGTGTTATTCTTGGTGTTGCACGTGCAATTGGGGAAACAATGACGGTTTTAATGGCAACAGGTAATGCGCCTGTGATATCTTTTGATATGCTTACTTCTATGAGAACAATGACTGCAACAATTGCTATTGAAATGGGTGAGGTACCTTATGGTAGTACTCATTATCATGCTCTTTTTGCCATAGGTATAATTTTGTTTATTATTACTTTGTTTGTAAATTTCACTGCAAGTATTATCAGGAGGAGATTTAGGGAGAGGTATTAGATGAAATGGAAAAAAACTAAAGAAATAATTATTTTTTCTCTCCTTCGCCTTAGCGCTCTTTTTATTGTTATTGCTCTTGGTGTTATGCTTTTTTATATTTTTTCTGGCGGTATTGGAAAAATCAGTTGGGAGTTTATATCCAGTTTTCCAACAAATGGGATGAAATCAGGTGGAATATTTCCGATGATAGTTGGAACATTATCTCTTATGATTTTAACAATGTTTATTGCTCTACCGATTGGTATTTTTTCAGCACTTTACCTTGTTGAATATGCAAAACCAGGTAGGTTTACAGATATTATTCGTTTAGCAGTTCATAATCTAGCAGGAGTTCCATCTATTGTTTATGGTTTACTTGGTCTTGGTTTATTTGTGTTGTTTCTGGGTTTTGGTCTTAGTCTTATTTCAGCAGCTTTTACTCTTGCAATTATGGTTTTACCTATTATTATTACTGCTTCTCAGGAGGCATTGTATGCTGTTCCAAAAAATATACGGGAAGGCGCTCTTGCTTTAGGTTCTACTAAATGGGAAACAACCCGGTATCATGTACTGCCATATGCTCTTCCAGGGATGCTTACTGGTTCTATTCTTGCTCTTAGTCGCGCTGCAGGTGAGACTGCTCCTATTATTATGACAGGTGCAGCTTTTTATATGACACATTTACCCTCTTCTATTTTTGATGAGTTTATGGCTTTGCCTTATTCGATATATACTCTTTCAACAGAGTCTTCTGATGTGCAAGTAATAAGACCTATTGTTTTTGGTGCAATTATTGTCTTACTTCTGATTGTATTAGGTATGAATCTTATTGCTATTAGTTTAAGAAATTATTATAGGAAGAAATATAGGTGGTAGATAAAATGGATGTTGAAATTGAAACAAAACACCTGAGTCTTTGGTATGGAACAAAACAGGCTTTAAAAGATGTAAATATCAAGATTCCTGAGGAAAAAGTAACAGCCGTTATAGGTCCTTCTGGTTGTGGTAAATCTACTCTTATACGTTGTTTTAATCGTATGAATGATATTATTGAAAATTGTAGAGTTGAAGGAAAAATTATTATCGATGAATATGACATTTATGATAAGAAAGTTGATGTTGTAGAGCTTAGGAAAAATGTGGGTATGGTTTTTCAAAAGCCTAATCCTTTTCCAAAAAGCATCTATGAAAACATTGCTTATGCTCCGAGAATCCATGGAGTCAAGAATAAAAGAAGATTAGATGAAATTGTAAAACAGAGTTTGAAAGAGGCTTTTCTTTGGGATGAGGTTAAAGACAGGCTTAATGAATCAGCAATAGGTTTATCAGGTGGTCAGCAACAACGACTGTGTATCGCTAGAGCACTTGCTGTGGAACCGGAGATAATTCTGATGGATGAACCTTGTAGTGCTCTTGATCCTATTGCTACCGCAAGAATAGAAGAACTAATACGTTATCTTTCAAAAGAATATACTGTAGTTATTGTTACTCATAATATGCAGCAAGCATCACGTGTAAGTGACTTTACAGCATATATGTATATTGGAAAACTTATTGAATTCGGTACAACTCGTCAAATATTTGAAAATCCAAAAGAAGAAAGCACTGAAAATTATATTACAGGTAGATTTGGATAATTTAAAGAGGAGGATATTGTATGAGATCTAAATTTGATAAAGAGTTAAACGAGATAAAAAACCTGGTAATAAAGATGGGTGACCTCTCAAAAGAAATGCTTAAAAACTCAATAGCTGCGTTAAAAAATCAGGATGTTAAACTCGCAAAAAAAGTATATTCAAAAAAGGACGAGTTAATGAAAATGGATGAAAATATTGAACATAGATGTCTACAAGCAATATCAATGTATCAACCAATGGCAAAAGACATGAGAAAAATAGGTGCATCTCTTAAAATTATAACATATCAAACAAGGATTGGAAGATATGGAAAAGATATTGCAAAAATGGTAGAAGAACTATCAGATAGCCCACATATTGCAAAACTTGTAAGCATTCCACATATGAGTGAAATTGTTGAAGAAATGATAAACGATGCGCTTAATGCCTATAAAACAGAGAAACTCATAAATATAAAATCTTTTATTGAACGGGATGACGACGTTGATTCTTTAAGGGAATCAATTTTTAGAGAGACATTAAGCTATATGATGGAAGACAATAAAAAAATCAAACAAGGAATGTATTATGCAATGATTGCCAGATATTTGGAAAGATGCGCTGATCATGCATGTAAAATAGCAGAAAAAGTAAACTATATGATAACAGGAAAACGAATAGAAATCAAATAAAAAATATAATTTTTTGAAAATATCTAAGGATTTAATACCAATTTTTATAAGATTGTTATATATTTCCTTTGATATTGGTGATTATTATGGTTGTAAACATTGAAAGGTTATTTTCAAAAAAAGCAAAGATGTTAAAGGCATCAGAGATCAGAGAACTACTTAAAATAACTCAGATTCCAGATATGATTTCTTTTGGAGGAGGTCTTCCTAATCCACATGCTTTTCCAGTAGATATTATTCATCAATGTGATGAAAAAATATTCAATACGGAAATTAAAAACGCTTTACAATATGGTGCAACTGAAGGTTTACATCTTCTAAGAGGTGCCCTGGCTAAAAGAATGAAAAATAAAAAAAATATTAATTGTGAATTACATGATATAATAATTACTACAGGTGCCCAACAAGCCTTATTTTTATCAGCATTTTGTTTTTTAGATCCTGGTGATACATATCTAACCAGTGTTCCTACATACCTTGGAGCTATTCAAGCATTTAGTGCTTTTGAAGCAAACTGTGAATCAATTCCAATGACTGAAGTAGATATTGATATTGATTCCCTTAGAAGGAATCTAAGAAGACTAAATAAAACAGGAATAAATCCAAAGTTTCTTTACACTGTATCTAATTTTCAGAATCCATCTGGAGAAACAGTATCATTAAAAAATAGGAAAGAACTCTTAGAACTTGCATCTGAATATGATTTTTTAATAATCGAGGATGATCCATATGGTGAACTAATTTTTGAAGGAGAATCAATTCCTCCAATAAAATCATTTGATACAAAAGGAAGAGTAATTTATGTTAGTACTTTCTCTAAAATTTTAGCTCCTGGCTTCAGATTAGGATGGATAATTGCTTCTAAAGAAATACTTGATAAACTTGTTCTTGCAAAGCAAGCTGCTGATCTATGTACAAATGTCTTTAGTCAATATGTTGCATATGAATACATTAACGGTGGACATATTGATAAACAAGTTTTAGAGATAAAAAAGATGTACAAAAGAAAACGTGATATAATGTTAAAGGCCTTAGAAAAGTATTTCCCAAAAGATGTAAAATGGACAATCCCCCAAGGAGGGATGTTTATTTGGATAACACTCCCAAAAAAGGTCAATACAAGTCTAATGTTACAAAAGGCTATTGCAAAAAAAGTTGCATATGTAGCAGGTAGTGCTTTTTATCCAGATGGTGGGAACTATAATTCAATCCGTTTGAATTTTTCATTTTCTGACGATGGAAACATAATTGAGGGAATTCGGCGTCTTGCAGAGGTTATAAAAGATGAATTAGCAACCTCTTATAAGGAAGAGCCTGTGCTTCAAGAAGGAGTTTAATCAGTAATAAAAATTATAGGAATATCTTCAGGAATTATTTTTTTCTTCTTTGAATTTTTGTTTTTTATTTTATGATTATTAGACATTTTTTATCTTCTATATAATACATCATGGCAATATTTAAGCATTTCTAGTAAAAAGAGTCATAGAGAACAAGTATAAAAAACCAAAAAAAGATTTTCCAATCAAATATATGCGTAATGGATTGTTCAACGATATAGACGTAGAAGAAAAAGAAACAAAAAAAAGGGGAAAAAGGCGGGTAAAAAGACCTAAACTATTTCTCTCCCTGATTAACTGTAATGAGAAAAATAATATTTTAAATCTCCTTTTAGAAGCCTATTATTGTCTGTGTTTAATTCTTTTATGTTGAATTTTATTTAAAAACCATTTCTTAGGTCTAAAAATATAATGAATTCTTCTAATATTCATCCATATCTCCGCCCATATTCCCAGGTGGACCTGGTGGTAGTTTTGTTGATTTTGAGGCAATAACATCATCAATTCTGAGTATCATGGTTGCAGCTTCTGTAGCAGTTTGAATTTCATGGGTTCCCAATCGCAAAGGTTCTATTACATTATTTTTCAACATATCCTCAACCTTACCATTAAACACATTTACTCCAGCATATTTGTTACCTTTCTTATGAAGACGTCGCATTTCAAGCATCATATTAATAGGATCAAGACCAGCATTCTCAGAGAGAGTCTTAGGTACCACTTCAAGAGCATGAGCAAAAGCCTCAATTGCCATTTGTTCACGGCCACCAACAGATGGAGCATAATCACGGAGAGCCATTGATAATTCTATTGCAGCTGCTCCACCACCAACTGTCATCTTTCCATCTTCAAGTGCAACTTTTGAAACAAAAAGTGCATCATGTACTCCTCTTTCAAGTTCATCAACTACATGTTCTGTTCCACCACGTAACAATATGGATACTGCTTTTGGATTCTTACAATCCTTAATAAACGTAAGTTTATCATCACCAAATTTACGTTCTTCAACCAAACCTGCAAAACCTAAAGAATTACTGGATAAATCATCAAGATTTGCAACAATTTTTGCCCCAGTTGCTTTTACAAGTTTTTCAATATCGCTTTCTTTAGCACGTCTTACTGCATAGATATTATGTTTTTCAAGGAAATATTGGGCTATATCATCAATTCCTTTCTCACAAATAAGAACATTTGCCCCACTTTTTACAACCTTATCTACCATTTTTTTAATCATGCCTTCTTCTTCATCAAGAAATGCTTGAAGTTGTGCAGGATCATTAATTTGTATTTTTGCATCTACCTCTGTTTTTTTAACTTCTAGAGCAGCATTAACAAGCGCAATTTTAGCATTTTTTACTTGTCTTGGCATTCCCTCATGTACACGTTCTTTATCAAGAATAATTCCTTTTACTATTTCAGTCTCTTCAATTGAACCGCCTTTTTGTTTCTGAATCTGAATATTATCCATATCAACAGTAATTTTGCCATTGTATTCCTCAGCAACACTAGATACTGCATCAATTACAACATTTGAAAGAATATCCTTAAATGGACCTGCACCACCCTTACTTGACATAGAAGTCATTGCAATTTTACGTAATGTCTGCCTATCATCTTTTTTAATAGAAATAGCACTATGATTAAGCAATTCTATTGCTTTGTCAGATGCGAGTTTAAAACCACGGGTTATTACGGTTGGATGAACATTTTGTTCTATGAGTTCACCTGCATATTTTAAAAGCTCTCCAGTAAGAATAACAGCAGTTGTAGTTCCATCACCACATTCCTCATCTTGACTTTTTGCTACTTCTACAATCATTTTTGCCGCTGGATGTTCGACATCAATTTCTTTTAAAATTGTTGCTCCATCGTTTGTTACAACAACATCTCCCATTGAATCAACAAGCATCTTATCCATACCCTTTGGACCAAGAGTTGACTTAACAGCATCAGAAATAGCAAGAGCGGCCATTATATTATTTGACCTTGCACCTTTTCCTTTTTCACGAGTTGTTCCTTCTTTTAATACAATTATTGGTTGATTTCCAAGCATCATATTATTTTAAACCTCCTATCACATTCTTTGTTGATTATTATAAGATATGAGAGCTGATGAGGAAGGAGACAAATTAGAATACCTCTTCATGCTCTCATTCTTATTAATTTTTTAATTATAAATATATTCTTTTTAGACACCCTGTCCAAAAGCATTAATTAGAAAAATAACATAAATTCATAAAAATATCCAGAGAAAAACCCAAAAAATTAAGAAAAAAACACTACTAAACACGGAATAAGTAAACAAAAAATGTAAAAAACTATTTTTGTATCCTAGGGTATTTCTAGAGGTGAAATAAACTCTCTATCTGCCTCAAGAACACTTACAATTTCTTCATCTTTCAAACCTAGTGGAATAAGTTGCATTCTAATGATTTCTTTTAATTCTTTATAAGAAGGTGCAACCATAAAAATTGCAAGTCTTTTATTTCCTGAAATCTGATATACTCGTAGCACATTTTTTACTTTTTTTACCTTATCAGTAATTGAATCAAGATCAGAAGATGAAACAGGATTTGCAAATATCATAGAGAAAAAATTCAAACCAAGAGCAGTCTTATCAATAAGAGCAGTATACCCCTGGATAATACCAACTCTTTCCATGGCTTTAATTCGATCTCTAATTGTAGTTTCTGATCTTTTAAGCTCAGCAGCAATTTCTTTATATGTAATACGTGCATCCTTTTGAAGTAAAAATATAATTTGTTTATTGATATTATCAATTTTCATAAATTTCAAATTGTAGAATTAAAAATGTATTAAAAAATCTTATTATTATTTATATAAAAAATAGAGACGTAGACTAGAGCACTATAGGAGAAGATGGGATTGCACACAAAAGGATGTTTGCTCTACGTCATACGTCCTTTCTAATCAATTTATTAACTATTAACCCTCATTATCTTGTGTTATCATCATATTTTTTACTATCTAAGATCATTTAATGTATATCCCCAAGGATTTCCAGGTTTCTTTTTCTTTGTCTTTTTATTTTCAGATTTTTTCTTTATCATCTTCTTTCCTTTTAATTATTGCCTGAATCACGATATTATATTAGTAATTATATTAATAAATAATAATATTAGGTAGATTAATATTAAAAAACTTATGAATAATCGATCGTTTGATACAATCGGCTTTTTTAGATCAGACATTATGTTTTTCCCCCATTTACTATATTAAAATAATCAGTATTAGATTTATCAACATTGAGCTTATTAAATAAGGAAAAAAACAGAAAAATTGGAGAAAAAAAGGATATTTCTTTAAAAAGTCTATAAAATGAATTGTAGTAGCTTATAACATCTAAAATACCTTAAATCTTGCTCTCTGTCTTGTTTTTTTTATGTCTTTATTATCTTGTTAACATTTTGGGCAAATCTTATTAATGATAATAATAGAATCTATTTACTATTATATCAGCAAGTAATGATTCTTCTCTCTTCTTAAGCTTACGTTCTGGATGATATTTTATGACCTTATCAGCTGTTGTTTCAGAGTCACAGACTGCAACTATAACTCCACTTTCATGAACTAACCAAACACTTTTCATGTTTTCCTCTCGCAAACAATCAATTTACATATATTTTGCTCTGAATCCCACATATAACATTTATCCTCAATGCAAGGTTTGGATACTCTAGTTATCGGTATCATGACACATTCTTCTGGAAACGGATTCTTTCTTCTCATTTGAATCATTCCTATTTCTTATTCTTGCTCTTTTTATAACTACAATTGGGACATATCCAATATCCCTTCCTCTTTTGTTCTCCCCTAATTTCTTTGATATGTTCTTGAAAAGAACGTGGTATATATTCCAACTTCCAACCGCATTTTTTACATTTCATTTTATCTCATTTATCTCTTGCATGTTTATTCATTAGGTATCTGACGGTATTTTTTTAACTCATTAAGTACTCTGAGGTGTTTTTCAATGAGCTTACTATAACTTTCACCAAATTTATCATATATTTCTTTTAATTTTTTAGTACCATTCATTTAATTATCCTCTACTTGTTACAACTGTCTTATAAAATTTACAAAGTATGTTATTACAATAATATAAGAATTTGAATTTTCCATGTTGTGTCATTATATGTCTACATTCTTTACAAATCAATTTTTTCATTTAGTCTACATCCATTTTTATTTATCCAATTATTTTTTATTTCTTTTGTAATTATTCATTTCTTTAGATCTATATTTTTATAAGTTTGAAGGGCGGAAGAAGTATCCTGATTTACTATTTCTTAACTTTTTTCTCCTTCTTTTAATATTGTAAAATAAACAATACTAGATTTATCAACATTGAGCTTATTAAATAAGAAAAAAAACAGAAAAATTGGAGATAATAAGGATTTTTTTATTATAACTATATATTATAACTTTGGCTAGTGTCAATGCCCAGCATTTTTTACTATTTATTTAATCGTGCTAATGATTGTTAGGTCTAAGGCGGAAATATATTTGAAAGGTAAAATGCTTAGCCTTGTTTTTTCTTTTTATATAGCATACTAAAACTCTTAGAAGGATATATTGCCTAAAACATAAAATATTTTCATATGTTAACCCAAATGATAGGTATATCTTTGGGTATATTTTTTTTCTTTTTTTGCTTACACATTTCAATTTCCTATCTATATATTGTTAGATTGCAGCGTGCTACCATTAAACATAATATTTTATTTATATAAATAGTTTTTGATAAAGATTTTTAATCCTTTATTAAATTTTTTATTTTTTTATAAAAATATAAAAAAAAATTTCATAAGATAGCATAAGGAGAAACAGGAGGAGAAAACTATTTATCTGAAAAATTTATTTGAAATTGGGGGACCAAGTATTTAGAAATTGGGGAGGTTTACTTAACCTTCTTTCCGCTTTGAGGCGCATTCCTCCTATCAATGCATCCCGTCCCCCACTTATTCCGTTTTAATTATATTGTTTAGATTTAGAATTTCTTTTTTCAAATAAAAAGAAAAAATGTGTTCTAACAAAATAAGATATAAATCTCATCTGTTGGAACTTACATTTTACTATATTATCCGAATAATGCACCGAGTCCTGCAGCTGCTTCTTCTTCAGAGACTTCTTCCTCTTCTTCCTTCTTCTTTTTTTCTTCCTTTTTCCCTTCTTTTTTCTCTTCAGGTTTTTCTCCCCCAGGTGTTGGTGCTCCACCAGCCGGTGCAGCTGAAGCGGCTACCGGTACTGCAGCAGTCTTAATTGCTTCATCAATATTTACACCCTCAAGAGATGCAGTAAGTGCTTTTATTCTCGCATCATCTGCTTTAACACCAGCAGCAGTTAGCACTTTTTTTATATTTTCTTCAGTTATCTTTTTACCTGCGGAGTGAAGAAGCATTGCGCTATATACATATTCCATTTTTTTCCTCCTAACTTGTTATATTTTTTAATGCAAGCATTCTAGCATTAGCTTTTGAAAGAATGTACTTAATTGTCTCTTTATTTACAATACCCTGTTCTATAGCAAGTGAGAATGCATTGCTATGAGCTTTCATAAGTAAAGGTTCGATAGTTACATTTGTTAACCAAGCAGTTTCAATTGCAAGGCTAAAAGCATTTGTAGAAGCTTGTATAATTTTTCCAAAAAATTCATCTAAATTAATATCTAAAATATCAGGTAAATATATGTTACCCTCCTCAAAAGCAGCATTAAGATTCATTCCTATTTCAATAGGGAAAATTTCTAGCCTTGTAAGCATTTGAGCAACATCGTTTGGTATCTTTTCTCCCTTTGGAACAATTACCTTATCAGACTTTATTACAACCTTTCCTTCTTTAATTGCTGCAGGAATACCTGCTTTTTGAAGTTCTCCAACAATTGGACCAGGTTTGAAAGGAGTGTCACCTTCTTTTACTTCAATATCATGAGTTGCTGTTTCTCCCCCTTTTGCAGGAGCCATCGTTCTTGTAGATTTAATTTGTGAAAATAATTTAAAAGGATTCATGTCTGTTGCAATTATTGCAGCTTGCCCTTTAAGTGATTGTTGTAAACCAGATATACCTTTAATTTTTTTTTCAGCATTTTCAAGTGCTCTTTTAATAAGATTGTTTTTTGCAGAACGAATTTCTGCAATCCCATGAAGATTACTTCTCATTTTTTGCATTTGAGGTGCAGGAATTCCACCTATTCCAACTATTCCAATAACCTTTTTTCCAGTTAATAAGTTGGTAAGATTATCTACTTCCCCAAACTTCCATTTAGCGACATGAGCCATTAAAAATCACCTTAGATAATCCTCTCCGATGGACCCATTGTTGTTTTTATATAAACAGATCCTATATTCATTCTACCTCTTTCTAGAGCACTTTCTAATCTTCCGATAATTGCACTAATATTTTCAGCAATATGATCAGGAGGCATTTCTGCACTTCCTGCAACTGTATGAAAGGTTTTATTAGTTTTAGAACGAATAGCAACAGTGTTATGTAGATTATTTATCATCCCTGATAAATCAGCTTGAGGAGGAACTGGCTTTGGCATTTTCCCTCTAGGGCCAAGAACAGTTCCAAGTGATTTACCAATAGTAGGCATTAAAGGAGCCTCTGCAATAAAAAAATCATGTTCATCTGCAATTTTTTTAAATTTCTTTTTATTTTTAGATAAATCTTCAATTTCTTCAGGTTTAATTAAAAGGTCAACATTTTTCTTTGATTTTACTGCAAGTTCACCACTTGCAAAAAGAGCAACTTTCGCTTTAACTCCTCTACCATGTGGAAGAATAATTTCTTCATCTATACGGTTTTTAGGAATATTTAGGTCGATATTTTTTAAATTAAAAACTATATCAATATTTTGTTTGAATTTTCTATTTAGTTTCTTAGATTCCTCTAAGATTTTCTCTACTACTTGAGTAGTTTTTTTATCTGTCATAGACACCAGTTCGAGTGTTTGTATGCCATTTTCTCCATAAAATAGAAAAAATGTAGTCTTCGGGAATGATAACCTTATTTATAAAGCTTGTGGGGTAAAAAGTAATTCCGAATGTGAAAAAACACCAAAGAATATCATCTTTAAGGAGAGAACTACTCCGATCTTTCTTGTTATTGTATAATTTTTTAGATCAGTTTTTGCTAATAATACTTCTTCTTTCCTTAATATTCATTTTTGCATTAAAAACATTGGTAATTTGTTTTAATTTTTTGTAACCAATAATTTTACGTTGAGAATTCTCTAAGAAAGCACGTGTTGCATCATTCTTTTTATCTTTAACACTCAAGTTTCTAAGAGGATATGAACAAATATCACGGGTGTGATAATATACCGTTCTATCTGTTACTCCGTATTGTATTGCTACTTATCTTTTGATTTTTGTTGTTTCTACAGCCTCTATGCTTGCTATGGGTTTGGATATGATTTCTGGTGCTTCAGCATCGGCTTCTTGTTTGGGTAATGTTGGTCCTGCCTTAGGTGTCGTTGGCCCTAATTATAGTTATGCTGCATTACCAGCATTAGCAAAAGTCTGGTTAACACTAGGTATGTGGCTTGGTAGACTTGAGATATTTACAGCGCTTATACTTTTTATTCCTACAACTTATAAAAGAGATACATTTCTTGAATAAAATTTTTATCTAATTGTTGTAAATTTCAAAATAATTCCAGTACCTTTTAGATTAAATTGAATTTTTTCGACCAATTTAATAACTTCAGATGAATCAACAATTTTACCCCAATCAAAAACAAAATCATGTTCACCAATGTTAGTTTTTAACCCCATCTCTTTTAATTTTTCCTCAATAATTGATGCTTTTTCACCATCTGTGTTAAAAAAAATATCTACATATGTTTCCATAAATAACCATCCATTAAGTCCTTAATAACTCAATTATTTTATCTACTAGACTTTTATGAGCTGGAATAGTAATTTTATCTCCTGAATAAATAATAACATCATCAGTTGGAATTATAAATTCATTATCACGTTCAACAGCTACAATCAAACTTTTTTTAGGAAGATTAATTTGTGTAATGTTTTTACCTGATAACTTTGAGTCTGGATGTAAAGCTATTTGAAAAATTTCAGCATGATTACCCACATTCATATATTCTTCGACGTTAGGGTGTTTAATTGATTTAAAAAGTTGTTCTGCCATTACAATATTGGGGTTCCTTACCATTTTTACGCCTTTTTCAATGTACATCGGCTTGCTTTCCTCTTGATTAACAACAGAAACAAGATTTTTAACTCCTTTATTTTTAGCAAGAGAACATACCATTAAATTAGTTGCATCATCGTCAGTAGTAGCTAAAAGTATATCGGCTTTTTTCACTTCTGACTCATCTAGTGTTTCCACCTGCGTGGTATCTGCGTTGACAGCTACTACATCATATTTCCTAGCAATTTCTTCACATTGTTCTTTGTCTTCTTCTATAACAACAATATTATGATTTTTGTCTTCAAGAAGAAGTTTAGTTAATTGAACACCAATCCCGCCTGCACCGACTATTATTATATACATCCATCATCCCCTTTCCCAATATATCTATTATTGACTTTTTTTAATTCAATGGTTTAATGTATAATTTATTTTTTATTGAATTTTTTTCAAACGTTTTTTTATCTTCTCTAATTTTATGGTAAATGGAGTTTTTGGTTCTTCTATTTCAACTAATTTTGTTTTCTTTTTACAAATCCAGTAAAATATAGATAATATAGAAATGAAAATAATTAAATGAACAATAATTAATGCAAGCCACATAATTATCACGTCCTATCTCTTTTAGCAAAGGATTGTTTTTTCATCTTACTCCATGTTTAGTATCTTTTGAAAAAATACCTTGTTTAAAACCACAATTTGACAAATAAATATGTATTTTTTCGATTTTTTGTTTAATTATAGATTTATTTACACATTTTAGACAAAAAAATACATCCATAATAATTCCTTTTAATTCATTTTTTCATATATTGTTTAAAGTAATTCTCAACACATTTTTTACAGTGCATACTTAAGTTATCTTCTTGAGTTTCATCCCTGTAAAACTCTGATTCAGCAAGTTTGCAACCACATTGGGGACATTTCTTCACTTTAATCACCTTAATACTCCTCTATTACCGGTGTATAGGAAATAATTGAATGAAGCATTAAAGCAATAAGTATATCATTAAGGATCATTCTTTTATTGCTTTCTTTTCAAGCTCTGTTTTAGATAAATGAACAATAATAACATCTTTTATTTTAGAGATATTTTCGACATCTAATCTGATTCTTCGGCCTGTTAAAAAATGTTCATGTGGTCTAATTAGAATCTTTATAACTTGCCATGGAGTCAAAGTATCTGCAACGACATAATCAAATATTTTACCTATCTCTTCCTTATCACTGCTAAAAATATCCCTATCTTTCACAGCATCCATAGAAAGATAAGTATGTGTAAGTTTTTCCTCATCAAAATCTTGTAACTTTGTTCCTTCTTTTAATGAAATACTTTTTTCTTCTTCCTCAAACTTAACTATATCATTAAAAGAAAATACTGCTTCTCCTTTTAAAATCCCCTTAGAAACAATTATTTCTTTTATCTTCCATTCCTTTTTAGTGGTATCCACTATTACATCTTTTACTTTTCCAACTTCCTCGCCTAGTGAATCAACCACTTCGAATTTTTCTAATTCACTACCCAATATCATTTTTTCACCTCTTTTCATATTGTCATTTCAAGATATTTACAATATGGGCATTCTTTCTCATAATTTTTAAACATATGACAATTTGGACAAAAACTAGAACCAAATTGATATCTACGTACCTGTTTACTCCTTGTGAACAACTTTGCCTTTCTCTTTTGGTCATCCTTCAGTTTTTCTTCCTCTTTTTTTATACGATAAACTTTCTCTTTTAGCTCATTGATGTCTGTTGGCCCTAATCCAGCTGCCACTAAGAATGTCTGAAGTTCATTCAAATTTTCATCTAAATTCTCCTGGCTAAATGTGTAACTAAGCAAAGAAGCACGTAATTTTTCATTAGATGCCTGCGACTTACTCATCATTTAGCTTTCCCTTTTAAAGTGTCCACTCTAATCTCAAGGTTTGATACTTTAGCATCCATATCCAAAGCAAAACTTTTTAACTCACTTACTTTTATATCAACAGTATCGCATCGTCCTTCTAATCTTTCAAGATCAATTGTAGTAACAATTTGATATGTTGAAATATATTCATCAAAATGGGCATCAAGATATCCTTCGATTCTTCTATCCCAAATTCTTCTCTGATAACCTGTCTCTGTTTCCAACCTATATTCATCTGGCATGAAAAAATCATCGACTCTTTCAGCAATAGTATCTAAAATTCCTCCTTCTTCTGCTTCCATATCTTTATTACCTCCTTATTTTCCAAATAATTTTTTTTCTTGTTTAATAATATCGCCCATAGTTTTACCTAACTGGGCTTTTTCAGTCCCACTTTCAAGACGAGCAACTCTTTCATCAATTTCACTCATGA
>SMTZ1_10004358_pt1 | contig 20041 bp, 18 predicted proteins | sample DeeMarSWOR136_30_FD_25667 | JGI IMG/M metagenome (IMG submission 25667) | reverse complement strand
AAATTAAAGATTTTGCTGAGATAAAAGGTTTAATTTGTGTAATTTGAATAATGCACCTCAGTGCATCCGCCTATGGCGTGATTAGCGAAATTCACGGTCAAAATTTATTTGCTTATTGTACAAGAAATTAATTGTTTAGAAACATTCCGCTTCTCATCTTTGAAAACATCCTCAAACTATTATCGACAACAAACTGGTCGATGTTGCGTTATAAGCGCCTACACGATTGCTATTGTAGAGATATTCATAATAACACTCAAATTTTATAAAAGCAATATAATTTTCAAATTTCTAAACATCCAGCATCAAACATCAAGTATCGTTTTCAAATTTTTCTATCAGTGCTCGGAAAAACAGTACACCTTCAATGTGCGAAACAATATTCTTTCCAAAAATTATTGCTTCATCCCAGTCAAACTAATCCCTTCCACAAAATACCGCTGTGCCAAGAAGAAAATCACCACAATGGGAATGATGACTACAATATTTGCTGCCATTAATAAATTCCACTGAATACCAAAGGCGCTTCCTGTCGAACCTCGGATGAACTGCTGCAACGATAGAGCGAGTGTAAATTTATTGGGATCTTCTATATAAAGTAGTGGCGTGAAAAAGTCATTCCACGTCCAGATGAAAGTGAAAACGCCGACAACCATCAACGCAGGCTTGCTGAGCGGCATGGCAATTCGGAAGAAAATTCCCAGCTCGCTGCAACCATCCAAACGAGCAGCTTCCAGTAAACTGGATGGGATGCATTTGAAAAATTCATGCAGCAGAAAGATAAAAAATGAAGCAAATCCAAAATAGCTCGGCACCCAAAGGGGATAAAGCGTGTCATACCAGCCGAGATATTTCACAAATAAAACAAATGTCGGAATGGAGAGCACAATCGGCGGTAACATCATGACAGATAGCATGAGAATAAATAGCGGTCGGTTCCAGCGGCTTTGGAATCGAGCAAAGCCATAGGCGACCAGCGAACATGAAAGTACATTTCCAATGATATTAAGCAACGTGACACAAATCGAATTTTTTAGTGCTGGCAAAAAGGTGAAGGGACGATAGCTCACGGTATCGTCGAACAGTGCTGACCAGAAATTTTCAAAATGGAATTCCTTTGGAATGATGGTCGGTTTTCCTGCGTAGACTTCTGCTGTATCTTTCACGGCTGTGCTCAGCATGGTCAACACGGGCATAAACATAACAATCGATCCAATAACCAGCAGAATGTATGTGAAAATTCGAATGAATTTGGTTCTATTCATTGTAAAATACCCATCTCTTTTTAAAATAGAATTGAATCAGCGTCATCATCAAAATGACGACCAGTAGAATCCACGCCAGCGCACAAGCTAAGCCAAACCTTCCGTTTTCAAATGCTTGCTGATAGATATTCAATACATAAAAATGAACCGCTTTGGAATTTACAGTAACAGTCGTGCCGTTGAAATCAGTAAAGATGAATGCCTGTGTGAAAACCTGAAAAGCGCCAATAATTCCCATGACCATATTAAAGAAGATCACAGGAGAAATGTATGGGACAGTGACATTTCTGAATCGCTCCCACCAGGTCGCCCCATCAATGCGAGCCGCATCAAGCAGATTTTGCGGGACGCCCTGCAATCCAGCCAGAAAAATCATCATGGTATTGCCAAATCCCCAGATACAGATCACTGCGATACAGCCCAGTGCCAGCCTGGGATCCTCCAGCCAATTGGGTCCCTGCGTTCCGAAAATTTTTGCATAAAGCAAATTCAATATCCCATGTTTGGGACTGAACACCCACGACCACATAATCGTCGAGGCCACAACTGGAATTAATGCGGGCAGGAAAAAGATGGTTCGGAAAATACTTATGCCTTTGATCGCTTTCACATTCAGCAACAGCGCAGCAGCCAGCGCTACGATAAGGCTTATTGGAACGGTTATCACTGTAAAAAGCACAGTCACTTTGATTGTATGAAAAAAGTTCGGCTCCAATCCCTGGAATATTCCCTGAAAATTCAACAGCCCAATCCATCGAGGTGCCTCGACAATCGAGTATTTCGTAAATGACAGGTAAAAAGAAGATAAAATCGGCATCAAGGTAAATATTGAAAATCCGATAAGCCATGGGGAGATGAACAGGAAGAAATATTTAGTGCTTCGATTTTGGTTCATTTCAAGCTAATTTACCACTTATTCAGTAACATCCATTTGTTAATTATACTCAAATAATTATCACTACTTAGTCAGATTAAAAATTTTACTTATGATTTTCCACTTCCCAACGAGAGGCTGTCATTCCCGCATGCTTGTTGCGGGAATCTCTTGCGTGAACTGACGAGATTCCTGCATAAAAGATTGCAGGAATGACAGGTTAATCGTAATGTGACTAAGCAGCGGTCTGTAATGTGAATAGGCGTAATGGGGTGATGGATAATTGGAGGTCAAGAATGTAAGAGTCATTAAATTCAATTACTCCATTAATCCAATATCCAGCTCTTTGCTCATTCGAATGTGTTCAAGCATCCTCTCTCATAATCCCACTCTGGATTCTCTCGATTGATTAATTTCAAAAAATTGTTTACTTCTCTGGCAATGGTTTTCCCGCATTCCTCTGGTGTCATTTCCTGCCGCAGCATACTCTGGAGGTACGGCAGCGCATGATTTTGAGCCAGCACCATAAACTCAGGTAGATTGCTCTGATTTCTGGTATGTTTCATCGCTTCGAATACGATCTCCTTATGTTGAGGACCGACAAGATATTTTCCATCTGGTCCTTTTTTAAGGAATACTTTTCTTGCAACTGATTTTCGCGTAGGCGCCAAACCCGCATCGATCAGCTTTGCCATATTTTCAAAACGCATTACATGTTTGATGAATTCCCACGCCAGTTCCTTATGCTTGCTGCGTCTATTAATGCCCATTCCGACTGCAACACACTCTCCGCCCTTCGGTCCAACAATGCTTTCGGGGAGCAAAGTGACATCCCACTCAAATTGGGCATTGTGCCGCAAGCCAATCCAATTATAAATATGCCCACAAAATTCCATAGCTGCCTGCTGATTTAAAAAGGGGAAATTATCCAGGTTGCGTGGTTCGGGCGAGACTTTGTAACGATTGACCAAATCATTAAAAAGCCGAAGTCCCTGGATCGATTCAGGTGTGTCCATAAGACAGTGCTGCCAATCATCAGAGATGAATTCCCCGCCACATTTCTGCACATGCGACAGCCATTCCACCCACCAATGTGGAATTATTGCGGTGCCCCATCTGATTTGCCTGCCGTTTTCATTGTATATCGCAAATTTGTTTGCAGCAGTGATATAATCCTCGTACGTCCATTTTTCTGTGGGAAGTTGAACACCTGCCGATTTGAACATGTCCACATTATAATAGAGCAGGGAAACATTGTAAGCGTAGGGAATCATAACTTGCTTACCGAGGTATTTGCACAAGTTGAAAAGAATCGGATAAAAATCATCTGAATGAAACTCCAGGCTATCCCTTTTAATCAAATCATCTAGCGGCATCAGACTATGGCGATATCGGTAAATGCTGAAAGTATTCGGCACCAGAATATCGGGTAGTTTATTGGCTGCCTGGGATATATGTAACTTTTTAATGACTTCGTCAACTCGAACGATCACAACATTGGGATGCTTTTCCTGAAAACTCTCCACCATCGCCTTCCACACCTGATGAACCTCTGGAGCACTCAGCTCAAAATCCGAACGCAAAACGATTTTCCCTGGATATTGATCTTCTATGGTTTTACCTTTGGTAAGCAGAATGAGAATAATGACCAGAATGAAGAGTCCGATGGCTTTGAGAATGAAACTGTCGATTTTGAGATTCACTATTCGCTTTTCAGGCATGTATATCTAAGTTGTTTGATATTCGGATTACTGTTTTTCAATTTAAGATATTGAATATATGATTTTTGATTGAATGTGGCAAGGGATTTTTTGAAAAACATTTTTGTGAGAATTGAAAGCAACTATATCAACTTAAAATATCTCAGATTTTTGTTGCAGGGAATATTTAGATTTTTTATATTGGTTAAAAATGAAATCTTTTAAGAATAGCCACAAGAGGAAATTCTATTATGTTTACTATTAAAGATCAAGTTATTCAGCTTGTAAATCGATTACCAGATAATGTAACTGTAGATGATATTATTGAAGAATTGTATTTCAAACTTCAGGTGGATGAAGGATCGAAGGAACCTGACGATGGGAAAGGCATCCCCCATGATAAAGTAAAAGACAGGATGGCCAAATGTTTGGTTTCCTGATCAATAAAATTATCAGCTATTAAAATTCTCCTTTTTTATATATCCCCCAAAAGGATGAAATATGTTGATGGTGTACGAATAACTCAACAATTATAACACATCTACAGTGTTTTACTCAAATATCCAGCCTGGTTAAGCCAGAACCAATAAGAACCTGAACCGCTAATTGCCCGAATTAAACAAATTTTGCTAATCCGTCCAAGCGGATTCGCGTAATTCGAATAATCTACCTTCGGCAGATTTTTGCAATAAATTGATTCGCCAAAGGAGAATTAGCAAGCTTCGCGGTTAAAATATTTTCGCTCTTTGTGCAAGGAATGAATTATTTAGGTACTAAGTATTGTAGACTTCCGAAATCAATCCATTATAACTATAATAATCCTTTATGGCGCAAGATTACTGCATGAGATTTAAGCTCTTTTACTTTTCTTTCTCCACTGCCACATACAACGTCGGTAGCACCACCGGTGTGAAAAGATCCGTTGCTACCTTGATAGATAAATCTATAATATTTTCCGCTTAATTCAAAAAATACGTTTCATTTTTTTCATAAGTGGGGGAGCATACAAAATCAGCTTAAATTTAGTTTTCAAATATTTCATTCGATCAAAATTGCGGACAACTTTTAAATAGCTATTGATAAGTGGTCTAATTTCGCTAAAATTTCGTGGCAATAATTCAAGGTTGATAATACCTTTAAAATTTTGTTCTTTCAAAGTTGCAAGGATTTCATCTATTGGTAAATCACCATTCAAACCAAATGGAAGATGGGCATCATAATTTCTCTTGCAATCAGAAAGATGAATGTACTCGATTCTCCCATTACTTTGCTTTAAATATTCTACCGGGTCTTCTCCCTGGAGAAAATAATGTGGTGCATCAAAGCATTGACCCACCAACTTTTCTCCCAAAATTTCTCGAGCTTGATCGAAAAATTTCCCAAATCTGTTCATGTTCCAGCTTTGGATATTTTCTAAAACGATTGGAACTTCTAATTTACTTAAGTTCTTGAGCAGATATGTTATCAGTTGATTTTCTGATAATGAGGATCTTCTGTTCTCCGGTGGATGAGAAAGACAGTAATTGATATTTAGTTCATGATAGTGATTATTGATTAAATGAATTAATTGTCTAATTTCTGGCTCTTTTTCTTGACAAGAAAAATCAAATTCAGCATCATGAAGATTGGGCAGATGAAATCCAGTGCTAATGTTGCCTAAATTTTTAACAAAAAACGGCAAATCATCAAATACAGATTTAGTAATCTCGATAAATTCCAGTCCTAATCTTTTGATAATTGACAGCAAAACTGAGGGACTGATGCCTCTAAACTTATCTACTGTAATTCCAACCAGTACATTATTCTTTATCACTTCTAACCACCTCAGTCAAGAATTCTTTGCAATAACTGCCACTTTTGAGTCAGAACGGTATCCCTATCGTCTTCTCGAGTATGACGAGAAATCTTAATAATCCACTCAATTATTAATAGATTTAGATTCCTCGATTTCACTTGTTTTTCATGTCATGCCTGTGAATACAGGCATCTCCTAACTATTTGTTATTAAGGAGATTCCTGCATACGCAGGAATGACATCAACTATGAAATCCTTAGCCTTAACGAGTATAAATTTCTAATTTATTAATATAATTCCTTTATATAATAAAATCAAGTTCATAATTGTATTTTTAAAAATTAAAATCGTTTAAAATTCGATTTTTTACTTGAATGTAAGATGATTATTTTATACTTTTAAAGTTTACTAATTTGAGGAGTTGCAGATGAAAAATGTTTATGTAGTTAACCATCCCTTTGTTATTGATAAAATCAGCAGGCTTCGGGATAATGGAACAAATTCTCAGGAGTTCCGACGATTGGTTCAAGAAGTATCTGTTATTCTCGCAGTGGAGGCTACCAGCTACTGTCGTTTAAAAGAAATAACAGTGGAAACTCCCTTAGAGATAACGACTGGTCATATAATCGTTAACGATATTGTGCTGATCCCAATTCTAAGGGCTGGATTAGGGATGATTGACGGTTTTTTATGTCTTTTACCTGACACCCGTATCGGTTATCTTGGCGTTCATAGAGATGAATCAACATTAAAACCAGTAGAGTACTATAAAAATCTTCCAGGGAAACTCGATCATTCCGAAATATTCGTTCTTGATCCAATGTTGGCTACCGGCGGAAGTGCCGCTCATAGCTTAACTCTCATCAAACGGCATGGTGGACGAAACATCACATTAGTAACTGTTGTTTCAGCCCCTGAAGGAATTGAACTGGTAACAAAAAATCATCCTGATGTAAAAATTGTCACCGGCATTATTGACCGTGAGTTGAATGAACATGGATATATTTTGCCAGGATTAGGGGATGCAGGAGATCGTTTAAATGGAAAAAATTAAATATCCACATCAAGCACTTCTTATGTTTTTTTTCTTCACATCTTTGAATTATTCACTTAAGGCACAAATAACAACAAAGATTGAAACTGACAGTTTGATTCAATTGGGTATTGAATTATCGATTCAACATCATTATACAAAAGCGGAATCAATTTTTCAACAGCTAATTGAAAATTATCCTGGTCACCCGGTTGGATATTTTTTTATGGCGGCGACTATCCAATCAAAAATGATTGATTTTGAAACAGACCAGTGGGAGCGAGAATTTCAAAACTATATTCAATTAACAATTCATTACGCTAAAAAAAATCAGATTAATCGGTTGGAAAATGAAGTATGGTCAATGTTTTATCAAGGTAGTGCGTTGTGTTATCTTGCATTTTATGAAGGTCGTAAAAAAGAATATTTAGCAGCCATAAACCATGGATTGTCAGGAATTTCAATTTTAAAAAAGATTATCAAGAGTCACCCTGATTTCTACGATGTCTATTTTGGAATCGGTTCCTACAAATATTGGCGAAGTCAAATAACCAGATATTTAAACTGGCTACCTTTAATATCAGATAAACGCCAGGAAGGTATGGACATGGTTCGACAGGCAGTGGAAAATGGAAAATATACGCGCTTTGCAGCGATGAATGAATTGATCTGGATTCTTTTAGATGCTAAAAGACCAGGGGAAGCGTATGCCTGGGCAATAAACGGGTTGGAAAAATTCCCCCAGAGCCGTTTTTTTCTCTGGGGGGCTGCAAAAAGTGCTTTTGCGCTCGAACAGTATTCTGATGCTGCTTTATACTTTCAACAATTATTATTGTCCATCGTTGATGCCCCAGTTGATAATAATTATAACGAATATATCTGTCGCGTAAAATTGGCACAGTGCTTCGATAAACTTGGGAGACCTTCAGACGCTGCTGCTCAAATTGAAATTGTTCAATCTCTACCGCTATCTCCAGAAATAAAGACAAAATTGAAAAAACAACAAACGCAACTAAACCAATTAAAGAAAAAACTCTCACTAATTCCCAAAAACGAGTTTGCAAATAAATAGCGCAGCCAATAAACCAGCTAGATCACCGATTAATCCGGCCGGAACAGCATGACGAGTTTTTTTAATGCCCACTGCACCGAAATAAACTGCAATCACATAAAAAGTCGTCTCTGTACTGCCAAAGAACGTTGAAACCAGTCTGCCAATAAAAGAATCTGGTCCATGTTCTTTCATTACTTCACTGGCGATACCCAAAGTACCACTCCCAGAAAGTGGGCGCATCAAGGCTGCTGGAAGAGCTTCGGCAGGCATGCCAATTAAATCTGTAAGTGGTGAAATCATTTTCACAAATAAATCCATCGCACCTGAAGCACGAAACATACCAATAGCGACCAGAATAGCGACTAAATATGGGATGATCTTAATCGCTACCTCGAATCCGCCTTTTGCCCCATCAATAAATGTTTCATATACCTTAACTTTGTTCTTGATTGCCAGAACAGGTATTATAAATAATAGAAATGGGATTGCCCATACTGAAATAAAAGTTATAATTTTTTCAAACATCTACTTTTCCTCCCCTGGTTTCAAACCATCTTCTAATGATTCTTGCTCAGGTGATGATGCTCCTTTGTCCTTAATTTTAAACATTGGTAATCTTTGCAATAGCTTAGTTGCAGTAACAGCGACAATGGTTGCACAGCCTGAAGCAAAGATAGTAGTTCCAATGATCTCGGCTGGATTTTTTGATCCTAAAGATAAACGAACACCAATGATAGTAGCAGGAATCAAGGTAACGCTTGCCGTATTTAATGCGAGGAAAGTCGCCATAGCATTTGTAGCTGTATCCTTTACTTTGTTTAATTTTTGAAGCTCTTCCATCGCTTTTAAACCAAGTGGAGTGGCTGCGTTTGATAAACCCAACCAATTCGCTGCAATATTTAAGACCATAGCGCCCATAGCAGGATGTTCTGGAGGAATTTCAGGAAATAATCGTTTGCTAATCGGCCTAATCACTCGTGCCAATAATTTGACCAGTCCTGCTTCCTGGGCGATATTCATGATTCCAAGCCATAATGCCATGATTCCAATTAAACCAATGGCAATTTTCACAGCGGTATCGGCATATTCAAAAGCAGCCTGAGTGACTTGTACAATACGACCATTAATCGCTCCCACAATAATTGCAATAATCATTAAGCCAAACCAAATGTAATTTAGCATCCTTGTTTCTCCTCAATTCGTAAAGTTGATGTTTGCTTATTGAAAAATTCAGGGAGTGAGATTAAATGACTTTCCCATTTGAATTTTATTGACACTGAAAAAAGTGTTTAGAACTATTCCAATTTTAATGCTCACACCAAGTCGTGCCAAAGACAGATTCGCCAGGACGAACTGCAAAGAACGTAAAGATTTTTTCTTTGCGACTTGGCGTTTTTGCGTGATTATGATTTTATTTATTCCTATTAATCCATTAATCCATCCATCACTCATCTTGATTAAAATGCTAAATTCTTTCAGTATCATTTCTTCCGAAAAAATCATGCCTATTCGTATCGCAAATAATCCACAGGATTCGTATACGCCGCTTTGAGCGTATGAAACATAATTGCCAGAAATGAGGTGAAAAATGTGAACACCGTTGCCAGTGCAAATATCCAGAATGAAACTTGAATTCGATAAGCAAAATTTTGTAACCAGATATTCACTGCGAAATATGCAATTGGATAGGCGATCAGATTGGCGATCACAATCAGAAAAATAAATTCTCTCAAAATTAAGCCGATGATTTTCGCCACGGAAGCGCCCAATACTTTTCTCAATGCGATTTCTTTGGTTTTCGTTTCGGTAATAAATGAGATTAATCCCAACAGCCCAAAGCAGGCAAGAACAATCGCAAGTATCGTAAATAGCGAAGATGCTTTGCTAAACGTTGCCTCGGTTCGATAAAATTGATCGAGTTTTTTATTAAGAAAATAATAATCAAAAGCTGAATTCGGAGCGAATTGTTTCCAGGTATTGCCAATAAATTGGATCGTATTTTTGATATCTTTAGTATTCATTCGAACGGCAAGATAATCTGTCAGCGGAGCCTGGCGCCAGGGCCAGATCAGTTTAATGACCAACGGTTTAATCGTTGAATGTAAAGATTCAAAATTAAAATCACTGATCACACCAATGACTTTTAATTCCCCCCAGCCTGGATGCGTCAACATTTTTCCAACGGCTTCCTCTTCACTCCAACCCAACTGTTTTGCCATGGTCTGATTGATTAAAATCGCTTCGATCTCATCGGTCGAAAATTTTCTGGAAAAATCTCTTCCTGCTAATACCTCAACTCCGAATGTCCCGACAAAATTATGACGCACAAGATAAAATGGCATCATCTGCTGACTGGCTGGATTTCCTTTTATTGAAAACGGTTCTTTGATATGCTCAAAACCGACGACTGTTCTCATCCCTGTTGCATTAACAATCGCTGGATTCTCGGTAATCTTATTCACAAACGCATCATAATGATCGTGGGCAATAGGTGTCATATTCACAGATAAAATGATGATATTGTCCTTATCAAATTGGACATTATACTTATGGATGTAATCGAATTGCCTGCTGATCATCAGGCTGCCAATAATCAGCAGCGATGCGATGATTAATTGGGAAACTACCAGAGTCTTTCTGCCCAAACCTTTTTTCATATCGGTTTTAAATAGACTGCTGAGAACTTCAATCGGTTGAAAACCTGAAATGTAAAATGCAGGATAAATGCCAGAAATAAAACTGATCAGGATTCCCAATCCGAGCAATGAAACGAATAATTGAACTGGATTGATGAGACTGAGGGACAGGTTTTTCCCGATGACGGCGTTAAATATCGGCAAAATTGCTTTGACAACTACCAGGGAAAGCAACAGTGCTATAAAACATAAAATGGCGGACTCGCCGATGAATTGAAATACCAATTGAATTCGCTGCGAGCCTAATACTTTTCGCACACCGATCTCTTTCACTCTGATCGAGTAATATGCAGTGGTCATGTTGATGTAATTGATAATGGCAATAATTAAAATAAACAATGCAATGGAAAACAAAATGTAGATTTGTACATAGCCTGTCTGACTACCGATCTCGATTTCATCCTCCAGGTTGGATTTTAAATGAATATCCACCAGTTGCTGCAGAAAAAACGAATTCCCTGCATGCAGTTCAGACGGGATATATTTTTGGATGAATGTGGGGAATTTTTCATTTAGCATTTCAGCAGAAACGTTATCATTGAGCAAGATGTAAATATAACAAAAATCTTCACGCCAGTTTTCGAGATAACCTCGCCAGGGCATTTGGTACAAAGTCGAAAACGCAGTTAAAAAATCGAAATGAAAATGAGATCGCCGAGGCAGGTCTTTTACAACGCCCGTGAGATGAACCTCGTAGCCATCATTAATTCGAAGCGATTTCCCAATTGGATTCTCATTTCCGAAATATTTTGTTGCCGCTGATTCGGTGATCACCACACTATAAGGGGCGTTTAAAGCATCTTCTGGATTCCCGATCAAAAATTCAAAATCAAAAACATTGAAAACCGTTGAATCTGCAAAAGCAAAATTCACTTCTTTAAAAATATTGTCTTTGTACTGAATATTAAATCCCAGCCCCCAATAATGCCAGAATCGAACAACATCGTTCACAATACCTGGATACTCCATTTTCAGCGACAGCGCCAAAAGACTGGGAACAGTGGCTGAATTTCTAACCACACCGTTTTCCAGATTGCTTTTTTTGACCACCCTGTAAATATTTCTGGCGTTTTTGTGGAACCTGTCATAACTCTTTTCATGAATAATATAAAGACCAATTAAGATGAAGCAGACCAATCCGATCGAAAGTCCAGAAATATTCAATATTGAATAAAGTTTATTGCGAGCCATATTTCTGAGGGTAGTTTTCAGGTAATTTTTGAACATGGTGTAACGCCAATAAATGATGGCTGAAATTAAGCCTGGTAATGATCTTAAGATTTGTCCCCACAGCCAGAATTGGGCAAGAAACCGGCTCTTCTCCTGCAATTTATTTTCATACAGAATCTCAAAATTATTATAAAGACTATCCCGATCATGTCTGGGAAGAACATGTCTTAGCATAAAGAAGGCAACTTGAGTATTTTTAGTCATATTTCTTTAATGATAAATTTGTATTTTGTTTTTTGTGATTTGGCTATTGTTGTAACCACTTCTGCTATGCTTCAAAAACAGGTGTTACAAATCCTTCCCACATCTCCTCGGTGAGCTTTTTGAGCTCCGCAAGCGCTTCATACCCTTGTTTGGTCACCCGGTAATATCGCACCGGTTTATTGCTTTCTTTGGTTTCTTTCATGTATGAATCCAGATAGCCATTGATATGCAGCCTGTTCAATGGCGCATAAATCGTTCCGACGGCATATTCCGTTCCGGTCATTTGTTTGATGCGGTCTCGGATGGTAATTAAATAGGCATCGTTCTGTAAAAAATGAACCGCTAATAAAATTTGTTCTTCTTTTCGGGTTAGCTCAGGCATAATACAATCCTTATTATGAACTATTTCGAAGATTTCGAAGTGTGTTGATTCTTTGTACGGTGGATAGTTTGAAAAGTTCGAAGTGTTTTAATTTTTTTTAGAAGTAGTGGGATTTTAGAAGTAAACACTCTTAGTTTCAAAGAAGCAACAACAATCTTTTTGACTTGTTATTCAGAATTCGGTGTGAAAATTTTATATAATACCAAAACTACAACCAGGGTCAAAAAGGTAGATGCTAACAAACCACCAATTATTGTCCAGCCCATTGGCGCCCATAATGTTCCTCCCTGCAATGTTAAAGGTAATAAACCACCAATTGTTGTCCCGGTAGTTAAAATTATTGGTCTAAAGCGTGTTTCACCAGCCTCTTTTAACGCAGATATTATGTTTTTACCCTCTTGTCGCAATTTATTTGTATAGTCAACCAAGATAATGGAGTTATTAACAACAATACCTACCAGGCTTGTCAAACCAACAAAGGCAGTAAATGAGAAACTATACCCTGTTACCAATAAAGCGATTATAGAACCAATCACAGCAAGAGGGATCGCAGAAAAAACAATGAGCGGTTGGGTGAATGACCTAAACTGTAATACCAGCACACCAAATATACCGATCATAGCAATAATAATGGCTTTTGTCATTCCACCGAACGACTCTTCACGGCTTTCTAATTCACCACCAATATAATAGCGATAGCCCTTTGGCCAATTATATTTATCCAATTTGGTTAGAATTTTGTTTGTTACATTATTTACAGAATGATCGCTCATTACATCAGCAGTAATCGTCAAACTGCGTTCAAGATTATAATGATTAATTTGCAGCGGACTGGATTTGAATTCAATTGATGCCAGTTGTCTCAACGGTATTTGGGCACCCATTAACGAAGTCAAATAGATTTTATCAAAGTCAGAAATAGATGGTTCTTCATCAACCGGCAAACGTATAACAATATCATATTCTTTTCCTTCAGTATCACGATAACGCGAGACCGGCATTCCGGCAATACTCATTCTGATGGTTCTATCAATATCAACCAGAGGAACACCTAACATTCCTGATTTTACACGATTTATGTTTACCTGTAAATCTGTTTTCGATGTAGTTAAAGGATTGCTGATATTGATTGTACCAGATGTTGAGGAAATCATCTTCTCAACATCTAGGGAAATATCCCTCAAGATATCCAAATTATCACCTAATACTTTTATAGCGATTGGTGCTTCAACCGGTGGTCCCTGTTCAAGCTCTTTAACTTCGATGTGAGCATTTGGATAAGTTACAAACTCGTTACGAAGCTCATTTATTAAATTAGAGGTTTTTTCTATATCATATTCTTTTAATTGCACAAAAATTTGGGCATGCGTACTGGTTTCGAATTTTACAATTACATTATAATAAATTCTGGGATTACTTCGTCCTATATTTGCGGCGTAATGCTCTACCTCTTTTTTTGAAGCAAGTATCGATTCCACATATTTTGCTACATCATTAGTTTTATCCAAACTTGTATTTTGTGGAGTTTCAATATTAATGATAAACTGCGGTTTTTCAGCTTTTGGGAAAAAGCTAATTCCAACAAGGGGGAACAGTGCGATACTACCCAGAAATATGATCAGCGACAAAATGATGACAAATTTACGATGAGAAAGCGCATAATCTAAAGTTTTTCGATAGGGTGACTGAATCAAATAGTTCAACAATCTCTGTATTCTACTCTCTTTTGTGATCTTTTCAATTTGTAGAAACCTTTTTGAAAGATAGGGTGTTAAGGTTAAGGCTACCAGCAAGGACGCTGTTAAGGTGTAAACCACTGTTACTGGCATGCTTCGGATAAAATCTCCGGTAACATCTCCCATCATCATAATAGGAACAAAAGCAAGAACTGTTGTCGCAGTAGCGCTTACAATTGCCCATCCAATCTGATTGGTTCCTTCAATGGCTGCGTCTGTCTGGCTGTACCCCATTTTCAAGAAGCGGGAAGCATTTTCTGTAACGACAATTGCATTATCAACTAATATACCAAGTGCAATCACCAGTCCGGCAATCGACATCTGTTCAATTCCATATCCGCTTAAATCTAAAAAGCCGATTCCGATTAAAAAGGAAATGGGAATGGCAAGCATCACAATTACCGATGCTCGAAAACTTAAAGCCAGAAAAATGACTATTCCGACTAATATTATCCCCTGTAATAGATTTGAAAAGAAACGATTCATACGAGCAGCAACACTTTTCGATTGATCAAAAGCATAATGTAAAGCTATCGATTCTGGCAATTGAAGTTCAAATTCTGAAATGTTATGCTTTAAATTATCCATAATGTGAAAGATGTTGGTGCGTTCTTTCTGTTTGACAGTCACAAAAACAGCGCGATTGCCATTATATCTTGCATAATAATTTTTATCTTCATAATCAAATTGAACATCTGCAATATTTTTAAGGTAAACGACTTTTGTACCACTCGAATGAATGATTGTAGATTGAATATCTTCAAGTGATTGATAGTTACCACTTGTTTGAATGTTGAATTGTCTCATCCCCACATCAATATGTCCACCGGGGATATTCGCATTGGCGCTTTGGATTGCACCGAAAACCTGCATTAGTGGGATTCTCATTTGAGCTAATTTTTCTAAATCTACAGCAACTCTAACTTCCTGCTCAGGGAACGCCCAGGTTTCAACCCTCTTGACACCACTGACTCGCTCCAATTTTTTCTTTAATCTTTCAGCTTCTCTCTCTAATTCCCTATAACTTGCAGAATCTGAAACAAGCGCAATCTGTAAAATATTGACGTCTGAAATACTCCACTTGAACATATTTAAGCTCAAAATATCATCAGGCAATTCGTAGCGAATGCTATTTACTTTTTGGACAACATCGGAATATTTTTCATCAGGATCTGATCCGATCAAAAACTCTATATATGTTGAAGCTAATCCATCTTCCATGTGCGATTCAATTATTTTAATATCATCTAATTCATTTAGCGCTTCCTCAATAGGATCAACGACTAATTGTTCCAAATCTGTTGGATTTGCCCCGGGGTAGATTACGATAATACTGGCACCTGGGGGCGAAACCTGAGGATCCTCAGATCGAGGCATAGTCACATAAGACACAATTCCAGATAATACTAATAATAAAATTACAACAATAGTAAATTGATGGTTTTCGATAGCGATTTTAGATAAACGCATTTTTGTGCCCTTCAACTAATTCTAAAATAAAAATTATAAAACTATCACCGTGAAGTTTATTTTATCCCACTCCTTAAACGATTTCAACCTTTTAATGATTACCCACAACTTCAACAACACTTCCATCCCTCAAATAAGGTGCTCCATCGGTGATTACCTCGCTTACTTTTTCAAGTCCGGATTCAACCATAATATTTTTCTCAAAAATAGAGCTGATTTTAACCGGGATTTTTTTAACTCTTTCCTTACTTACGTCCAAAGTATATACAAATCCACTAACACCATCACCTTCCATAAGTGCTTCTATCGGTATAACAAATGTTTGTTGTTTATTAAATGGAATAATATCCACTTTAGCTACAAAACCAGAGACCAATTTGTAATTTCCCTCATTAACTTTTAACTCAACCTCAAAAGTACCACTCATTATATCTGCTGCTTCTGCAATTTCAGTTATGTGAGCTTGAAATGTTGTTTTGGGATAAGCATCAAAGAGGACGAAAGCAGGGTCAGTTAACCGTAACCGTACTACATCTCGATCACTTACACCAACACGAACGATCCAATCCCTGCTGGTAGTCCCAAAAATAAATATGGGTATCCCGGCAGCCGCTAATTCATTTACTTCAACAAAGCGCTTTAAAATTTTTCCATCAGATGGAGCATAAATCATAGCATGTCGTAGGTTAAATTCAGCAACATTTAGGTTTGAATTTGCAATTTCAAGCCCGGTCGTAGCATCTTGTACCTGTTCAAGAGTAGCAGCGGCATCAGCATACAATTTTTTAATCCGTTCTAAATCTCGCTTGGCTTTCTCAAATCCACTGCGTGCCTGGTTTACCTGCGCATTAATTTCAGAAAGATTCAATCTCGCCAGTAATTGACCCTTTTGAACTCGCTGCCCTTCATCCACTAAAATGCTCTCAATAATTCCTCCAATTTTAAATGATAATTTAGTCTCTGTTTTGGATGAAAGTTTTCCGCTTGTATGGATGGGTAAAGAGAACTCTTTTTGCTCAACCTTTACCATCTTTACCCTTACCTTTTCTTCATACTTGACTTGTTCAGACTGTGAACCATTTTTACACTTCATTGAAAAAAGGATTAATGGAACGACTAATGCGACAATTAATCGTGTCAATTTATGTTTGTACATTTTGTTACTCCTTGCTTTTTCATATCTGTTAACTTCTTGTTTTTTGTAATGAAAATTTACTATAATTTGAAGGGCTAACCGATTTCTTCCTTAGGTCGGAAGAAAATGTGACAAATTTATCTGACCAAATAAAATTAGTGCTTCAGAAAATAATGAATCAATTCAAAGGCGTAATTCATAAGCTCATCAATGATCAATCCATGTTCCCTCTGGAGATGCTCACCTTTCGATGAAATGAGTTGTATTAAACCAGAAGAATATCCCCATAAAATCACGGCAGTTTTCAAGGGATTAATATCTGATCTAATGGTACCATCTTCGATTCCTTTTTGCAATGCTTCGATGAGTAAGTTGAGAACTTTATTCCCTTGATCATCACATTCGGTTGCAACTGAATTTTCATCAGCATCATCAATTTCATGGGATTCAAAATATACTAATGCATTAAAATAATCAGGATAATCCAGATAGAACTGATAATAAGCCTGCCCAATTGCCCTTGTTTTTTCAATACCAGTCTCATATCGATTCACCGCTTCTTGAAACAGTTTTTCAAGAACCAGAAGTCCACGTAAATTGATAGCCTGGTAGAGCTCATTTTTACTTTTAAAATAGAGATAGAGCGTCCCTTTACTAAGTTCTGCTTCTTCTGCAATATCATCCATGGTTGCCGTTGACCAACCTTTAGAAAAAAATATCCGCTCTGCTGCATCAATGATGTCATTACGACGTTGTTCCTTTTCTCGCTCTCTACGCTCTGTAATGCCCATTAGTGAACCTCTTTTAATTCAATTTGCTTTAAAATATTTATTATAACAAGGTTTATTTAATGACTATCAGTCATTTATTATAACGTATAATATAATGCGGTTGTTCCAACAATGCAAGTATTTTTTTATGATAATATCAATTTTATAATTCAAAAGAATCATCGTCTCTACTTTTTTGTTGCATATAAATATTTTCTTTGATATTTTCTCTCTCACAAAAAATCATAATATAGTTCAAATCTATTAATTTATTAAAATTTAAAGAGGAGAGGGCAAAATGAAAAACAAAGCTTTAATTCTCAGCATTGCGGGGATTATAATGTTAATTTTCCTCCAAACGATATCAAACGCAATTTCGGGCAAGGATGAGGAGACGGCTCTGATCAAGCGGGGAGAATATTTAGTGACTATTGGAGGTTGCCATGATTGTCATTCACCAAAAAAAATGACCAAATTGGGTCCAGTTGTGGATGAAGCACTCCATTATTCAGGATTTCAGGCTAATTTAATACTGCCGAAGGTGGATATGTCACTCATTGGACCTGGTAGATGGGATGGGTTTATTGCGCATGGACTTACCGCTTTTGTAGGTCCATGGGGTGCGTCCTTTTCCTCGAACCTGACACTTAAATTGAAAGCTGCCAGGGCGTTATATCTACACCCAACAAGTATTAAATTTTAATACTGATTCCATCGCTCTGACCGATGGAATCAGTATGGCAATTTGCTTACATAGTTAAAAATTAATCCTAAAAAAATGAATCTCAGAACTAACTACTTCCCAAACAACCGATCTCGAAACCTCCGACTCAACGTCAATTTTGTACCATCTTTTAAAATAACCACATAATCCCCATGGGACGAGGGCTGCATTTCTTTGATGAAATCAATATTGACAATGTGGGAACGATGAATGCGTTTGAATTTTGCGGGATCGAGTTTCTGCTCCATGTTGTTCATGGTATCACGCACCAGGTATTGATCTCGTTCAGTGTGGAGATTGACATATTTTTCTTCAGCAGAAATATAAATAATATTACTGGTCTTAATATAGAAAAATCGGTGACCAATATTGACCATGATCCGATCCAGATACTCTTTTTCAGATTTGATCTCATTGAGCAGGTTTTTCAAAACAGCGGTATTGCTATGTTTCAATTCGAGTTGTTTTAATGCTCGAGTGAAGGATTTTCGGAATCGGTCCTGATCATAGGGTTTCAATAAATAATCAATCGCTTGAACTTCAAAGGCATCGATGGCATACTGATCGTATGCGGTGACAAAAACAAGAACGGGCATATTTCCTACTCCAACAGATTCGATGACCTCAAAGCCGGTCATCCCAGGCATCTGGATATCGAGAAAAACCAGATCAGGATTTTCTTCATGAATTTTTTTGACGGCTTCTATCCCGTTTTCTGCCTCCAAAACCGATCCGATTTCTGTTTCTTCTTTCAAAAAAGATCGAATTTTTTTCCTGGCAGGTTGCTCGTCATCCACAATTAGTATTTTTATATTATGCATGAAAATTTTCTCGCTGAATGATTTGGTAAATAAACAATGAATTTCTTGCTCGATGGGCAAAGAAATTTTTGACCACGAATTCCACTAATTATTGTGATTACGCGAATCAATAATTAGAGAAATTAGCAGTCTTGGATCTTTTTGGTTTGTCCAGGTTGGGTTTTGCCAAATGGATTTTTAAAAACCAGGTTTCTCATAGAAACCTGGTTTTTCCTTCTTTTGCCTGAACTCACATCATTTTGTCTTAAAGGGAATTTCCATTATAACACTGACGCCGCCTTCACTTCGATTTTGTAAATGAAATTGATAGTTTTTTCCATAAAGCTGTTCCAACCGTTCCACAGTGTTTGATAATCCGACTCCATTTTTGAAAAGATTTTCCATTTCTTCTGAAATGCCTGGTCCATTGTCTTCGACCATTAATTTCAATCTCTCGCTCTCCTTTAGAGATACGATCCTGATCTCAGCTATTTTCAAGGTTTTCATGCTGTATTTAATCGAATTCTCAACCAACGGTTGTAAGATAAAACCTGGCACCAGCGCCTCTGTGGTCGATTCTTCAATTTCTATTTTAAATACCAATTTATCCTGAAAACGAGCTTTCATGATTTCAAAATAGAGATTCATAATTTCCAACTCTTTTTCAAGTCGGTGTTCCTCAGCACCTTTGCTATTCAGCGTGATCCGCAAAAGGTCGCTGAGATTGGCGATCATTTTATCGGCGGATTTTACATCGTCGTACATGGTCGATGAAATCATGTTTAGTGTATTGAAAAGAAAATGAGGTTGCAGTTGCATTTGAAGCGCCTGTAACCTGGTTTTGGTTAGTTGTTGCTCCAATTGTGATGCTCTTACTTTTTGCTCCTGGCTTTCACGTAAATATTTAATGAACATCACAATCCCGTAAATCAGGAAATAAGTAAAAAATTGGTGAGTATATTCCATGGGAATTTTATAGATGAACTTTCCATAATCATAGAAGCCCCATCCAGCGATCGAGAAAATAATAACGCGACTAAAATACATCAGCATGGTATGAGAAACACCAAAAATCATCGAAGCCAATAAATGAAGCGGAATTCGTACGAATAAAGTCCGTCTCGTTATCGGAAATTTTTTAATGAACCAGATTGCTAATGGCAAAATTATAAG
>SMTZ1_10002126_pt1 | contig 20041 bp, 15 predicted proteins | sample DeeMarSWOR136_30_FD_25667 | JGI IMG/M metagenome (IMG submission 25667) | reverse complement strand
TATGGGAGATTCAACCTTTTTTCATTCCGGAATTCCACCAATAATAAATGCAGTTCATCACAATCATGATGTAGTAATAACAGTTCTTGATAACAGAACTACTGCAATGACTGGTCATCAACCCCATCCTGGAACAGACTTTGATGGTATGGGTAGACCTGCAAAAAAAATACTTGTTGAAGATGTAGTAAGAGGTTGTGGAATTGAGCATATTGAAATTACAAATCCCGACAATATAAAAGAAACAACAGAGGCCTTTAAAAGAGCTCTTAATTTTAAGGGGCCGTCAGTGGTTGTAAGTTTATCACCTTGTATTATTTTAGAAAATAGAGACAAGAAAAAACGCGGTGAAGAAATTTTTGTTTATGAAATTGATCAAGAAAAATGCAGAAGATGTAAGACATGCATAGGAAAATTCGGTTGTCCTGCCTTATATTTTGGTGAAGATGAAAGTGTAAATATTGATCCACAACAATGTAATGGCTGTGGACATTGCGCACTTATTTGTCCCTTTGAAGCAATTTCAAAAAAGGAGGCAAAAAAATGAAGGGAAAAATAAACATAGTTCTTGCAGGAGTTGGTGGCCAGGGAGTGATTACTGCAGCAAATATTTTGGGAAAATCAGCAGTAAAGGCAAAAGTAAATGTTTTTGTTTCAGAAGTTCATGGTATGGCCCAACGTGGAGGAGCAGTTGATTGTACAGTTAGACTTGGAAATGTTTCAGGTCCACTTGTTCCTACTGGTACTGCTGATGCAATAATAAGCTTGGAGCCAAGTGAAGCATTAAGAAACATTCATCTGTCAAATAAAAAAACAATTGTAATTACAGATATTACTCCAATTATTCCATTTACTGTATCAACTGGAGAGAGTGAATATCCAGATGTTGAAAACATCTTTAAAGAAATTAGTACTTATTCAAAACTTTTTAAAATCGATGCCACAAAAATTGCAAAGGACGCAGGTGCAATAATTACTAAAAATATTGTAATGCTAGGTGCACTAGCAGCAATTAACGTACTACCTTTTAAATCTGATATTCTTCTAGAGACAATACTTGAAAATGTACCTGAAAAATTCAGAGATATTAATAAAAAAGCATTTGAAGGCGGGGTAAAAGCAATTAAGTTATAGAAAATTTATTTGAAAAAAATTGAAATAAAAAAGAGGATTTTTTTAATTAAGGATATCCACCGATTTTTAGACTTGGATCGCCGAGAAGTATAAATTCTTCTATTGTAAATTTGTCCCAAGGAACGTCCATATGATATCCAATTTGAGCCTTTGACATCATTTCGCCAACAGTTTCGCTTTCTTCATAAGATGAAAAAAATTCAATTGACATTTTTCCTGCACCACTGTCAAATCCTCCAAATGCTGTTCTTGTTGCACCAATTGTTGCAATGGCACCACCATTTGATTTTATAAGCCAGTTCCAGGCATGGCATGGAACTAGTACTGGTTCTGCTTCAGGTTGTAGAGTAACCTCACCTTTATAAAATATCTCAGAGATAGGATTTGTTTTTTGATTGTTGAATATTATATCTAAAATCTTTGTAATTGTTCTATAAATCCTGCTTAATAAATTCTTATTAACAATATTTTGAGTATATGGAACATTACCTCCTGACATGTTATGATCAAGCTTTGCAGTAAGGCATGCATCAAAAAATATAATTGGAAGTTTGTAACCATTATGAAGGTTTATTAGATTTAAATTGTGATAGGTTACCCACTTCTCTCTATTTGGTGGATGAGTACTAATACTTTCCGTCCATCCATGTCCTGAATAATCAAAAAATCCTGCTCCACCGAAAAGTGCTACATTAAGTTTGAATGCAGTAAAAGTTCGATCCGAAGTCCATAGTTTTTTTGCGTTAAAGTCAGACATTATTCCTTCAATTATGTTATTTAGCATCTCTCCTTCGTATCCATTATTTCGTGGAAAGGTGTCTCCACCTACTAAAACAATATTATTAAACCAGTCCTTTCCATAGGTGTTTTCTTCGTAATGAATTATCTTATCAATTACAATATCTGCCTGCTCATCATTTGAACAAGCAAGTCTTCCAATATTTACATCTGGAAATAGATCAACTGTATCATTATCACCAGGACAATTATTATATGATTCACCGAATTTTCCATCTCCATCTGAATCCCAGCTGCAAAACTCACCATATTCGTCATAAACATCTGCAAAGTAAAGATCGCTAAGAATCGTTAAGTTCCAATAATGATTGTGCCATCTGTTGTGAATCCATGTTGTTCTAATTGGTAGGATATCAACACTTCCAAACATCAAAACGTATTCTACTCCCCAAGTTTCAATTGCATCTTTAATAAACAGTTTTATTTCTTCAGCTTTGTCATATCCGTCGTATTCATCATATATTTCCTCGGTTGTTTTTATTGTTGTTTCAACACCATAATTACTTTTATGGTCAATTAAAGGTTGTAGGTTTTCTGTGAAATTTGAAGGAGTAATTATTACCATGTCATAAATATCGTTTTTCAAAATTTGATTGATAGGTTCTTTAAAATCTACTTTAATATCTGCGTTTTTGTAAAAGTAAATCATATTTTCTGTTGGATAATAAACTACAGGATATAGATTAACTATAAGATAAACAACATTTACACCATTTTTAATACCTGATGCTAAATCAAAATTAAATTTACTTTTTGGAAAATGCTCTGTACTTTCATATGTTTTTGAATCCTTAACAAGTTTTTTTACGTCATTAATTTGAGAACTTATTGGAACAGGTTGAGGAGTGGGTTCAACATCTTTTGATAAAACTAAATTATTTTCATTTGAAAAACTTACTTCAACACTATTTATTTTTGTACCAGTTGGAAAAGTAAAAACTTTTGTAACAACTGGTATTTTTGGTTTTCCTACCTCTAAAATTGTTGTTGTTGCTTCATATAAATCTATCGAAATAAACTGCCCTTCGTCAACAATTATCGGTTCTGAAAAAGTAAATGATTTTTCAATAATTTTTTCATCGATATTTTTTTCATTTGAGAAAGCAGTAACTCCAAATCCACTAATTACTAAAACTCCTATAATAAATACATTTAAAATTTTTCTCAATCTAATAGCCTCCATTACAGTTAACAGGTGTTAAGTTAACAAAGTTATTAAATGTTTTGCAGTAATAATTATTATTTACTTAAATTATAAATAGAAATTTTTAATTTTTTTCAGGATACAAGCTAACATTACTATTTCTTAAATTGTAATATAATAAGACGATAAACCCAAAAGATATAATATCTAAAAGATATCCAACTAATAAAAGTTAATCGAAACGGTGCAGAAAATGTTCTGTGTTGAATGCGGAAACGAAGAACCTATATTCAAAGATGGAGTTTGTATTAATTGTTATCTTAAATCACATACTTTTACTAGTGGACCAGAAATTATTGATTTACCAACATGTTCACACTGTGGATCATTTAAATATAAAAACACTTGGACAAATGATGTATTAGGTGATGTTTTAAGAAGAATAATAAAAAACACTTTTCAAATAAGCAAAGAATTAGATAAATTAGATATAAATACTAAATGTAAAGAAACAAAAAGAGGCATTGAATGTAAAGTTTACATCACTGGTTTTTTAAAAGACACAGAAGTTACTGAAGAACATGATATCTTAGTTCGTGAAAAAAAAACCGTTTGTGATGTATGCTCCAAACGTTTTGGGGGTTATCATGAGGCAATTGTTCAAATAAGAACTGAGGAAAAAAAGCTATTAAAAGAGGAAATAAGAGAAATTATTGAACTTGTGGTAAATACAGTTGAAGAATTACAGGATAAGGGAAATCGCGGTCTTTTTATTACTGATATGGGTGAGGAAAGTGGCGGACTTGATTTTTTTATAAGTGAAAAAGGACCTGCTCTTGCAATTGCAAAAAAGATACAAGAACAATACGGAGGAGAAATAAAACAATCATCAAAAAATATAGGAATGAAGGATAGCAAACAAATATACAGAATGACATATAGTGTCAGAATTCCTTCTTTTAAAAAAGGGACTTTTTTAATTTATGAAAATCTGGTTTACTATGTTTTATCTGTTCATGGAAATAAGATGAAAATGATTAATCTTTCAAATTGGGAAGAGCTATCCTTTGAATTAAAAGATATTAAAAAAGCTAAAATAATCGGTGGAGAAGAACTAGTTAAAAAAATGATTTTGGTAAGTCAGAACGATTCTGAAGTACAAGTAATGAATCCAGAAACATATAAGATACAAATAATAAAAAAACCAAAAGAAATAAATTTTACATCTGAAAAAATAAAAGTTCTAATAACTGAAAATCACAACCTTTTAATACCAAATAATAATGATATTTAGCCATATGGTTAAAACAAAACTTGGGCTTGATCAAAATATTGAAGGTGCTTTATGTTATCTTGGATTCTGGGTTACAGGAATTATATTTTTTGTACTTGAAGAGGATAACAAATTTGTAAGATTTCATGCAGTACAATCCATTCTTGTTTTTCTACCTCTAACTATACTAGGGTGGTTTTTAGGTGGCTTTTTTGGATTTGGTTATTTTTGGGGACCAGGATGGTTTGTTTTATGGTGGACTGGCTTTCTAATCCAGATTATTGTAATAATTCTATGGCTTATCTTGATGTTTAAGGCATATACCGGTGAAAAATTCAAAATGCCTATTGTTGGAGATATTGCAGAACAAAAATCCTAATTATTTTTTTTCTTTTTTTTTATTTATAACTATCTATATCTATAATTCCATTTCTGAATCCTACTTCTAACCAAATATGAAAAAGTAAAGCAATTAAAGAAATTGAATAACCCTTATTTAGAAAAATTATGAGAAGGGACAATATACCAAAGAGCAATAATACAGATGTATACATTTGATCAGACATGGAAGGGACTGTGACATTTGTTGGAAGAAATCCATTTTTATGTCCATTTAGTTGCCATCTAGCAGTAATTAAGGAAAGCAAAAATACATAAAATATCTTTGGTTTTATACTTACTAATTTAAATAACCATAATAATATAATTACAACACTACCTAATAGATATAATGTTTTTCCAATACTTAAATCAAAATTTAACAACTCTGTTTTACTTATCGATAAAGCTTTATTTTTTATGTCTAATAAATTAATATTTTTATCAATTGACCTTGAATATGCAACAGGATGATAAGCAATTGATATTAGAAAGAAAGAAAAAAATATGGTAATTATTGTTTTTTTAAACATATAACCAACCACTATTGTAATAATATAGATATTTTTATAATTAACGTTTTTAATAATGGAAAATTGCTTAATAAAGCTGGATACATATTATTACTATCTTCTTTTGACAAAATTATAGTTGTAGTTTTTGTTTCTCCTTTTACTCCCCACATATCTCTTGGTGCATATCTTATTGTGTATGTTCCATATTCCCCAAAATCATGAAGGAATGAATATAATGCCCTGGTTTTATAAGTAAATGGATCAGTAAGCAATGTCCATTCATCAAAATCACCATCATTATCCCAGTCTATACCTAATTGTACATAGTCTCTTGGTAAAGTTTGTGGCAAACCCGGTCCTCTATAGTACATTTCATCATTGTCATCTACATTAACAAAAAGCTGAACTGAGGTCAATATTTTTAGAGTTTTATCATAACTTGAAATTGGAGGAGTTTCACCTGTTTCAAATTCCCATCCGTTTGGTGTTATAAATAAATTTATAAAAAGAATTTTACTTAGAACATACAATCTTCCTAGTTCAAACCATTCTTCAGTTCTAATTTTTTTTAGTGTTTTTAAAAGTCCTATTGTTGTCAAACCAAAAAGTCCAAACTGTATTGTTAGTTCAATTAACCAAGTCTTGAAGTCTTTATCATTTTTTAATAATTCCCTTGTTGCTACATATATTGCTAATGGCAGCGTAACAATACCAAAATATATGAAAATAATTAGAATACTTGCTCTTATTCCACTTACACCAAATAAAAGCCCCATTGGAATTAACCATTTTACTGCGATTTTAAAAATTATAGAGTAAATAATTAGGTCGACTATAGGATAAAACATACCTGTAAGATTATCCCAACTTAAACCGCTATGATACCATATTTCAAATAGTTTTTTTTGTTCGCCCCTATAAGTTTCATTAAATTCTTTATTGTTATCTGTAACTCCAATAAAATCTTGTATATCATATAAAAGTGTTGAAATATGTACAGATTCTATTCTTTTTTTAATTTCAGAAATATTAAACAAACTTTCTAATTTAAAAAACTCTTTAACAAATATTCTTGTAGTTTCATCTGTAAATCTATTATCTATCTCATATTCTATATCTTCTTTAGCCTGTTGAATTGCTTGTCTGACTTCTGGGTCTTTCCAATACTCCCAACATTTTTCAATTATATTTTCATGTGTTGGTCCTGTTGGATTAGAACATAAAATATCTTCAGATAGATAATTTTTATAAATAGATGCTTGTGATAAATCTGTTATATCTTTGATTTTTGCACTTTCAACAGCTTCAACATTTACTACAGGAACGGCAGTAGTAGATGATACCATTATACCAACAGCAAAAATTGCTACTACCATTCCCAATATTGTTCTATTTCTTTTCATTTTTTCACCGTCTTATAATATTTATTTTGAAGTTATTATAATAAACGTAACATTTAAACATAAAATCAAAAACGAAAAGTTATGAATGAAAATTTTTTTTTTAAAAATGTTATTTTAAGTATGATTTGTCATGAAAATTGACAATAATTTTTTTATTTAGAATAATATGAAAATTTTTTTGCTATTTCAATACAAAAATTTAGTTTATAGTTAATAATTTAACAAATTATTCTATTATCACGGTAAATGCGCATAGCAATCAAATTTGCATATGATGGAAGAGCCTTTCACGGATATGCAAGACAACCAAAACTAAAAACAGTTGAAGGAGAGATAATTAACTCCTTATTAAAAAATAATTTAATTAAAGATTCAAAAAAATCCATGTTTAGATCAGCAAGCAGAACAGATAAAGGAGTTTCTGCACTTGGAAATGTTATTGCTTTTAATTCAGATGTTTCCAAAAAGCAAATAATTAATGATTTATTTGACGAAAATTCATCAATAATTTATTATGGAATAAAAGAAGTTAATAATGATTTTTACCCAAGATATGCAAAATTAAGGCAATATAGATACTCTCTTTCTTCAAATAATTTGGATGTTGAAAAAATAATTAATGCATCAGAATGTTTTACAGGAAAACACAATTTTTCTAATTTTGCCAAATTAGAGTCATTCAAGGACCCAATCAGAAAAATTGACAATATCGTTTTTGAATTTGAAAATGATTTTATTGTTATTGATTTCTTTGCTCAAACTTTTCTTTGGAACCAAATTAGAAGAATTATTTCTGCACTGATAAAAATTGGAATTGGTAAATTAGTAAAAAAACAAATCTACAAAGCACTTGAAAATCCTGATATAAAAGTTGATTTTGGTTTGGCACCTGCAGAACCTTTAATTTTAAAAGATATTTTTTATGATTTTGAATTTGAAGTAAATAAAAATCAAAAACAGAAAGCAGATAGATTGGAAAAATATATTATAAATAGTTAAACAATGTTTGGTAACAACGCAGGGGTCCAATCAAAATTAATCCATTTGATTTTTTTATTATCGTTATAACCAAAAATAATTTTAGGAAGTATTTTTCCTCTATCCCAAAAATTTTTTTTCCAAATATTTTTAAAACACTCTATAAAAGCTGCAGATAAAATAGGAGCAATTTGATTGTTTCCAATAAAATTGTTTCTATATATTATGTTGAAATTACTCTTGTCTTCAATAATAATCCCACAGTATCTATTGTTTCTTATATTGTTAAATGCAACAGTATTAAACATTGATTCTGTATCAAGGACTATTCCTTCAAAATTATTTGATATCTCACATCTTGAAATAATATTTCGTCTTGAATGGATTAACCAAACAATTCCATCATTGTTTTTGATTTCTGATTTTTCAATTTTTGAATTTTTACAATTAACAAGAATTACAGGAAAATCACTATTTGATAATTTCAGATTTTTGATTTCTAAACCACAACAATTTATTGCAATTAGTTGACCGGCATCATTTGGAACCACTATATCATTTTCATTGAGATAATAATAGATTTTTTTACCATTTACTGTGTTATTATTGATGTTGTGAACAAAATATTTGTCATCATATGGAATTCTATAATTCTCATCATAAAGTGAAAAAATAATTCCATCATTATAAAAAATATTATCATAAACAGAGATATATGTAACTGCCATTCCAAAAATTCCTAATTGGTTATTTTCTATAATATTTCCATAAATCTTATTGTTTGAACCAGTAAGTCTTACCCCCGCAAGAAACCAATTTTTTTTGCTGGAGTTTGTAACAGTAAAACCTGATAAAATCACATTTTCAGACATTATATTTACTGTGTTATTCCCTCTGCACCCATCAATAATTGTAAAGTATTTGTTTTCACCGATTAGGTTTATTGATTTATTTATTGTGAGGTTTTCTTCACAATAAATTCCATTAAAAACAAAAATTGTATCCCCATTAGATGCATTATTAATTGCATCCTGGATTTTTTTATAATCTGCGCCACCATCAACATCAACATAAATTATATTTCCAGTTTTTAGAAAATTTTTTTCGGCATTTAAACTGACACTAGATAAGATAATAATTGTTGAAATAATCACTGCAAGTGTTGAATTCCCAAAACTAATTTTTACTATTTTTTCGACCCCATATTTTTTTAATTTTTTCTTCCTTTAAAAGCTCTATAAACAAAGTAAGCAAGTCCACCGTATAGAACCACAGCACCAAATATTAACATTACAATTGCAGATAACGGCAGACTCATGTATCTATTACCTCCTTATTTCCCTTAATTTTCATCAATATAAACGATACACCAGTTATTATCAAAAGCGGTGCAATACCCATTAAAACAATTAACCATCCAGGGTAATCTGGATAAGGATTTTCTGTAACATTTTTTATAATTGTAAATACTAATAAAAAGATCAGTATCAATGGAATAATGTACTTTATTAGAATGTCCCACCATCTACCAAGCAAGATATCTGATGTTTCATTAGCATGCTCTCTCAAACGATTAATTCTATAAAGCCAACCAAAAATAATACACTCCAGCAGACCTATTGTTACTAGACCAAAATTTGTTACAAAATGATCAAGTATTTCAAGCAGATATATCCCACCGCCCGTTGTAAAAATCAAACTAAAGAAAAAGCCAAGTACACACATAATTGCCGTTGCCTTTGCTTTTGAAATTTTCCATTTACTATTAACACTTGCAGAAATTGGCTCAATCATTGAAAATGCAGAGTCAATTCCAAAAGTTAATAAAGCAATAAAGAAAAATACTCCAAAAATTGATGCTGCAAAAGGAAGAAGTGAAACTGCAGTTGGATAGGTAATAAATGTAAGTCCAGGTCCAGCCATTTTCAGTCCATCAATTCCAATTCCTTGTGAAGCAGTTAAATATCCTACTACGCTAAATACAGCAAATCCTGCTAGAAATGCAGTGCCTGCATCTGCAAGTGCAACAATGAATGCGTTATTTGTAAGATCAGACTTTTTCTTTAAAAAACTAGCATATGTAATCATTATCCCTTGAGCAAGGCTAAATGAAAAAAATACTTGGGCATAAGCTGCAAGCCATACGTTAACATCACCCAGTCTTGAAAAATCAGGTGTTAGATAATAGCTAATTCCTTCCATAGCACCCGGTAAAGTAAGACCTCTTATTGCAAGAATTATTAGTAGAATAGTGGGTATTGGAACAGTTAATGCAACTACCTTTCCAATTCTTTTTACTCCCTTGTATAAAATAAGAAATATACTTACCCAAACCGCAATTAGTCCTAGTAATATTGGTAAACTGATACCACCCAACATAAGAGGGCTTCCAGTATCACCTAAAAAACTTGAAAAAAAACTATCAGCTTGAAGTCCCCATCTCAGATCAAATGAATAGATCATATAAGAAAAACACCAGGCCATAACAACAACATAATATGTTGCTACAATAAATGGAGCTAGAACCGTTAACCATCCTGTCCATTCCCATTTTTTAGAAACCTTCTTAAATCCTACTGGGGGAGTGCCTCTTGCCCAATGACCAACTGAAAACTCAAGAATTAATAGAGGAATTCCTGCAGTAAATATAGCAACAAAAAAAGGAATTAAAAATGCTCCTCCACCGTTGTCGTAGCAGACATATGGAAATCTCCAGACATTTCCTAGTCCTACAGCTGAACCGATTGCAGCCATGATAAATGCAAATCTTGAATTCCAGAACTCGCCTTTTGGTATGATATCTACCCCAATTGATTATTATTTATTTTTTATAGTTTATAAATATAACTTAATTATTATTTAAATATTTACTATTTTTTATTTTTTGAATTCTTTGTTTTTAAAAAAGGTCGAATAATCAGAAAAATCCCAAGAATAACTATTAAAATCATGTATATTGGAATTGATTTATCCTTCTTTTCTTGTATGTTTTCAGGTTTTTCGTAAGTTTGAGTGTCAAGTGCATAGACATTTCCTTTTAAACTAATATAAGCAATACCATTTGCAACTATTGGATCTGATAGAATTGGAGTTGTGATGAAATTATTCACATCATCTTTTCTTATAAAAAAACCTGGGGCAAAATCCCATTCCAAACTTCCTGTTCCCTTATTAAGTGCATAAAATCTGCCGTCGTCAGAACCAAAAAATACATACTCTCCATAAACTACTGGCGACGAATGTATTGCCGCAAGGCATGTAAAAAACCATTTTAAATTTCCATTTTTTTTATCAATTGCATAAAAATTATTATCCATTGAACCAACATAAATCAAGCCATCTGAAACAGCAGGGACTGAATCTATTCCCCAACCTGTTTCAAATATCCATTTTACTTCACCATTTTTAGTATCAATTGCATATAATTTTCCATCCCACGAACCAAAATATACAGTATTTTCTTTTACAACTGGAGCAGCAGTAATTACTCCATCTGTTTCAATTTTCCATATTAATTCTTGATTTACAATATCAAGAGCATAGCAAGTATTTTCAGAACAAGCATAGAAGATATTTTCATGTAGCTCTGAAATTTCTACAGATGCAGGTAATTTATAACTCCATTTCATTTCACCAGAGTCGATATCAAAGGTATATATAGCCCCATCTGAAAATCCTGAAATTACTGAATCTTTTGCAATAATTGGTTTTGAAGATATTTTTCCTAAATTCTTTTCCCATTTGTTTATCCCACTTTTTTTGTTTTTAGCTTTTAAACCTGCGCTGCATCCAGTAAATATGATGTCTTTTGAAACTTCAGGTTTTGTATATCTTTCTTCAATTCTTTGTTCCCATATAAGTTTACCATTGCTTGAATTCAATGCAAAAATCAAATCCGAAGAGGTAGCAACATAAAGGATATTTTCAGAAAATGCAAATTTCGCATAATCCCTATTCTTTGAATCCTGGGTTTCATACTTCCATAATAATTTGCTTTCTTTTTTCTGAATATTATTGGAATTATTGTTAAAGATTAGATCTCTGGGTTTGGATTTTGAAGCATATAGTTTTAGCCAACCCGTTCCCGGACTTTCTTTTACGCCCTTAAAAATTTTTTCATTTTCAGCATTAGGTTTCCAATGAAAACCATCAGGTCTTCCTTGATGTACCCATAATCCGAGGTCTTTTATTAATTCAGAATCTGTAATTTTACAATCAGTAGTTGATGAACATATTACTTCATCAGACATTATTTCCTTTACAATGTCTACATCGATTTTTCCATAGTATTTGTTGCCAAGCTCTTCAAATTTTTTATCAATAGGTGTTGGAATAAATTTATTTCTGATAATTCTTCCAAGAATTCCAAACCTAAAAAAACTCCATAGCCCCCATCTCACTTTATCATTTTTTGCATTACTGCATGACCATAAAAATCCATTTTTTGTTCTCTTTATTGCATGGTTGAATAATCCTAATTCTAATGAGGCAATTTCACCAGTTTTTGTATCACCCATCACCCAATCAGAAGGATAGAGTCCGTTGTTTCCCTCAAGTAAGATTTGTATTACATCATCAATACTTTCGGAATATTGTATTGCTGTTCTGACTCTTACACCAACAGGGATTGTTTTTTTAACTCTCCATGGTCCAATAGGAGGCCAAATAACAGTTTCCATCAAAATTATCCCGCAATCATTTTCATGAAAATCTTGACTGCTCCAAATGTAACCGGGAAAAACTGTCATTACAAATCTATGACCATTTGATGGTTTAACATCCAGTATCAAATTTGTACGTTGAGACATATAATTTGCAAAAATTAGTGAATGTGATGCAATTAGCCTACCATCTGTTGTTGCATCCCCTGTTGCAAGAAATGCAGTGCAATAACCTTGGTCTATATTGTCTTCTTTTTTAACTCCAATATTAAAAAGACCTTTTATTGCAAGTTTAATGTAATTAAATAATGTTCTTAAGGGATGTCCAATGCCTCCAGGATTGTTGAAAGTTTCTCGAGTTTCTTCAATGACATTTAATGTGAATATATCTTTATAATCTACTAAACGGTCATGAACGGTTCCACCTCTTGCTCTTACTCCATCTGCAATTCCAATTATCTCCTGTTGATATTCTTCAGGATATTGATCCCAAAAAAATTTCATTCCTCTTTTTTTGCATAGATTCCAATATGTTTTTGATAACTCATCATAATTTTTAGGTAGTTGTTTTATGATAAAGATTTTCATGAAATTATCATTATGAGCAAAATTACTCCATCGGTTGATCATGTCAACGATTTCAGCTGATGCAAGATAGCCATATTGATATCCCCTTTCATAGGGTTCACCTTCTATATGAAGATAGACCCATCCTTGGATATTATATCTATAACCTTTATCGTAGAATCCTGAGGTAATTATACTTTTAATGTTTTCTAAACCTATTACAATATATTGAGGAATTATCAAAATGTATAATGTTATTCCTATCACAATTAGCAACCTTACTCTTCTAATTTTTAAGCAGGTTTTTTTATAGATAAATCCATCATTAATCATGTATATATGTAACATGATAACATGAAACAGGTATACACGCTCACTATTTAAATTTTTCCCTATTGAAAAATCATCATAATAATTAATCTAAAACAAAAATTACTATTCCTTTATTTTTAAATAGGTTCTAACAAGAATAGCAATACCAAGTAAAAACAAAAATACAAAAATTAAAAGCATTAATCCATTATTATTATCACTATCCTTTCTTTTTGTTTCTTCAATAGTTTGAGCATCAAGAGCATAAATATTTCCTTTTGCACTCATATATATAATCCCATCTTCTGCAACAGGACTAGAAAGAATCGGAGTAACTAAGTAATTGTTAACTGTATTTCTATCTAAAGAGTATCCCGGTGTAAAACTCCATACAATATCACCTGTTTTCTTATCAAGAGAATAAAGTCTTCCATCATCACATCCAAAAAATACATACTCGCCATAAGCAAGAGGATTAGAATGAATTGCAGAGTTACATGTGAAAAACCACTCTAGCTCTCCATTTTCCTTATTTATTGCATAAAAATTATTGTCAAGTCCACCTATATAAACCAATCCATCTGATATTTCAGGTGTTGAATCAATACCCCATCCAGTTTGAAATTTCCATTTTTGTTCACCTGTTAATAAGTCAATTGCATAAAGATTTCCATCCCACGAACCAAAATATACGGTCTTTTGGTCAATTTTTGGAGAAGCAGTTACTTTTTTATCAGTTTTAGATTCCCACTTAATTTTTTGTTTTTCTAGATTAAAACCGTAGCAATTTTTATCTGCACATATAAAAATTAGATTTTCTTTTACTTCAGAAATATATGGCTTATCATCAAAACTGTAAGACCATATATTTTTTCCAGTTTCAATTTCAAATCCGCTTACCATTCCATTTATAAAACTAGCAATTACTATGTCTTTATATAAAACAGGTTTTGATATTACTTCCCCTAGATTTTTCTCCCACTTAACTTTTCCATTATTATTATCAATTGCGGTTAATCCTTTATTTATCCCAATCAATAAGAAATTTTTATATGATTCTATTCCTGTTGCTTTTTCTTCTAATTTTTCCTTCCAGAAAGTTCTACCATTTTCTAAATTTAATGAAAATATATTTTTTGAACTGTCGGCTGCAAAAAGCGTATCATCTGATATAATGGTAGTTGAATAGTTCATATTAAATTGATTTTTTTGCTCAAATGTCCATAATAGTTGGCTTTTTTCATCAATGATACTGTTTACTTTATATTTAGTTTGTTTAAAATTTGAATCATATATTTTAACCCATCCTGATGGAGGCAAAACTGTAATTTCTTTAAAATTTTTGAATTTTTCATCAATTGGATTAAATTCACTTCCATCACACATTCCAAAATGTAAATATATTCCCATATCTTTTAACAATTTTGTACTTGTTATTTTACAATCAGTTGCTTTTGAAATTGGATATGTAGTCATTATATCCATTGCATTTTCAGCATTAATTTTACCGTTATATTTTATTGCAAGCTCATCAAACTTTTCTATAACAGGATTATCATATTTTGTAGGAATTTTATACCTTTCCAGAATTTTTCTTGTTCTAAAACCCCATAATTCTCTTTCGACTTTCTTGTTGTGAGGAACTTTACAAGAAAAGAAATATCCATTAAATTTTCTTGTGATTGGTGTATGGAAAAAGGCTTGTTCAAGTCTTGCTATCTCTCCTGTTTTTGTATCACCTATTAACCATTCGTTTGGAATTAATCCATTATTTCCTTTTTGTAAGGTGCTAATTACCTCATCAATATTTGAAGAATATTGAATTGCTTTTCTTGACCTAATCCCTTTTGGAATTTTTCTAATACTGAAAGGACCTTGTGGTACAAGTTCTGTTTCTGTTAATATTATCCCTTTTTCGTTTTGATAATAATCCTCTTGGCTCCACAACGAGCCTGGAGGTGCTGCCATTAAAAATCTGTAACCATTTGTTGGTTTGATATCAACTATAAAATTTACTCTTTCAGCAATTGCATGTGTAAACTGTGTTGCATGTGCAACAACTATTTCACCATTTTCAGTTGCATCACCCGTTGCAATAAAAGCATTACAATGTCCAAGGTGCGAAAAATCTTTACCTGAGGTAAAAAGATCCCTTATGCTATATATTAATGTGCGAATAGGGTGGAATTTTCTATAGCTATAATCATAATACCACCCGTAATAAACATCTTGAATGAATTGTGAGGCAAGGACATCTTCATATTCAAATTTCCTTCCAAATATTTCTGCCCCTCGTTCATTAAGACCATCAGTCATTCCTTTCATTTCTTGAATAAATTCATCTGGAATATGTTTTTCAAAATATTTCGTGGATTTTGACTTGCAGGTATTCCACCATGCTTCGGATCTTTTATCATAATCTTTTGGTGGATTTCTCATAAAGTCAAGAACTTGGCCAACATTTGCCCATCTTTTAAACATATTTACAATTTCTGCAGAGGCAATATATCCATATTGAAATCCTCTATCATAGGGTTCTCCTTCTATATGTATATATGTCCAACCTTGGATATTGTATCTATAGCCATTTTGGTAATGATGTATCGGTGGTGAACCTTGAATGATTTCTTCTGATTTTACTGTAAATTGTAAAAAAAGAAGGAATATTAAAATAATTGGAGCAATATTGCTCAAGATATTTTTATTCATACTCACCTATAATATTTTTTATAATGTTATATATAAGATTTTCCGTATTTATATTTTTCCATTTTTGTACTTTATAGGACAAAATTGGTTATTTATAACCAAAAAATGTTATTGATACAAAAATTTTTTTAAATAATAATAGATTTCTGATTCATGCTTTTAAGAAATGAAATTGATGAATACTTTGAGAAATTTCCAACAAAAAAAAAGGTAGTTTATAGCTTGCTTACTTATGGTTTAAAAATAAAAAACAACAAGATATATTGTGGTCCAATAGAGATATCTGATTCAAAATTTGCCCGTGCAATGGGAATTGATAGAAAAGTTGTGATAAGTACAATAAAAGCTTTAAAGGGTAATTCTAAACTTTGGGGGTTTTTTTCAAATCTTCAACCAACATGCAGCCTTGAAGAAGCAGCTCCTTTGATTGGATGGGGGGTATTAGAAATTATACCTGGGGATCCTAGTACTCCTGGAATTATAGCAGGTGTATCCACAATACTTGCAAAGGAAGGAATTAGTATAAGGCAAGCAATTGGAAATGATTACTCTTTGCATAATAAACCAAGGCTTTACATAATTACTGAAAAAGATATTCCCCTTGAACTAATTAAAAAAATAAAGAAAGTTAAAGGAATAAAAGGAGTATCGATTTTTTAAAAATTTGATATTTCATTTAAAAACAGTTTAAAATTATAAGGGCCTAGAAGGTAGAAAAGGAGAGGAAGGCAATAAAATGAGAGGGCTATTTCCTATCTAGACCCCTAGAGGTAGGTTTTATTATTTTCTCTAATTATTTTTATATCCCTTTAGATATATTAAAATAATGTTGCAATAATAACAGAAATTATATATTATTATGATAATATAATATAAACAGTAATAAAATGTAATAAATACCTGATTTTTTGTTTTAGTATAAATAAAAACTTGCAAATTCCTTAAAAAACTATACAAAATAATTCATAAAAAATCAAAACTATAATTATATATACTTTTAATATTCCCTAATTGTTTTAACTTTGTCGTTATGCAGGGGTAGCCAAGCCAGGTCAACGGCGACAGACTCAAGATCTGTTCCTGTAGAGGTTCGGGAGTTCGAATCTCCTCCCCTGCATACCTTTAAATACTCAATAGTAGAAAACAGGATTTTTTCAAAATGAGATTTGAACTTAAAATTAGAGTCACGTCCCCTGAATTTTTTGACCATTTTTACAGGGGAAAAATGTGTTTTTATAAAAAAGTATCCCCATCTCCATTTTACCGGTAAAACCCAGTTCAAATCCTGTTTAACTATATATTATTTTTTAAATACATCATTACAGAAACTTTTTATCTTATTATTATAATTCTAGAAAAAATAAATTGAGAGGAGCAATGAGTATATTAGACTTTATTACAACAGATGAAAATATTCAATTTACAATAATTCTTATATTAACAATAATCGCAGTAACACTATCCTATTTATTTTTAAAACTAATAGTTAAAAAAATCGCAGGTAGAAAAAAAACATATGGAGAATTTATTTTTAGACAAATTTCAAAACCGTTATTTATAATAATATTTTTTATTGGATTCTACACCGCCTTAGAAATTTTGACATCACTTGATAAATATAAGTTTTTGATTGATGGCTCTTTTTTTATAATTTTTACATTTATCATTGCTTTTCTTATATCAAGAATCTTAAATGTTCTAATGATGGGATGGTTGAAATTCCGAAAAGGGTTTGAAAGAACACCTGGATTGCTAAATAAAACATTATCAGTTATTATTTTTATTATTGCTATCATAATCATTTTAGGATATTTTAAAGTTGATATAACACCGATGATTGCTGGAGTCGGACTAGGAGCTGTTGTTATTGGTCTAGCTTTACAAAGTACACTTAATAATTTTTTTGCAGGTGTTCATTTACTTTCTGATAGACCTATAGATGTTGGGAATTATATTGAGATTGATGATAACACTAAAGGAGTTGTAGAAGATATTGGATGGAGATCAACTAGAATTCGAACTTTAACTGATAATCTTTTAATTATTCCAAATGGTAAACTTTCAGAGAGTAATATTACCAACTTTTCAAAACCAAAGCAAGATATGTCGTTATGGGTTCCCTGTGGTGTTGCATATGAATCTGACTTGCAAGAAGTAGAAAAGATATCTCTAGAAGTTGCAAAAGAAATTCAACAAACAGTAGACGGTGCCGTAAGAGATTTTGAACCGGTATTTAGATATCAAGAGTTTGGTGATTCTAATATTAATTTTATCACAGTTTTAAGAGTATCAGACCCTTTGAAAAGATTTGTTGTAAGAAACGAGTTTATTAAATCATTAAAAGAACGATTTGATAAAGAAAATATTGAAATCTCCTGGCCCATTAGAAAGATATACCAAATAAAATAAATTGTGAGATAAATATGATTTGGATTATAATCATTTTAATAATAGGAGGTTTAATTTTTCTTTCTTCTTTTTTCTCTGCAACAGAAATGGCTTTTGTTTCGGTAAATAGAATAAAGGTTAGAAAAAAGGCAAAATCTGGTGAAAAAAGCGCTTTAATTCTTGAAAAATTGTTAGAAAAACCAGGTGAGGTTGTTAGTGCAATTGTTATATGTAATAATCTAGTAAATATTACAGCTTCAATTCTTGCAGGTTTTATTGCTGCATATTTATTTGGTAATATAGGTATTGGTATTGCTACTACAGTAATGACATTAATTGTAATAGTATTTGGTGAAACAATACCTAAAGCATATGGTATACACAATGAAAAATTTGCATTTACAGTCGCAAGGTCTCTTAAAGTTCTTACATTTATTTTTTCACCAATTTCTAGAGGATTATCTTCTCTTTCTAATGTATTTTTAAAAATTCTTGGTAAAGAAGTTGGGAAAAAAGCTTTGATTACTGAAGAAGAAATTAAAATCATGCTTGATTTGGGTGTTCAAGATGGTACAATCAAAAAGGATGAAAAGGAACTTGTTAATGAAATTTTTGATTTTGATGATACTGAAACTAAAGAAGTGTTTATTCCTTTAAAAAATGTTTATTTTATTAAAGAAAATGCTACTCTAAAACAACTTAAAAAAAAAGCTGTACAAACGGGACATTCTAGATTTCCTGTATATGGTAAAAATAAAAAAGATATTATTGGAATAGCTCATGTTAAGGATGCTCTTCTAAAAGATGAAAAAATTCATGTAAAAAATATTATGAAAAGTGTTTTATTTGTTAAACAAAAAATGAAAGCTGATGATGTATTAAGGAAAATGCAAAGAAGGAAGGTTCATATGGCGGTTGTTAAATCAAAAAGTGATAAAAATATTGGTGTTGTAACTTTTGAGGATTTAATTGAAGAGATTTTTGGTGAAATAAGTGATGAACATGATGCTACATAAAAAAGAGATTTTTTTAATTAATTTTATAACTTGTAAGGTCATTTAAGTAAAAAAAAGGAGGAAAGGCTAAATGCCTAGATTAATTAAAAGAAGCTCAAAAAGTCGAGGGCTTGCACCTGGATCCCTGGTTCACATTGGCGAAAAGAAAACTGAAAAAATAAGAATTACGGTTATTGATTATGATGAGAAAAAGGTTGAAGAAAGAGAAATAAAAAACATTGAAGAATGTTTTCCCTTTAAAAAAAAGCCTTCAACCACTTGGATAAATATCGATGGTCTACATGAAATTGATGTAATTGAAAAAATTGGTAATTGTTTTGAAATCCATCCACTTGTTTTAGAAGATATTTTAAATACTGATCAGCGTCCTAAAATGGAGGATTTTGATAAATATATTTTCTTTGTTTCTAAAATGCTTTATGTCGAAGAAAAAAAACAAGAGATACATAGTGAACAGGTTAGTATTATTCTAGGAAATAATTTTGTAATCTCTTTTCAAGAAGGAATTGGTGATGTTTTTGACTCTGTAAGAGAAAGAATACGCAGTGGTAAAACACGTATTCGAAGAAGGGGTGCCGATTATCTGGCATATGCTTTATTTGATGCAATAGTAGATGGTTATTTTGGTATTCTTGAAAAAATCGGTGAAAAAATTGAGAACATGGAAGAAGACTTAATTTCTAATCCAACTCCAAACACTTTACAGGAGATTTACAATTTAAAAAGAGAAATGATCTACATTAGAAAATCAGTATGGCCACTACG
>SMTZ1_10010771_pt1 | contig 20059 bp, 14 predicted proteins | sample DeeMarSWOR136_30_FD_25667 | JGI IMG/M metagenome (IMG submission 25667) | reverse complement strand
CGTCGCATAATGAAACTTGCAAACACGGAGATGCCAGCCTGGCGGGCAGTTCCGGAAATATTGTTCTGAAACAGTTCTATGGATCCCCGTAGCCGATCTGTTGTGCCGTATCCCAACCCGAAACTAAATTCACCATTGTTCTTTTCATCCACTTCAATGACAATGTCCCTGCGATTTTGGTTTTCTTTAAAATTTTCATCTGGTTGAATCATAACTCCATTGAATAAACCGGTTAAATAAAGCTTTTGTTGACTTTTGAGAATTTTATCAAAATTATATTTATCGCCGGGTTTGAAAGTTAATTCTCTTACGATCACTGAAGCTTTTGTTTTTTTATTGCCGCGAATTTTTATCTCGTCAATATAAATTGGTTGGCCTTCTTCTATGTTAAAATCGACTAAAATTTGATGCCTCTCCTGGTTGAGTTCCAGGTTAGGAGAAATGATGGCTTCAAAATGACCGTGATTCGCATAAAAAGTGATTAAGTTTTGGGTATCTTCATCAAGCGTGCTTTTTTTAAACGGCTTGTTTATAGACGATTGAACAAAATTAACTAGCAAGGAATCAGGGAAGACTTGATTTCCAAAAAATGAAATCCCGGCAATTGTTGTCCTTTCGCCTTCATCGATCTCAATTTTAAGAGCTACCTGTCTTTCAAGAGAATCAGACTGGATTTGAAAATTAATAATCTTAGCTTCTAAATAGCCCTCATCTTTGTAGAAATCTATTAAGGCATTTAAATCATCCGTAAACAAATCATTTCGGAAATACTGTTTATTGAGCCAATTATATTTTTTGGTCAGAAATATCTTTTTCAGGAATTGATCTGAGTAGTTATCATTCCCGATGATTTCGATAGCTTGAACTTTATACTTATCCTGAGAAAAGGCGAAATCAACCGCTAATAAAATAATGATAAAAAATAAGACTTGAGCGATGTTTTTAGAGAAATTTTTCATAAATGGTTTAGCGAAATTTTATACCAAATTTCAAATCCAGGGCTGATTGACCTCTTTGTCCAGCCCTGCCAACAATTGAAAAGTGCTTATCGAGTTGATAGCCCAATTTCACTTGCTGTTCGTTGGCATATCCAACAACTGTCGAATAAGTGACATTTAATCGGCCCATCAATTTTTTGGTCGCCATGATCCGTGCGCCATTGGTTTTATTGATTTGAAACAGATTCCCTTCTATTGAGATATTTTGCAATTCCAGCATTCTACTCAATTGCTGTTCTGTCATTCCGGCAATTCGTTGACTGTTGTATTCTTTGAATCGATTAATCATTACCTGGTGAAAAGCTAAGTTTTTTGTGTTCACCGGGACCGGGCTGGTGCTTTCCCTTGTCCTGCCCAATGTAAGAACGGCAATAATATCGGTTTTATTTAATGGAGGTTCAGAACAAAGCGTAAGTTCTGGTTGTGAAACTGTTCCCCATAATTTCAACGTGATTAAATATTTCTTCTCCTCCGCTGGCATATAATTGATAACGGTACATATCGAAGTCAGGTCGATTGAGGGATTATTTTGCTGTGGATCATTAAAATCAATCACACCATTAGTAATTCTAAATTTTCGATCCAGGTATAAAATGTAACCCTTATTAACAACGATTTTCCCGGAAACTCTGGGCTCAGTAAAGGTTCCTAATAAATTAAGATCCGAGGTAGTTTGTACTTTGGTAAGATTATTGACAATCCAGATGTTTTGTTGACCTTGAATGCCAATGTCCAGGGCCGTTTTATTTAATAACTGATTTATACTAAACTCTGCATGTCCGGGAATTTGTTTCAGAATTTTTCTTAAATACGGTTTATGATCCTGGATATATTTCGTCTGATTTAGAATGATATTTCCTTTGAGATTAAGATGCTCACCAGATTTAGTCAATTCAAGATTCCCTTTTTCAATACCTATCAAAAATAAATTTGGGCACTGTATCTTTATTTTGTTGAGAGATAACATCAGATCAGTGTCATCAATTTCGTTCCCGTTTAACTGTGCTTTACCCTTGAGAAGAAAATTTCCATTATGTACATTTCCAAACAGCCGTTCAATATCAATTTTTCTCTCCTCGAAATGCATCGTCGCAAAAAGATTTTCAATTCCCGGCTCAATATTATTAAATTTTAGGCACCCGCTTTGTAAATCAAAACAACCGTTTATAATTGGTTCTGTTGAAGAACCGGCAATTTTCAAATTGTAATTCAGGTTTCCTTTCAGTTTATCGATCTTAGGAATAATGCATTGCAGCCAATCAAGATCGAAATTTTCTGCATAAGATGAAAAATCGAAACGAGCATCTTTTATCAGCCGCCTATCTTGAAAAATATTATTGATCGGTATGGTCCCATTAAACCGAATTTTTCCCTTGTTGACATTAAAACCTGATTCTGTGAGTTTGAGAATATCCTCCTGGTATTGCGCCTTCAAAATGACGGAGTCCAGCATTGCATTTTCAATCCCAAGCTGTGGACTCGCCACGTTCAATGATGCAACCGGCGCATCTGCTTTTCCAGAAACATCCAGACGAGCGTTTAATAATCCCTTCAGTTGGGTATTTAGCGTAATTATTTTGGTAAAATCATTAAGATTTAAATTTTCGATAGCGAACTGCCCTGAGATTATTTGATCAGGTCGCTTTTTGCCCTGAATCTGTATTTTGCCAGTTTGCCCGAACTTTCCGCTAAAACTTGCACTAAAAAGCTGCTGGTTCTCGTAATGACCATCTCCTTTAAAGGCAAAATGAAGGCATTTAATTTTGCCGACTAATGTTTCTAAGTGGAAATCGTGTCCAAACAATGAAGTATTCAAAAATAATGAATCTATATCTGAAAAGTAGGGCGAAGTCAGGCTGCCGTTGTTGATTTGCAGTTTTCCAGATACTTCAGGATTGCGGAGCCCACCTTGAAAATTCAATTGTGCTGAAAGGTTACCACCGATCCGGAACGAATCGTTAACTACTGACTGGAACACATCCAATCCGAAATTTTCAGCCTTAATTTCAAGTTTTAAGTTTGCAAGCGAGGGTAAATTAAACTGGTACAAATTAACAGGAATTTCACCCTGCAAGTCGAAATTCCCCGATTCTTTTGATGCTGAAATTTTGGAAATTGACAACAGGTTATCTGCATAATTAACTTCGCCGTGGAGCGTATCCAGGGATTTTTCTCGATAAATAAGGTCGGTTAAATTAAATTTAAGATTAAAATTTGGATGATTGCGGTTCCCATAAATTTTACTCTCGAACCCTAAGTTCCCGGCTGTGTTTTCAGGCAAATTTAATAACGTGGTTATCGGTAAAATGGAAATATCGTCTCCGCAAATCTGTGCATTGATTTGTTCATTACTCAAATTGCCAGTTATTTTAATCAATCCTTTGTTATTTGAAATCTTATTTATCGAATCGATTTCAGAAACACAAACATTGATATTTGCAGAAATTTCCTCATGAAGATCAACATGTCCTGAAACAGCCACAGACGCACTGTCTTTTATAAGCTCCATCTCATCAATGGTTAACTCAGGTCCAAAAGCTTTTATTACCAAATTCAAATCATCAAAATTAAATTGATTAACCTTCCCATTTTCCCATTTAATTTTGGAATAAGCATTAAGCTGGTCTATTTTTCCTTGTACAGAAATAAAATAATCCAAACTGCCTGACAGGGTATCAATTGGAAAATGTTCAGTGAGCGGTTGAAGTTTGGTAATCCTACCGGCTGTAATCAGATTTGAAATCGTAAATTGACCGTTTTGGAATTGAGCCTCTCCCTCCACATTTGCCAGGGGCAGTCCTTGAAAAATTCCATCCACCAGTTTAAAACTGATAAAGATGGAAGGGGATAAAATCGCTCCAACAACATTACCATCTAATTGGATTTTGCCATTTAATTTTTTCAGGTTTACGAGTTCAGCAATAGGTTTTAATTTTGTCAACTCCCCCACGAATTTTCCTTTTAACGAATCATTAGAATCAATAATTCCAGTAAAATTGATGCGAGATTCCTGCTGTTTAATTTCCAATTTCAAGGATCCATTATCAAGCGAAACAAAGGATCGTATATCTTCCATCGGCTGGGAGAATAGGGCAAGTTGCGACATGTTAATTTCTCCTTTTACTATTGACTTTTTCCAATGATCAGCCCTACCGCTTATTTTTAAATGACCGTTCAAAATACCATGTATATTTTCTGCTCTTTGATGCAGGAACATTTCAGTTATCTCGTACAACTGGAAATTTTTCAATGCCAGATCAAACTGGTAGTCCAATTCTTTTCTTGTTAAATCCAATACTCCTTCAGCTTGAATTTTGCCGATTGGAGATTCTACTGAAAAATCCGATAATTTTAAATGCTTATCTTTGTAACTCAGTTTCCCACTAATTTTATCAAGCTGGATATTAGAAATTTGAAACTGGTTGAAAGATAAATTGATGAATCCATCAGGCTGGTCAATTGAACCTTTGAAATTGCAATCAATGGTTATCTCACCGATTCCTTGTTGTTTAATATCAAAAAGTTTAAATTGATTCAGCAGGTTGAGATCAAACCTGGCTGACATTTTACCTGAAGTAAAATATCGATAATTAACCGCATAACATGCAGAACTATTTAATTGCAAATCGTCCGTTGCGATGCTAAAATCTGTCATATAGAAATTACTTTTATCAAAATAGAATTTGGCATTTATGTAATGCACGGACTGCTGAAAACTTTTCCAATTCAATCTACCGTTTTTTAAACTTAATTCACCTTCACGAATTTCACTAAAATCCAATGGATGTATCGCACAATTAATCTGATCAAGGGCAACATGAATCGAATCCGATAGATCGATTATATTGAATGTCATATCGAGAATTTTTAAATTTCCAAGCTGGATATTGTTGATGCGACTCTTATTAATCATATCTTTTATAAACCTGAACAGATTTTCAGGAAAATATGGATAATCCGCACTATCGATTAAAATATTAATTTTCGGTTGATCAACAGTCATATCCCTGATCAAGATTTTTTTATTAAATAGTCCCCAAAAATCACACCCGATTATTACGCTTTTTGCAGATAAAAAAGGCTTACTTTGTTGATATTGTTGACCAATAGTTATATTTTGCAGATAAATCCTATTGATGAAGTTCGTTCTGAGATTGTCAATGTGAATGGATTGGCTGATCAAATTCTCTAAGCGGGATTGGACTATGTTCTTCAGCAGGGTATTGCCAGGAGGTGTAATCAAGAACAGATGGAAACTAATCAGGAGAATGAAAAAAACAATTAAAGAGATTTTAAATATTTTCCACACAGTTTTACGCATGGACTTTTTAATGAGAACCATTTGACCCGGACTCAGTTAATAGAAATCTGAAATCATTTGGACATAGAGAACACAATGCAGCACAGAGTTCACCTAAATTTGCCTATGTGTCCTTTTTTCTGAGCTTTATTAGACTATTTGCAGTTTCGCTGCGCTAAGCTATGTAACTCATATTATCTCACTCACTAATATATAAAAATAAACCAAATTAATCAATACAAATATGTAAAAGAAAAAAATAACTTCTATAATTTATTGAAAAAAAACGATTTTAAACTTGACAAATAGGTTGTTTTTGTTATATTTTAAAATTAAATGGACAAAATTGATGAGGAGCAATGAAACTCTGGATTGATGGGGTTTTAGATGCAATAATCCAATGCTTCAAAACTCCATATGAATTTCATTTTGGCTTCGGCTTGTCCAGGTTGGGATAGGGGGGGGAGATGATCTATGGCAGGTGGCAAAACGCATAACACATTTAAATCAGTTGTGCGTTTTGCTCAATATGAGAAGGTAAAGAGTGATTGAGCAATCATTATTTCGAAACTAACTTTGAGAGTCTCTTATCGTGAATTTTTGCAGTCATTGAATTTTGGTATTTATTTGTTATTTCAGCTAAATATTTAAGTTGGAACTTTTTGATACTGGATACTGGATTCTCGATACTTGATTTTTAAGGGAGTGGGATTAGATAACCTGGATATTTCAATTTTTTCTAACATTTATTAATAATAACTTATGCGGATTAAATGGGAGCTTATTTTATCCCACTCCCTAAACATCCAGCATCCAGTATCAAGCATCAAGTATCGTTTTCATTAATCACTACTCTAAAAAAATGGCATATCTTCGATATGTGAAGGTGTGCTCTTTTATCTCACCCGCTTAAAATTCTATCCCCCCACTAATTCGATGGCTATTTCCCAGGTCATAGCTGACAAATGCATAATCAACATGAAACCAGTAAAGCTTGAAACCAGCGTCAGCAGTAAAATTCTTGTCATGAACTCCAGCCCTCAACGAAATAACATTTCCAAATATAAATTCCCCACCCCAATGATTTGAAGATTCATAACTATTGCCTCTTCCCAGAGCAAGTGTTATTTGACCCTTTAACCAGGGCAGTCTTTCAGAATAAGACATGCCGACCAGCAAATTAAGTGGGAGTTGATCCTGTGTCTGGTTAGAAGTATTCCAGATAACCGTTGTCTCTGCAATATCTTGTAGATTTAATCCAAATGAAAGATTCCTCTGTTGAACAGTTTCTTCTGAAGATAATCCAATAAAACTGATCTTGATTCCAATGTCTACTCCCTGGCCTTTTCCTTCGGCAGTATCTAATTTTTGGGAGATATATTTATCGCTAATCCCAACGCTGAATCGAGTTGGTATCAATGTTGGCATTAGTCCACCACTAATGGCTAAGTCGAATTCAAATCCTTTGCCAAATGACAAAAAGAACGCATCCTCAATATCACCAAAAAAACCTTCTGGTTTGCCAGTGGATCGCAAATCAGGATTGAGGAAACGATCATACCGGGTGCCTTTCAATTCAGAATATCGAGGAATATTATCCACTGATAATCGTATCCAGCTAATGCCAAGACCAATATTGCTCCCCACCTTGAAAGAGAAATTAGCAAAATTATGATGGGCTAAATTATCAAACATCTGCACATGACTGAAGTATATCTGGTGCTGTGGTAAATTACCCAGGCCGGCAGGATTCCAATAACTGGCTGTCCCATCATCTGCAACAGCGACAAACGCGCCACCCATTCCCAAAGCCCGGGAACCGATCCCAATGCGAAGAAATTCCGTCCGTAACGCAAGCATCCTGCTTGCCTTGAAAAATAGAGGTTTAACTCACAAGCTGGAAGCTTATTTTACGGTTTACGGACAGACACTAATTAGATAACAAGGTTAACCTGATAGGGACTCATTAAGCTATTAAGGTAACAAAGAAAAAAATAAGGTCTTTAGTTATCGATTAAACCTTAACGGGTGTGATTTAAAAATTTTTAGAATATAAAAGATATACTACATTTACTTGACATTCTGGTACAAAGTTAGTATATTTAGGAAGTGAAATGAAATAAATTTGCCAGAGTCGGATTATTACTATAATAGAACCTTAATTGAGAATAAATAGAAATGGCATCTCGTTCACAAAAAATTCGCCTGGGTGTTTTCTTAACAATATCGATTTTGATATTAGTCATTGCTATCGGAATAATTACTGGTAATAGATTATTAAAAAAGAAAGCCACCTATTATATTCGATATAAAGAAATTTCACTGACTGGACTTGAAGTCGGCTCACCAGTTAAATATCGTGGACTTCGCATTGGCAGAATTGAAGATATGTATATAGATGAAGATGATATAACTTCGATCATTGTTGAAATTACCATTGATCCCAAAACACCGATTAAAGAGGATCATGAGGCTGTTATCAACTATTTGAGTATCGCTGCTGGCCTAAAGATGATTGAAATACAGGGTGGCACCAATGAAGCAAAGCGATTGCCACCAAATTCCTTTATAAAACCAGGACAATCATTAGTTGATACGATTACTGGAAAGGCGGAAGTCATAACTGAGAAGCTAGAATATATCCTTAATAACTTTGCAGAACTAACTAAGACTGAACGACAGGATAAGTTATTCAAGCTTGTAGATAATACTACCAAGACATTAGAAAGCTTTCAAACTTTATTAGATACAAACCAGTTAAATTTTTATCACACCATAAAAAATATCGAGAAATTTACCAATCAATTAGATACATTTATGACCACTTCAAATTTTGTGGTTAATGATATTCGCGAGATTACTCAATCACCCAAGTTAATGACGACTGTGGATAACGTAGAAAAAATAACAACAGAATTGCAGCAAGCAAATCTTTCCGATCTTATTGCGAAATTAGCAACGGCAGTAGAACAAACAAATCGGACATTTACGCACCTTGATTTAACACTTTTAAAAAGTCGACATGACATTTTGAGCTCTACCGAGATTCTCAGAGAGAGCCTTGAATATTTTAATGAATTCACACGTTTAATTAGCGAAAATCCCTCGCTATTATTAAGGAGTTCGCAACGGGAAGAAATTAAGGGGCGATGAAAATTATGCGCTTATTTTTAAAACATAATAACCATATTTGGATATTCACTATCATCCTGAGTTTAATGCTTTCAGCTTGCGCTACAAAATCAATTCATCCTGAATATTATATATTGGACTATCAACCAGTACTGAGGTATAGTACCTTGAAGGTTGACGTTCCTTTTCCTTTTAAAGTTCAAGTTCAAACAATGAAAATTCCAAGAACATTTGACCGGGTTAACATTGTTGTTCGATATTCTGCTCATCGGTTGGATTACTATCGATATAACTTATGGGCAATTCGACCTCAAATTATAATATCAGACCTCATCGCCAATCATATTTCCAGGTACGGAATTTTTGAAATATGTCAGCGCGAATTTCTTGAGGAACGCCCGGATTATGAAATTATCGGATATATCGACGCAATTGAAAAATTTGATCATGAATCATATACAGCCGCCCATTTAGCATTAAAACTTTATCTTCGTACTTACGATGGATATGAAAATTTATTGAGCCACGAGTTTGATCGTGTGGAAGAAATGCCAGTGTTCCGAATGGAGTTGTTTGCTCAAAAGTTAAGTGACATTTTGGAAGAAGAAGTAAATAATTTTATTCAAAAAATGATCGTCTATTTTAATCAAAAAAAGTACAATAACTTAAATTATGACAAATGAAGTTTACCAATCATATTTTGCTGGCTTTGCTTATTCTCTTTTTTAATACCATTCACGGTCAAGAAAAGAGAAAATATAACTGGATCGCTCCGCCGCCCGGGGTTCAATTGGATATGGAGGGAATGGATGATATCAAGGGACTCGGGCGAGTATTCCTTCCAGCGATGACCAATCCTGATTTTGAACCGGTATATACAGTAACTCAAAATGATACTGTGATCAAAGAGCAAAAAATGGGGCAAAGTGTCTGGCTGAGACCAGGAAAGTATACCGTTACCTTTGGTTCAGGCACGCTGGATCAGATGATGAAAAAAGTCATTGATATTCAAGTAGAGGAAACTCGAATCATCGATCCAGATTGGAGCGGTTTAACAATTCGAATTGTCGATGAGACCCGGGAATGGTTAAAAGAACCGTATGAACTATTTCGACTACCAGAAGGTGAAGCTTATGGCATCGGACATGGGGCTGATGAGCATCTTGGAGAAAAATTACAAACCTGGATTTTAAGACCGGGATTGTATAAAATTGTCAAAATGGGAGAGCATATTAACACGTATGTCAACTTTGCAACTGTGCGATTGTTACCAGGTGAATTAACACAATATACTATTGTATTAGATAGTGAGACAAAAAATTTTATCGGTGCTGGAATCTTAGAATTTGGACAGGAAAGTCGTAAATTGAAAAACTGGTCTATTTTTGGCGCATTGTATGGAAGTTTTACCCTCAACCGAGCAAACGATGTCACTTCTAAAAAAGAAGAGACATCTATGGCATTTGTGGCACAATTCGATTACAATATTAAATACAGCACTCGCCGGCATTATTTTTTAGCTCGTGGAATAATGGAAGAAGGCTGGAACATGCAGCGAAAACAAACCTCGTTTAGAAGCTATCTTGATAATATCCGTTTGAAGAACTTATATGTATTTTATTTTCATAACTGGCTTGGTTTCTATGGACGCTTTTTTCTGGAAACGAATCTTTTGCGCAAAACTATTTTTTTTGACGAACCAAAAACTATCTTTCTTTACGACGAGAACGGAAACCTTGAAGAAACACGTGTTAATATAAACAAAATTGTCGTATCTCCAAATTTCTCTCCCCTCATATTAAAAGAGGGATTGGGCATAAACTTGTTGGTAAAAAAAACGTTGAGAACCAATTTTAACGTTCGATTTGGGATGGGATTTCGTCAGAATTTTAATCACAATTTATATGTACAGGATGAAGAAGATGAGACGATCTTTAATAAAAAGCCTTCAGCATATCTCCGAGGACCGGAAGCTGCACTCACATTTAGCTATCGAATTTTTAGAAATGTAATGATTAATTCTGAATTGGACCTGCTTGTTCCTTCGGGTAGTAAAAACGAGTTGGTTTACGATTGGGAGAACAATTTAAATTTTCGTGTATCGAAAAATGTGTCAATCGATTATCGATTGCGCTTTATGCAGGACCCATCGATCGTCTCTTATGTTCAAACAGAACAGCTCGTATTATTAAGATTCTCTTATATCTTATTTTAAGTTATGGCTGAAATATCAATAAAAGAAGAAGCTGTATACCTTTCTGGTGAGCTCAAAATTAAATCAATCAAGTCTATCTGGAAACAATTTGATCAATATTTACAAACAGATAATCGACTAAAAGTTATCATAGACCTTTCTGGAGTTACAGCGATTGATAGTGCCGGGGTTTCACTGTTGGACGAGATTAAAGCAACATATACGACATCGGATCGAGAAATTCAGTTATCAAATGTTCCTTCAAATATAAGGGAAGCGCTTAACACTTTTTCTACCGAACATTTACCACCCGAGAAATTACCTTCAAAAACAGGCTTTTTTGAATCGTTTGGCGAAGATGCCTTACAATTGAGTAAAAATTTCCGGGGGGCACTCTACCTTATCGTTGATATTTTTTATTGGAGTATTGTTGGGGTATTTCAACGAAAAGGTCAGCGCAAGGGTTCGTTTATTCAACAGAGTGTATTAATTGGTGTGAATGCTTTTCAGATCGTAGGATTGATCTCTTTTCTCATCGGGCTTATTCTTGCATTGCAGTCAGCAGCACAGTTACGGCAGTTCGGCGCTAATATATTTGTAGCAGATCTTATCGGGATTGCCATGTTGAGAGAGATGGGACCGATTATGACAGCAATCGTTGTTGCTGGCCGCAGTGGTTCCGCTATTGCCTCTGAGATTGCCACAATGGTCGTAACTGAGGAAATCGATGCATTAAAAACAATGTCGTTAAATCCAATTCGATATGTGATCGTGCCAAAATTTCACGGCATTACGCTTACCATGCCAATGCTAACTATTTTGGCAGATTTTATCGGAATTTTAGGGGGACTCGTCATTGGCATTACATATCTTCAATTAAGCGTGACCGCTTTTTTTAATGAATTGATAACCGTGCTCATTATGAAAGATGTTTTAACAGGACTATTTAAAAGCGTTGTTTTTGCCTGGATTATTATTTTTGTTGCATGCTATCAGGGTTTAAAAGTCACCGGTGGTTCTGAAGGAGTGGGCAAAGCGACAACCGCTTCAGTAGTGGCATCGATATTTTTTGTGATTGTGGCGGATTCTATATTGGGTTTGATATTTTATTTTTAATGAATTTATTTGTGACAATCCCAACAAAAGCAAAATTTGAGAATTATGCATCCTATCATTCAAGTAAAAAATCTGACCGCACAATATGATCATGAAATCATATTGGATGATATCACAATTGATATTTTTCCCAATGAAATCACTGTAATTTTAGGGAAAAGTGGTTGCGGAAAAACCACACTTTTAAAAAATATAATCAGGCTTTATCAGCCTACCACAGGTTCCATTGAAATATTTAGTCAGGATGTGACCTGGATGGAGGAAAATCAATTCAATAGGGTACTTCGAAAAATTGGAGTTCTATTTCAGAACGGTGCACTATTAAATTCGTTAACTGTAGCAGAGAATATTGCTATCCCTCTGGAGCAGCATACTGACCTTCCCCCTACTCTCATCCGCCGATTGGTTCGAGAGAAATTGCATCTGGTTGAACTTGATCACGCCCTTGACCTTTTCCCTTCACAATTATCAGGTGGAATGCGAAAGCGTGCGGCACTGGCAAGGGCGATAGCGTTAGATCCCATGATTTTATTCGGAGATGAACCAAGCGCTGGACTTGATCCGGTTACTGCAGCGGCTCTGGATCAACTGCTGTTTAAGTTGCGGGATATTTTAAATATGACAATGGTTATTGTTAGCCATGAATTGACAAGCATTCAAAAAATTGCCGATCGGATTATATTCCTCGATGAGGGGAGAGTGTTATTTCAAGGAAAACTTCAGGGTGCGAAATCTTCGTCCATTCCTGCTATTCAACGATTTTTTAATCCATAAAAGAAATTGAGGGGTATAATAATCCCTTATAAAATCAATCGTTTCAAAATTTACTCAAAACCTATCCTCGTTCGGCACTCAATCTCTGAATTTCTCTCTCAGAGAGACCTGTTATTTTTGCAATAAAAACAATCTCAAGCCCTTCCATGACCATCTGCTGGGCAATTTCACGTTTTTCTTCTATCTTACCCTTTCTTCAACTTTTTCAAGTCTATTTAACACGAATTCATAAAGATCTCGCTTTAACATTTCGACTAAAAAAATTTTTTCCAAAATGAATTTTTTACTTGACTTTTTAAAATTATTTTGTATATTATAACTGTACATAAGTTAACTTAATTAATGTTTAGTTATTATAAGTTAAGTTAAAAGGAAGGGGCTATGAAAGAATTAACTAAAAAACAGAATGAGGTTTTAGAAACGATTACCCAAAAAATTAGTGGTGATGGCATCCCTCCCACTCTGGAGGAGTTACGGGAATATTTAGGAATGGGATCGAAAAATGCGGTGCTCAGTCATCTCGATGCATTGGTGAAAAAAGGCTATATCCAGCGATCCAGTAAAGCCCGAGATATTCGGGTATTAAAAGGAGCTGACCAGGGTCTTAATAAAGATCTGAAAGTTGGTCACGAACTGGGAATTCCTCTCATCGGTACGGTCACTGCTGGTACGCCAGTGTTGACAGAAGAAAATATTGAGCGTTTTATTTACGTGCCCAATTATCTGGTTCAAAGCAAGCAGCCCTGTTTTGCATTGCGTGTTCATGGGGATAGTATGGTAAATGCCGGGATTTTTGATGGTGACTTAGTCATTGTTCAGTCTACACAATTGGCAAACAATGGAGATATTGTGGTGGCGTTAATTGGCAATGAAGTGACTGTAAAGCGATTGATCGTAAACAATAGCCAACGTTACCTGAAGGCAGAAAATCCTGCGTATTCAAACATCTATCCTGATGAACCGTGGTCACTTCAGGGGAAAGTGCTGGCTCTAATCCGGGAGCAGGTTCATTAGTAACAGTAGTGACAATTGACAATTTTCAGTTCACAATTGACAATTAAGTCTTTTTATACGAGCCTAAATTTAATTGTCAATCATGCCAAAGGCAGATGCAAAAGGCGCATTGTGAATGGTCAATTGATAATTGTCAATGATCTAATTTTGAGGAAATTCAACATGCCAGAAAGTGATGCAATTTTAGAAAGAATGATTAATTTTGCCGTTCAAATTATAAAATTGTGTTCAGCATTGCCGACCAGTCCAATTGGTAATTATCTTGCTAATCAACTGCTACGTTGCGGTACTTCACCGGCACCGGATTATGCGAAAGCACAAAAGATAGAAAGTCCTGATGAGCTTTTTCATCAACAGGGAATGGTATTAAAAGATTTGAACGAATTAGCTATCTGGCTGGAAATCACCAAACGAAGTGAAATGTTATCGTTAGAGTTTGTTGAACTGCTAATTGGCGTGATGAAAGAGAATGTTGAAATCACGAAGATTATCAGCTCGAGTATTCGTGCGGTTGGCAAGTAACTCGTAGCGCGTTGAGCGTGGCGCGTAGAGCGTAATAGGGGGAGGCGCTACGCCGATTATACCAAAGAATTGGTTTTTTCGATTGATAAAACATTCAATGAACCCAATGATTACTTTCGAGCCCCCAAAAAGCGAATTTTTCTATGAAATTGGGCGCTTCTGGAACAGACATCTTTTGGAGAAGCAAGAAATGGAGCGTCAGATTATTCATATCGATGTGGCTTCATTTGCGATCACGGTGGAGCGGGTTGTTCAGGTAAAACTCAGGAATCGACCAGTAATTATGGCAAATCCAACTATCGACCGCTCTATGGTACAGGCTGCATCACAGGAAGCACGGCAAGCAGGAATCCATCCAGGGATGATGCTGCAAAGTGCGCTTCGGCTATGCCGTGATGTCACCGTTATTCCACCCAATGAGCCATTATACGGTCGCGCCATGAGGGCAATGTTGAACCTGATATCGCAGTTTACACCGCTCATCGAGCCGGTGAGCTATGGTCATGCTTATCTGGATATGACCGGTACCACGCGATTATTTGGCGCAACAGTGGACGCGGCTGCTAAAATTCAACGCGAAATTCAGTCACAATTGTTGCTACCAACCAGCCTGGGCGTCGCCAGTAATAAATTGGTCAGTAAAGTTGCTTCGAAGGTGATCAGACCAAAGGGAATACAGGAGGTGCAACATGGAACCGAGAAAAACTTTATTGGACCACTTGAAGTTCATTACTTACCCGCCTTTGATCTGTCAGTGAAGAAACAATTGTTAGAGCTTAATCTTCGTGTGATCAAAGAGATTGCCAGTATTTCGCTGGCTCACCTGATCATGGTTTTTAGGAAAAATGGACTGAAACTTCATAAGGCATCGCATGGCATCGATAACACACCAGTGTTTCCGCCGCAGCAAGTCCCAAATATCTATGAGCAGACAACGCTGGCAGAAGACACCAACGATATCCACTTGCTGCGCGGAGCACTGTATCAGTTGGTTGAAAAAGTTGGGCGTCAACTGCGCCAATCCTGCCAAGCAGCTCGAACAATGATGCTGGAGATCTATTATTCAGACCATCGGGAGGCAATTGGCCAAAAAAAGTTACCTGCAGCTACAAATATGGATCATGAGTTGTTTCTGGAGGCTGAGGAACTACTGAACAAAATTCTCACCCGTCGGATTCGAGTTCGTAAACTGGCAGTTCGCTATTTTCAACTGGTGCCAATGCCGGGACAGATGTCTCTGTTCGATGTGAAAACGAATAACACCAATCAAAATCTGACAAACGCCATTGACCAGATTCGGAAAAGATTTGGGGAGACTTCTTTGAAGTATGCTTTAACATAGAGAGCTGCAAAATACTCTAATTTTAAAATTTGTTGTCATGCCTGCGAATGCAGGCTCTCATAACTTACTAATTATTATCACGAAAGAGACTCCTGCATTCGCAGGAGTGACATCGGTTAATTTATATTTAGCTTAATTTGCAAAACTCTAATGCTTTAACAGAATAAGGAGGAGTTAAAAAAGTTAACTATTATCAATTCACCATTGACAATTAAAATTGTAACGTTTTCGATTGTCAATTATGAATGGTCAATTGTCAATTATTAATGAATTGAAAAAGCGGAGCAACAGCAACTATGTTTGTGCATCTACACACCCACAGCTATTTCTCGTTTTGTCGAGGAGCGAATTCCATCGAGGATCTGTGTCATGCTGTAAAACAACGGGGGATGGATACGCTGGCATTAACCGATACAAATGGTGTTTACGGATTAATCTGGTTCTGGCAAATTGCAAAAGAGGTGGGCATTACACCAATTATCGGCGCTGAAGTGATTTCCAATGGGCTTCGTGCGATTTTGCTGGTAAAAGACCAGGCAGGTTACAGAAACTTATGTCGAATCATCTCCCGGCGCCATCTGGATGAAAATTTTTCATTGCTGGATATGCTGGTCCGTTACTCAGAAGGATTATTTGTGATCACCGATTCAATTCCACTGCTCAATTTATTAAAGAACAATGTGACATCCGAAAATTTATTTGTTGAATTACAACCTAAACCACGCCGATTACAATATTCCCGATCTTCTAGAATTCACCCAGTAGCAACCAATGGAGTCCATTTCGTCAATAGAGAAGATTTTTTCCTCCATCGCCTTCTTCGCGCAATTGACTGTAACACCACAATCGCCGGTCTCGACGAAAGAGAACTTGCCGCTTCCGATGCATGGCTGAAAGATCCCAGGCAGATGGCTCAAGCCTTCCCGGATTGTCCCGAGGCATTAGAAAACACCATAAAAATCGCGGACCAGTGTCTCCACAAGCTGGATTTTGGCGGCCCCATTTTTTCCGACTTCATCCCCCCCACTGGCGAATCGGCTTTTCAATATCTTCGGCGACAATGCTACGAAGGCGCGAGGAAACGCTATGGAAAGATCACCAAAAAGATCGAGGAGAGATTGGAGTATGAATTAAAAATTATTCAGGAAAAAGGCTTTGCCTCATACTTCCTGGTTGTTCAAGATATTGTTCATCAATCACGACGCACTTGTGGTCGCGGTTCAGCAGCAGCCAGTATTGTCTCCTATTGTCTGGAAATCACTCACGTTGACCCTATTGCACATGATCTATTCTTTGAACGTTTCTTAAATATGAAGCGAAAAGATCCTCCAGATATTGACGTGGATTTTCCCTGGGATGAGCGTGATGAAATTCTTGATTATGTATTTCAAAAATACGGGGCAGAGCAATCCGCAATGGTCGCCAATCACGTCGGTTTTAAAGCCCGTGCTGCCGTACGGGAAGTCGCCAAGGTGTATGGGTTACCAGAGGGAGAAATCAATACGGTCACTAAAAAGCTATCCAGTTACTGGGGGGCAAACCGAGTGAGGGATATGATTGCCAACCATCCGGCGTATCGGTATCATGAATTCAAGCATCCCTGGCCAGAAATACTTACACTTGCTGAAAAACTTCAGGGTTGCCCCAGAAATATGTCTGTTCATTGCGGTGGGGTAGTTATTACACCTGATAGTATGGATAATTACGTGCCACGAGAACGCGCACCAAAAGGAGTGAACATCATTCAATGGGAAAAAGATCAGGCTGAGGAGGCAGGACTGGTGAAAATCGATCTCCTGGGAAATCGCTCTCTGTCAGTCATTAGAGATGCACTGTTAGCCATCAAAAAAAATTACGGTGTTGAAATTCAGTATGAACAATGGAATCCCCTCGATGATGCAGCAACACAAGAGCTTATCCGAAACGGGGATACCATTGGTGTATTTTACGTGGAATCACCAGCTATGCGCTTACTCCAGAAAAAAAGTCGGGCTGGTGATTTTGAACATTTAGTGATTCATAGCTCCATTATCCGCCCGGCAGCGAATGATTTTATCCGCGAATACTTGAGACGACTCCATGGGGAATCCTACGAGCCTTTGCACCCGCTGCTGGGCGATATTTTAAAGGAAACGTTTGGAATTATGTGTTATCAGGAAGATGTATCTAAGGTTGCGATCGCGTTGGCAGATTTTGATCCTGCAGAAGCTGATGACCTGCGGCGAATTCTCTCCAAAAAACGAATCACCAAGCGGATGGATGACTTCAAAGAAAAATTCTACCATGGTGCATTGCGAAAAGGAATCAATCGAAAAACTATTGATCGCATCTGGGAAATGATCCTGAGTTTTACGGGCTATAGCTTTTGTAAACCCCATTCTGCTTCGTTTGCCCTGGTTTCCTTTAAGTCATGCTACTTACGGGCACACTATCCTGCGGAGTTCATCGCAGCCGTTATTAGCAACCAGGGCGGCTATTATTCTACCTTTGCCTATATTTCCGAAGCCAAACGTATGGGACTTGCCGTTCTGCTTCCGGAAATTAACAAAAGCGAATGGCACTATGTGGGCAAAGAAAAGCAAGTTCGGGTGGGCTTTATGCAGTTGAAGGGCATTCAGCGAAACGCTGTTGATCGTATTTTGGAAGAACGCCGCCACAACGGAGCCTATCAATCCTTTGACAATCTTTTGTCCAGGGTAAAATTGGACCCTAATGACGTCAAAATATTAATTAAGGCTGGTATGTTTGATGAACTCGAGCCAACTAACACACGTCCAGAATTGATGTGGCGTATGATTTTTTGGCAAAATCAAAATATGAGAAATACAAATGGATCGCTTTCTTTCCTTGATACAGAACCAGACCCGGGAAAATTACCTCAATCAGAGAACTATGACTTTCAAACACAATTGAAACATGAATGCGAGACACTTGGATTTCTCATCAGTCGCCATCCATTGACACTCTACAAAAATCAATTGAAAAAGCTCAGCTATATTTTAGCAAAAGATTTACCATTATTTTCAGGAAAAAACGTGACCACCATTGGCTGGCTGGTTACCCGAAAAATGACCCGGACCAAAAAATATGAAATGATGGAATTCATCAGTTTTGAAGATACCACTGCCATCTATGAAACCGTCTTCTTCCCAAAAATATACAATAAATTTTGCTACATGCTCAGTCATTCTCGACCTTACATTCTTAAAGGGAAAGTCGAAGAAGAATTTGGGGCGGTGACTTTGAACATATCCCAGGTGAAGTTCTTATAACCCAGCGCAGCATAGCCGCAACCAAAATAGAACCATGACACGGATTTAACGGATTTACACGGATTTTTCTTGGTTAATTCATCGTAAAATGTTATCTTAATAAGTGATTCTAATATTAAGGTAAGGTTACTCATGGAAAATTTGTTTACCGCTAAATATCAGGATAACATTTTGGGCTGTAACAGTTGTTTTGACCGCGTCATCATTAAAGGATCGATCATTCCCCTTGCTTATTAGAAGGGATTATTACAATTTTTATGTTCACACAACATTCTGTTAGTATTATATAATCATATATATGATATCTCTCACTATCAAAATTAATCTAAAGCACCCTTTTAAAAATCCATACGATCCCGAAGACATCCGTATGGATGCCATTATCAATACGCCGAAAGGAGAATTTTTAACACTACCCTGCTTTTATAAGACAGGGACTTCACAAAATTCTAAATGGGAAGCCCGATTTATCGCCATGCAACCAGGTTCCCACTCGTACTATATTCAAGCGATCAGCCATCGGGATACTTAATATTCAAAGTCATATTCATTAGAAGTAAAAGCATCAGATCACGATGGATTTTTAAGGTTAGACCGCAACTCCCACTATTCCTTTGTTTTTGACTCAGGCAGGCGCTTTCGCGGCGTGGGCCTGAACCTGGGCTGGGAAATGCAATCCGAATGGAAGCACCCTTATGAAACATATTTCGATGAGCTGGCAAAGAACCATGCCAATTTTATTCGAACCTGGATGTGCCCCTGAAATCTCCCGCTGGAATGGACAAAAGTGCTCAATTATGAGACTTTTGCTGATGAATTGGAGAATTGGGATAAAACATTTTCACACTCTGCTGGTTTAGTGCTCAATTCGGGAAAAACGAAATTTACCGAGGATGATACCAATCAGGTGACCATCCAGTCCGATTCAACCGAAACAATTATTTATTATCTAACCTGAATTATTCATAGATTAAAATTAGTTGCCAATCCAGGTACTATATAATCCCAATTGGGAAGCGAAATTCAATTTTATCGTAGTTTCATTAAAAAATTAAAATTTTAACTAGCATATAATCGAATATAATTTATATATATCGCAATATAAATCATTATTTTACGCATTTAAGTTCAATAGGACATAGCTATCCGCTGCCCCCAAAATTAGTTGTTGAAGTTATTTGTGGCATAAAACAGTATTCATCAAAGGTATTTGTTGAATAGGGCTAATTGCTGGTTACCATGCACTTGATCTTCAGTATCATCAAAATCCAGCACAATAAGGTTCGGCTCGTTATCATAGGAGGCAATAAAATTATCCACAAATACTTTGGCTAAACGATAAAGGTAGGTTCGGGTGATGGAATTTTCAAAGCGACTCATGGTGGGTTGACTGGC
>SMTZ1_10003459_pt1 | contig 20061 bp, 15 predicted proteins | sample DeeMarSWOR136_30_FD_25667 | JGI IMG/M metagenome (IMG submission 25667) | reverse complement strand
GGACCAGAAAACGCTGCGTCAGGAGGACAGTCCTCCTGACCTACGTCCACTGGCCGAACGGGCAGTCTCAGAATTCAAGTACTTCGCGATAATCTGGATCTGCCTCTTTCTGCTCGAGTGCCTTCGCTTTACGCACTATAGACTCTATCGCCGACCTGACCTCGCGCTTCTTGCTACGTAGCTTCCGCACCAGCGTCTGGTGTTCGCGACCGATGATTTTGAGGAAACTTGGCAGGTAAGACTCCCGAATGACATCGATCTGGTACGTTTCCTCGTGTTCTGCATATGGGATGGGTTTCCGAAATTGAATGTGATTGGACTTATTGAAGCGCAGCATCCCCTTTCTTTGACTGCATGCGTACAAGTCACCTGCAAATATCAAGACCGGGTAAAAGAAGGTGAGATTCAGAGGCTCGCTGTCCTTGTCTTCTGGTGGAGACCAACTGCTATAATGGCCTGAAACTGCATATTGTGTCGCCGCTATAAGCTTGGCAAACGCGCCGTGAAGGTCATCGGGGTGACACGCCATCCACTCCCTGCCCTTCTCCTTGTTCTTGCCTGACTTCTGTATAAACGTGCAAAATTGAGTGCTATATAGGCCCTTGCAATAGTGGTGAAAATGATCGAACTGGAAGTGGTCTATGATGGATATCTCGTCCTCCGGACTCTTCTTATAAGGAAAGTACAGTGGAATGCCAGAACGCTTTATATCCTCTGCAAACAAGAATTCGATGGTGGGATCGCGATCAAAGAAAACGACTGGCTGCACATTGTTGATGCATTCGCCCTCCAACTGGATGTAAACAAAGTCGAGCTCTTCCTTGAATGTCCTTAACGCTGCCGACGCTGAGAAGTCATACTCACGTGACTTGCCGGTGATTGGATCAGGGTATACCGGATTGGACTCCACGTAGTAGTCGGCCTTCTCCAAGACGAGTAGAACGCGCTGCTCCATCAAGTATCCGGACCTCTCGATCGCTTCGCGCATAGCGGCGCGCTCAATCTTCGTATGCGCTGTGTTCTTTGTCATATGTCGAACCTGTGTAACTCAAGCATCAAGTTTCTCCTTTCCGTATCAGCACGAAAAGGTGGCCTGATCCTGGCGAAGTGGCGTCTTCCACGATTCGTGACCAGATCAGGTCAAACCCGCACGCGGCGAGCAGGTCCAGGTTCGTCTCGGCATCGTAGTGGCTCCAGTACATGCGGGCACCCAGATAGTCCTCGACGATGTCGTCGTCCAGGTCGTCGGCCCCCAGGCATAGCAGAGCCAGACCGGATGGCTTGAGCAGGCGATGGAACCGCTCGAAGAGAGCCCGGTGCGCCTGCCGGGGAATATGGATGATCGCATAATAGGAACAGATCGCGTCGAACGTGGCGTCGGGAAATTCCAGATCGGTGATATCCCGGCACACGAATTTCGCCTGCGGGACCAGTTGACGCGCCAGTTGAATCTGGGCGTCGGCGAAATCCACCCCCACGACTTGAAAGTACTGGCTCAGGTACTGTGTCAGCGGCACCCCGGCCCCGCACCCGGCGTCGAGAACATGAGCGCCCCGGGGCAGGCGCTGCACCAGCTCGTCAAGCAAGCGCATGTCGTCGGAGTCCTGTCTGCGAGTCGCAAGGTAGGACTGGGAGATGGTGTTATACCCGGCTCTGACGATTTCTTTGTAGTTCATCACTTCGATCCACTTTGGGTTTCCAGAGCGCGCATGCCCCGTCCCCTTGCACCAGGATCAGATCCAAGTGTCATTCTGAGCTATTTCCGCTAAGAACTGCGGTCGCCCAGCATCTCTAGATTCCGCGCAGCATCGACCTGAGGACACCTGTTCGCTCCCTCTGAGGCAAACCGATTACCTGCACAACCATTGTCTCTAGTACCTTGCCGGAAGTTACGTCATGAGCCACCAGCTCAATTTGAATTGACACTGTGTCTATTTGATTCACCTCGGGTCGTATGGGTCCGAACTCCAGCGTGCTGTACACCGAGTCTTCCTTACTACTATAGGCGTGGAGGAAACTGAGAGGAACGGGTTCAGAACCGCCGTACGCGATCATAACGGGCTCAGAAACCGCTATACGCGTATTGCACCTCGATGATGGACAGCGGTAATGTACGAGCAGAATGAACGCGGTATCACCCTTGTCAAACTCCGGAGGAGCTGTCCACTCCAATTGGCCGAACCAAAAACGCACCTCCCATCCGGCTAACGAAGTAGTGACGGGATCTGGTGAATAGTACCATCGGTTGAAATAACACCCGTAGCATAGCGCCAAGAGGCAAAGAAGCACAATAACTAACGCCGGTCTAATACACGGGTACCCCACAGCTCTGCTGTGGGTTCTTACGTTTTCGGAACCATTCCTCATGTGACAATCCGGTCGATCGTTAAGGTTATATCCTACCATCCACAATGGCAATCATAAACGCCGGGTGCCCCATCCCCTTGGGGTGGGGTCAGATTCAGGCGTCACTCTCGTCCTTCGACAGTGGAACATCATGTCTGCCCTCATATCACTTGTATCTCGACCATTCCCGCGATAAACGGTAAAACCACCAAGGGGGTTCTGCCCGACGTCAGCTTCTGCATAGAGTAGCCATTCCAATATAAAGGCGCCCGGAGTTCCTGTCATTTGAAATCTCAAGGGCTTAAAAGGGACATAACCGCCCGGCAAAAGGCGTTGATTTTACTCTCAATTCACAGGATATTTAACCGGAGAAGAAAAGCCCACCCGCAAGCGGGTGGGCCACCTGACGTAGGTCAGGAGCCCTGCGCTCCTGACAGCGGAAGCAGAAACGCTATGTCAGGAGGACAGGCCTCCTGACATACTCGATATGCGGAGCGAACCGGCGTGAACTATGAAGTGGTTTAGGAATCTGCTTGGACAGGGGGGACGAGACTCCGCGGAAATCCTGCGGGTGCTCCAGTCGAAATTCGCCCACTTCCTCGAACTGCTGGACCACGACAATCGCATCCATGCCCTGATCGGAGAGCTGGAGGAGAAGAGCCGGGGCGACGAAGAGTTCGATCTTGCCTATGTCCGTGAGCGCCTGGGCGAGCTGCGCACCGAGGTCGGCAACATGATCGAAGCCATGGTCGCGATCGGCGGCGAAACGTACGAAACGCTCCGGGCCCGGTATCTCGATATCCGCTCCAATATCGAACTTCTGCTGCCCCGTCGCGAGCCGCCGAAAGAGGAAGCCCTCACGCTGACGTTCGACGAGCTGGGGCAACATGCGTCGCCATCGGGGGGAAACAAGTGCGTCCAGTTGGGTCAGATTCGGGCGCGGCTCGACCTGCCGGTGCCCGATGGTTTTGCCATCACCGGCTGGGCCTGCCGCCAGTTGCTCGAAGCGAATCGCTTGCGCGACCGGATTAGAGAGCGGGTTGCGGTCATTGATATCGGCAGCTACGCCCGGCTCGAAGAAGCGGGCCGCGAGATTCGCGCCATGGTCGCCGAAGCAACCGTGCCGGACGATATTTCGACGGCGGTAGATCTGGCGGTCAAAGCGCTCAACGAGCGCTCCGGGGCGAGCGCTTTTTCGGTCCGCTCCAGCGCGGTCGGCGAGGATACCCAGTTCAGCTTTGCCGGGCAGTACGACACTTATCTCAATGTCCTGCCGGAAGACCTCATGCCGCGGTATCGTGATGTCATCGCCAGCCAGTTCAGCCCGCAGGCGCTGTACTATCACCTGAGTCTCCACCGCGAGGAATTCGAGCTGACCATGGGCGTGGGGTGTGTGGAGATGGTCGACGCCAAAGCCAGCGGGGTTATCTACACGCGCGACCCGATCCGCCCCCACGAGGAGGTTGTTCTGATCAGTACCGTTCTCGGGCTGGGGGAGTACGTGGTCGACGGCACCCTGATGCCGGACAGCATCCGGGTCTCCCGCCACACCGGCCAGGTTCTGGATACGCAGATCGCGCACAAACCGGTGAAGCTCTCGGTCGATCCCGGCGGCGGTACGGTACGCCGCGAGGTTGAACCGGAGGCGCAGGATCGGCTGTCCATCAGCGATCATGACATTCAGACGCTGGTGGATTACGCCATGAAGATCGAGCGTCTCTATCACTGTCCGCAGGATATCGAATGGGCGATGGATCAGGGCGGCCGCATCTACATCCTTCAGGCCCGTCCGCTTCGGGTTCTGGAATCGGCCCCGTCGCTCGGGCCGGAGTTGAAGGACCTGATTCCGGGCGGGCGCCGGGCCGGTCTATTATGCCCGGTCGGCGGCTGACCTGTCCGGGATTCCTGACGGCGCCGTTCTCGTCGCGCCGCAATCGTTCCCCGGCATCGTCACGGTCATGCAGAAAGTCAGTGCGATCGTGACCGAGACCGGCGGCGTAGCCAATCACATGGCCACGATCGCACGCGAGTACCAGGTTCCGGCCATCACCGGTGTTTCGCGCGCGCTCGAAGGTCTCAAGCCCGGTCACATAGTGACGGTCGATGCCGCCAAGGGCATGATCTATGACGGCCTCCAGGCCCATCTGGTGGCGGCACGGCGTCTCCGCCGAGGCCGGGGCGCCAGCCTGGCGTCGATCTGTTCGCTGCGAGGGGTGCTTAAGCATATCTCGCCATTGAGTCTCGTCCACCCCGGCGACCAGAGCTTCGCCGTCGAAAACTGCCACACCTTTCACGATCTGACCCGTTTCTGCCACCAGCGGGCGATGGAGGAGATGTTCTACGGCGGCCTGAGTGTGCCCGAAAAGGAGCGGGTAAGCGTACGCCTGCACACCGAGATGCCGCTGGAAGTCAACGTCATCTACATCGACCAGGACATGTCGGAAGAGTTACGCGAGCAGGGGATCGACGAGAACTGCATCGATTCGGAGCCGATGCTTCATTTCTGGCGCGGGGCGCGCCAACAGGGATGGCCGGCTCAGCCCCTGCCACGGGACTTTGAGCGCTTCAAGGTGTTCAGTACGTCGATGGAGCATGACGAGAGCGAAGGCTACAGTGAGTCGAGTTTCGCCCTGCTCAGTCGCGAATACATGATTGTCGGCCTGCGGATGGGGTACCATTTCACCACGGTGGAGGGGATGTGCACCGACGATCCCCAGAAGAACTATATTCGGATGCAGTACAAGGAGGGCGGCGCCACCCCGGAACGGCGGGAGCGCCGGATCAACCTCATCCAGGACGTGCTCACCCGGCTCGGTTTTGACCATCAGGCCAAGGGGGATTTTCTCGACACTCGCCTGGCCGGCCGCCCGGCCAATCAGATTTGCGAGGGTTTGTTCAAACTGGGTCAGCTCACCATGCTGACCAAGCAGCTTGACATGGCGCTGACCAACGACGAGGTCGCCGCCTGGCACACCCGTCAGATATTGCAGAAGCTCGGGATCGAGTAACCGAAATCCGATATCATCGGGTGTCTCCGCCCGTCGCCTGCTCGACAGGCTGACGGTGCTCTCGGGATGACGCTTGACAGGGGAGTGGAATTCGGCGATAATGGCACTTTCCTGATTTGGTAAGGCGGCGGTCCGCCCGATGGCGGGCCGCGCCGGGTCTTGGAAAGGAATACCGATGGAGAACGTTAGAGCCCGCGATGTTCTGATCCCACTCGACAAATACCCCCATCTCCCTTACTGGTTTACGCTCAAACAGGCGATTGCCGAGATGGAAGGCGCCCAGCTCGAAATCAGCGGCCGCATTTCTCTGCCCCGCATGATTCTGATATTCGACGAGAAATATCAGTTGATGGGCATGGCCCGCCGCCGCGATATTCTCAAGGGCCTGGAGCCGAGATTCCTTCGGGATAAGCCGATCCAGTACCGGAAGAAGCTGTGGGACGTCCAGGTCGACCCCGATCTGTCGGAGCTCTCGTATAGCAAGGTGGTGGAGGACATCATCCATCTGGCCGGAGAGACTCCGATCAGCGAGGTGATGCTACCCATCGCCGCGACCGTCGACTACGACGACCATATCGTGCGCATCATCTACGAGATGAACAAACACAACTTGAGCATGTTGCCGGTGCTGAAAGAAGGCAAGGTGGTTGGGGTGGTTCGTTCGGTCGATATCTTCCATGAAATCGCCAAGGTTGTTCTCAAGTAGCGCACCGCCAGGGCAGGACAGGATCCAGGAGATATTTCATGAGCAGTAGTGATGTTGGTGGGACCCCGGGCAGGCCAGGCGGTCCGGCTCCCGATCTACCGCCTGTTCCCGAATCCGTGACCCTGGCCAAACCGCCCTCGAAGGTGAACTGGCGGCGAATTTTCTTTCTGCTGCTCGGGCTGACGCTGTTTGTAGTGGTCTACTTTGCTCCGGGCTTTCCCGACGCAGTCGATCCCGCCGGCAAACACTTCGCACTGTCCCACAACGCCAAAGCGGCTCTGGCGCTCTTCTGCCTGGCTGCCGTCTGGTGGGTTTTTGAAGTGGTGCCGATCGGCGTGACCAGCATCGCTATCGGTGTCACCCAGGCCCTCTTTCTTATCCGTTCTCCCAAGGAGGCTTTCGGTGATTTCATGGATCCGTCGGTGTGGTTCATCATCGGTTCGGTTGTAATCGGATTGTCTTTTACCCGCACCGGTTTGACGAAACGGATGGCTTACAAGATGCTGTCGCTCGTGGGCGAGAGAACCAGTATGATCTATCTGGGATGTTTCGTCATGACCGCCGCGCTGACCCACATCATGGCCCACACCGCCGTGGCGGCGTCGGTTTTCCCGCTGCTCATGGCTGTTTACGGTCTTTATACCGACGAGACGAAACCAACCAAATTCGGCAAGGGGCTGTTCATCGGCATGGCCTTTGTCGCCGGCGCCGGGAGCATCATTACCCTGTTGGGAGCGGCTCGTGGAGCGGTGGCGCTGGGTTTCTTCCGTGATATCACAGGGAGAGACGTCTCGTTTTTCGAACTCTCCTGGTACATGTTCCCGATCGGCTGGGTGATGGTTTTTCTGCTCTGGGGTTTCATCATGCTGGTGTACAAGCCGGAGCAGAAGACGATCATCGGACTGCGCGAACGAGTCAGGGCACTGAACGAGAGGCTGGGGGCGATGACCCGGGCTGAGATTATCACTATTATCGTCGTTGCCCTCACCATTCTTACCATGAGCCTGCGCTCGTTCATCCCGGCTTTGGAGCCGCTCAACAAGAGCGCTATCATCATGACCTGCACCATTGTTCTGTTCGTTTTCAATGTTCTGGGCCTCGATGACCTTGAGAAAATCCCGTGGAACATCATCCTGTTGTTCGGCGGCGCGATGAGCATCGGCTTCTGCCTCTGGCAGACCGGCGCGGCGGAGTGGCTGGCCATCAACTGGCTGGTGATGTTCGAGCAGGCCCCGTGGTTCGTGTTTGTTCTGGGCGTGGCGTTCTTCGTCCTTATCATGACCAACCTGATCATGAACGTGGCCGCCATCGCGATTTGTCTACCGGTGGCGCTGGTGATCGCGCCGTATCTGGGCGTGGCGCCGGAGGTCATTATGTTCTCGGCGCTGGTTACGGCCGGCATGCCGTTCCTGCTCCTCGTGGGAGCAGCGCCTAACGCCATCGCCTATGAGAGCAGACAGTTCTCGACCGGGGAGTTCTTCCTGGCCGGTATCCCGGCCAGTATCATGCTGATGGTCGTTCTGGCCCTGTTTGTCTGGCTGATCTGGCCGGCGATGAGCATGCCCGTTCTTATCGGCTGAGTTTGATCATCGACCGGGCGGACCCATAAGGGGCCGACCCGTGCTTTTACCGGACCGCTTTTGCGGGCACGTGTTTGTTGACACCGAACGGGCGATCGTCTATAGTGGTAGCTAAAATCGACCTTATGGTCGGGGGCACTTTGGAGCGTTGTCCGCCCACAGCGTTTACCGTTGTCGCGCCGGAGCCCCGGTGTCTTTTGATTGGTTGTGCCAGGAGCACACAGATGCACACATGGAGCAGGGGAGAAAATGAATTCCGTCTCTAAGCGATTTGCGATGGTTTGCGGCTGGCTGGGCCCGGTTCTCATCCTGGCTGCTTCAGTTTCGGCTCAGCCGGGATGGGTTAAGCAGGCGATCGCGCGTGGCGCCGAGGTCAAGCCGGACAAAGACGCTGCGGTGCTGGTTCTGCACAACACCGCCGAAATCACTATCTCACAGGACGGCAAGGTAAAGCGGGATCACTGCTGGGCGGGGCGCATTCTTGCCCGGGCTGGGATCGAGAATGCCGTCCTGCACGAAAGGGTGACGGCCACGCGAAGGATCAAAAACCTGAGAGGGTGGCTGGTAAAACCGGACGGAAAAAAAGTGAGCCTTGAGAAGGACTGGGCGGTCGAGGTAGACCTGGATCGTGCGGCCGGTTACTACGATGACGATCGCTCGCTGATTGCCACTTTCCCGGATGTCAAGCAGGGCGACGTGGTGGCATTTGAATACGAGGTTGACGAAAAAGACCCCTGGACCGGGTATCACCAGAGCTTCACGTTTCAGGTTTCCGAGCCGGTGCTGTGGGCTCAGTTCGCAGTCACGGTTCCCAAGCGATGGCAAACCTATGTCTCCGCCTCGGGGACCGAACCCGTTCAGTATACTTCGGTCGAAAACCGCCATATCTGGTCGGCGTCTGATCTTGAATACCGACCCGAAGAACCGTTCATGCCGTCCTGGTCTCGCCTGAGCCGCTGGGTGGCGGTCATCTGTTATGAGCCAGGCCCGGGGAGTATTCGAGGTCATCCCGACTGGCGCTCGGTGGCTGCCTGGTCACGCGGCCTGCAGGATCAGGCGTGCTCCGAGACGGGCGTGTTGGCCGGGGTCGTCGATCAGGTCTGTGGCGGCCGGAGCGAGCCGGGCGCCAGGCTTGCCGCCATTGCCCACTATGTGAGGGACAATATCCGCTATGTGGCGGTAGAGATCGGCGCCGGACGTTTCCAACCGCGACCCGTGGCCGGTACGCTTGCCAATCGCTACGGCGACTGCAAGGACAAGGTGGCGCTCATGCGAGCCATGCTCGGGCGCGCCGGCATTCCGGCTGAGGCCGTCAAGGCTCGTATCGAGGGCGGCGTGGATCCTGATTTCCCCTCGCCGTTTCAATTTAATCATATCATCATAGCGGTTCCGGTCGCATCCGTACCTGACCTTCCACCATACCCGGATGTTACCGTTGACGGCTGGCTCTATTTCGACCCGACCGACGAAGCCACGGATCTGGGGCGACTCCCGTCCGGTCTCCGGGGTACCTATGTCTTTAAGACGTCGGCCGAGGACAGCGCGGTCACGCGGCTGCCGCGCCTGAAGCCGAGCGATCAGAAGAGGGTCTACCATGCCACGGCCGAACTCAAACCGGACTACAGCTTGCAGGCTGAGGTGGCCGTTGTTGATTACGGCGTCTGGCGAACGGCGTCCGGATATGACTTTCGCACAACACCTACCAAGAAGCTGATTGAGTCGTGGCAGGAGCGGTTTGCCGACGTGATGCAGAGTCCGACCCTGACGGACTTCACCACCGGGGTAGACAATGACTCGGCATGGGTCAAATTCGGCCTGACGGGCAATCGAATCGCATCGGAAGCCGGGCCCTACCATTTGCTCAACGTTGACTTCTTCCATGCCGACAGAGCCGACGATCTGACGGCGGCGGAGCGCGTCCACCCGATCACCTTCGGGGCGCCGGCCGAGTATGTCACTGAAATCAGGTGGCGTCTGCCCGAAGGCTGGATGGTCGACGGAAACCCCGAGGTCATTCAGGATTCCTGCGCTCTGGCTGCGGTGGACTGCCGCGTCGGCTATGACTCTCTTATAACGCTCCAATCGAAGGTCACCTATTACGGCGGTACGGTCGAACCGGAGGAGTACGGCCGGGCCAGACGCCTCAATAAAAGTCTGAGAGCCTCTCACCGGGTGAGGAGTTTGCTCAAGAAGACAGGGGAATAGACTATGTTGCACCGAGCGTGTCCGGCGGCTCTGCCGCTGATAATGTGCCTCGTCCTGGCCGGGACAGTATGCGGCGGTTACAAGGCCCCGTTTGTGTGGGAGCCGGTTACCGAAGCCGACTGGGCGGTGACGGCCGACCCTGCGAAGAAGATTCACGACGCCGCCATGATTTTTGAACGGGTTCACATCGATGATAGCGAGCTGCGGCGCTTCACCGTGAAGGAACTCGGCCGGCACCGCAGTTACCGGAGCATATACCGGCGAGTCAGGATTCTCAGCGCCGCCGGACGAGAATGGGGTGATGTTGACGTGCCGCTCTTTCATGTCGATCAGGAGATTGAGCAGATTCAGGGCCGCACCATCCTTCGCGATGGAAGTATCATGTCGCTTCAGCCGGACCAGATTCGCGAAAAGGAAGTGGTCAAAACCGACGACGACAAGTACAAACAGACGAGCTTCTCCTTGCCCGGTGTCACCGAAGACTGCATTGTTGAATACGCCATCGTCTGCAAAGCGCCCTACTCCTCCATCGAGTGGCTGGTCCAGAAGGACATCCCCCTGTTGAAGTTCTCGTACCACTGGAAGCTGATCAAGGCTGACATAACACCGGAGCTGTACGAATTGGTCAGTTCGGACCCCACCCTTGACTTCACCGTGCCCAATTACCTGTGGCTTAACCCGACGTCGCACCAGAATCTGACCCAACTGCCGAACATCAAGGAACCAAAGGAGCTCCTTTTCGAGTCGGACGACATCCCGCCCTTCGAAGAGGAACCATTCTCCATGCCCGAGAGCTCACTCAAGGATCGGTTGATATGTTACTACGGATCGAAAGCCTCTCCATCCGGGTACTGGGGCGCGTGGTCGTATGAGATGGCGGGGCGAGCCAAGTCATTCTGTGAGAAGAACAAGCGAGTTCGCGAAGTCGTCGAGACCTTCAAAGACCTCCCCGATGAGGCGGCTAAGATCAAGGCCGCTTACGACTGGGTGCAGCAGAATATCATCAATCTGAGCTATGTTGATCTGCGCGACGAAAAAGACTCGACCAAGAAGGTCGAGCCCAAAGATACGCGCACGGTGGACGATGTCGTCAAGTACGGCTACGGCTGGCGGCTTGACCTTGATCGCCTTTTCTGGGACATGCTGCGGGAAATGAATATCGATGCCAAATTCGGCTATGCCAAGGACCGCTTCGATGATCTGTTTATTGACAAGGGCAAATACTGGCAATTCGATCGGACTGTCGTAGCCATACCGACCCCCCCGTACGGTTACCAGTTTTTTACCCCGGGGCTCCCGTGCACGCCGGCCCACCTTGTGCCCTGGTACCTGGGCGGGGTCACGGCTTTGCTGGCTGACGCCGACGAATACCTGGTCACCATTCCGTTTTCAGAGGCGGTCTCCAGCGTCGCGTCCTGCAGGGCCGTCTACGAATTCGACGAGGACCTGGCATTGATCGGCGACATCCGATCGGAAATGTCCGGTCATGCGGCTCGCACCTACCGTATGGAGCTGCTCGATGAGCCCCTCGCTGAGCACTCTCAGATACTGAAAGAGGAGCTGGAGTCTGTGTACCCGGAAGCGGAACTTGACACCATAAGCTACCAGGCTGCCGACAGCATTTACCAGCCGTTTATCCTGACTGTTGGCGTCAAGTTTCCTTCGGTGACCCCGCTGGGTGGCCGGATTCTGCTCAAACCGTGCGACTACCTGTCCGACGCCGCAAACGACTTTGTGAAGGACGACCGGACCGGACCGGTGCTTTTTCGACATGCCTATGTTCTGGAAGAGACGGCCGAGTTCCGGTTGCCGGACGGCTGGCAGCTGGAGGCATTGCCGAACGATAGCTCCTATCACAACAAAGTGGGTCGTTGCGAAGTGCAGTTTCGGGATACAGAAAGCGGTTTCACCGTATTTCGTGCCTTTACGCTGCTTGGGCCGTACTGGCTGACAGACGATTACAGTTCCGTCCAGCGTCTCTTCCAGGCCCGGCAGGAGATGAGTGGCCGCCTTGCCGTTCTGGTGGAAAAGACCGGCGACTGAGCAGGAAGTATATAGAAAGTTACCAACAGGCCAGGGCAAACGCGATTGTTAAGGAGGGATGCATGACGCTCGCATTGAGAAAACTGTTGCTCGGCACGACCGCGCTGGCGATGACGTTGCCGGGAATAGCCTCAGCCAGGAGGAAGTCAGCGGACAAGGCGGACTTCGTCTGGGAGGAAATCACTGAATCCGACTGGGCGGTAGGTCGTGATTCGACGTGGCCCGGCCAGCCGGCCATCATGATCTTTGAGAAGGTCTCCGTGGATGAGCGGCTCCTGGTCGCGGGCGCGGTCCAGCTTCGGCTATACCGGCGAATCAGGATTCTCGGAGAGGCCGGTCGTGAGCAGGCTGATGTGCTGGCGCCCATGGATTTCGGCGAGCAGAAAGTCAGTGACGTGTACGGCCGCACGGTGTTGCCGAACGGCGATGCAATCGAGCTGGCACCAGAGAACGTGTTCCGCAAGACGGTGGTCAAGTCCGGAGGCGACAAGATTCAACAGACCAGTTTCTCGATTCCGGGTGTCACCACTGACTGTATAATAGAGTACTGTATCAGCTATGTGTCGGATAAGCCGTCCACTGGCTGGATAGTGCAGAGGGACATCCCGCTGACCCTCGGGGAATATCAGTGGTATCACTTCGATTTTGAGAACTCCAAGACCCGTTGGATCAGCATAATGCCCTTCATCGTCACGCGGCTGTCCCAGCCTGAGTTCGTCTGGAAGAATATCCGTACACGGGTGCCGAAGCGCTTCCCGCTCACCCAGGACAGGACGGAGTTGGTTTTCACCGTGGAGAACATCCCACCCTTCGAAGCCGAACCTGTCTCGCTTCCCAGTAAGGCGCTCCGAGGGAGAATGATCTGCTTTTATGGTTCAGGCTCGCTCCCGATCGTGTTTTGGTCGACCATGACCAGCAGCATCGCCGATTGGATGAAGGAGGACTTTTGCGCCAGGACAGATCGCGTGAAGAAGAAGTTGGCCGAGTTGGCCCCCGATGGCGATCTGGATCAGAGGATGCGCGCCGCCTACTACTGGGTACGTGACAGCATTATCAATACTTCCTTTGTTGATTTCGAGACCGCGATGCGAGAAAAGGGCGTGAAGGGTAAGCTGGATGAAAAGGACAATGAGACGGCAGATGATGTCGTCAAGCATGGCTATGGGTGGAAAGACAACCTCACCAGTTTGTATTGCGCCATGCTGCGCGAACTGGGAGTGGACGCTCGGATCACTTACGTCGTAGATCGCAGCGACGACATTTTCGAACGGGATGCCAAGTACTGGCAGTTCGACCGCTCACTGGTGGCCGTGTTCGACAGTACCACGAAGGTCAGGTTTTTCGCTCCCGGGGTCCCGTATGTTCCCTACGGTATGGTTCCATGGTTCAACGAAGGTGTGCAGGCGCTGCTCGAGGGTACTCAGGGTGAACTTCTGACTGTTCCAGTTTCGCCGGCGGAAGCCACTAGCGAAACCCATGTCTACAGTTACGCCCTGATTCCCGGCGAGGAGGTGAAAGGTACGACGCAGTCGCGTCTTACCGGCCATGCCGCCGGTGTTATACGAGGCAATTTGCTCGAATGTGAGCCGGCGGAATATCAGGAAATTCTGAAGGAGTCGGGGGTCGACTGTCTCCCGGGAGCCGAATACGATTCGCTGGTCTGCGATGGGCTGCATGATGTTGACGGTCCGCTCAAGCTCAGAGGTGAGGCCGTCTTTCCCGCCGTTTTTGATCAGTCGGGCCGGCTGCTTTTCAAGCCGTTAGACTTTTTTGTCCAACGGATGAACCCATTCGTGTCGGATCAGCGCAAAACGCCCATGGCGTTCAGGAATGCTTACCAGCGGAAAGAGTCAGCGCAGATTGCTCTTCCGGAAGGCTGGTCGATTGAAGCCCTGCCGGCTGATACCGTCTTCACGAACCGGGTGGGCAGATGCGGGGTTCAATTCATGCAGGTCGGTAATAACCTGTCGGTTCAACGCAGCTTCACGCTGAACGCGCCACTCTGGCAGGCTGAGGATTACAAGGACGTCCGCGCGCTGTTCCAGGCCCGGCAGGAGATGAGTGACCGCATGGTGGTGCTGACGCAGAACTGAATTGAGATCGGTTGGTCGAACGGCTATTTGTAGTTCTCCAGCACGTCGAGATACTTATAGCCGCTGCCGGTGATGAAGACGACCACCCGGTCGGTCGGCTTAACAAAACCCCGCTCCAGCAGTTTACGCAGACAGGCCAGCGAAGCGCCCCCTTCCGGCGATGAGAAAATGCCCTCTTTGGCGGCGAGTTGTTTGGTGTCCCGCATTAGCTCATCATCGGAGACAGTGATCGCGCAGCCGTTGGTTTCCCGGATGGCGCGCAACATGAGAGAATCGCCCACGGCGCCGGGCACGCGCAGCCCGGCCGCTACCGTCGACGGGTTAGGGAACTCGTCGGCGTGGTCCTTTCCTTCTTCCCAGGCGCGGGGAATCGGGGCGCAGCCTTCGGCCTGGACCGCCACCATGCGGGGACGGCGGCGGTCGATCCAGCCCATCTTCTCCATTTCGTCGAACGCCTTCCACATCCCGATCAAACCGGTGCCGCCGCCCGTGGGGTAGATGATGACCTCCGGAAGTGAGCAGCAGAACTGTTCGGCCAGTTCGTACCCCATCGTCTTCTTGCCCTCGATCCGGTAAGGTTCTTTTAGAGTGGCCATGGAGAACCAGCCTTCGCTTTTGGACAGTTCGGCCGCGCGAAGCCCGCAGTCCTTGATCGTCCCGTCTACCAGCTCGGTCTCCGCGCCGTGATAAAACGCGTCGACCAGGAACGGAGCCGGGACGTCACGCGGCATGATGACTTTGCATTTCATACCCGCGCGGGCGGCATAGGCGGCTACCGCCGATCCGGCGTTGCCGGCGGTCGGGATAATCACCCGGTCGATCCTGAGCTCTTTGGCTCTTGAAACCGCCATGGCCAGGCCGCGCGCCTTGAACGAGCCGGTTGGATTACCACATTCGTCTTTGAAGTAGAGTTCGGGCAGACCTAATTCGGCTCCGATGGCGGCAGAGCGCAACAGCGGCGTGTCGCCTTCGCCCAGTGACACGACGTTGTCCCTGTCCTTCATCGGAAGCAGCTCCGCATACTTCCACATGCCGAGCCCGGCCCGCGCGGCGAGTTTCTCCCGAATGGCCAGCGAGGCGGCTCGCCGGTAGTCATAGTCAACCAGCAACGGCGACCCGCATTTGCAGAGTGTGAGGATAGTGTTGATGTCATAGCGGGCGTTGCATTTGGGACAGTAGATATCTGTGACGGTGGTGTTGGTGGAAGGCATGCGCGGCTCCTATGAAGATCGACGTTGATGAAGCATGGGTGCGAAGATACTCAAAAGCAGCCCGGTCCGCCAGCGACTGCGCGTCAATTCGGGGTCCGATTTCACTCGCCCAAAAGTCAAATGACGACCTACCAGCCGCCAAATTCGGCCTGCAGCGCCAGGCCGACAAAGAGCGCCGTGAATGCCCCCAACACACCGATACCGAGAAGAGTATTCGCGACGTAGTCGGGTTTCTGAACGATTACGTGGTCAATGTCGGAAAGGGACACTTGAAGCGGAGAGCCGTCCGGAGCATATCCGTTAAGAATTTGGGAGGGCGGATCGATCTTTGCTCCGGACCAACTGAACGTGTGCTGCACACCATCAGTGGTAATTACACCACTGATCTCAGAGGGCTTTTTCGGCTTCAGGTAGGATACGAAGCCATCTGAAGGTATCGAAGTCGACAGAGCCTGACCTTGAGCGCGCGCCACAACAAGAACGCTGTCCACGTCGTCCAGCCGGGAACAGACTTGACTGTTATCGTCAGTAACACCACAGATCTCGTTAGTGGCAAGGTGGAACTCGCCGCCGGACCCACTGAACAGCCTCTGTACACCGGAATTGTCCACGACGCCGTTGATCCGGTCGTGACGCAACTGGCCGGTCTCATACAACTGGACCGGGATTCGGCGCACGCAGCTGACGAACAGCGTGCTGAACAACGTTGCCAGCGTGATCACCGCCGTTATCTTTCTGGTCACGGCTTCTTCTCCTTTCAGTCGATTCCTATGGTCAGCTTCAGGCCGACAGCGTCATGCTGTGCGAAATAGCACGGCCTGATCCTGACTTTCGAAAAGCCGTGGCGGCGATTATATTGCTCCACCGAGCGGCCCAGGCTTGCCACATCAGACACGGCTCCGTAAAGGTAGAGCGCTCCGCCTATTCCCATTATGACATACACGCCGGCTCCCTCATCATTGCCGAAGCTATCGGCCATGCCCATCCCGGCCAGGCCCAGACCGGTAACCGCAGCTCCGGCCAGGCGCAGCCAGGAGCCTTTCATTGGCTTCGGGCGATCAGCGTAGGCGTGCCCAAAGCTGGGTCCCAGGACAACTCCCAGGGCGCCTATCCCGATGCCGAGTGCCACTTCGCCCTCATCGGCACCCATCCCTTTGGCGCCGTCGAGAATCAGAAGAGTACCAACGCCGCCTATCAGGAGCGTGCCCATGACCGAATACTGTACAGCGGTGGAAGTGTTTTTTGGTGTGGGCCGTGCAACCGGTGCGGTGTACGTGTTATTTCCGCCTAGCGCCGTTTGGCTGCCGAGAAGCGTCAGCATAATCACCGGAATTATCATCATCCTGTTCATTTCGCTACCTCACTGTTTGACTTTGTTCGTCCTTCTGACTGCCGCATTGCAAGGTGCGTGCCACCCGTGAAAGCGTTCCACTCGTCACAGTAAGTGAATGACAGATAAAAAGTTATGTCGATCGAGCGAATGGCTGCGGGCCGCCCGGTTGGGGGTTAGCGGGTATCCATCGAGCGGACAAGGTATCCACCAGCCGCTCACAAGGGCGGCATCCTTAAACATTGCCAATTGACTAACCGGTCTCTATTATCATTACGTATCGATGCATGCCGCTTCGGAGCCTGCACATGTCACGAAATTCGGAAGAGCATTCATATCGCAACAATGCAAGCCCCCTGACTGCCGGGACCATGCTCGGCCGCTATCGCATTGTCCGTTTCATCCAGTCGGGGGGTATGGGCGAGGTATACGAGGCCGACGACACCGGTCTGGCTCGCAAGGTCGCGATCAAACTGCTCCCGTCCCTTGCCTCGGCGACCGGTGAAGCGCGCGAGCGATTCGCACGCGAAGCAAAAGCCGCCGCCTCACTGAACCACACGAACGTGATTACCGTGCACGACGTGGGTGAGTATCAGCAGCGCCCGTTTTTCGCCATGGAGTATGTCGAGGGTGAACCCCTGGCTGACCGCATCGCTCGGGGACCGCTGCCGATCGAGGAAGCGGTTGACATCACCCTTCAGGTGTGTCGCGGCCTGGCGGCGGCGCACAAATCGGGTTTGGCCCACCGCGATCTCAAACCGCTCAACCTGCTCATTGACAGCAACGGCCGGGTCAAGATTCTCGATTTCGGGCTGGCCTCGATGCGCGACGTCCGCGGATCAACTGCCGATGACGCCCGGTCCGGCACCGTCGCCTACATGTCGCCCGAACAGCTTAACGGCGAAGAGGTGACCGCGCAGTCCGATCTGTTCTCGCTCGGCATCGTGATGTACGAGATGCTGACCGGCCGGAGACCGTTCAAGGGTGATTACGAGGCTTCGCTGGTTTACTCCATCGTCAATGACATCCCCGAGCCGCTCAGGAATCATCGCCCCGATATATCGGAACATCTGGAAGCCGTGGTTCTCCGTCTGCTGGAGAAAGACCGCTCGGCTCGGTACCAGCGGGTTGAAGAGGTCCTGGCTGATCTGGGCGGGAAGACTCGTTCGTTGCCCGAGGGCACCGGTTACTTCGCGAGAAATGGATGGAGGATCGTCTCCTGGCTGGCGGTGCTTGCGCTGGTTGTCGTGGTGGCCGTCTGGCTGTTTCCCGCGTCCGAACGGGAGGCTGTCGAACCGGGTAAGCGGATGCTGGCGGTGTTGCCCTTTGATAATCTGGGTCCGGCTGATGACGAGTATTTTGCCGACGGCGTGGTCGATGCCATCACCACGCATCTGGCCCGGATCGGCGGGCTGGGCGTGATCTCGCGCTCCAGCGCTATGGAGTACCGCAACAGCGATAAGGCCGTCGGGCAAATCGGCGTCGAACTCGGCTGTCAGTTGCTCGTCACCGGTACAGTCTACTGGGACAGGCATGTCTCGCCCAGCCGGGTTCAGGTCCATGCCCGACTGGTTGACGCGGCCAGCAACACCCACCTCTGGGCCGACAGCTACGACGGCGTTCTTGACGACATATTCAGCGTGCAATCCGAAATCGCCCGCGGTGTGGCTTCCGAGCTGGAACTCGTGCTGCGGGAGAGCGATCGAGAAGCTCTGCTGACACATCCGACCGACAATCTTGAAGCCTACGATTTCTACCTGCGCGGTAACCAGTATTTCAACCGGAGCTGGGATCGGGACGATATCGAAATCGCCACCGGCATGTACCAGCGGGCGGTGGAGCTTGATCCGGAATTCGCACTCGCCTGCGCCATGCTTTCGCGCGGACACGAAAGCATGTACTGGGAGTATTACGATCGCACCGAAACCAGAAAAGAGCAGGCCCGCCAGGCGGCCGGGTGGGCCCTGGCCCTGGCGCCCGATTTGCTGGAAGGTCATCTCGCGCTCGGCTACTATCATTATCATTGCGACCATGACTACCAGAAGGCGCTGGATGAATTCCAGCAGGCTTTGAAGCGCTGGCCCAACAACGCCGAGCTCTACAGCGCGATCGCGGCGGTGCAGCGTCGGATCGGCGAGATGGAACAGGCCGCGGCCAATTTCGCTCGCGCGGCCGAGTTGGACCCGAGGTCAAACCTGAAGCTCTTCGACGCCGGTCTCACGTACTCCCTCCTGCGTCAGTACGAACAGGCGGCGGCGTATCTCGAGCGGGTGATCGCTCTCTCTCCTGACTGGCCGCTGGCCCATGTCTACAAAGCCTGGCTGGAGATTTTCCACAACGGCGACACGGCGAAAGCCCGGCAGATACTCGCCGCCGGGTCACGTCAGGCCGACCTGGCCGGCTCGCATTATTACTGGTGGCTGGCCCGAGTGATTGAGCCTGATCCTCAGACCGTGCTCGATGCTATGAAAATGGGTGAGGATACCGTGCTGTACTGTCTGCAAAAGGCTCAGATGAATCGGCTGCTGGGGCGCCGCGACGTCGAAATGGCCTGTGCCGATTCCACCCGCGTCCGGCTTGAACCCCTCGTACAGCAGTATCCCGACAACGCCCGCTTCCAGAGCCATCTCGGTCTGGCCTATGCCGGACTTCGGCAGCGCGACCGGGCGTTCGCTCACGGGGAGCGCGCGCTCGAACTGTTGCCGAGCACGCGCGATGCGTTCGACGCGCTCTTCTTCGCCCTGGATTTTGCCGAAATCTGCGTGATCTTCGGGGAGTATGACCGGGCCATCGAGCAGTTGAACTACCTGCTTACCATCCCCGGATTCGTGTCGCCGGCGTACCTGAAACTCGACCCGCTCTGGCGTCCGCTTCACGGTCATCCCCGCTGGCCCGCGCTGGTGGGGGAGACAACTACAGTTCGCAAATAGCGGCCGACTGTCATCCTCCGGCTTGCCCGGGGGATCCGGGGGAACCAGAAATCCTCTCGACGGGCTGGCTGCCGGTCGCTTTTCACATGTTACTCGTTTCCGACCGGTGTCGCCGATTCGAGGCCGGCCCGCAGTTCATCCAGCCGCTGGCGTGCCGTCTCCGCAGATCGCCCTTCATCCACAAGGGTGAGGATTTTCTCGTAACATTGCATCGCTTTTTCTACTTCACCGGTCTTCGTGTATATTCGCGCTTTTGAGAAAAGGGGTCCCGGCTCCTTGGGGAGTCCACTCTCCCACAGGTTGCAGATCGCCTTAGCTTCCTCGACGTTTCCGCACTCGAAGGCATCCATGTACAGGGGACCGATCACCGACGAGACTATCAGGTTCCCGGCAGGGGCGACCTCCCGATACGCGTCATATACTCGCTGAGCCTCGTCGGCCCCTTTTGTCCGGATGATTTCAACAAGGTCTTTTCTGGTGAGAGGGCGTCGCCCGGGTGCCCCATCCGCTTGCGGTGGGGTTAGATTCTGACCTCCGCTCTTGCATAGAATTACTACTCCAGTATAGCAAACCCAAAGCGAATTGTCTAACAGAATTTTGCGCTACCCC
>SMTZ1_10006903_pt1 | contig 20071 bp, 14 predicted proteins | sample DeeMarSWOR136_30_FD_25667 | JGI IMG/M metagenome (IMG submission 25667) | reverse complement strand
AGTAACACCAACAAGCCTATTATGGCTATCTTAGCGGCCGCAGAAAGCTCATCCTCTCTGTAATTGTGAAGCACAACAGTGCCGAAGCAATCTCGGAAGCGGTACTTTGATTGCCACGCTTCGCTCATAATGACAAAAGATGTAGGGTGTTCGCAATAACAGGGAAGTGAAGGTGGATCGCTACAATAATATAATCGTGCCTCAGACCTTATGGGCGGAGGTATGGGCAAAGTTCATTTCAGCGTCCAATCGCCCACATCGCACTGCCCTTTGTTGTTCCATCCCACGGCGAACACGTTGCCATCGGACTTAAGCCCCACCGTGTGAAAACCGCCTGTGGCGACTTGGATGGTGTCGGTCCAACCGCCCACATCGCACTGCCCGGATCCGTTGCTGCCCACGGCGACCACGGTGCCATTGGCCTTAAGCCCAACCGTGTGATATGTGCCTGCGGCGACCTGGGTGATACCTGTCCAGCCACCGACATCACACTGGCCGTTGTTGTTCCATCCCACAGCGACCACGGTACCGTCGGACTTAAGCCCCACGGTGTGAGCATAGTCGCAGGCGACCTGTCTGATGCCCTCCCAGTTACCGACATCGCATTGCCCAGAGCCGTTGTTTCCCACGGCGACTACAGTGCCGTCGGACTTAAGCCCCACCGTATGATTGCCGCCTCCGGCGACTTGGACGATGTCCGTCCAGCCGCCAACATTGCACTGCCCAGAGATGTTGCTTCCCACGGCGACCACGGTGCCGTCAAACTTAAGTCCCACCGTGTGATCGATGCCTGCAGTTACCTGGGTGATGTCCATCCAGTTGCCAACATTGCACTGCCCAGAGCTGTTGTTTCCCACGGCGATCATGGTGCCATTAGACTTAAGTCCCACCGTATGATTGCCACCTGCGGCGACCTGGGCGATCTCTGTCCAGCCGCCCACATCACACTGCCCGGAGCTGTTGTCTCCCACGGCGACCACGGTGCCGTTGGCCTTAAGCCCCACCGTGTGATACCTGTCTGCGACGACCATAAAGTTGGCCTTAAAGTTGGCACTAATGGAGTAGTCACCGTTCATGGTGATGGTGGTAGTGACACCATTAACATCGGTGATAGTGCTCACATCGCCAGTCCAATTGACGAAGTGGTAGTCCTCTTCGGTCCCGGCCATTAGGATGACCACCGTTCTCCTGGTATAGGTGAATGTGCCTTCTCCAGGCATGGTGACCAAACCACCAGCTGTGCTTGAGATGGTGAGTTTGTACTGAATCCATGGAACGGGGTAATAACAGCCCGTCATCTCTGTAATTAAAGCTACCAGAATTAAAATGATACTAACTCTTGCCATCCAATAGTGTCTCCTCGAACTAAGTATCTTCATACTCCGCCTCTCTAAGTAAGAAAGGTTCTTTTCATTGACTTTTCAATAACTAAATTATACCCCAAGGAGCCTCAAATAGAATACATTACAAAACGACAAGATTAGAATAGAAGCAACACATCAAAGATAGGACAGACCACCTATAGCAATACAATCATAAGGCAAACACCAACAGCGATACCAACAATAATATCTGACTAGACGGGGTATAGAAAACTGCTTATTTTGGTGAAGTTTGAGGAGGGAGAAGATGTTTGGGGCCGGCAGAGATGAGGCCTCCCTCATCTCCACCATTCAGTACTAGCAACGCTAGTCTCTTACTACTAGCGTTTTTTCATTTAGAGATGATGCGAACTTAGTGAATCCCTGATATCTCCGTCCATTTCCGAGGGTTTTATTAGTCTTTGCGCTGATGAAAGAACGCAATTTTATTCGAATGGGTACCATTGAACAAACATCGGGATATTTGTCCATCCATGGGTATAAATATGCTATACCATTATAGATGTATATATCAGGAAATGAATAGTTGAAATTTGTAATCCGAGTTTCAGGAACGTAATAAAACAATAGATTGTTAATTGTCTCAGGCAGAGGTTTGCCAGTTTAGTTTTGTAGCTTGTTGATTCAGGATCGTATTACGCGTCAGTCAATCTGCGGTAACATCTTCTTCAGCTTATGAGTCAAGGTTTCTGAATTCTCTCTGTCTCGGTCTTGGACCACTTCCTGATTATCGTCCCAGACTACATGCCCGGAAACGTGAAGTAATTTTACTAACGTCTCACGCCATTCTCGAGGACCAGAGCAAACCAACAAACAGTTGCAGCAGGTAGGATTGGTATCAATAAGTCGGCGCATTAGAACACCACCACCTTTGTTTCTATCGAGGACGGTGGGATATATATGTGAGATTAAGTGAGCATTTTGCGGATCCTGCATTGCCTTACGGTTAAAGTCTAATAATTCATCATCATTCTCAGGCGTCCAGCAAAACCAGCACAAGAGATACCGCAGCGCAGGTGATTTCGCCTTAAGGAAAATGTATATTCTTTACCTCCCAAAACTGTTGTCTGGGTTTCTTTTGCAGAAAAGAACTGCGGTGGACAGACAAGTGTACACAACTTGCATTTGTCACAGATGACTTCTGATGATGGCTCATCAGGCTCTAGTTCGGCATCCGTAATAACTGACCCATAGAATGCTGCCGCCCAGATACGTGGGGTAAGTACATTACCACTCCACCCTTGTACCGCCAAGCCTGAAGCCAATGCTGCGTAACGATGCGAGAAATCCGGTACTAATAAACCGGGTTTACTTTCACGCCTGTAAACGCCGTTCGGGGAGCAACCAAATGCCTGGTAACCGCGGGACCTAAGATAATCAGCCATTTGTCTGCCGATACTACCGACAGCTTGATAGCCACGGTACATCTCATAACGGAAGGGGAGACGGCTAACTTTGCCAAAATAATCGGGGATGAAGTCGCGGTCAAGGGCAATATTGAAAGCAATAACCGATTGCGCCGAAGGCAGTACATACGTGGGATCAGCAGAGGGAGGACCGGTAAGACGCTCCCTAGTGGTGACCCGGGCATTAGTTGCACCGATTTGTATTATAAGCTCAATAAGTTCCTGTTTCAGTCCCATCATATAGGCTTCCTCCCGCTGTGGTGCTGGCCATAAAATATATTACTCTAACGGTATTCGGTAATCATAATAACATGTTGCGGGCAAGTCAAACGGTTCTGTTGATTTTCGTATTTATCTTTAAGCATCTGAGTATGTGTTAAGCCATGCAACAGCACATATTAAAAAATGGGACAAACCACCCGTAGCCTTCAATTCACCGTACTAATACCAAAGACGATATAACCGTACCTCCACCCACAAAGGCTAAGATATGGGGATAGAGCTAGATATCTGGCACGATGCATAAATACATGCTATTTGAGTTGCGTATCGCCTCATCTGTAATATATACTCTGGTGTCAGCCCCGACAAGTCGGGGCTAAGGTAGCCCTGGTGACCGGTGGCAGTCGGGGCATCGGGAAGTCTATTGCTATGGGGCTTGCCAAATTTGGTGCTGACGTAGCTGTAACGAGTCGCAAATTACCGGACCTTGAGCAGGTGGCTACAGAGATTAGAGGATTAGGGCGAAGGTCAATGGCTGTGGCAGCACACGTGGGCAGGATGGAGGAGATAAATAATCTGGTCCCGAAGGTGAAAGATGAGTTTGGTAAAATTGATATTCTGGTGAATAACGCTGCTACCAACCCGACCATGGACCAGGCTATGGATGTAGAAGAGCGTGCGTGGGATTCCGTTATGAATCTCAACTTGAAAGGCTTATTCTTTCTCAGCCAGGCGGTAGCCAGACTGATGAAAGAGCAGGGTGGGGGCAAAATTATCAATGTCGCTTCAGTAGCTGGGATTACCCCCGACATTTTACCAGTTTACTCCATAAGTAAGGCTGGGGTGATTATGGCAACGAAAGTTATGGCACAGCAGTGGGCTCAATATAATATCAGGGTGAATGCGATAGCGCCGGGGCTGACTAAAACTCGATTCAGCGAAGCTCTCTGGAGCAACCCGGCTGTTCTGCAAGGTGCTATGGTGAGGACTCCATTGCAGCGTGTAGCCGAACCGGATGATATGGTTGGAGCTGTGATTTTCCTGGCTTCTGATGCTTCCAGCTATGTAACCGGACATGTCCTGGTTGTAGATGGCGGTACTGTTATATAGCAGAATATTCTCTTAACGTCATGAAATAACGGTCTAAAAGGTGCTTATTCCATTATAGGCCCGGTGTGCAATTTTGCCCTCAGGTATACTCTGGACCTCTGCCTCGCCGTCTCTTTATCCATACCACCAGTGCCACTGAAATCGGCACCAATAAGACTACTATAGCTGGCTTCTGGGCCGGAGTGGTGTTGATGGCTATGGCGCTCATAGCCACAGTGGGCGATAGTCCAGCCCTCACTAGCGGCTTCAGGTTGGGATGCTCGGTTATAAACTCGGCAATTGGTGGGCTGACCCAGTAATAGAAATCTACAAAGGCCTGTCCCAGCGGGCTGGTGAGCAAGTATTCATCTCTGAACTCACGCAGGATTTCTATTTCCTCTGCCATTGGCGAGCCGTAGGCGGCGGTGACGGTGCAGCACCGCGAGCCAGTTCCATCAAAATTGGCTTTGATAGAGTAGGAGCTGATCATGGTAATGGTGGTCAAGGCAGCGTTAACATCAGCAATGGTGTCCACATCGCCTGACCAGTTGGTGAATTGGTAGTTACCCATTGCCTCAGTCACAAGGTTGACCTTGGTACCGAGGGCATAGAAAAATGTCCCCTCACCGGGGGTGGTCACTTCACCGCCAGCGGTGCTGGATATCGTCAATTGCACTAGGGGATCAGGATATAACGACTCAAAGTTAGCTGTGATTGAATAGTTGTCGTTCATGGTGATGGTGGTGGTGACATCATAAACATCGGTGATGGTGACTACATCCCCAGTCCAGTTGACAAACTGGTAGCCTTCGTTAGGCTCGGCGATAAGGGTAACCTCTGTTCCAGCAAAGTGGAGAAATATCCCCTCACCGGGTTCGGTTATTGAGCCGCCAGGGGTACTGGAGGTGGCGAGGCTATGCAGACCTTGTATTGGTTCAAAGTTAGCGGTGATGGCGTAGGAATCGTCCATGGTGATGGTGGTCTCGGTAGCATTGACATCGGCGATGGTGTCCACATTGCCCGTCCAATTGACAAACTGGTAGAATGCGTCAGGATCAGCGACAAGGTGAACCACTGTCCCAGCCTCGTAGAGAAACTCTCCCCCGCCAGGGGTGGTTACCAGACCACCATGGGTGTTGGAGATTGTGAGGCTACACCAATTCTCTTCTAGTTCAAAGTTAGCGGTGATGGTATAGGAGTCGTCCATGGTGATCGTGGTCGAGGTAGCGTAGATATTGGTGATGGTGCTTACATCGCCAGTCCATTCTACAAACCGGTAGTGTTCAGCGGGCTCAGCAACGAGAGCAACCACCGTCCCGGCAGCGTAGACATGCCTCCCCTCACCAGGAGTGTCTACTTCACCGCCAGTGGTGCTGGAGACGGTAAGGATATGCTTATCCACCAGAGTCTCAACAGCAATATCAAGCCCATCAATAATGTGCTTTGCCTTGTTAATGATCGCGTGGGTTTCAGAGCCAGCAAAAACCAGCCCCACAAACTTTCCATCTTTATCCACCGCGGAGCCTGAGTCACCTGGCTTTGCGAAGGACCAATTCTCTTGAGTTACTACAATCTGGTCCGTGAAATAAGCTGATTGGTCGCCGTACCAAACCACCACAGAGACATCGGTGTGAACCACCTCGCCGCTGGTTACTCCAGTCCTGCGCCCAGATTTTCGTACGATATCTCCATTGGAGACCTCGGTCCACCCTTCAATCCAGTAATTACCCTCTTCATAAAACTGCTCGCCAGGAGATGCTTCAATACCACCATCAATACTACCTATAGCAGCATCAGCGTAGTTTTCCGCGTCAGGGTCAAAGTCAATAGGTATATATGCCTCGAGTGCCCCCACACGGTCGCTTAACCTTCCTCCGTCGCCACTTCCGGGCTGGATGATGGTTGTCCCTATGGCGAGAAACGTATCCGCACCTGGCTCCATGGCGATAACGTGGGCGTTAGACAAAATCTTGTCGTCATAGGTGACCATACCCTGGGTGCCGGCATACACGTATATTAGAGGCCCTTTCGTGACGTAGGCTGACAGGCTTGTCCCGCCGACCAGAGGTCTGACATCGTCTTGACGATCCTCACTGACATAGGTTATGGGCTCCTCTACCTGAGTATAAAGTGTGTGTATTTTCCCGGTAACTTCTGTGCGCACTGTGTGGCCTTTAAAAGAGTGCGGCAAGCTTTGCTTCGTCTGTTCATCCTCGACAAAGACGATGACTTCGTTCTCAGCTTCCGAATGGGCGATGCCAACTAAGCCATCTCCAGTCAGAGGTAAAATTTCTTGTTCCAGGGCCTTTCTGGCTTCAGCCAGTGAAGTTGCATGACCAAGATTTTCACCGGCCCAAGCAGGGACAAAGCTATAAAGCAGCGCACCAACAAGAACCAGTACTAAGAACAATAGAAGCCTTTTCTCTTTCTTCATCTATTCTTATCCATTATATTAGCTATTTTTTCATAATCAACTGCATAAATCATTATAATTCTCTCTCCCCTAGTGAGAGAGTTAGAGTTAGGGGATATTCACCCTCACCCAGACCCTCTCCCGCGAAGGGAGAGGGTTTTATACGAACGAATATAGTTAATATTGTATCACCCCCACTGTCAAGCTTTTTGTCGAGAAAGTTATCGCCAGCATTCCTATTATTTATACTCACAGGCTTATGTGTTATTGCGAGAACATCGAAGCAATCTACTCAGATTGCCACGACACTTAGTGCCTCACAATGACACTAAGTATACATAAACTCGATTTTATAACCCACCGCCCTTATTGTCTGTGACTTTTGTATCAATAAGTGACTATACTATGCTAACCTTGACCCTCAAACTATCTTTCCTACCCACCCCCCTTATGGAAAATCTACCAGCGTCTGATTCAGATTAAAAATAATAAGTATCATTTTGCTGTTTCAAGGCTAACCCTACCTGTGTCTGTACCCTTTCTACGAGGCGGACTGAAGAACAAGGTTGAACCTCTACCTTTTTTAGACTCCACCCATATTTACCCACCATGGGCTTCCACTAGTCTCCGGCAAATCATTAGACCGAGCCCAGCCCCTCTGGCTTGGTCGGGCCTCTTATTCTCCAGACGCTGGAATAGACCGAAGATTCTGGCCTGCTCGCTGGAGGATAAACCTTGACCATGGTCACTGACCCCTATAACCAAACGCTCCGCCTCTTCATTGTAATGGGTCGACACTTTTGAGCACAAAGATTTATGAGGGTGATGGACAAAATGATGATGCATTGAAATGTATCTGCTACTCTCTGTAACCTTAGCAATGAAGCGCAAATAAGAATTAGACGAATAATCTGCACATTTCAAGGGTAAATGGCTAAAGCTTCCAGCCCTGTTGCCTCAGGTAGGTTGAACATCAGATTCATATTTTGCACCGCTTGTCCTGCCCCTCCCTTGACGAGATTGTCCAGACAGCTAATAACTATAAGCCTGTCCACCCTCGAATCGACAGTAGGGTAAATAAGGCAAATGTTGGTACCCCAGACATGCTTGGTGTGAGGAGGTTTGGTCGTTATTTGAACGAAGGGGGCGCGCTTGTAGAATTCTCGGTATATGTGGCTTAGCTTTTTTTCAGCCTTGGTGTCTTTGAGCAATTTGTCGTCTTTTAATCTCGCATAGCAGGTGCTCAATATGCCTCTGGTCATTGGCACCAGGTGAGGCACGAAGGTTATCGATGGAGAAGATAATGGATTAAGCGCTTTCAATTCCTGTTCCATTTCAGGTAAATGGCGATGTCCATCAAGGGAGTAAGCATGGATGTCCTCGTTGGCCTCGGAATAATGAGTAGTCAAGCTCAGTGCTCTGCCTGCGCCCGAGATGCCTGATTTACTATCCACTACTATATCGGGATAAATAAGCCCTTCTTTGACCATGGGTGCTAAGGCCAAGATAGCACTGGTGCTATAGCAACCCGGGTTTGCAACCAGTGAGGCTGACGTAATTTCACTGTGGTGCAACTCGGGTAAACCAAAAACCGCCTCTATCAGTAGCTCAGGTGATGGATGGGTAAACCCGTACCATTTGGGATATTCGCCAGCGTTCTTTAACCTGAAATCAGCACTTGCATCGACAACCCTGATTCCTCGTTTTAGCAGAGATGGTACTACATCTACACTGCTTTTATGAGGCATTGCTGAGAAGGCGATGTCGATTTCGCTATCAAGCTCGGCCTTTATTATATAGTTAGTTCCCGCGAAGCTGGGGAAAACGTCGTCCAATTTTTGCCCGGCTGAGCTTCTCCCGGTGACAGTGACGAGCTCTACTTGGGGATGTTGGCAAAGCAGGCGAGCTAGTTCAGCACCCACATAACCGGTGACATTTATTATACCTGCTCTTATTTGCTGCATAGGATTTTCTGAGCATTATACTACATTTTGTGCAATTGAAGGATATTCAGGCGACCAGGTGACTGAGCTCTTAAGACAATTATTAGACCGCCTCATTGCGCTAATTGACATTGGCCGGAGTCGAAGGATAGAATCAGCCAAAGAACTTTAGCATATATAAAGATTTATCTGGTAAGGAGGGAAAATGGCTCAAGAAGCTAAAACAATCCAGTGTCACCAGTGTAAAAACAACGAGTGTCTGGCGCAGTATCCCCATGGAGTCCCTGAATATTGCCAGGCGCAAAAGTTCCCGGAAATAATCGAGGAAAGTAAACGGCAATATCTTGAGCCCGACGCTAGCAAGTTGCATTTGGCTGCAGCCAAAGTGCTCAAGAGAGGTAGCTATGATTGGTCTCGGGTGCAACAATGCATCGAATTCGCCAGGGAACTGGGTGCCAAAAAGGTGGGATTAGCGGTATGTATTGGCTTAATCCGTGAGGGCAGAGAATTTGCCCGCTTTCTGGATAGAGCTGGTTTTCAGGTTATCTCGGTAGCATGTATGGTAGGTGGTTTGAAAGCTCAAGAGACGGGAATACCTGACGAATTGGTAACCCCTCTAGACATAAGCTGTAATCCCATAGCCCAAGCAGAGATTATGAATCGAGAGGGTACTGAGCTGAACTTCATATATGGTCTATGCGTCGGACACGATACTATTTTCATCATGCATTCAAAGGCTCCTGTCACCTATATTGTAGTGAAAGACATGGTCACCGGCAATAATCCAAGCGCTGTTCTCCTATCTCCATACCATCGCCTGAAGCTTGTGACAAATTATGGGAGAGGTAGAGCAGCTGAAAAAGGGCAGGAATAACCGAAATTTCAGGAAAATCTGCTGGTTGCTATTGAACGTGATCGGTGACAAGGTCGCGGGCGATAAACTCGAAATCGGGGTTGGCAGCCGACCCCTATCCATTGGTAAGGCGAAGATTCGGGCCTTGGAAGACAGCGATAAATTCCCCGAAATCCCGTTCTCGCTGAACAGTGTGCCTCTAGGTTGGCGCGTTCCGAGGGTTTTCAGGATGCAATTAAATTCGCCTTCCCCAATAGAACTCGCCAGTTGAGATCCGGTATTCTCCTCTGATCCTCTCTATGGTTCGAACTGCTCAAGGATGCTGGTTACTCGCCGTGTTACAAAGGGTTTCAGTCCGAGAATTCGCTCCGGGCTTGTATCATCGGGAATGTCCTCGACGATGCTTTTGTCGAAATCCGCACTCGAATATTGCTTGTAAATATCGAGATACACATCGTTCTTAATGAGGTCATATATAGTTTCTATTTCCAAATGCATGGAACTCTCGGAAAAATATCCCTCCACAAGTGCCCGCAGTTTCGCAAGATATACGTCCATGTATTCCGGAACAGCTAGGATCCTCTCTATCAACACGTGTTCACCGGGCGAAACGGGTTTGTAGATATCGAGGGTCAGCATTTCATCTGCCGTCAGGCCGTTGTCCCGAGGGAAGGTGTGATTCCCGAACACTTCGTTCAAATCCCAGGGGATAAACTCGAATTTACCAGTCGCCGGATTATTGTAGAGATAGAAGTTACAGTTACGGCCCGCGACTGAATCCAGATTAGAGAGTGCCGTGTTAGCAGCAAGGTATGAAAGGCACCCGTCCACGTTAAAAACCTTCTCAATTTCAGTTTTGAAAGACGCGCTATCCGTATTGTTCAGGACGTCGATGAAATGGATGAGGTCGGACCAGTCATCCAGCACTTCATTGGATTTCTTCTCGTAACATTCCCTGTAGGGAGCGGTTTCCCCTCCGAGCCATTTCAGGTCAGCGCCCCACATAGCGGCCTTGTAAAGGTTGCCACCGTTGTTCGAAAACCGGTCGGTGAGGTATACCTTGTCCACCTGCTCTATAGCTATGTATACCCCGAAAAGTTCCCGCTCATATATTCCGGGCACAGACACGTACAGTTTGACGTGGCTGTTTCTGCTTGCGGGACATCCGGCTGCAGCAAAAGTGTCATAACCAAGTACTTCGCGCATCATGCTCGGGTCCCACAGGGAATTGGCGAAATTGAGTTTTTTCACACCGTGGAAGTGCTGCCCGCTCACGTAGAGATTGAAGTCCACCTTGAAGGGTTTTTTGGGAGGAGGGACGCCGTAGAAGGAGGAATTTCCTCTATACCTGATGCCTACGTTTTCATAAGTCTCATCGGTGAATTTCAGCGTCCCGGGCACGTACTCGAAGGGTCTCCGCTGAAGGGATTGCCAGTTTGAGAGCGTGAAGACGAGTTCATACTCGTCAACAGCTTGCCGGCGGAATATCAGCGAATACTCGGGTTCGGAAAAGGCAGGCCCGCCGCCTACGCTTCCGCCTCCGCAACAAAGGCCGGCCGCGGCAAGAAAAAGCACGGCAAGAAGAACACCGATTCTTTTCATTCCGGCAATACTCAAAATTCCCATTATAGTGAGAGATGGTAGCAAATTATGGACCGTAATTCTATGCCTGCTGCATTACCAGAATCAGAAGAGGGGATGGAGGCTGTAATCGTAGCCTCAACTAATGTGGAAGCGTCTGGCCATATCGTTTGATTTCAATATATATTATGGGTGCAACCTTTTTGTCCATCTGACGTTATATACTATAGAATAAAGAGCAATCTCGCAGGAGAAACAAAGGGAAGAAGGGGTGTCTTATGACAAGAATCCTGATGATATTGGCGGGAGCCATTTTAATACTGGGCCTGTCTCCAATGCCATGTGTGAAAGTGCAACTGGATGAAAGTACGAGAAATGAAGGACTTCTGGCTTCAATTCCTTTCCAACTATACGGAAACGTGATATTAATGGAGCTCTCCGTCGATGAATCGAGTCCACTTAACTTTATCTTCGATACCGGTGCTGGCGGGACCGTAATCAATGCGCGGACTGCTGACAGACTTGACATCGTCGGGGATGAAACGGTATCCCGAGAGGGCGCAACCGGAATGGCCGAAATCGTGCAGTCAACCGATCATATTGTGTATGTTGAAGATGTAAGCTTTCAGGATGTCACGTTAGGCATCGCCGAACTCGGCCACATAAAGAAGCGAATAGGTACTCCCATCGATGGAGTTATAGGATGGCTAATCTTGTCCCAATACGCGGTAAGAATCGACTATGATGCAATGCTTATCGAGATATATGACAACAATAGATTTGAGTATGACTTTGGTGATAGTGGTTATGCTCTTGAGGTGCAGGGCACTGCGATCTTTACTAATGTAACGACCGCTTTCAAGAGTGGTAATACCTTCACCGGAAAGGTACTGGTGGATACTGGAGCGGGGAGCACTTTCTATTTCAACACGCCCTTTATTGAGGAAAATGACCTGTTAGCGGAGGTGGATACCTACTATGAACGGGAAACTGAGAGCCTGAGTACAGAAACTTCTCATGTCTACACTACTATGCTCGCAGAATTGAACATCAGCGAACATGAATTTTCCACCGTACCGGCTAATATAGCCATTGCTGAAGCAGGAGCATCATCATGGTCTGGCCCCATGGGTATTCTGGGGAATGGCGTGCTTAAGCGTTTCAACGTTTTTATTGACCTCCAACAGAAAAGGATGTCTCTTGAGCCTAATCGGTTGTACCATGACCAGTTCGAGGTCAACTGCTCCGGATTGGAACTGGTTACAGATGATGCGTTTCAGAAGGTGATTATTGATCACGTCTATGCAGGCTCACCAGCCCACGAAGCGGGGCTGGAGGTCGGTGATGAAATCGTACAGATAAATGGAGCAAACATATCGGATTCCCAGTTACCGCAAATCAGAAGTATGCTAAGCCAGGATGGCGAGGAGATTGAAATCCTGATTGAACGAGAAGGTGAATTACATAACTATCTTTTCGTACTACAACCGCTAATCGAGTAGCAGATGTGACAAAACAGGTATTTGTTACATCTTCGCTTTGATTTCACCTCAGCCTCTTTTGCTGGATTAGCTTATCATCCCCAAGCGTATAAACGTCTGGGATGAAGGCTGCTATCTCGTAGCCTCAACTAATGTGGAAGCATCTGCTTATCTCATATGATAGTGTGGATAACGTTTCAATTATAGTCAGCCTCCTTGATGCTTCTCTCAGCACATCACACAGAGCGTCAGAGTGTACTCGGGGTTGTTGCTTCTGTCCCAAAAGTGTCCCATTCATGCTGACGAGCTACATCCTATGTAAAAGCGCCTGACCATAATCCCTTAAAGAAATGCCTTGCGTTGATACCAAGAATGCGGTTGTCATAGCCACCCTCTTGACTAACAAGCGTAGGCAGGTTTAATGAACCGAGCATCCACCCGTTGGCTTCGAAATCTTCGGCTTCCAGGCTCCATGTACCCGTGGGGTCACTTCTGGCTGTATCTAAACCAAGGGCAATAATCAAAAAGTCAGGACGAAATCTTTTCACCCGCTTCACAGCACTCTCGAGGGCTCTATGGTATCGCTTACCGTCAACACTCTCTGGCAAAGGTATATTCATGTTGTAGTTCTTGCCTGCCCCAATACCCTTTTCAGCTTTAAAACCACTAAAGTAAGGAAATGCAAAGCGTGGCTGGCCATGAATAGAGATTGTCAGGACATCTGAGCGCTCGTAGAATATATTCTGTTGTCCGTTACCATGATGGTAGTCGATATCAACTATAGCTATTTTCCCGTGCTTGCTGAGATATTCGGCAGCGATTGCGGCCGAATTCAAGTAGCAAAACCCGCCAAATGAGCGGTGTTCGGCATGGTGACCCGGCGGTCGTATAAGGGCATAAGACAGGCGATACCCTTCAAGGATCTTTTCGGCTGCAGTTAGGGCGCAATCCACAGCTCTTTTTGCTGCCGGATAAGCGTTTCTATTCAGAGGAGTAAAGGTGTCAATGCAATAATAACCAGCGCGGATAGGGAGCTCCGTAGGAGGCCTGGCAACATTTCGAATTGGAAAAACATAGGGATACACAGATTGATTGGGATCCAGGCTAGCACACACTTTTTTAAGGTAGTCGACGAATTTGGAGTCATGGACCGCTTTGATATATTTCTCGGAAAAGCGATGTGGGGCAAACCTCTGAAATAGGCCAGTGCCATCTATCTCGGCCAAAATTGCATCTATTCTAACCGGGGATTCAACATATCCCTGGTCCTGCACATGATGGATAGCATGCTTGTCATTCACTAATAGTGCGATACGCTGGTCACTGGGTATATACCGTGCGGCGGGAACAGCCGGCTTCTTCGAATATCTAGGCTTTCTAAGCTGTACTGGGTCGTCTTGGAATGACTCGACTACCATGTCTATATATTCTGGCGGGCATAGGTCCCCATATTTCCGCTCTAAAATTGCTCGCACGATTTCACGAGCATTATTGCGTTCCAGTTGTATGTCTTGTCCCAGATCATCGAAAAGAAGATAAGGAGGATTATCCTCTCTTGGTTTAACTGGTGTCTCATAAGCCGTATTGATAATAGGCAGCGCACCGTGCCGCTCGAAGAAGCGCAAGCGTTCTGCATTGCGTTTCCTTATCTCAGGGTTGTGGGATAATCTGGGGTTATCTGGAAGACACTCGAAGAAAAGGCCGATGGTATTTAAATTAAGAGCTTCTGTCCTGACGCGCTCATAGAGGGCACTGCCTATGCCGCCGCCTGTCCTGTGCCTGGCGGTAGAAATGAAATCAATATAACAGAACTTCAAAATGGGTTCATGTAATAGTAGAGCGAATCCACCAATGCGCCTTGCAGGCCCTTCAGCTATAAAAAGAATAGACCGGAAACGATATTTTAAGGGATTACGTAGCTGTTTGGGCAAATTCGCTATTTCACGTTTGGATAAAGCTGGGAACTGTTGGCGGAGAATCGTTTGAACCTGAGCTATTACATCCTTATTTGTTGGAGTAATATCATCGTAAACTCGGCGTATGCGAAACATGGTTTAAACTCTTTCTGTGATTCTAGGCCTACATTGTATTGCTTAGCGATAAGCCAGCCAACTCCAATCCATGGATAATCATGTTTACCGCTATAGCAGCCAGCAACAAACTAAATACTCTGGATACTGCCTTAAGTCCACCCTTCCCCACGAACCTGACAATCTGGTTACTGGATAAGAGTATAGCCCAGGTAATCAACATATTCAAGGTGAAAGAGATAAGAACCATATAGAGGGGAAACTGAATGGAGTGCCGATGGGAACGACAGCTACCATTTCTTCTTTGATGGCTTCCATCATCTTGCCTGTCGTCATATATTTTATGGACAAGATCAATAGTATGAGCCCACCGGCGATAGCAAAGGAGCCCACAGAAATGTCCAATACCTGCAGAATGAGCTGACCCAAAAAAAGGAATACCAGCCCAACAATGGTAGCGGTTACAGTGGCTATGTGAATCATTTTGCGGCGCTCTTTTTTCAACATCCCCTCGCTCAGTGAGATGACGAAGGGTAGATTGCCCAAGGCGTCGATGACTATAAACAACGGTACGAAAGTCAATACAAAGTTTTGTAGGATAGTACGCATTCTGTAAAGTATCCCTGCCGTAACGATGCATGTCTATATGGTAATTTGAGCCTTAATATATCCGCAATGTTACCCCCTAGTATGCGCTCTTTTTCCGTGCTATCTATATTCAGGTTATTGATTCTTGCTATGTTGTTTTCTAACGAGCCTTTATCCCAGGGAGTATCAGAGCCTAGCATGATACGGCCTGCACCTAAGTTGGCGATTGCATATTTCAACCTGGTATCTTTTATATAGGAAAAAGGAGTTTAAGGCATCTCCATCCGACCACAGGTGAATAAATAGTGGGAGTCGCTTTTCTCCACAGAAGATAGCTATATCATTAATCTCAATTCCATTGCTCTTGAATGGAGTACATACCTGGTGCAGCTTAATTCCTGCAAAATGCCATTTCTTGAGGTCTTTCTGCAATTTCGTCATGAAGTCTGGTTTTCGTGGGTCCAACCAATATATTTGAATTATTCTACTTTTAATAGGAAATTATAGTTGAATCGGATTCCGGGATTTATGAAATATCGTCCGTAAAGAGGGTGTTGCTTGATAGCTGATATTGGGATATTCGGAGGAGTAGGTGCACTAGTGTGACCTTTCAGTCCAGGGCAAAGGGCAACTTTGTCTACTCCCAGCTTGTCCAAAATCTCGGTCAATTTTCTTGGGTCTGCAAATTCACCGCAGGCATGTGAGTGAGCATCAATTATCATCTAGTTCCCTGGATGATATTGTAAACGTTGCTGTGCGTAGGAGCAACATGAGTCAGCGCTTTGCTCTCGAATATGGGGCATAGGCGATAAAGTTAAGGGAAATCCCATTACGGTCTATTATCCTATACTGAATGAAGCTCTTCCCTTTGATTTCACCTCAGTCGCTTTTGCATGATTAGCTTATCATCCCCTGGCGCATAGAAGTCAGGGATGTGGCATATTATTTCATAGCCTTGATTGAGATGAAAGCGCCTTGTTTTCTCATAAGCTGGCGTGGATGATGTCTCAATAATGGCTAGCCTTCCCTTAGCTCTCACGATCTCCTTTTCCGCGGACTCTATGAGGGCACTGCCTATCCCTCGGCCTTGCCTTTCTCGAGCGACAGCCTCCCAGTAGATATCCCATGTCCCTTCAGTTAGCGGCGTAGGTCCGTAGCAGATATAACCTGTTACAGTTGAGTCAGCCTCAGCAACAAGGATGTGATAGCCGGAGCCGACTGGGTCCTTGAGGTAGTTATCAATTACTTCCTTGGCTACCGCCACTTCAGAGGGTTTGAATTCGGGTGTACTGCGCAGTATTTTCGTTATGCTGGGTTTGTCTTTGTGCTTCATAGGGCGAATATTGATTTTCATTGTCTTTCCCATAAAGAGCCAATTGTACAATTTGTTCAATTAATTGAGTATAGGTCATCCCGGCGGCTTCCGCCTGGCGTACTGCGCCGGAGCCTGGAGAGATATCGGGGTTGGGGTTCACCTCAATAACGTTTACCTGTCCCTCACGGTCCATCCGCATGTCCACTCTGGCGTAGCCCTGGCCACCGATAATTCGGAAAGCTGTTACTGCTGTCCCGGCAATGCGTTCTCGCTCTTCAGCCGCAACCTCGGCCGGACAGACTGCCTTTGTGCCTTCGAAGTAGGGGCTACCTGGCTCCCATTTCGCAGCAAAGGTAAGAATCCTGGGCATTGTAGAAGGCAGAGAATAAACGATTTCAGACACAGGAAGAACACTGTGTTCGGAGTCGCCTAGAATTGTGGCGTTAAACTCGCGCCCATCGATGAATTCCTCAACCATGGCGCCTCCACTGTATCGGTTGCTCACAAGTCCGATTTGTCTCTCCAGAGAGGTAAAGTCATTAACCACGCTTCCCAGTGATAGGCCGTGACTGGCATCCTCGCAACGGGGCTTGACAATGCAGGGATAGCCTAGTCGGAACCAATTTAATGTCTCAGGATTCAGCAGCTGAAAGTCTGGCGTCTTGATTCCAGCAACTTTGAGAATCACCTTCATTTTAGCCTTATCTAAGCATAGATTTAGCGCTGACGTTGGGCAGCCGGTACTGGGTATCTCCATATCCGATAGAATCTTCGGCAGTACCGCTTCAGTCTCAGGGCAGCCGCAGAAGCCCTCGAAAAGATTGAAAACCAAGTCCGTTTTGATTTTTCTCAGCTTCCTCTCAGCTAGCTCAACTGGCGGCACCAGAGGAACTCGGGTGACGTCGAAGTCAAGTTCAAGCAAAGCCCGATGTACCGCCTCCACTGCCTCAAGCACACCGAGCACCGCCTTTCCTTCGCTGACTGCGTCATAACGGGAATGGTATGATGCGTTATAGACTATGGCTATACGCGTACGCATTGCGGATATCTCTCACGCGCAGCATTAAGCACAGCGCTTATGGCACTCCCGCTGTGCTGATCCTGAAGTCCAGCCGGGCAAAGTCACGGCACCCCAGAGCCTTAAATGCCCTGAGGCTGGAAACTTGTATACATTGCAGTACCTTATCCTCAAGACCAGCGGGGCACTCATAGTCAACCAGGTCTAGGTAATTGCGTTTCACATCAAGGTTGTAGATGAAGTAACTGCCCCTTTGTTTCGGAAGTATGCGCATCATACCCAGGACCTTGGGCGGGGAGTTGCCTATAATTCCCACGGTAACCTCATCACCCAAGATAAGCTCCTCCACCATTGCCGGTTGCTGGTATTGCTCCAGTAAGCTCTCTATTACCTCAATCGCCTGTTTTGCGTTTTCCACCACCGAAGTGAGACGAATCCCCTTGCTTGAACCTTCGTACGCTGGCTTGACGATAGCCGGGAAAGGGAAATCGCAACTGTCTATCTGATGAAGCTCTTGTCTATCATTGATTACACGCCAGTTCGAGGTGCTCACTCCTTGTGATGCGACCAGCTTTTTGGTCAGAGGTTTGTCCAGACATATGGCGAGACACTGTGGGTCTGAACCAGAATAGGGTATATCCAGCATCTCGAGGATCGAAGGCACCTGGGCTTCCCGGCTGCGGTAGGTACCTCGCCCTTCAGCAATATTAAAGACGAAGTCCACCTTATCATGAAGAATATTGCCCAAAAACTCCCTGCCGCCGCCGAGCATGGCTACCGTGTGCCCCTCAGCCTCAAGAGACGCGGTTATCAACTCCACGGTTTCCCGAGAATCATATTCCTCAAAAGTATCATCGCAGCTAGCTTGCTGTATCGCTGTCGTTTCCTTAAGGTCGTATGACAAGCCTATCCGCATTTGGGACTCCTTCTAACCCGAACTGGCACCCGGTATTCCTGAGGCAAGCTCGCAGTCGCACTACCGGCTGGACACAGCACCTCAGCAGGCAATTCAGGGCATGCTGATTTTGTAGGGTTTCGATAATGGAAAATTCGTCCCTCATAATTCCGCAGCACTAGCTCACTTTCGGTCTGTGACAGGATATAGTCTGGTTGGAGAGGGATCTTGCCACCGCCTTGAGGCAGATCTATCACAAAGGTTGGAATAGCCAGCCCTGAAGTGTGCCCCCGCATTCCTTCGATTATCTTTATGCCGACATCTACAGGTGTGCGCAGGTGCTCAGTGCCCTGTACCTCATCACACTGAAAGAGATAGTAAGGACGCACCTTTATTTTAAGAAGTCTGTGGCATAGTTCCGTCTGAGCTTCAACGCTGTCATTAATGCTACGTAGCAGGACGGACTGGTTGTTTACCGGAACACCAATCCGCAGCAGACGGTCACATGCCTCAGCAGCTTCTGGAGTTATCTCCCGAACATGGTTGAAATGTGTATTAAGCCATATGGGCCCGTACTTAGCAAGCATGGTACACAGTTCATTATCTATGCGCTGGGGCAGCACCACTGGGAATCTAGTGCCGATGCGGATAATCTCGACGTGCCTTATCCCTCTTATTCGGCTAATTATGTCCTCCAAGTGGCGGGTGGAAAGTGTGAGGGGGTCACCACCGGAGATAATGACATCCCGGATAGCCTTGTGCTGGCTTATATAGTCTAGCATGGCTTCGACTTCAGCAGGGGATCGCACCCAGCCGCCATTTTGCCATTCTCTCTTACGGGTGCAGTGTCGGCAGAGTACAGGGCAAATATCGGTAAGTACTAGAAGTACCCGGTCGGGGTAGCGATGAACCAGCCCAATGACCACTGTGTTTTTTTTCTCATCCAGCGGGTCTTCTACACCCATTGATCCCATAGTCATTTCCATAATGGAAGGTATCGCTTGCTTTCTTATCGGGTCATCGGGGTCATCTGGGTTGATCAGCGATAGGTAATGGGGAGTCACCGACAGGGGATAGCGCATAGTTACTAATCTAAGTTGTGCTTGTTCTTCGGTGGATAAAGGAATGAATTGAGCTAGTTGCTCGACGCGGGTAATTCTATTTCGAAACTGCCACTTCCAGTCATCCCATACGTTGTCTGGGATATCTCCAAAGAATCTATACTTGGTTACGGCTAATTTACATGGAGTTTCCTCCATGTCATTATATGTACTGCGTTTACCTGGAGGTTCTTCCTCAAGATCATTGTTGTTAGAGCTTTCTAGGTAGCATTTCTCTGATTCATGACTAAATTGATTTTTCAATTTTACCGGTAAAGTTTTCATTTCGATTTTTTTCTCCTGCTGCAAGTATTCAATTTTATTGATTGTTGCTTATTATTTATATTATTTTGCCGCCTTTCATTCGCTTCATTCCCGTGATATACAGGAATTACTTGTCATGAAGTATTTTCCATGTTATAATCTATGTGATAAGGTTAATTCTGAAAAGGAGGTGTAACCATGCCTGGATGGAAGTTTGTTACAAATCATGCTCTAGTGCTTTGCCAGATTGCCCAGCAACCACGAATTACGATAAGAGAAATCTCGCTGACCTTGGGAATTACCGAAAAAGCAACACATAAAATAATCACCGACCTTGAAACTGATGGCTATGTTACTAAGATAAGGGAAGGTAGGCGTCTGAGGTATCGAGTTAATCCTGATTTGTTCCTTCGCGACGAGATGTTACAGGACAAGGCTGTCGGTTCCCTTCTGGAAGTCCTTGGCTGGAAAAGACGGCGCAGGCAAATACA
>SMTZ1_10012859_pt1 | contig 20077 bp, 20 predicted proteins | sample DeeMarSWOR136_30_FD_25667 | JGI IMG/M metagenome (IMG submission 25667) | reverse complement strand
GCAATATGACCTTACCCATGGCTGCCGCTGCTGCAGTGGTTGATCCGCAGCAGGCACCGAAAGCAGCACAAGCGTAGCAGGTGGCGATAGCCAGGCCCCCAGGTAGTTGCCCGAGAAATCTATAGGCAGCATTGTAGAGGCGGCCGCCCATCCCAGAATAGAAAGCCATGGTACCCATAAATACGAACATGGGGACCACAGTTAAGTTATAGGATGAGAACATCACCCAAAAATCTTTGCCTACGATGCTAAGAGCAGCTTCCACCGAAGTCATATAAGCAAAGCCGAGAAAGCCGATCAGAGCCATAACATAGGCTACCGGCATCCGCGATAGGAAAAGGAGAATGAGAAGAAGAACACCGATGATTGCAATCGTGTTCGGGCTCATCCCTTCACCGCCTGAACCAGTGACTTAATGAGGTCAACCAGAATCACCAAAGAGAGCAAGGCACAACCAAAGGCTACCGCATAGATGTAGGGATGAAAAGGCAAGAGCGCCGTCATGGATAATTCACCCATCCGCCGCATGTCGTTGGCTAACGCGATGCATCGCCAGGTTGCCAAGGAGAAAAGACCCAGGCTAAGAATACCGGTAATGCTACCAATTATCCCTTGAACCCGCTGAGAAAAGCGTGTGACCAGCAGTTCCACCTGGGTATGACCTCTCTGCACAGCACAGTTGGCAAGGGCGAAAGCAACGACTATCGCCGTAAGAAAACAAACGTAGTCGTAAGTGCCGAAAAAAGGTTTCCAGAACCTGCGTAGCAAGATATTGCCGAAAATAAGAAGGAACAATGCAAATACACCGGCCTGGGCAATCTGGTCACAGAACTTGCTCAATAGACGAACAACGCGGTCAAAGAAAGCCACTTGCCTTAATACCTCCCGCAAACACTTCACAGGGGGTGCCCTTCTCGGTCTACCTCGACATCACCGCGGACACCCCCTGTCAAAAGGTTCTTACGCTTAAGATTTGAAGTTTGCTCCCTACCTTAGGGCTTCCATGGCTCATACTTTAGCTTATTATATTTTGCCACGATCTTGCCCGCTCCATTAACGATCTCTTTTCCAGGAAGACCTCTTTCATTCAGCTTCGCAATATATTGGTCGCTGACCGGCTCCAGCACCTTCTTCAACTTTGCCTCTTCTTTCTTAGAAATACGTATAAACATATGTCCTTGGGGTCCCTTCTTGGCAAAGTCCATCGCGTGCTGCTGCTGATATTGCCAGATTTGACCAGCTTCCTTCACTGCATCCTCAGCGACAGCGTCAAAAGCATCCTGAAGATCCTTTGGCAACGTTTTCCATTTAGCCAAGTTCATATTGATGTGGAAAAACTCGGAATAGAAGTGGGGGACAAAGGTGGAATATTCGAAAATTTCGTGGTGTTTCCACCCCTCAAGCGTCTCCGGCGGCGAGATCAGTGCATCGAAGAGCCCCTTTTTCCCTGCAAGGTAAACCTCACCCATTGGCATAGATACTGGGTCAGCCCCAACTGCCTTAACCCCCAAGACACCACCCCCGGTGCATCTTATTCTCAAACCCTTCATCTCCTCCACAGTACGAATCGGTTTCTTAGTATGCAACCAGCCGGGTCCGGTGGCAGCAAGATACAGTACCTTTGAATCTTGAAGCTCCTTCGGCTTCCACTTGTTATAGTGTTCCCAGATGGTTAGCGAGGCGGCGTTACAATTTTCTGGCGGGGCGACGCCAGACTGATTTAGGGCCAAAATGACTGGAAAGCGACCCGGGGCATAGCCAAAAGAAGAGATACCCGAATCAACGATACCCTTAACGATCCCGTCGTAGATCTCACCTCCACCCAGTAACGTCCCAACTGGATACCATTTTATGTCAAGTGTGTACTTACCCTTGGCTGCCTTTTCCACCATCTTGAAGTATCTGGGCATTTGATCTACGTGAACGTAATGGGTCATAGGCCAAATGGAGACGAATCCCAGTGATATCTTTTCCGGGGCGGCTGTCGCTGCATTAGGCCAAGCACCGAGAAACAACACAACTAACACAGTAGTTAACAAACTAAACAAGAATTTCTTTCTCATAATGTTACCCTCCTTTCATGTTTGAAGTTAAACCCCTAGTTTTGTCTCAGGTCCCTAGTACCACCCCCTTCCCTACTTTCTTAGACGTTAAGAGTTCAAAGAAGATTCAGCTAGATTCAGAGCAAGCGCTTCCCTCTCAGCCTCCTTGAGAATTTTTTAACAAGTCTATTCTTAAATAATATTTTGTCAAGTAAAATCTGTGAGCTTGCGGCTCCCTGATTACATCCCTGCCTATTGTAAGAAGACCTGTGTAACCAGAAGATTTAGGAATTTTTCGGAACTCTCTCACTCGAGAAAATTTTCTTATACAAACCCAAGTGCATACTGGAGTAATTTACTGGAAAAAAGAAGCAAGCACTGAATCAAACCCCAATCGTTTCATCGCCTCCGTGTGCAGTTCCAAAGAGTTCTCGATCTCCGCCCTTAACTTTACAGGAAACATCCTATTTCTTGGAAATTCCTTCTCAAGATGAGGGAGGCAGGCACGCAGGCATTCCAAAATACCTCTTGCAAATTCCTCTCCGCTGGTTTCTCCTGTAAATCGAATCGTTCCGTCTCGGTACTCAAATTCTCCAGAAAAAGGATCGAGAAAGAGATATTCCCCCGATTTTTCCATACGAGACCTGTTAAACGCCTTAAGAAAGGTTCCCCGTTGAGACGTTTCATCCACCCAATGCTCCACTCTTGAGAGGACGTCCTGGAAAATCAGGATGAGCTCTTGCAGGTTTTCTACCTCTTCGGCAGGCGCCTGCTCTTCCTTAACCTTAGGAATTTCTTCCTTAGCCTTAGGAATTTCCTCCTTTGCTTTCAAAACCTCCTTTTGCCCTTTGTAAACATTGAAAATGGCTCCCTGCTTAGTCACACTTTCGAAGAAAATTGGAATCGATTTCCGGCCGAATACGGAAGGTCCGGATTCCGGGATGGTATACATGTCAACCGGTTCTCCTTCTTCAATGAAGAGAACGCCCATGGGCTGATTCCCCTTCGTCAGGACCTCTATAAAACCATTATGTTTCTCTTCCCTCAATTTCAGGAGGAGTCCCTCTATCCGTGTGAAATCTGTGGAGAGCCCTTTAAAGACGATTTCGTTTTGAAGATTTTTTGCTACGAGTGCGACCCGCTCGGATGTCAGTCGGTAGATGCTCAGCATTCCATTCTTCTGATTCGAGAGGCCCAGAAGAGCCTGAACAGCCTCTTGCCCAGCCATTTTCTTAGCCCCGGCTCCCAACTTGGCTTCAGCATCGATGATCTCTCCAGAACCGAAAAAGAAGATTCCTCTGTGTTCGGGGAATTCGATCTCAATGGTTCCATTGAAACCCTCTGATTTCAGGGTCGCCACCAGTGCGGAAAGACTGGTATAGGCCGTCGACAAATTCTTATGAACTACTTCTCCCCTTGGAAATATCATGGTCTTTCCCTCTTCCCTTAAGTGATCTGCAAAATGAACTCAGAAAATTAACTCAGAAAATTACCGTGCCTCTCTCCTCCTTTGCAATCGTTCGATCGCAGCCTTCACACTCGTCTGCATTCTTTCAATAGATTCGGCCAGAACACGAACCTCCCCTTTCGCCTTGACTTGAATGGGTGCATCCAATTCTCCCATGCTAATCCTGTCGGCAACCTCTGACAGATAGAGGATTGGACGAATCACAGAACGGGAGTAATAATAGACGATAGTGAAAACAATAAGGAGAGCAATCGCAATGACAAGATAGAATATCCGGATCTTATTCTCATATTCATACAAATACCTTCTCTCGATGCCTCCGATTCTCTCCTCGATTTCTCTTTGAGGTTTTGAAAACTCGTCGATGTAAGTGGTTGCGGCAACGATGAGGTCGGTCCCTTTGACAGGCTCAAGATACATATATTTGGGCCGAATTTTTCCATCCGCATCCTTCCAATCGTAATAACCCGAGGCCGGGCCTGTAAGACTGGCCTCCAGGATTTTCCAGAACGCCGGAAGTTTATCAGCAAGTTGATGCAGATCCGTCCCCACAATTTGCGGGTTCACATGGAAGTAGTTAATGCCCTTATTATCATGGACGGCGGTATAACCTGTCTCCCCGACCTTTTGGACGGCAATCGCTTTCAGCTCCGGGTCTTTGAAGAAGTCCTCCCTCTTCACTCTAGGACGGGCTTTGATGAAAACTTCCATCTGTGTGGCTATGTCGATGGCCTTCTCCCGAATGATCTTTTCTCCCAACTTATTCAAGGAGGCCTTGGACTCCCTCAGTGTCGTGGCGCTCAACTCCTTTAGGCTCCTCGACCCCATATCCTTGAGGCTCGTGAACTGAAATCCCCTAAAATCCACACTAAAGAAGATCAAAGCCCAGATGACCAAAAAGGCCAAGACAACAGGGATCAAAACCCCTAATAACAGCTTCGGTAATAGGCCAATTCCAGCCTTCCTATTTGTCGCCTTGTTCTTTGCCATAGGGCCCTCCTTTTACATCGTCCAAAAATCCTCTGCTTACCGCTCCTGGTTGAACGACCCTCATCCTTTCTAAGACCTTCCAACGGAAAGGACTTCTTTCATCGCCCTGACAAATTCTTTCGCTTTCTGGGCATTGGGAATCTCCTCACCCAGCGCTTCGACAAAAGAGAAGGCTCGGTCCTGAGTAAGAGATTCCTTTGTCTCTCCGAACTCCATGAGGGTATCATCAATGATGAAAGGTGCAACGGGTCCCATCACCCTTTTCAGTTCATTTTCAATCGTTATGAAAAAACTCTCCCCAACCCATCTCTTTCTGACAGGCCTTGGAACTTCCACCCTCTCCAACAAACCCATCCGGACCAACTGATAAACCGTTTTCAATATTTTATATTCGTCCCAACGGAGCACCCTGCCAACTTCTGAAATGGTCCTCATCCCATTCATCAATGCCAAGATATTCCATTGATCCGCACTAATATTTTTATCTTCTCCATCACGCTGAAGGCTGAGACGGAAAACAAGATTGGAAGAGGGGATAACCTCTTTGATCTTCTCCCACTCCTGTCTTCGATACGACCAATTGAGCAGGAGTTGCTCGGTAGGGGTTGAGATGGTTCTCTCTGTTGGGAAGACATCTGTCTCAAATGTGATTTCCCCTCCCTGCCATTCCATGATTGTAAAAAAGGCATATTCCCCGACCAAATGGGCTGTTTTCGCATGGGAGATATTCCCCAACTCTAAATAGATCTCCCCCTCCTCTTTCGATTTGATCGCCACCTTCCCGGTTTTCTTCTCAATCAACAAAGGCTTAAGGATATCAAAAATCCTGACCTGGGAAAGGTCTCCCAAAACGTTCTCAGGCATCACAATCCTCTCATGTTTTTCATGGGAAAGATCTCATGGGTGATTCGCTAATCGAATGAGGATGCGAGGGATAGATTACCCCTTGTCCAGAAACCATGAGCATCATACTTTCTTATGATTCGGAGTTCAGATCGAGCAGGAACTCTTGTCTTTTCGATGTTGGGGGCCACCCGCATATCCCAGCCCGTATTTTCGAGAATCTCCTCTACGGTGACTCCGGGATGGATGGAATCAAGGATCATCTCTTTGGTATCCGCATCGAATCTCAATATCCCTTTGGTCGTGATCACTGCACAGGGACCACCGCCTCTAAGCCCGTTTTTCTTCCTCCAATCTCCTCCGCTTCCATAGCCAGGCGAAGTGATATAGCTCACTTTCTCCAGAAATCGGCGTTTCTCATGATTCATGAGGATGACCAAACGTTTTGAAAGCGAGGCAATATCGCTTCCTCCTCCGCTCCCGGGAAGCCGGACCTGGACATTCTCCTTACCTCCAATGTATGTGGTATTGAGATTTCCAAAACGATCCACTTCGGCCCCCCCAATAAATCCCAGGGTCACCTTCCCACCTTGAAGGAGCGACATGATGTCCAACATCGAAGTGGCCCAGATCGCCCCCTCTACGTTGGGGTTATCGCCCATGGTGTAGAGAATATCGCCTGCTGCCTCGTCTCTCAAGATCCCATTCTCAAAGAACCCGATAGCGTGAGGGGCATGGGTCTCTTTCGCCAGTTGAAAAGCTAAGAGAGGAAGCCTCATCCCAACGAAGACTACATCATCGTCGTGGATCTCCCGCGAGCCCGCTACCACCATTAATTCCTGCATAGTATAATCGGTTACCAACTTATCCTAGCCTTTTTTCGACTTTCTTGAGTTTACCCGGCTCATGGGGTTAATTAACTCAACAAACCCAATGAACTGAATAAACCCAGTAAACCGCGTCAACAGTTAGAACCCATAATCCACTGGCATCGATTTTCGATGTTTCTTCACCGAAAGGGATTGCATTCTCTCTTCACCGATGAGGTTAAGATATTCTTTCCTATCTTTCACGCCCAAGACCCACTTATCAAGCCATTTCAAATACCCATCCCTCTCTCTCGACTCATGATGGTAGGTGATATATTGCTCATGGTCCCGATTATAATAGCCAGGAACTGGGGATGGATGGGCTCCCCACGGTTCGGGAATGACAGCATGGACTAAGAATCCGGGGGTCAGTGTCCGGTTTGGGTCTTTTCGAATCACTTTCTTGCTGACCACTTCTTCCACGACCACCAACACTTTTCGGGCTGACAGCGATGCCTCCTTGGTCACTCCGCTTCCACCCCAAAAATGTGTGTTCCCCTCCTCATCCGCCCTTTGAGCCTGAACAATCGCTACATCGGGTTTCACGGCAGGAACTAAGGCCAATCTTTCTCTGGTATAGGGACACTCCATCTCCTTGAACGGGTTCTCCCCTGACATCATTCCAGTCCCTAAGAGGCTCTTCGTTGGAACGAAGGGAATCCCGATGGCACCAGCGTGAAGGGCTAAAGAGATCGTAAAATTGGTGTGATCCTCCACCTCGATTCTTCTCGGAACCCCTCGCTCTACCGCTCTTCTCATGTTGTAACCCACGCCCATGATGACATTCCCTACCCAAGCGGCAACGATTTTCTTCACACAGCCCGAGCCGATCAGTTGATCAAAAAACATATCGGAGATAGGACCCACGAGCGTGAGATCTTTCTTCCTCTGACGAATGATTTCGTGTCCGATGGCAAATGGAATAGCTGTTTCCAAGGCGGTTCCCATGGCGACGGAGTCACCGTCCTCAATGAACCGTGCAACCGCCTCTTTCGTCGAAAAGATCTTCGCTTCCAATATTCTAAAGCTCGAATAGAACGAATAACAGCGAATATCAAAACTCCCACCCGCCCCTCTCCCTCGACGGGGGAGGCGTATTGCGGTTGAGAAATTTCAAATATTTTTGGCTAGGACTAATTATTTGTATTTTCAGGAAAATGTTAGAAGAAGGTCGAGAGAATGTCAAGGGTTATTATGGGTTTCTAAATCGGATGGAATCCATCATATTGAGGAAGGTTTTCTGGAAAATCTCGACAACTCTCTTCTCATTTCCTGAGATCGAACTTTTCTCCCAAGCCTTCACTTCCTCAGAAGCTTTGAGCCCAAAGGTATTGACATCCCTTGAATATCGGAAGTAAACAGCATGCTCTCCTTGGTAGATAAAAAGAAATTGACCTTGAAGCACCCAATGGGATGGGATAGTCACACCTTTCTTTCTAATGGGTTGAAGGGAAGGAGCATCCGGGTTCCATGCCATCACCTGAATCAGATAATCGACTTCCAATCCTCCCTTCTTCCCCTTATCCCTGAGAAACATTTTCTTCTCTGTGTAGGGTTTCAGAGGGGGCGCCGTAATAGGCCCAGCTTGAGGATTGGTCCTGTCTCCGATTTGAAGGATCAGCATCTCTTCAACCTGTTTATCCCGCTCCTTGATAAGAAAATAGACCCGGGTAAGGGAACTTTCCTTTGGGTTTTCATGGAAGAAGGAATGGGCCAGACGCAGTTCTGAAGGTAGTTCCATGGTGAAAGGGGGTTTTTGAGAGATTAACTGTTTTCCCTTAATCTCCAGATCTTTCAGCTCAGCATTGGTAATAGCCCAAATAATTAAAATCAAACCAACCAATGTAATAACAATTTTCTTCATATCATTTCCTCCAAAAATTTAATCGCGCAAAATGCCATGATGACTTCAGCCAGAAGAGCCATGAGGTCTGTCACCCTATCAAAAAATCGCCAGGATCTTCTCATCATACCCTCCCTTTAGAATCCTGAACAAACTTCGACCACCCAGAACAATAGCATTAACCTCAAATATAGCCTCCAGTGAATATAAAGGCCTAGTCGCAGTCGAAATGCTGCACTTTGATGGATTAAGAGATTTATTTTCCGCTCACATTCCAATTGCTTGCTTTAAGCTTCAATTTATTCCACTCGTCGTCTGCATCCTTTTGAATACGCTTGATTTCAGCCTCTCTGAGATGTCCGAATCTTCCTTGTTTGGACAGATATTCTCCCACAGGAAGCCGCCGTGGTTCATGGTTAATCGTATACCTTACCCCATCTTCAACTTCGTAGAGAGGAAAAATATTCGTTTCAACAGCAAGAATGGAAACTTCAGGAGAAATATCAGTGGGCATCCGCCATCCTGTCGGGCAAGGGGTAAGGAGATGAATAAATTTCGTTCCCCGTATCCCTTTGGCTTTCGTGATCTTCTGTTGAAGATCATGGGGAAAACCGATGGTGGCTGTTGCCGAATAGGGATTATAATGAGCTGCCATGATCTCCATGATATTTTTCTTCCGCCTTGGATTTCCTTTAGGCGTCGTTCCTGTCCATGCAAAAGAAGGAGTTGAGGAGCTCACCTGAATCCCGGTGTTCATATAGGCTTCATTATCCAGGCAGACATAGATGATATCGTCGTTGTTCTTCACCACCCCTGAAAGAGCCGCCAGCCCGATATCAAAGGTTCCTCCATCTCCTGCAAAAGCGACAACTTGAATATCATCCTTCCCTTGAATCTTAAGCGCATTGGCTATTCCTGCAGCGGTGGGGGCAGCGATCTCAAATGCAGAGTGAAAGGTCGGGACACCGTAGGCCGTGATGGGGTACACCCCCCCAATTGCTCCTTCGCAGGAGGGAACAATCACGGCAATGGTTCTAGGCCCCATGGCCTGAAAAACCTGTTTCATGCCGATTGCGAGTCCACAACCGGCACAAGCCGCATGTCCGGACCTCAGTAAATTCGGCCTCTCCTCCACTAATAAAGCCATAAGCTTTCTCCCCAACAACCTCGCCGAAACTTAAATTCCAAATCCCAAATAAATTCAAAAATCCAATTCCAAATGACCTAAACCCCTCAAATTGGAATTTGGTCCTTGGGATTTGGTGCCTACCCCGCAAGGGGTTACTCTTCCATTATCCAGATGGGCTGATCCATGGGTTCGAATCTGTCCCCTCCAATTCCCGCAATATAACTGTAGATCAGAGGATGGTCGGGAGAATGGACGAGCGCTGCCCTCAATTCCTGGCAGAATATTCCTCCACCACCCAAGGAGATGTTTCGATCGATAACGGCAATCTTTTTCTTGCCTTTCAGGACTTCTTGAACATCTTCTGTAGGAAAGGGCCTGAAAAGACGTAATTTAAGTAGCCCAACCCGGTACCCTTTCTCCCGAAGGGCTTTTATGGTCACCCTTGCCGTTGATGTAATCGATCCTGCAGTCACGATCACCATCTCAGCATCCTCCAGCGTGATCGGATCGATAATCCCATAACCTCTCCCGAAATCTTCTCTAAATTCATGGTCAACTCGCGTAGCAATCTCTTTAACCGAGTCCATTGAACCTTGGGCCATATGCTTATATTTCCGGTATAACTCCGATGGAACCACAGGGAAGAGAAATCCAGGTTTGTCAATATCGAACGTATGAGGAAGATGCATGGGGGGGAGGAACCTGTCCACCTGCTCCTGATCCGGAAGGTCGACAACCTCCATGAAGTGGGAGACGAAGAAAGCCTCGAGAGACAGCATCGCCGGAAGGTAAACCTGTTCCGCAATCTTATAAGACTGAATGACTGTGTCGAGGGCTTCCTGGCCGTTTTCGCAGTAGAATTGAATCCATCCCGTATCTCTTTGAGAAAGGCTATCCAGCTGATCGGCCCAGAATCCCCATGGTCCGGCTAACACTCGATTGACATTGGCCATCACGATTGGGACCCGGCATCCCGCAGCAAAATGAAGCATCTCATGCATGAGGGCAAGGCCTTGAGAGGATGTGGCTGTGAACGTCCTAACCCCGGTCAGGGAGGCCGCGATACAGGACGCCATAGCCGAATGCTCGGATTCTGTTCGCATCATGATCCCCTTTAGCTCACCCGATGCTTCCCATTCAGAAAGTTTTTCGTAGATGGGCGTTTGAGGCGTTATAGGATAGGCTGCGATTAATGGGGTCCGACAGAGTCTGACGGCTGAGGCAACTGCGTGGTTGCCAGTCATAAATTCTTTCATGACAATTCCTTCATGAATACGACATTTCTCGGACAGGCTTTTGCACAAGTACCACAACCTTTGCAGTGATCGAAGTCAACGATTCTCGTTTGACGGGCGGGATCAAGTGAAATTACCCCCTCCGGACAGAAGAAATAACAATTGTAGCAGTAATTGCACGTCCCACAGGAAAAGCACCTCGATGCAGAAAGCCTGGCTTCATCAGGAGTAAAACCCATGTTCACCTCTGAGAAGCTTCTCAGGGCCTTCTTTCGCTCAAGCTTCCCCATCTCAATCCTTTTGCTATGTTCAAAAAAAAGAGTGTTCATCTGCTGGTACGAAATGATGTCTTTTGCCTCCGGCCAGTTCCCTCCATTCCTTCCCTGAAGATAAGCCTCCATGGAAAGGGACCCTTTGGTACCCAGTCGAATCTTGGGAAAAACTTCCTCATAGGCACCCCCCCTCAAATAGAGGTCGATGGAGATGGCAGCCCTCTTCCCTGCTGCGACGGCGGTGACAATGGTTCGCGGCTGATCAACTGCATCTCCACCCGCAAAGATCTTAGACTGAGTTGTAGCAAGCGACGGGCCCACCGCGATCAGGTGATTCTCTGTAAGAGATTCAGGGATCCATGAAAGGTCGATACCCTCGCCCACCGCTGTGATCAGTCCATCTGCTTCCATGGTGACGGTGTTTCCTTTAATGGGGATAGCTTTCCGCCGCTTGTCCCGATCCCTTCCTCTTAATCTCATGCGTTGAAATTTTACTCTGATCCTGTTGTTCATAGTAAGGCTTATTCTGGCAGGCTGAATCAGGAATTCAAGTCTTGCACCCTCTTCCTCCGCCTCCCTTATTTCATCCTGGATGGCAGGCATCTCGGTACGGGTTCTCCGGTAGGCAACCGTTACTCTGGCAGCAAGACGTAATGCCGATCGGGCAACATCCATGGCCGTATTGCCTCCGCCGATTACAATGATCTCTCTTCCGATTCTGATCTTCTTTCCCGAGTTGACTTTCTCTAAGAAATCTCCTCCTCTCCAAACCTTCCTCAGCCCCTCCCCTTCGATTCCAAGGGGAGTGCTTAATCCAGCTCCTGGAGAGAGAAAAACGGCATCAAACTGATTCAGTTCCTCAAAGGGGATGTCCTTTCCCACTTTCACGCCTTTTTTCACATCAATGGGAAGATTCAATATCCGTTGAATCTCTCTTTTTAATACAGATTTGGGAAGCCGATATTCAGGAATCCCCCAGCGCATCACACCTCCCAGTTCCTTTTGAGCCTCGAAAAGGGTGACGCCATGGCCTAATCGGGCCAAGAAATAGGCACACGAAAGGCCTGACGGGCCTGATCCCACGACAGCCACTTTTTTTGAATTCATCTCGGCCAGGGGGCGAATATCTGGGAGTTGATTGGAAGTTGCGTCAAAGACGAACCGTTCCATTGCATGGATCGAGACAGACTCATCGTACCGGGCTCGGCTACAGTCGTTTTCGCACGGATGAAAGCAGACCCTTCCACAAACACCAGGGAAAGGATTCTCCTTTAGTAAAGTCTCTAAAGCCTCTTCGTCTCTTCCTTCGCCTACCAAATAGAGGAACTGAGGAATCGGGTTTCCAGCTGGGCAAGCCTCCTGGCAGGGAGCCGTCATGAAAGCCGTTTCAGGTTTTTGAAAACCCCATTTGCCTGTCTCTATGACTTCCGTACTTCCGTAAGAAATGGGGATCACAAACTCAGGTGAATGATCACGATTCGTTTCCAACTGCTTTAACCCTCTGTCTCGTATATTTTAACTTGTTCATAAGCCACTTTTGTAGCTTCAACATTTTCTTCTTTTCTCGAGGGGGCCATTGCTCTAACCGTCTCGGTTAATGTCTTCAGCGTAATCAAATTTGTTAAACGGGCATAAGCACCCAACATAGCGGTATTGAAAGTGGTCCCCAACCCGAGATTTCTCGCAATAGGACCAGCATCGACCAGACCTAATTTGAATTTTCTCAGATTCCTAAAAAGATCGATCTCTTTGCTTGAATTGATCAGGATCAATCCACTTGGTTTGAGTTCCTGAAATATCTCTTTTTGATCTATCAAAGAAAGATCAAAAATAATCATCTGATCGGGGTGCTTTATCTGGCATTTCAAAAGAATGGGTTCATCATCTACACGCAAAAATCCAACAACCGGAGCTCCACGGCGTTCTCCCCCAAAGAGTGAAAAGCATTGAGGATATTTCCCCTCCAGGAAAAAGGCTCTTCCTAAAATCTCAGACGCGATGACCGCCCCCTGTCCACCACGGCCCTTAAATTTAATCTCAATCACTGATCCCCTTTCCCCCTTTTCCTCGTTCCCCAATTCAGCTATCTTGTTTTGCCATCTCTTTGAATGCGTACCTTAACACATCCTTCTTGACCTGATCCAAATGATACTTAATTGCCTTATTCATTTCTTCTAAGTCAGTTTTTTCAATGGCCTCGAGAATCCCCTTATGATTGAATCTCTCTGAATGAAGTGTTACTATTCTTACATTCAATAACATAAATTAAGTCAGGGTGGCAACGGAGATGTTTGAATGAACCGCCACTATTTGAATTATGCCCAACAGAAGATCGATTTTACCCTACCAAAAGGATGGAACTCCATCTCAGATCAGGATAAACCTCCGATTCCTGGAGTTACCAACCCACTAAGAGAAATCAAACATGCATTAGACCATCCTATTGGATCACCAAGGATTGAGGAGTTAGTCCGCCCTGGTATGGAAGTCGTTTTGCTGTTCGACGACCTCCAGAGACCAACACCTGTCCATCTCGCCTTACCAGAGATTCTGGACCGTCTAAACCGTGCCGGCATTCCCGACAACAGAATCACCGCCATCTGCGCCATAGGAACCCATGCCATTCATAATATGGAACAGTTAAAAAAGAAGGTAGGAGAAAAAACCTTTTCCCGTTTACGACGACAAATTTTTTCCCATGATCCCAAAGCCTCCGACAATATCATCATTGGAAGAACTCATCGGGGAACGCTGGTGGAAGTGAATCGGTATGTGGCTTTTGCTGATCTAATTATCGGTGTGGGAGAATGTATGCCCCATCCGATTGCCGGTTACGGAGGAGGATGTAAGATCGTCATGCCCGGGGTGTGCTCTTACCGTTCTGTTGCAGACCATCACTTCACCTGGATGCGCCATCGAAATAGCAAAGTAAACATTCTGGATGGGAATTCGTTTTATCAAGAGATTGTGGATGCCGGACGTATATCAAGATTGTCGTTCAAGCTCGATTTCATCATCAATGAGAAGAAAGAGGTGATTCGGGCCTTCGCAGGAGATCCAGTTGAAGAACATAGGGAGGCCTCTACTTATGCGGCATCTCTGTATGCAATCCCTGTATCGAAACTTGCCGATGTGACCATCACTTCAGCTTTTCCGATGGAAGTGGGAGTTCAGGCAACGAAAGCTCTGACCATGGCTGGCTTTTGTACTCGATCCGGGGGTGCTATTATCTGGGTCGCCCCGCAGAAAGAAGCAGGTTCAATCTTGCCATTGATCAAGGAAATGGCTAGTCCAGAAAGCGCTGGTGATTTCCACCGCCGATTGATTGAGGGAAACATCCCCGACCATCTCAAATCTTTCGGAATCTCCTATATCATGCAGGTTGTCTACTTCAAAGAACTGGCAGAGAAATTTACAGTAGTTCACGTAACGGAAGGGCTCGCCCCGGAACAGGTGAAGATGATGAACTTTTCTTATTCCTCAAACCTTCAGGAAGCTGTGGATCAGATCTCTCTAAAAATGCCAAAGGCGGATGTCGCGATCTTTCCGTCGGGAGGGAATATCATCCCGGATGTACACTAAAGAGATGCATAGCACTGAGCCCAAAGCACAGAAGAGTAATTCCAATCATTTCTCCCACGAAGAACTTGAATTGATTACTAGCTACTATGAACGTCCTGCTGGGGTCAACAAGGATAGTCTGAAAATTCGGTAAGCACCTGAGCAGGATAGCTATGTCACTTCATAGACGGTAATGATAACCTCTTTTGCGCGTCGTTCGCCTGCTGCAACCGCGATAATGCCGTTGAGCCATTTATAGGCTGGTGCACCGGTCTCGAATATTGGTGTCGTGCGAAAGTAATATTCGCGCGGATCAACCTCTTCGCCCGAGACCAGTCTTTTCATCACCTCTTCCGGGCCGTGACGTAATCCCCAATTACAAACGTATATCAGAGCGCCATCATGCGTCTTAAGGGTATACCTTGCCTCCACTTCGACGATACCATCGCCTCGGATGATTTGCCAATCAGCGCCACCGGGCAATACACGCCCGTGTAACCGGGGGCCGGAAAAAGTACCACCCCTTATGGGAATGATTCGTCTCTCTCCATATGGAGAATGGCCAACCAGCAGAGGGGTTTCTACTTCGACTATTGATGTGTAAAGAATGCGAAGGGATGGTGTTACGGAAACCCGTGGAATTTGTTCATTACTCATATTAGTACCTCCACAAATTTTCTGTCTTCCAGGTCGGACCAGGCCGACTCATTGATTTTCAAACAGATACGTCCCAATAGAAGGCATTTTCTTGGTTTAGATCCCCGTTTTCAAATATCAAATGGTTACCCAGGTCCAACCCACACCAATAAAATAGTAATTGAACATCACGCAAACAAAAGGGAGCAGCGACCAGTTAAGGCTTCCGGCCAAGATCTTCATTCGCCTTCTCCGGATGGGCCCCTCGTTCAAAATGTTAGAATTAATCTATCACTCGTTTAGAATTCTAACAACCATTCTCCTCCTCATCAAGAGGGATGAAGAGGGTCTACTTCTTTTCTTATTGTAAAAATTGTTTTAGAATGGGTTTATGTTGACAAGAAGAATATTCTTAATCAGTTCCATTTTAATTCCTTCTTTCCTTTCGACATTTGTTTCAACGCTCTGGAGTCAAGCAAAAAAAATCCTTCCAAAAGGATTCAAAAGAGAAAAACTTAGAAATATGAATCCGGCTGAGATTGACAACCGGAATCTCGACATCGATCCCCTTGGGAAGTTCGGGACCATGGGCCCTACGGATGTCGCCGTGGACGTAAAGACTTATCAACTCAAAATTAGAGGATCTGTCAATCATCCTCTTTCATTGAGCTATGATCAGATCCTGAAATTTCCCTCTTTGACAGAAGTCGTCCTTCTCATCTGTCCTGGATTCTTTGCCAATAACGGGCGCTGGACCGGAGTAAGCTTCAAAGCGTTACTTCAGGAAGCGCAGGTAAAAGAAGAGGCAAAATATGTGGATGTCAAAGGGGCCCATGAAAAGATGGTCCGAATCCCCTTAAAGGATATCGACCGGAAAAAGATCTTTTTGACCTACCGCGTCAATGGCGAAACGCTCCCCCAGAAGCATGGCTTTCCTTTGAGACTGGTTTACGAAGACGCCTATGGTTACGATTGGATCAAATATGTCGATGAAATCATCGTTTCATAATAACCAAATCCAAAGCACCAACCTGCCTTAGGAAGATAAGACGTGTTCTGCTGCGTGTCCTGCCTATTGGGGCGTGCAGGGGTAGGTTCTGAGCTGCGTGAGAGGGTTTACGCTTAGTTACGTTGAAGAGTCAGTATTCAATGAGGTCAGCTGAAAGAGATTTCAAAGAATTGAGAAGCATTATAGGTCGTCTGTTTCGATACCTCAAGAGGGTCCAATCCCTTCAGGCGAGCTACCCTCTCAAGAGAGATTCGCACATCCTTTGGTCCGGCCTCTCTGCCTCGATAACTTACCGGAGCGTCTGTCTCCAGCAAAATTCTCTCCAGAGGCGCCCGCTTGATAGCCTTCTGATGGGGAGGACTATAGATCAAAGCAGGTGTCGCCGAGATGAAATAGTCCATCGCGATGATCTCATCTAAAAGGCTGAGAGATCCTGAATACCAGTGAAAAACCGCTCGTTTAATCCCTTGCTCCTTCACGATTCTCAAGGCGTGTTGATGAGAAAATCGGCAATGGAGGATCACCGGTTTGTTAAAATCCAATGCTATCGTTAACAACTCCTCAAAGACCTTCCACTGAACCTCTTTCTTAATTTTCAGCTTATAATCAAGCCCTATTTCACCCAAGGCGATGCAGCCACCGAGATGGTTCCGGATGAAGGACAGGTTTTCCTCTACCTCGTCCCCCTTCAACTCCCAGGGATGATAACCGATAGCCGGATACACATATCCCTTGTTCTGCTCAGAGATCCTAAGAATCTTTCGGTTCGACTCGACATCCATCCCCACTCCAATGATCCCTCTCACGCCGGCTGCCCGAGCTTCTTCCAGAGAATTTGGTAAATCCCCTAATTGATCCAAATGGACGTGAACATCCACTAATGAAATCTTCACCATTTCCCCTCTTGCATTTCAACCTTCATTTCTTTTTAAGAGGGCAGCTCCTTTCTCCGGATGGCGATCAAACTTCGGAGGGTCACGGAGATCAGTACAATCAATCCACCGATCAAAGCCCATTGCCCTGGCCTTTCCCCCAGGATGAGAAAAACCCACACAGGATTCAGGATCGGTTCGAGACCCGGGATCAAGGTGGCTTCAAGTGCGGTCACGTGCCGGATTGCCTCGGAATAGAAAACGTAGGAAAGTCCCAGTTGGATCATCCCCAAGAAGATCAAACCTATCCAGCTTCGTGGATCAGGCATCGAACCAAACATAAAAGGCAGACCGATCAGCCCCGTGAAAAGATTTCCAAGAATGACTGTTTCGAAGGGAGATTCGTTTCTCTGTCTGCGCATGAAGAGCACAAAAAAGGCAAAGCTGATCCCGCTCCCAATGGCACACCCATTCCCCAGTTGATTTCCAGGTGTCAGGCGATCGAAAAAGAAAAGGGCCATTCCACTGAGGACGATCAGGATGATGACCCAGTCGAACCATCGGGTCCTCTCTCCTAAAAACCATGCCGCCAGAAATGCCACATAGAGAGGCGCCGTGTACTGGAGTAAGATCGCATTGGCCGCGGTGGTCAATTTTGTGGCGACCACAAACAGGGTAACAGTCACCGCGTAGGCGACGGCTCCTCCAATTTGTGGAAAAGTCCAGGTGAAGCGAAGATGGCGAACATAAGCGACAAGGACTACCATAGCAATAAAGCTCCGGAACCCTGCGATGGCTACCGGATTCCAGGAAACCAATTTGATCGGCTACCGGATTCCAGGAAACCAATTTGATCATTAATCCGCCTGAGCTCCAAAGGACGGCGCTCAAGAGCAAAAAGAGAATGGCTTTGGATCTTTTCTCCATCGTTTATCTGGCAACATAAACGGGAGTTGGGTGTAGGATTTTGATCAGGTCTGCGGGAGACATTTCAAATAACAAGCCTTTTCTTCCGGCGTTGATGAAGATTCTGGGAAGGCTCAGGATGGTCTCCTCCACATACACTCGAAGCTTCTTCTTTGTTCCGAAGGGAGAGATGCCACCGACCATATAACCCGTATGTCTAAAAGCGACTTTAGAATCACACGGATGGACTGATTTAACCCCCGTTACTCTCGCCAATTCTTTTGTGGAAACCTGCTTATCTCCATGCATTAAGACAATGAACGGCGCCTTCTGATCGTCTTCCATCACAAGGGTTTTGATGACCAGATGTTCATCCACACCCAGTTCCTTGGCAGCAACCTCCGTACCTCCCCCTTCTTCATATTTATAGGGATGCTCGCTGAAATTGACCTGATTCTCTCTCAGCATCAGGAGGGCTGATGTGACAGGGAATTTATCTTTTGGCAATGCCTTCCCCTGACGAAATATCTTTGACGCCTATTGGGCATTCTCATAACTCTTCTTCACAAATCGTAGAATTCGACTCAAATCCTGTTTGTCTTTAATAGGTATTCTCAGCCAGTTCTGAACGACTTTCTTCCCCGCTTTAAAAGGAGCGACTACAAATTTGGAGGATAAAGCGTCCCGTTCCAATTGCCCCAACTGGGTAATCACCACCCCTTGATCTACAAGGAATGCAAAAAGCTTTTTATTCACCTGATAACAGGGACACCCAAACATCTTCTTGATATTCACCTTAGGCCATTTTAAAAGCCTCTTTTCAAACGCCAGCCGGATGAGCTCCATCGTTTCTTCGGTGTAATATTTCATATGGAATCCCTTTTTCCTTAATACGATTTCCAGTCTAAAACGGCCCCGATGGCTAAAGCCTCTGAAATTGCGACGAATGTCTAGAAGATCAATTCCAAAACGATCAAGGGAATAGGCTCATAAAATAGGTTGAACGGAGTGAAAAACTCCCAAAAGAGGAAGGAGAGACATCGGTTACTTCCTTACAAATCGTTGAATCGCCTTCCGCACAGCACTGGCAAAACTCTCCAATCTCTCCTTATCTGTTTTGAGTAAGTCCCGTTCCTTCCGGCTGACCTCTAATTGAACTCCAGCCTTCAACCTTCCCCGATTACAGATATTCTCCGGATCCATCCCTTGTAGCCCTTCTGTGGGAGGTCGAGTCTGAAAACCCCCTGTCTCTAATTGACGCTTAATTTCTGACCGCAAGTTTACATTGAGACCTCCTATCATGATGAACTCCTCTCTATTGTCGAGTTGTCCATGGACGGTAACCACAAGGTCAGCCCTCTCCGCGGCTTGAAGGGCACGGGGTTCATCAAAAAGATGGCTTTCGACATGAAGGACACTATTCCCCTCTGACTTCACCCCGTCGAAGCTATAGTAAGAGTAATTCTCTCCTGCAATGGCTTCAGCAATCATAGATGTTGTGGGCTCAATCTTTCCACCATGAGGCGCCATGATGAGAACGCGCTCATCTCTTAACTGGACCCTGATCTGGTAGTCTCTGCCCTCGACTTCTTGTTGGGTAAGTTCATCGAAACTTCTATAAGGAGAAGTCATTTCATCCACCTTGAGCCTTTTCTCTTTCGGATGCCGTGTCATAACACCAGCAGAGCATCCCTCCATCGATATTCTTCTCATTCTCGAAACCTTCGTGGCGGAGTTTGAGACAGGCCTTGTAAGAACGAAGCCCTGATTCACAATGGACGGCAATCTCTTTTTTCTTGTCGAGTTCCCCTATTCGCTTGTTCAGCTCTCCTAACGGGATCCATGTGGAATCGGGTATTCTTTTTACCTTCACCTCGTCTTCCTCTCTGACATCCAAAACCTCAAAAGATTCCTTTGACGTTCGAAGCCTTTCTCTCACTTCTGAGGCCTGAATCCCTTTGACTTTCCCCTCCAATTTATTGGTCAACACATTGGCAGCAACAATAATCGGGGAAAGAACAGGACTATAAGGAGGTGCATAGGCCAAATCGACTAAGGCCAGTTCTTTGCAGGTCATCTTGGCATGAAGGGCCATGGCCAGGATATCGATGAATTTATCCGAGGGCCCTTCCCCGATGGCCTGCCCTCCCAGAATCCGACCTGTCTTTTCATCGGCGATCACTTTCAGGGCCGACTCCTTCCCTCCCGGATAATAATGCGCTCGATCGTATCCTCGGACGATGGCTTGAATGGGATGAAAGCCTTCCTGTCCGGCCTCCCTCATACTTAATCCTGTCTTGGCCACATTGAAGTCAAACGTTTTAAAGACCGTTGTTCCCATAACGCCAGGGAAAGTGTCATTCCCCCCACAAACATTCACCCCAACGACTCTTCCCTGTTTG
>SMTZ1_10011856_pt1 | contig 20080 bp, 14 predicted proteins | sample DeeMarSWOR136_30_FD_25667 | JGI IMG/M metagenome (IMG submission 25667) | reverse complement strand
CGTTCTCTGTTTCATGCTGACACCTCTCTTTCTTCATTAAGAATGAGTTCTGCAAAATTGAGGTTAGGCATACTTTGAAAAGAAAAAAATCGTTTTTTGTTTTTTCTTTTCAAACAGTAAGTCATTGTGTAACAATCAGTTAGGTGATTATTTAAGAAAATCAAAAAAACAGATTTTCTTAAATAATATATGCCTAACCTCAATTTTGCAGAAGCCTTTCATTAAGATAATGCTTCTGAAAACTCAATGATTACCGTTGGGTACAAAAATACTTGCGCCCATTGTAAATCATATACATAGCTTCTACAATAGATTTACCCTACACAATCGTTGTGGAATTACTTATAATCACTACGGGTGTCATTGTATGCTGAAAGGAGAATTTATGAATATGGAATGTCTGAATGTCTCTGGCGGAATTGGAAGAAGAATCTTTGCTGTCCTGTTTCTTTTCTCTTTTGTGGTTTCTGAGCTGCGGGCTGCATCGATTACCCTTTTGTACGACGACAAGAGCCCTCAGGCCGTGTTTGCCTCTCAAGATATTCAAACCGCGTTGCGGGCAAAAGGACATAGTGTAAGACAGTCCCGTTTGACACAGCTGGGCCAGGTTACTGAAGGTGTGCGCATCGTTCTTTCTTTGCGCTCAGATACGGATGTCACACGCCGGATGCTGTCGGAAGGAGCAAGCCCTCTGGGGACTCTAAGAAGCGAGGGCTACAGTATCCGCACCAGTTCCAAAGCCGGGCGAACCACCTGCTGGGCTGTCGGCGCCGACGCGGCGGGAATTATGTACGGGGGGCTGGAGCTGGCGGAAGTCATCCGATTGGACGGCCTTGATGGCATTAAAAACGTCGACCACAATCCTTACATGGCCATGCGCGGCACGAAATTCAACATTCCACTGGATGTGCGTACGCCCAGCTACACGGATGTCTGTGACGCTGCGCAGAATAACATTATTGAAATGTGGAACTTTGATTTTTGGAAGGAGTATATCGATAATTTGGCACGTTACCGATACAACTTTATTTCTTTGTGGAACCTCCATCCCTTCCCTTCTCTGGTTAGAGTCCCGGACTATCCTGATGTGGCATTGGATGATGTGAAACGTTCAACAGTTCAATGGAAGGAATACTATCCGGGCAATGGGACAGGTTTTCAAAGTCCTGAGATTATGGAAAATCTTGAGATATTAAAGAAGATAACTATTGAAGAGAAGATTGAGTTCTGGCGCAAGGTAATGCGTTACGGCAGGGACCGCAATATCGATTTCTATTTTGTTACCTGGAACATCTTTGACTATGGCATCGACGGAAAATATGGCATTACCGACAATATCAACAACGAGACCACCATTGACTATTTTCGCAAAAGCGTGAAGCAGATGTTCCTTACCTATCCGCTCTTGGCGGGCATCGGCCTGACGACAGGCGAAAATATGCCGAAAGCCACTTTCCAGCAAAAAGAGGACTGGGCGTTCAAGACCTATGCCCAGGGCGTACTCGATGTTGCAAAAGTCCAGCCAGGGCGCAAAATTACTTTCATCCACCGCCAGCACCAGACCGGCGCTAAAGATATAGCCAGACGGTTCGCGCCTTTAATCGAGCATAAGGACATCGAGTTTATCTTCAGCTTCAAATATGCCAAGGCGCATGTGTACAGTTCGACCACGCAGCCTTATCACCCTGACTTTGTCAAAGATATCCAGGAGGAAGGCGACCTCAAAACCATCTGGACACTGCGAAACGATGACGTGTACTATTTCCGCTGGGGTGCACCCGATTTCGTCCGCGAGTTTATTAAAAACATCCCTTATGATGTGTCCAGAGGTTTCTATCTGGGCTCGGACCAGTACATCTGGGGACGTGAGTTTTTGAGCACCGAGCCTGAGAGGCCGCGGCAAATCGAAATCGTGAAGCACTGGTACCATTGGATGATATGGGGCCGTCTCGGTTATGACCCGAACCTAAGTAATGAGCGTTTTATCAAGATAATCCGGCAGCGGTATCCCAATATTTCCGGTCATGATTTATTCACCGCCTGGCAGCAAGCTTCCATGGTTTACCCCAGGACTACCGGTTTTCATTGGGGCTCCCTGGATTTTCAATGGTATATCGAGGCCTGCAGGAGCCGCCCGGGCCCGGCCAAAACACTAACCGGCTTTCACGATGTAAACCGCTTTATCTCTCTACCGCCTCACGGAGGGACAGACTATGTTTCCATCCCTGATTACGTTGACGGCTTTATCACGGGCCAAGAGGTCTCTGGTACTACGCCGGTCGATGTATCAAATCAAATTCACGGTCATGCTGATAAAGCTCTACGGGTTCTGGACGGACTGGACCATGGGGGCGACAAGGAGCTGCGATTGACACTGGGGGACATCAGGGCGATGGCTTACATGGGTAAATACTACGCGCACAAGATACGAGGTGCCGCGGAACTGGCCCTCTTTCGCAAGAGCCAAAAGCAACAGGATCACGATGCCGCCATCCGGGAACTAACCAATGCGGCACAGTATTGGCGCCTTTACGTCTCTACCGCACTTTGTCAATACAAAAACCCTTTGTGGACGAACCGTGTAGGCTACTGCGATTGGCGGGGCTTGATGAAGGAAGTTTTAAACGATATCAAAACTGCTGGTGGCAGTGTACATCTATCGTCAATGTCTCCCACATCAGGTGGCACTATACTCGAGGCTGAGACTGCCATCTTTAATGGCCCTCAAAAGGCAGCGAGTAGCAGCGAATACACCGGAACCGGATACCTCGATTTCAATAGTGCAGCAGATAATAGCTGGGTGGAATGGACATTCGATACACCTCAAGCAGGGTCATATATCCTGGAGATACGCTATGCGCTGGAGCAGGGCCGGTATCCGGCCGGGATGACAGTCAATGGAAAAACCGTAGGGGATATCGTTTTATGGACCACGGGTGGCAAATCCACGTGGGCCTGGGACAGAAAGGCAGTCGTGCTCCCGAAGGGAACAAATACCATCAGGATCACACCCGGAGGTACACCACTCATCGATCATTTAAATGTGCTCTACGGTGGTCCTGTTTCGGACCTTTAAATCCGGCATTTTAAGTTGGAAAGTGTATCTGGTTAGAAGAAAAAGTGTAAAAGAGGAGTATTGATTATGAATCGACCCAAAGACTTATTTAAGCAATCGAAGATCCCTTCTAACAGGGCAAGGCTAACGTTGTTCATCGAACAATTCATCAGGCGTTGTCCTAAAACGGGCAGAATTATTGGGATAAGACGTGATTCAAAAATGAGCCGTTTATTTTTTCCGGTGATTGGCCTTGCGGCTGTTATCTGGCTTCTGGTACGCGTCATACCAAAACCAAGCCGGGCAGCTTACCCATGCCAGCGAGTCGCGGCTGGAATTGTAGGCAGTTTCCTCGCCTATGCAATTGGCATTATTGCCTCTTTCTCGCTATGTCACCGGATACGCAGGCATCTAACCAGGCCTGTGACTGCGGTTTTGGTCACATCTTGTGTTGCCTTTGGATTGATTGCCGTCGTTATTACAGGGTCACTGTGTGCGGACCCAAAAGTAGCGGTTCTGACACCTCCCGAAGGGTGCAATAGACCGATGGGCCAGGCAAGAGGGATTTATCCGGGGCGCGTCGTGTGGGTTCAGGACTTTGATGCCACAAGCTGGGACAGTAAGAACGGACACTGGTGGGATGACAACAACACGGAGCAAAAAGTTGTTGAGGTTATGTTCTCACAAGCACTCCAAAAGCTTACCGGCGCAACGTCAGATGCCGATGCCTGGGATGCCCTTTTCCGCTACCACAATAAAGCCAATGGTAGGGGGGATCGTAGCTACCAAAAGAATGAAAAAATCACTATCAAGCTCAACTGCAATACTGATCGGGAACCAAGCGCCCAATGGGGCAAAAAAGGTTACGCAAGTCCCCATATGGTCTATACACTCATCACACAGCTAATCGAACAAGCCAGTGTACCGGGTGCCCAAATCACACTCACCGACCCGTCACGACACATTGGAGATCCGATTTATAATAAGGTCCGCTCAAATCCCAAACCTGATTATCAGCAAGTCGTGTTTGCTGAGAAGGCAGACAGGGACGAGCCGAAGCGTGTGTACGCAGAGCCTGATATGACCTGTCCAATCCATTTTGATATGCCTGACGGTACAAAGCGGACCTTCTATTTTCCGAAAGTGTTCACCCAGGCCACTTACCTTATCAACGCCGGCCAGTTTCGTCCGCATAGTATATTTGGTATCACCATGGCGGGAAAAAACCATTTCGGTTCTGTGTATGACGGCCAGACCTATACGCCCAGCCCGTTGCATGCATTCGCTGTTTGGGATTATAGCCATCCCAACAAACATGGTGACCCACACTGTCATCCATCTTTGCTCGGCCATAAAGTCACGAATGGTAAGACCTTTTTGTATATACTCGATGGTCTGTACACCTCTCATACGCAGGGTGGGGACATAATACGTTGGTCAACGATGGATAACGACTGGTTCTCCAGCGTTTTGATGTCACAGGATCCTGTCGCCCTCGATTCTGTAGGATATGACTTCGTTAGAAGTGAAGCCAACCTTATCAAAGGCAACAATAGCTTTAATGGCCATGTTGACAGCTTCTTGCATGAGTCAGCCCTTGCTCATCAGCCGCCGTCCGGTGCCATCTACGATCCTGAAAAGGACGGCACCAGGCTCAGGAGCATTGGCGTTCACGAGCACTGGAACAATCCGGCGGATAAAAGATACTCAAGAAACCTCGGCACTGGTAACGGCATTGAGCTCATCTCGGTGACTGCCGGAGCAAAGAAGTAGAAAATGTGATAAGCGTTTACCTTGCTTAACCTGCCAAGGGGGCGTATGAATCCCGCCCTTCGGAGGCGGGACGGGATGAATAAATGTACCCTTAGGGGTCTTACTGTTTACGTAAAGTCGCTTCTTCATAAACGAAAGGAGACTGACATGAGAAGATTGATGTGGGCGTTTATTTTGTTAATTATCGTTTGTTCGTTTTGGACTTCGGCCTGGGCCGGTCAAACAAGTATAGACAAGTGGTGGCTTCAGCCGCAGCGTATGCTCCAGACAAACTTGCGTGAAATCGACGCAACTATGGATATTGAAAAGTACGTGCAGGAGGTCAAAGACTTTGGCGCCAATGTGATCTTATTCAACGCCGGAGGCATTGTCGCAAACTATCCTACGGACTTGGAGAATCACTGGCGTAATACTTTCATGGGGGGAGACCTTCTTGGTACTGTGCTGAATCGCCTTCACAAAGAAGGCATTCGTGTCATCGGCCGTTTCGATTTCAGCAAAATCAACGAGAAATTCGCGGCCAAACACCCTGAATGGCTTTATATCAGTGAAAAGGGCGAGAACGTCAACTACAACGGCCAGGTCCATACCTGTGTCAGCGGCGGCTATCAGCAGGAGTATATGTTCAAAATCCTGGGCGAAGCCCTCGACCGCTATCCGCTTGATGGTGTGTTCTTCAATATGATTGGCTACACAACCAGCGACTACAGCGGGAACTATCATGGCCTGTGCCAATGCGATAACTGCAAACGGCTGTTCAGGGAATTCGCTGATATGGAGCTGCCGCGGACGGCGAACAGGAACAGCTCTGCGTACAAAAAGTATGGTGAGTTTACTCGAATGATGACGGACAGACAGTTTAGACGGGTCAACGAGTTTCTCAAGGCTAAGCGCCCGGACCTTGCAATCTGCACCTACACATCGGCTGGCGTGGATGTCATTCGAAAGGAGTCGAATCGGCCTTTAGGCCAGGGACCTTATCATGATACTGAGCTGGCCAAGTGGACGCTGCTGACCTGTGGTGAACGGCAGCTTGCTTGTACGGCTGTCCATTTCATACGTATTCCTTATCGCCACGCTGCGGTCTCTCCCTACTTGACGGCCCGGAGGGTGTGGCAGCAAATGGTCAACGGTGCCTGGGTGGATTTCTACTGTATTGGCCCCTTGCAAAGGCAGGAGGACCGCACCGGACTGGATTTAACTGCCGGTATCTACAATTTCCATAAGGACAATGAGCGGTGGTTAATAAACACGAAATCGGCCGCTCAAATTGCATTGGTACGACGTGGAGATTCGGAGTGCGAAGGTCTGATGCAGATTCTTTATGAAAATCAGGTTCCATTCGCGTTTACCCAAATCGGTTCCGAGCAGTTGGCCGATTATTCCCTGGTCATTGTACCGGATGCAGGCCAGCTTGATTCGAATCAGTGCAAAGCACTGGACATATATGTGAAAAACGGCGGCAAACTCCTGACCACTAAGAAGGTTCCGGAGACGCTTCAGTGCATCGGCCCCGTGACGCTTAAATCGACGCGCCCCGCAGAAAAGGGTTCCTACATCCGGATTCGTCCGGAAGACCGCAGACGTTTGAATCGCTCGGTGCTGGACAAGCTTGACTTGGTCTTTCTTGCGGGAGACTTCAATGTGTATGAGCTGGAAGGTCATGTCGAGGGACTGCTGAGACTTATCCCGCAGGATATGTTTGGTCCACCGGAGAAGTGCTACTATCGGAAAGTATCCGATTATCCTGCTTTAATCTATAATAAGTATGGCGAAGGTGCAGTTGCATGCTTCACATTTGATATAGGCACACATTATCAAACTCAGTGCCATCAGGGTCACGCCAACCTAGTTATGGGCGCTATCGATAATGTACTCGGCCTGAAGCGCCGGTTGGAGGTCAAGACGTCACCGCTTGTGGAAGTGACCCACCGGACCTCACAGGACGGCACATTTGAGTGGGTCGGACTGTTTAATCATTCGGGACAGCTCAATAATGCCCTGCACGCCCCCATTCCCGTTGACGATATCCGGATAAGCATCACACCTTTCAAACCTTTCAAGGCTGCGCGTCTGATGAGTAACGGTAAAAAGTTGAGAATATCCAAACACAGGAACCGCATCTCCATGACGGTTCCTGCGCTCAAGCACTACGATATCGTGTTGCTCGAGTATGAATGAAAAGGAAATCAGCGACCACCGGCTTTGCCGGTGGTCGCTGATTTAAAGCTTAAGGTGCCGGTTCCGGCTCTGTTGGTGCCGGCCGATACAGCCGAATATCGTCAAAATACGCTGTACCTGAACCGCCGGCCTGCGGATTCTTCTTGTCACCGAAACCAATAGCAATCGTATTGACATTAGAAAGATTCACGCCCTGGTCTGCAAATGCCTGCAGGTCGATATTCCATTGTGTCCAGGTGTCTATCAATGCCGCATTGGGATTATCGTGAACGACCACAGCATTGCCATTGAGAGCTACATACATCGGCTCAGCATCGTTAGTGGCCATAGCTGCACCAATGGCCTCGTGAGTCCAAATCATCGGAGTAACCGTGCCGGTGGTCTGGACATTAGAGAATTCGGCTGTGCACGTCACACCAGGGTTATGGCTGGTCAGTGCCAGACCTATATAGACATTCGTAGGCATTGATATCCTCTGCGGATTCCATGTCATCGCCTGCCAGCTAACACCGTCACTCGAATAGTAGCCGTTAAAGTTGCCGGCTGCGTCACGCTCCAATTTCACCCAGTAGGGCGCCGTGATTGCTGTTTGCTCAGGGGTCTCTACGCCGGTATCGCTTGTGGCGCTGCTGCCGGGGGTCAATCTTCCCTGGAATCTGCATCCGTTACCGGGCGTAACACACACAAAAGCGAACTCCGAGCCTGGGTCCAGCGTTTCACGAATCATCACGCCGGCTTTGGCCCAGGGGTCAGTGTTCTGGACACTGAGCACCTGTGCCGAAATCGACCCGGCACCGGACAATTGCTTCCATGCGTAGCGGAATTCGTCGGCCGTGCCCCAAATATCTGCGCCGGAGGCGGTCATTGTGTAAGTGCCGACCGGCTCCTCTAACAAACCCGCGGGATTACCTCTGAACCAAATCGTCAGCGTGTTGACACCGTTCTCTGTCCAGTCACGCGGATAAGTCAACGTCAGCTCCGCCTCAGAATGACCAACACTATTGTCGTAATAAAGCGGCATCGACTGGCTGTCACTATGGACGATAGTTTGCTCGGCAAAGGGAGGATTGTCATAACCAACGATAGAGCCGTTTGTCGGGCTGTCATATCCATCCAGCCACGCATAAAATATCCTATTGCTCTGGGGATCATCTGGATCAAGGTCGTTGTAGGCCTCAAAATCATCCACGATAAGGAAGTTGGCCGTCGTAAAGCTCCAGAGGCTGCCTACCCACGGACTGTCGGGATTGACGTTATTGACTTCATCGACACGCCAGTAGTAGGTGGTATCCCAATCAAGCTTTCCGGGGTCATAGCCCTCAGAACCAAGGTCCCGAGTGCCTGTGTACTCTGGTGAGCTTGTGTCGGCGTTCTGCACGGCTTCCTGGTCAGTGCCGAAGTACACCTCGTGCGAAACTGCATGTTCTCCGGGTTTCCAGGTAAGAATCGATGCTTTGGCGTGCGGGGGCTTTTCCAGCGCAGCTCTGCCACTGCATCATCGCTGTCTTCATAATATTCCATCTCAAGGCTGTATACCTGCCCGGCCACAAGGTCAATTGTGCCCTTGTTCTCAGTGGCCGCGTGGTTGGTCCAGTTATCAACAAGCTGTTGACCATCTATCCACAGACGCACACCATCGTCGCTCATGGTATAGAAGGTGTAGGGCTCAGTAAATGCCGCCTCTATCTGGCCAACCCATCTGACTGAGAACTGATCAGCACCGACTGATGGATCCGGTTCGCCCGTGCTCCAGTTAAAGTCAATTTGGGGGTCCATTCGGGTCAGGACGAGATTGCCGAAATCCATACCTTTGTAGTAGTTACCTTTTACGCCACCGCCGGCAGGTGTCGTCTTAAAGCTCCAGACATCGCCTTTATGCGTGCCGAAACCATCGAATTCATCGATACGCCAGTAGTAAAGCTTGTCGTATTCAAGTGTGCCGGGAGTATAGGTTGTAGTTCCCTGAGGAAACCCTGTAACGGCGCCGTTTACGTCGTCAAAATTGTCACCGAAATATACATGGTGCAATTTGGAGCCGAAACCTGACGTCCAGCGAAGGTCTGCATTTGGGTCTATGAATTTGGCGCCGTCAGCCGGGTCGGGGTCATAGGCGGTCTTGGAGGGAATCGTAAAGCTCCAGACATAGCCCTTATAGATTGTAGAGTCTGGCGGCGCATTGACTTCATCGACCCGCCAGTAATATGTCGTGCCCGGAACAAGGCCATCCGGATAAGGAAATCCGGGAAAGCCAACAACAAAATATGTCGAGGTCTGGTTACCCTGGAATGTGCTCTCGGCGGCATCGTTTACATCGTCAAAATTCTCGCCGAAATATACATCGTGCGAGACCGCATAATCTCCCGACCTCCAGCTAAGGCTCGCCCACGTATCCTCATATATGACACCATTAGCCGGACTTGGATTAAAGGCTCTGCCAAGAGGAGCTATCGTGGCATTTTGATAATCCTCATCGGTGGGCACATAGTTAGAGCTGTCCGTCCACATGAAGACATCCCAGAACACGGTATTATTCCCTTGCCTGTGAAAGATGTACATCGTGTTCTCGCCATTTTGAAGTTCTTTGGTATGACCCTCCTCGTGACCAGCCCTGGCCCATCCCCAGGGAGGTCCGATATTTTCTTCAAAAATTCGGTCATCTCCGTTGTCGAACGGTGCCGCTCCATCTCCCCCGGGAAAGGATGGGCCGGGGGGAATGTCTGTGTCATCCGGGTCTCCCTCCACGAGCATATAATCCGACTGATTGCCTGGATTGATTTGTCGTGCCCAGAAATACCAGATACCTGCCTTGCCATCGGCTGCACTGATATCGAATGTCCAGCGAATCATGCCGCCGGAGCTGCCTGTCCGGTTAATTGCTTTACCGAACGCATCAGCCGCGTCAACAACCGGGTAATACTGATCCGTGTCGGGATTACGTTCATCGTAATCCTCGGCTTCAAACCAGATCTGGTGTGCATCTCCGTAGTTGGAGATTTTGTAGTTATAGTTTTTTATAGCATAGACCGGCATTGTTATTAACAACGATACGACGAAAATACCGAGCAAAATTTGTTTAGACGATTGGTGAAACATTTTGTTTTCTCCTTTTATGTGCTAATAATTATAATCTGTTCTCGGTGAAAAACTTCAAGTTGAAACATTTGTTGGATGCATAAACGTTCGCGCGATGGCGAACTTGTGGCATGTTTGCCCAGGATAAGTTTTACGACTTGATACTACCTCCTTCCTTCACCCCGTCCCGTCTTCGACGGGCGGGGTTCAAGAGCCCGATAAGCCACATAATTTTATTCATCAGAAGTTCAAAGCACACAGGCACAATTCGACACGGGCCCAGGTATAATCAATCTTGTTTATACCAAATCAGCTGCCTTCCCGTCAAGGAAAATCTCTTGAATATCGCTTGTATTTTTGATATAATCACACAACAATCTGTAATGTTACCATTTTAAAGCAGTAAAAGCATTTTTTGTAGAAGAAAGTTTACTGCCTGCGTAATCTCAAAAGAAGTAAAGTGCAATATGGACGAACGAAAGGTGCTTTCGCCGTTAGAAGTTAAGATTGCTACCCAGACAAACGGAAGAGTTTTAACGGGATTTACATTAATAGAGCTTCTGGTGGTGATTGCTATCATTGCTTTGTTGATGGCGATATTGATGCCCGCCCTGCAGCGGGTTAAGAGACAGGCCAGGACTGTTGCCTGCCAATCGAACCTGCACCAGTGGGCTCTTATCTGGTCCATGTACACGCAGGACAACAACGGATTCTTCCCAATAGAGGTCCTAACATGGCGGGGCCTCATACAGGACTACCACAAAGAAAGAGAGATAACTCTATGCCCGACGGCTACGAAACTCTACACTGATGGCGCCCGGTCCCCGTTAGGAGCCTGGGAGCAAACGTGGAGTCAACCTGATACTGATGTTAGCGGTCGACCTTTTGCCAGCAGCTATGGTATAAACCAGTGGGTGTTGAACACACCGAATATCGTAGGCGGACGGGTGCTTGAGCAGCTCTGGAGGACGCCTAATGTCAGTGGTGCGAATCAGGTGCTGCTTTTTGGAGATTGTGCCATCACCGGTGCCACGCCATTGGACACGGACCAGCCTCCGGAATATGACGGAGATTGCGCCAATGTGTGGGGAACAGGTGGCAGCGTTAACGAGATACGGCGTTTCTGTATGAATCGACACAGCGGTTTTATGAACGGCCTTTTCCTGGACTGGTCGGTCGACAGGGTCGGGCTAAAAGAGTTGTGGACCTTGAAATGGCATCGCCAGTTTGACACGGCAGGGCCGTGGACCAAAGCCGGCTTCGTCGAGTCGGCGGACTGGCCGCAATGGATGAGAAGCTTTAAGGACTACTAACGGTCCGCTGTTCCGGCTGCTCCAACGCCTGCTCCATGTGCCCGTCTCCCGTATTCGTCGAGTGGACTTGCGGGGCTATACGAACAGTGCTTTGACGGTTTTTCATCTGCTGCCTAACGTATTGTTCTATAAAGACTCCGGAAACGTGCAGCATGTGTGCGATCAAAATCGGCTTGACCATCGACGGGGGTTCTAATAAATCTTTGTGGCCTCATATAGTTTCAGGGATTTCATCGGCAAAACCACGTCAATATCTAAAAACTTTTTACAGGTAGCTTAGTGTCAAGAATTAGTGTAGCTCCCGTTGCCCTATTACCGTATTTCATAAGTTCCGCGATTATACCGTCATTTCGACCGAACCAGCCTTTAGCCCTGAGCGGAGCCGAAGGGGAAGCGAGCGGAGAAATCTGTCAAAATAGCCAATATCCATTTTTGTCATAGTCGAGCTATTTATGAAATACTACACTATGCCAGGATGTACTACCGAATAGAATTAAACCTGTGAATAAGTAATCTTTTGAACTTAATGCAGTTATTGAATTTGAGTAGTATAATAGGGATTCGATAGAACAAATATTCATAATTCGGAAGGCTCAGTAATGTTTAATAAAGATCAGATAACGAGGCGACGTTTCTTGAAAAGTTCCACTGCGGTAGGTGCTGAGATAGCTTTGGGTGTGCATGCCGAAGCTGCTCCAATCATTCAATCTGCTTCCGGTGTTGGGGAGCACCAATCGTCTAAGAAAAATCTCTTTTGGGGTGACATTCACAACCATAATGCGGTTGGCTATGCCAAAGGGTCTTTGGAGCGGTCTTATGATATTGCCCGCAGCCATCTTGACTTTTTCTGCTTCACCGGACACTCCCAATGGCACGATATGCCCAAGATGCCGCAAAACAAACATCTGAAATGGGTGCGAGGTTTTGAGGTGATGAAGAATAATTGGAAAAAAGTTAAACGGTTTGCCAATGAATACTATGAACCGGGTAAATTTGTATCCTTTATCGGGTATGAATGGCACTCCAGCTCGTATGGCGATGTCTGTATCATTTTTCCCGGCTCGAAAGCGGAGCTTGTCTACATAAAAGGGATCAAAGAGTTTCAAAAATTCGCACGTGACCGTGGCGCCATTTTAATTCCTCATCATCCCTCCTATAAGAAGGGATGGCGGGGCCAAAATTGGAGTGTATTAGACCCCGAAGTTTCGCCGGTGGTGGAAATCTTTTCCGAGCATGGCAATGCTGAATCCGATCGTGGCCCTTATCGCTACATTCGACATAGCATGGGTGGTCGCTGCACTCAGAACACATTGCAGTGGCTGTGGCAGCAAGGTGTCCGGGTGGGGGTGGTGGCAAGCACTGATGACCATCTTGGATACCCTGGTGCTTACGGAGAGGGGCTGGTTGCCGCCTATGCCGGGATGCTCACCCGTGAATCTATTCTGGAAGCCCTTAAGGCACGGCGGACTTATGGCGTCAGCGGCGATCGAATCGAATTGGACTTTCGCCTTAATGGGCACTGGATGGGTGAAACAATTCCAGCAACATTTACTCGCAAAATCCATGTAAAGGCCAAAGGTAAAGACGTCATCGACCGCCTCGAAGTGCTTCGCAATAACGAAGTGATTTATCGTGCTCATCCTGTCGATCGCACAATTCGGCCAGCCAGTTGGGAGAAGCCAATTCTATGCCGCATCGAATTCGGCTGGGGGCCGTGGGGAGATTTAAACATGGCTCGCATTTGCGACTGGAAATTCAGAGTTATCGTCAGTGATGGAAAAATCATTTCCGCCATTCCCTGTTTTCAATCTGGTCCTTTTGATGAAGAACGGCGCAATAAAATCACGGCTATTGATGATGAAAGTTGTGACGTTGTTTCATACACCTCGCGTATGCAGGCTTATGAAGAAAGCCCAACCAACAGCATAATCTTGGAAATTCAGGGTTCACCAAAAACAAAGTTAACAACTACGCTAACTCAGCCTGCTCAAATGACCGTTACAAAATCCTTGGAACAGTTGGCAGAATCCAGTCATCCAGAATTCACCGGCCCTTTTACCTCAGAATCTATGCTGTTGCACAGGATTGTCTTTTCTGAAAACTATCGAACTGAATTCGAGTTCACGGACAAGCGGGGAACTGAAAAAACTGATTGGTATTATGTCCGGGTGGTACAAAGCAATGGCAGCGTAGCCTGGTCAAGCCCGATATGGCTCGAGGTAGATTCCTAATGCGGCGGCTTGCCGGCTCGTCTCGGCGAAGGCCGAGGCCGTAGCGGGGCCGAAGCATAAAACAGCCAGCCCTTTGACCTGTCGGCGCTAAAGTATAGATGAAAAACATCTGAAGCATTTCTCTACTAACCGTTTTTGTTGTATAAGTTTACCGTGAAAAGAGAGTTATACGTATGCTATCTTGCCTGGTCGCATATAGATTGTAAATTATTCTTGTGTAGGGTCTGTTTATGTGCTATCATTTGAATGTATGGAAAGAAATGAACCTGAGATTTTGTCGTCGGGTGTTTATCAGCTTTGAGTAAGGCTAACAATGGAAGAGGGTTTCGCAATGCGCCTGAAATACACACTAATGGTAATTGTTATTCTTTGTTTGGCGAACTGCCTGATATGTAACATCTATGCGTCCGATTCGTCAACCGTATCAAAGAATTCACCGAATAACCGGCCATCCATACAAATCGTCAATGAAGAACACCGACCAATTGCTAATCTTCGCGTACAAATCGCTCAGCGGGAAGCTCAAAAACTTCCACTCGAAGAACAAAATCGGGACCTCTTAAACACAATTCGTCGGGCGATTGGACTTGCTCCACTGTTTCTGGTCGCCGTTATTGGCTTGATTATTTATTTCACACACCGACGATATGAACAAGACAAATTGCTTCTAATCTGCGTAATTAAGAGCGAAATCGCAAAAATAAAATCAGAAATCGAATCCCGATATTCTGACCTCGAACCACCTGACGGCTTACAGCTGAAAAACAAATCGCTCGAACGATCAATCAGAAACATTGTAAAATCAATAACCTCTGAAGCAATAAAACCCATTGACGAGCGTACGAAGATTTTAATGGGAAGCAGGCTCATGCTTCAGATGGACATCTCGACGCTCCAGGCCCAGCAGCACATGGACAAAGGTCAGCTAACTAATGCCATAAGATGCTGGTTTGACGTTGCACAAAAGGCCTGGGCTGTAGAATGGAATTGGCGTGTTACAATTGCTCTTGATAGAATTAATTATCTTCTCAATAAGGGAGCCAAAATCACGCTCGCATCAAGTAAAACTGAGCTGAATGCTTTTCTGCAATCTTTACCCCCGCAGTTTGAACCGTTGGTCAAAGCAATCCAAAGCAAAATCTAAGAACGTCTAACAAATTAGCAGCTAACTTCAACGGTCATTTCGAGCGTAGCCCCCGTTCTTGCTTTCGAAAGAAAGCACGGGGGCGAAAAATCTGTTAGAAAAATTTATTCCTCTTTGTTCTTTTCAGCATTCTATCTTTTTATTAGATACTCTAATGCTCTGTTGAAAACGTGGATTGTCATTCTGAGGCGAAGCCGAAGAATCTCATTTCTTTAGCCATAAAGAGATTCTTCACTCCGCTGCGCTCCGTTCAGAATGACAGTTTTTGTGGCTTTTCAACAGAGCAATACTCTGACTATCTGATAAAATATCCTAATACATATTTATTTTATCAGAAACATCTAAATCATCCAATTCTAATCCGTTTACAAAAGGCCCGGAGGAAACTTCTAACATATCATACAGAGAGCAAACTCATTTAACATAATTTAGGTTGATTTTTACGTTTTTTCTTGTATTCTTCGTACACTAATTTGTGAGCAGTGGATAGTCCTCTGGTACGTCCCGGATTTGTTGGTGATAGGGAGGTTATTGCTCTGAATTTTAAAACTGCGGTCGGTGAGACTATATCCTATGACCAGGCAGATTGATGGTGAGCCTGCGATTCAATCCAAAATTGCCGGCGGTGTAAATGGTGATATCGCCACGTATGCTATTACTCTTAACGCGGCGAGGTCTGTTCTTGAGGCAAGCCACGGCCGGTGATATCCCTCCGGTTGCCTTTTTTCACAGAAAGAGCAGTATAAGAGTTTCGAATAATTGACCTTCGCTGCCTAAAAAATACCTGCAAGGAACACAAATATTATGCTGGATTATGCCATTATCATCATCTACTTATCTATAGTCCTTTTCGTGGGATTGTCCAGTGGAAAGGGCATGAAGTCTCTGCAGGAGTTCTCGGTATCCCACCGGTCGTATACGTCGATTGTAATTTTCGCGACCCTTTCAGCCTCATTCATCGGTGGTGGGTTTTCTATAGGTAACGCCGAGAAGGTTTTTCGCCTGGGTATTGTAAACATCGTTGCTCTTTGGGGATTCAGCCTCAAAGAGCTTCTCGTTGCCGGGTTTATTGCGCCAAGGATGGGTAATTTTCCCGACGTCATCTCCGTAGGTGACATTATGGAGCAGGGATACGGCAAGCTTGGAAGAGTCGTCACCGGATTCTTCTCTGTCTTCCTTTGTGCAGGGATTGTTGGTGCTCAGGTGGGGGCCATGGGACTCATCTTCAACGTTTTTCTTGGCATCGAACCGCTTTGGGGTATCTTGATAGGTTGCGGAATTGTTATTGCTTACTCAACGATAGGCGGGATGCGAGCGGTAGTATTAACCGACATCATCCAGTTCTGTGTGCTTGCCATTGGACTACCGGCTGCGCTTATTTTTGGCATAGTAAAGTTGGGGGGTTTTTCTGCCATCAGAGCTGCTGTGCCGGCAGGTCACTTTTCAGTGCCGCCTGAGGCGATGACCGTTGGTGCCTTTCTGTCGCTTTTCCTGACTTTTCTGTTGGGCGAAACACTTGTGCCCCCTTATGTGCAGCGTTTGTTTATTGGCAAGGACGCTGCGCACACAGCCCGCGGCACTATGCTTAGCGGCATCTTTTCGATTCCGTTCTTTGCGATTACGGGGGCCATCGGGCTGGTGGCCCTGGTGCTTGACCCGAAGCTGGACCCCAATCTGGCCATGCCATACGTTATTCGTACAGTGCTGCCCGCGGGAGTACGGGGTGTCGTCATTGCAGGCGTGATTTCGATAGTGATGTCCTCAGCAGACTCTTTTCTCAACGGAGCAGCCACCGGCTGCATCAATGATATAGTCAAACCTCTTCGGAAGAATCCGCTGTCCGAACGGCAGGAGCTGCTTTTGGCTAAACTTACGAACTGTTTTGTGGGCGTTCTCGCCGTTATATTCGCCATCAAGATTCGCAGCATCCTCGACATTCTCATTTACGCCTATAATTTCTGGGCGCCCGTTATCCTCGTTCCGTTGGCGGCCGTTCTCCTGGGCGTCCGGGTCACAAAGGCCGGATTCCTGACCGGTACCATAGCCGGTGCCGCGGGAGTGCTGATATGGAATGGCCTGTTGATGTCCCCGATGGGAGTAAACGGCCTGGTCATCGGTGTGCTCTGCAACCTCATAGCTTTTGTGCTGACCAACAAACTGAGCTCCAAAACTGCAAAGTCAAAAGAATGAGTCACGACGTCCACCATCAATGCAACCCGCACCCTTAGCCATTCGCTCACTAACAGGCGAACGAGGATTGCTGTAGTGTTTTTTCCTTTGTTGTGTCATTATATGTTGTCGAAAAATGCGAGAGGTTCGCTGTTATAGTCGGCCTGTAGCTTGTCAAGATTTATATCGTGGACATTGCCGCGGTGAATAATGAGGCGATAACGCAGCACGAGTGGTTTTTCGCGGGACAGTAATATCGGGTGACGTCCGGGATAAACGGGATTCTGGGCACTTCCTTTCCTTCTAAGTATCCATCGCTGGGGATAGCCGGGCAGAGAATTATGACAGAGTATTGCCAGGCCGCTTACCTTACCATTCTTATCGAAATTGCCTGAGAAGTCCAGCCAGGGGCCGGCTTCTACGGACAGTGTTTTTGGTTCTACAGGACCCTTGGAGCCGGTGAACGCAAGACCCTCGGGTAATCGTATTCTTGTCGTGAAGCCGCCATAGCCCTTTTCATCTTCGGAACCGCCGATCCGAACGTTATCCTCCAGAGCAAGCAGACTAATTTGGAAATCCACATTGCGGATGTCGTCTTTGGCACGATAAACTCGAATGGTCGTTGTTTCTTTTACGAACGCTTTTTGCTCTCCATTTGCATCAGTCCAGAGTGGCGACTTCCAGTGGACATGGACCTGCAGAGCACGCGATTGGGAATCGACCGTTAAGATTTCGGCATTGTAGAGGTCCCAGAAAAAGTCTTTTGCAGACCAGGGGTCGCCAAGTCTTTTATCACCGAGCCATACCTGGTGCCAGGCCCAGAAAATGCCGCGATGATGCAGGTGGTCGGCTGGGAAATCTTCCGTCAAAATCTCGCCATCGAGGCCATAGAGGGGATGGATGTAATTAGCGCGCGAGTATTTTCCATTCAGGCTTTTGTGCTGACGTTGATAGAACATTACTTTTGCCTTACCCTCTGTGATAACAAAGCCCTCGTCCATTTCGAGAATTTCTATCGGGTTCAGTGTGGCTGTGCCGGCCGTGTGATTAGCTGGATTACAGCCTGCAAGTGCAAACAGGGCTGCTAAAGCCGTAAACATCACTAAGAATTTGTTCCTGTAATCTATCATTGCTTTATCCTTTCAGAAGGTAACGATATATCTCTGTAACCTTACACTTGCTGCCGTTGCTTCGGTAAGCAAGAAACGCTGGATTGATTGGTAAATTGTAACCTTTTTGGTCACAAGGTAAAGAGTTGTTCTCCATGTGCAACTTGACCTTTGAATAAATTGGGTTTGTTTTGGGTTTGTTTTGGCTTTGTTTTTTCAAAGCCCTTAGCCGCATTTTCTTCATATTCTTTTGTAAATACACACTTTGCATCAATTTCACCCTTTTGGCAAATTGGGTTTGAATTGGGTTTGTTTTCACCAAGTGTCCAATTGGATTTTTTTCATAAATCATTGTTGCTAATGAGTTTACGTTCATTTGACTTTTTTGGAGATTGGGTTTGATTGGGTTTGAATTGGGTTTGTTTTTCCGATTTCACCAATTGTCCATTTTCACATATTTACTTGTTATAAAAGAGTTTACGTTAAATTGGGTGTACTTGACTTTGGGTTTGTTTTGCATAAAAAGGTCGATTATGTAGTGCCTTATAGGCACGTAAATATCTGCTGCCTTGTAGGCAGGTAAGTTAGTGAAGAGTGAGCTAAAGTGCCTAAAGTGAGCTAAAGTTAGATTCTCGATGCTCGATGCTCGATACTCGATACTTGATTCTCGATGGTTGTGATTGCTCATTGGTTAATATAGTTAATATGGATAATATGGTTAAATGATTAAGCTATAATCTGGATCCCCGACTAAGACATTCGAGGACAAGCTTAGAGTTTGGCATCTTTTTGCCGGAGACGAAAAAAGAAGCCCCCGGCCCCCTGTTATAGGCCAAGGTAGTGGTTCTCGGGGATAAACTCCAAAGCAAGTAAGCACAAACTCCCCGGCAGAAGAGCTGTGTAAGTACACCCGGGGATAAACTCGGGTAAACTCAGGGAGTAAAAAAACACTCCCTCTATAATTGGAGCTATCTGCACTTTTGATGCGAAAAAAGTTGTCGAATATCAATCAAAGATTGTCGTAACTCGATTTAGGAAAGTAAGTTAAAAATTTTTTAAAACTTTTGATTTTTGTTCTGAGGTATCAGCGTTTTTGATTGAAAACCGGCGGAATTTTTACCTATTTTAAGCCACGGATTAGCACGGATTTACACGAATTTAACCAACGAAAAAATCCCCGACAGAAAAGCAAGTAAGCTAACATCGAGGATAAACTCCAGGCCAAAAAAGCACTTTTTTTGGACATCTATGGTGTGATGTTGTGGCTATTTGGAGTTTGAGAGGGTAGTAGGGTGGCGGGGGTGTTTTGTGATTCAATCACGAAAGCCTTTTATTATCCAGACTACTAATGAATGGATACATTTATTGGTGAACGGACACGCGGCCCTAATCGGGCTTCTAAATATGCCTTCGAGGACGATAGTTGTTTTATAATTATTAACAACAGTATCACAATGACGATATTTGTTATTGTCCTTATTATGTTTAATTCTTCTGCAAACACTATTCGCTTAATACCTTTTTTCCAGTCCATTTTCTCGTTCCTTTCGTGTGGCTCATATACAACAGCGAGTGCGGAAACACCCGTGCGAGATTTAACATCACGAGATTGAAATGTAAAGGGGGGATGAGCTGGTGGATATAGAGATTTGATATTCCACTCCCATAGTTTTGTCCTTTCAATTCTCCTTTATAATTCGCTCATAACTATTTTTTGGATTTTTTCCGTATAAGAACTTGTTGACATTTCACTGGCTGCATATCCGCTATGGGAAATCTACACAACAAGAGCCGGATTTGCAAGGGAAAACCTTTATTTATTGGGCTTTCATTGTTGCTATTATTGGTAGGATAGAGACGTAAAATGACAGAAAGGGAGGGGGAAGGCAAGGGGAAAACAAAAAAGAATATCGAGTATCGAATCTGAATGTCCAATGTCGAAGTCAAAGTGGTGCGAAATATTGCACCCTCTCGCAGATGCCTCACGCCTTTAGGAAAGTAAAATAACACAAAGGAAGGGGAAGGGGAAGGGA
>SMTZ1_10003759_pt1 | contig 20080 bp, 15 predicted proteins | sample DeeMarSWOR136_30_FD_25667 | JGI IMG/M metagenome (IMG submission 25667) | reverse complement strand
TCAATCTCCGCTAAAGAAGCTGCTCCCCATTCGGTGTTCTCCACAGCAACAGCTAAAGGCTCCAGATCCTTTTTAGAGATACCTTTTATACCCGCCTTTCCTTTAGCGAGACCATCCAAAAGGTCGAATAGATCCTTTGTAAACCAAGTTTCGTGGGGGGTAACCCTCCAGAACCACTTCATCCCTCTTTTCGTCAGTGCCGGAGAAGTGGAATCAGGGTTGATAAAGGGAAGTCCTGCTCGCTCGGCTTCCACCGATGCTGTTTTGGTCACGGAACTGTTATAGCAGCCCAGAAGGCCTATCACCTTCTCATCCTCTATTAACCGCTTCGCCTGATCAGAACCCCAACCTGGGTCCCCTCTGTGGTCAGCAAAGATGAGTTTCAGTTTGGCCCCACCCAGATTTGGAATTCCTTGCCATTTTGCGATGGAGATATTCAAATCAGGATGCTTGTTGTTAACGATCTCGGCAGCCAGTTCGGCCCCTTCCTTCAAGCTTTTGCCTATAGGAGCAAGCGCACCGGAGAGCGGGAGAATCACTCCGATCTTGATCTCCTTTTCAGCAGCAAAAATGGATGTAGAAATCATAAAAATAGATAGAATCAAAGCACACAGAACAAAAAATATTTTTTTACTTTTCATTGTTCTTCCCTCCTTTTCAATTGAAAAAAGTTCCGTTCATTCCTCACCTCCTCCCTTGTTTAAATGGTTCTCCTCTCCCTTTTAACCGCCATTCTATTTATTTACATTGAGCCTGTCAATCCCTCGATTTTGGAGTTGCCTTCCCCTCTGTTTCTTTGTAAGATTTGAATGGTCTAAACACTTGTGAACCCTTGAAAAGAAGGGAAGATATGAAATTAGACCTTGAAAAGATCTTAACTGAACTGAAACCCTACCGGGAGAGAAAGGCTCAGATAAATCCTCAGCAGGCTGCCCTCTTGGCGATCGATATGCAAAACTATTTTGATCGAATCGCCCAGCCCGTCCTGACGAATATCTTGAAAGTGATCCAGACCTGCCGGCAAAAAGATATCCCTGTCATCTTCACCCAGCATGGTCACACCGATCCAGATTCGGATGGAGGGTTACTGGGAGATTGGTGGGGAGAACTCATCGTCGATGGGACAGAGGATTGGAAATTTCTTTCCGATATGAAAATAGAGTTAAAGGAAAAAATCATAGCAAAGAAACGCTACAGCGCCTTCTTCGAGACGGATCTAGATGAAACCCTTCGCTCTCGGGGAATTCAAGACCTGATCATCTCAGGGGTGATGACGAACCTCTGCTGTGAGACGACGGCCCGGGATGCCTTTGTGAGGGATTATCGAGTATTTTTTCTGATCGACGGGACGGCAACAGGAAGAAGTGAACTTCATCTCGCCACGCTGAAAAACTTAGGATTCGGCTTTGCTTACCTCCTTACCTGCGATGAACTATTCCAGATGCTGACCGGCAAGTGCCCCGTAAGCCCCGCCTTGTAGGCGGGGTCAAGGGGCACAATATAAATGAAATTTCCTTTCCGGGAAGCCCCGCCCTGTGGGCAGGGAGCTTCAAATAGCTTCAATCAAGGGTGGGATTTCATCTTCTTTTTACCTTTCTAAAAACCTCTTCCAGAATCGTCAGGGCTGTATCGGCTTCGCTCTGTGTGATGATAAGGGGCGGGATGAGGCGAATCACGTTCTCACCGCATCCCAGGATAAGAAGTCCCTTTTCAAAACAGGTCTGAATGACCTCGTTTCTCTCTTGGACAGCCTTTTCCTTTGTCTCCCGGTCTCTGACGAGTTCCACACCAATCATCAGGCCCTTCCCCCTGATGTCACCAATCAGCTCGAACTCCTTCTGAAGTTGGTTCAATTCTTCAAGGATGTAGCCGCCGATCCGCGATGCATTTTCAATCAGTCCTCCCTCGAGGAGTTCGATGGTGGTCAAGGCAGCCCGGCAGCTGATGGGATTACCCCCAAAGGTGCTGGCATGGGACCCAGGAACCCAATCCATCACTTCGCTCTGGGCAACGGTAGCTCCCAAAGGCATCCCCGAGGCAAGTCCTTTGGCCAGGGCAATGATATCGGGTACGATTCCCCAATGTTCAATCGCCATCATCTTTCCCGTCCTGCCCATTCCGCTCTGGACCTCGTCGGCGACGAAAAGGATTCCAAACTCTTTTGCCAATTGATAGAGTTTTTGATGGAATTCTGGCGGAGGAAAAATATAGCCCCCCTCTCCCTGAATCGGCTCAACGAAGATGGCCGCTACCTCCTCGGGAGGAATACTTCTTTTGAAGAGATCTTCTCGAATCCAATTGATGCAGGCACAACCACATATTGGATAAGGTCCCTGATGATAAGGACAGCGGTAGCAGTAGGCATAAGGCACATGGGTGATTCCGGGAACAAGGGGGGAGAATCCCTTCTCGTGAATCACCTTGCTGGCTGTCAGGGAAAGGGCGCCCATGGTCCTTCCATGAAAAGCACCCAGGAAGGCCAAAACCCGAGGTCGTTTCGTATGATATCGTGCCAGTTTTAGGGCAGCCTCAATGGCTTCAGCACCCGAATTACCGAAGAAAACCCTCTTCTCCTTATGGCCAGGGGTGATCTCAGAGAGTTTGGCTGCAAGGTCCGACTGGAGGCCGTAGTAGAAATCACTTCCCGACATGTGGATGAGTTCTTCTGCCTGGCGGTGGACGGCCTCTACGATTTTTGGATGACAGTGGCCTGTATTGGTGACTGCAATCCCTGAAGTGAAATCTAAGAACCGATTCAAATCGACATCCTCCACCCAGACCCCTTTGGCCCTCTTCACGACCAAAGGATAGACGCGGGTGTAGGATTGGGAGACGTATCTTTGATCCTTTTCCAGAACCTTTCTCGCTTCAGGTCCAGGAAGATCTGTTTTAATTGAAGGGCCGGACGATAGTTCTTTCATCTTTTGAACCTCCCTGTAAGCTGAAATAAAACTATATGTAGTTTCGGAGGCCAAGTCAATCTTATTGAGGAATAATGACTAATGCCTCACTCTACCCTGGAAATTTACCGGAATCGGGCAGGGATGTCGGAGAAAATCTTATAGCGGAAACCTCACCTTGCCCCCTGGCTCAATGAATCCACTGAACAATCGCAAGAACTCTTCTATCATTGAGGAAGTGACCTTTGCCAAACCATCATTTCAGATCGTCCGCTTGATAAGATTTTCGGAGATATTCCTGCCCGATCACCGGATCTTCCCTACGCTTCAGTGAGGGATTACGATAATGAGAAAGACCCACCAGAATTTCTCAGTGGGCCTCATTTTAGGATCGGAACGTGACTTAGTTCGACAGAAGGTAGGCTAAATTATCGAGGATGGTAGTGAAAAAAACATCCTTTACGACAAATCCGTCAGGGGCGGTAATCTGTGCAGGTGCAAAGTTAAGAATTCCTTTCACCTCTGCCTCTACCAGTAGATTGGCCACACTTTGGGCCTCTGCGGGAGGAGTGGTAATAAGCCCAATTTCGATCTTCCTCTCTTTTGCTACCTCTTTGAGTCGGTTGATATTCAGGATCTCCACAGGCTTTCCGAGCTTCTCCGAAACCCTTCCAATCACTTTTGGGGGATCGATATCAAAGGCTGCAACGATTTTATAGTTCTGCTTCAAAAAATCCTTGTAAGAGAGAAGGGCAGAGCCTAGATTTCCAATGCCGATGACCGCCATTCTCCATTCCTTGTTCAGCCCCAGGATACGTTTTATATCTTGTAACAAGTCTTTCACATAATAACCCACACCCCGAATGCCGAATTCACCAAAATAGGCCAGGTCCTTCCTCACTTGAGCCGCATTGACCAGACATCTATTTGCAAGTTGAGCGGAGGAAACTACTTTTTCCCCCATGCTGTCCATTTCTTCTAAGCATCTAGAATATCTCGACAATCTTCGAATGGTAGCCTCAGGAATTTTAGAATATTTCAATTTTGTGACTCCTTTCACAAAATTTTAGAGAAAATCTATTAAATTCTACGGGCTTTGTCAAGTCTTTCGTAATTTTGACAGAAAGGAGCTTTCCCATTTTTCCCTCGCGGGGTCTATCCTCAATGAAAGCTAACTGCTTCATGGCCTCATCTAGACGATTATTTGCAAATTCGAGCAGCTCTTCAACATACTCCAGGTTATGAACTCCGTTACCGTGTTTTGCTAAATTGTAATTGAATTCTGCCTCTCCATATAATTTTCGATAGACGAAGGTATGGCCTCCCCGGAGCTCAATCCTTCTTATCTCCTCCTTCACCGTTTCGAGCTTTGGCGCCACTTTTTTCAACAATCCTTCTGTGGCGGCTTCCCAGCGTACCACCATGTCTCCATAACTCTGGTCATGACATTCGATGCAACGCTTCTTAATCGCTTCGAAGGAATCTCTCTTCTTTGCAGGCACGCCGCGATGGCAATCCACACATTCCACCACATCCAACTTGTTGCTCGGCCGTTCTTTGACGCCGATTCCTCCTCTCCCTTGAACCAAGCGTTTGACCGAGACGTGGCAGTCATTACATTTGACGCTTTCGATTTCCTTTCCATGATGGCAGTTTGCACAGTTTTTCATGAGGGTTTTCCCGTGCGTTTCTCGAGGGGAGTGGCAGTCGCCGCATTTCAAACCGCTACCCGCCACATGGGTCTCATGGGAAAACTTGATATCATTAAACGGAACGGCCCGCTTCTCGATGCCCGCATGGCAGAGGGTGGTGCAGGTCATTCGAGTCTGAAATTCCCTGGGTTTGTGACCTCGATCAATGACGGCCAGGGCTTGCTCTGTTTTATTATTAGCCGCATTGAGAAGTTTAAAGGAATATTCAATATTGTGAACCCCCTTGCCAAGAAGGACAAAGCTGTAATTGTGACGGGCCTCATTCAATAGATTCTGCGCTTTCCTGAAACTGGCGGAGTTTCCATTTTTCTTCTCATAATCATAGAGGATTTTCTGAATATTGTAGATCCGTTGATTGGTGTCATTCTCAGCCTTGGAGAGAAGAACTTTCCAGTGTTTTAACGTGTCATCAAAACCCTCGCCATGGCAGTCCACACAGGCCTCTCCCATCGCCCTTTCCGCGTACTTCGTCGTGTGAAGTGCTGCGCGGCTCTCCTCACCCTTTCGATGGCAGGCGATGCAATCTACATTCGTCGTAAACATCAGACTGGGTGAGTCCGGAACGCCGATCCCTCCACTCCCCCGGTACAACTCTCTGGGTCCCAAATGGACTTCCTTGCTATGGCACTTATCACATACGGCAGGGGAATGGACCATCGTCAGGACGGGACCAATTTCATGCCGAATGTGAGAATGGCAATCAGCGCATTCGATCTTATGGTCCGTGACGTGATTCTTGTGCATGAACTGAGAGGTATATTTGGTGTTTAAGAGATCCGGTTCATTGTGACATTGAACACACTTCCCTTCGGGAACATGGCCATCTCCTTGAACCACATTGATATGGCACCTCTCACAGACCACCCCTCTGGCAATATACTTCCGGTGATTAAAATTCCACCCCTTGACTGTAATATCTCCTTTGGGTTCGACATGACAGGACGTACATCCTCCTACCGCACAAGAAATGCACTCCTCTTCACCCCTCTCGCCGGCTTGGTAGTAATGGCAAATGAAACAGTTGATTTCGTGAACGGTGAGATGGGCTCCCTGAACCAACTGGGCATGACAGGTCGTACATCGAAGTTTCATTCCCCTTCGCAACTCCCCTAAATGTTTCCCGTGGGAGAAGGCCACATTCTTATAGACCATATTTCCCTGGAGATCTTCAATCTTATGGCATCCCTTTTGAAGGCAACTCGTATCGCTGATCTCTGCATGAGGCCTGTCGGGCGTCTTGCCAGAGATGAAATAAGCCAACGAGACCTGTCCATCCACCCATTTCCCTTTGAGATGATTTAGAAACCCGGGCTCATAGTGGCATTGGGTGCAAGCCACCTTCTTATGGCTGGAAGCTCTCCAGGAGTCCATGTAGACATTCATCTGATGACAGATGCCGCAGAAGGTGGAAGACTCAGTAAACCTGAGCAAAACTCCTAAAATAATGAAAAAGGCAATGACAGAGAAAACGACAAAGATCTTGATTCCTTTGAGATGGGTTTGCGTCCCTCTTTGAGCTGCTTTGTAAAAATCGATCCAAAGATCCTTGACTAATTGATAAGATTCTTTGAAGGTCTCTACTCTCAATAAATTGCTCAATGCGACCTTGACAGACTGATAATAATTTTCCATTTTCCCCATTGACTTTACCCCCTTAATCAGTTAAGTCTCTAACATTTTTGAATTGATTTATCAAGGGGAAAGCCTCCATAGGTCATAAGTTACTGTAGTTTTTTCCATCCGTTTGATTTCATCTTGATGGATGGTTTCCTATCGGTTTCAAGAGAAGGTTTTATGAAATTAAATAAGGCCCTTCCTCTTTTGATATCGCTTTTCATTTTGATTCTACCGCAACCATCTCTTCTTCTGGCCGCCCCCAAAATCCAGTTCAGCATCATCTACACGAATGATGTGATGGGCGAGGTGGAGCCCTGTGGGTGATTCAGGAATCCCCTTGGCGGTGTGGCCAAGAAGGCAACCTTGATCCATCAGATAAGGAGTGAGTGGAAAAAGGTCGTTCTCCTCGATACTGGCAATCTCCTTTTCCGGAAACCTCCCCAAACCGAGACGAAACGAAGAGATGCACTCCTTCGCGTCGATCTCCTCATTCAATCGTATAACGATATGGGATATGATGCAGTCAATGTGGGCGAAAAGGACCTGATGATGGGATTCAGATTTCTTTCTGACGTGACCCAAAAGGCCAAGTTCCCAATCGTCTCGGCCAATCTCGTGGATAAGAAAACGGGGAAAACCATCTTCAAGCCTTATGTGATTAAGCAGATCGCCGGATTGAAAATAGGGGTCTTCGGTCTTCTAGATGACATCTTCAATCCCACCCTTCAGGAAAAAGAGCCAGGACTGACGATTCTGGAACCCATCGCCACATCCAAATCTCTGACCAAAAGCCTTCGGGAGTATTGTGACATCCTTGTCGTCCTCTCCCAATTGGGCGAATCGAAGGACAAGAAGCTCGCCAGACAGAACTCCCAGATCGATCTCATTCTTGGAGGGGGGGGAGAATCCAAAAGAGTGGTGATTGAACGGGTTAACGAAACTCCCATTTATCGGTTGGAACCCCGCGGAGGATATTTGGGTCGAATCGATTACGCTCTTGTGGACACGAGAAAACCGCTTAAATTTCTCATCTCCAGAGAACGGGATGAGTTGGAGAAAAGACTGGAAAGGTTGGGTACCCGATCGACCCAAATTAAATCCGAGATAGCAAAATCGGGAAAGCAGGAGGAGATGAGGGTAAAGGAGTTGAAATTCCTCGAATCGAAGCAAAAGGAACTGGAGAAGACGCTCCTAGCTCTCGAAGATAAGAATTTCTATAGACACATGGCGGTTCCCGTCCACCTCTCCGTAAAGGATGATTCCAAGATCATGAAAGGGGTGGAAGAATACCGTACTGAATCCGCAAAGTTATACAAGCCAAAAGTGGCCCCCCTGCCGGAAAAGGATTTGTCCGAGAAGGAGATGATCGCTCGCATTCCCAAAGAAAGCCCTCTGATCGGGGCAATCTCTTGCAAACGATGCCATGAAGTAAACTACAGAAACTGGCTAAAGACCAAGCATGCCAAGGCGACACAGACAATCGCTACCTCACCACAGTATGCTCAGGAGGAATGCCTGATCTGCCACGCTACGGGTTCTCGTAAAATCGGAGAGTTTGTTACGGTGGACGAAGTTCCCTTCTACCTTCGGGGGGTTCAGTGTGAAGCCTGCCATGGGGAAGGAAGGGGACATCCTGGAAAAGGGGAAATGGAGAGGAAAGTGACCCTCGGTGTCTGCCGAAACTGCCACACCAAAGATCAAAGTCCAACCTTTAACTACCTTGCCTACCTCGAGAAGATCGGCTGCAAGCTTTCAAAATAAAATGCGGATTGCAGATTGCGGATTGCGGAATTCAAACCCTCTTTAGGATTCTTCACTCCGAAATCCGCACTCCGAATTCCGCATTAAGGAACTATCCCAGGAATTCCCACGCGATCAGAAAGATGCAGAGAAGTCCAACCGCCAACAAGGCAAACCCCACGAACTGGGAGAAAAGATCCGTCAACACACTGGGATATTTTTCTCGATAGGTCTCCAACGTCTTTTCGGCTATCATTCGTTTATACTGTTCTGGTCGCTCCTCTATCAATTCATATTTCGGGAACCTGCCGCTGAAGATCACCGTATCGATGGGGAACTTCGAAGGTCGGAAATGAGTGTTAAAAAAATGGACAGTGAAGATGAACCCGGAGGCTAAAAGAGCCTCATCCGAATGGACGATCGTGGCAATATTTAAAATCCATCCTGGAAGAAAGATGGTGAAGAATTCCGGAAACCAGAGCATCAGTCCCGAGAGCCCAATGGCGAACATGCCCCAGAAGACAGCAAGGAAATCGAACTTTTCCCAGTAGGTCCACCGATCGAAGTGGGGTTTCTCCCCTTTGTTAAAGAACCAACGAATCATCCTGATGATGTCTTGAACATCTTTCCATCGGGGGCAGAGGGAATCGGGGCCAAAAAGCCTCTGGAGGGGATTGGGATTTCCTGGCAGTTTTTTGAAAAAGAGGAAGTAGAAGATGTAGGTGATGGTAGTCCCAAAATAGGCAAAGGTAATCGCCGCACAGATGCGATGGATCAAACCTGCCAATTCCGCTCCTCCCAGAAAATGCATGAGCCCAATGGCCCAGGGGGCATAAGAGAATTTGAGCGGAAGGCCGGTGAGGACAAGACCGATAAAGGTCACCATCATCGTGAAGTGGAGGACGATATCGAAGAGGCTAAACCGACGATAGATGTGGCCTGCTTCCTCCGGCCTTACGTGTTGGGGGAAAAAGATGCCTTTTGCCCTCAATTCTCGTCTCTCCCAGAAGTCTTTCCGCCACCAGAGAAGGGTATGGAACCAGAAGACTCCAAAAACAGAAACGAGCAGGGCCGTCATGATCATGAAGGTCCCGTAAAGCACAGGCTCTCGTTCCGGATCATTATGCGTGGCATGGGGAATCCATTGGGCAAAGTTCGTATTGGCCCTGGGATGGCACTTCCCGCAGGTCTCAACCAGACGGGCATCAGAGATGAGCGATTTGGGATTGTCTCTCGCCAGGATACTATGAAACCCATGGCAGTCTGCACAACCGGCCACCAGCTTCGGATAGCCTAAATGTTCAACCTTTCCATGGTAACTCTCATAATAGGTCTGGGTCGCGATGAGAAATACCTGATTTCGCTCCATCATCTCTTTGTCAGCATGACACTTCTGGCAAACCTCTGTGTGAAATTCCTTCCGGAATTCGACCACCTTCGGCTCATCCCCTTTGAGAATAGGAACCTTATGGAGACCATGGCAGTCACTACAAGTGGCGGAATCCGGATTCCCTGCCATGACCGATTGACCATGGACGCTTTCAGCGAAGCCGTCATCCGAGTGACACATGGTACATTTCTCGACCACCCGGACCTTGTCCCCTTTCCATGGGGTTATCTCGTGGATCCCTGTATGACAGTCTTTACACTGGATATCGTTTATAAAATGGGCGCTCGCATAGTGCTCTGCCCCTTCTTTCTTATGACATCGATGACAGGTAACCGGTTCCGAATGAATTCGACCTCCTTTGGCTTTCAAATGGGTTTTCACATCTGTGATATCCCAGTGACAACTATTGCAGGAGTTGGCTCCATGAACGGATTGAGCAAATTTCCTTTCGCTGATTTTGGTATGGCAACCTAGACATTCTGAATTATCAATACATTCATAACAATATTCGCGACCCCGGATGATAAATTTCTCTCCCTTTTTTGTTTCTTCAGGGGGCTTGTTTATCTCTGCGGGTTTCTGACGCTCTTTTTCTGATGCGGGCTCTGCTGCCCAGAGGGCTCCGCAGCCCCAAAAGAAACTGATGGATATGGCAACAACGATGATAAAGGATCTCTTAAGCATACGTCTCAAAGTCCCCCTAGAATTATATTATGACATGCTCCATCTTTTCCTCCCCTTTCACTCTTGAACCCTTTTGACGAAAGCTTCGGAGAATGAAGATGGAAGTTATGTTATTATAATTAAATATAAAATTTTATTCTAAAGGATTCCATGTGGAAATTGTGATTTTTTTAACACAATGAAAATTCGAAGTCAACCATTTTTTAACTTCTTGGGGCGTTCTTATTGAAGCCAGTCAACGTCATCCAATTTTCTTCTTCAAACCTTTGAACTATTGTAACAGCCCTTCGCTCCAGCCGATTCTCAACTTCTCGGCCGTCTTTATGAAAGAGACCTGAAAGGACAAGCCACCTCTTTTTGAAGGTTGCCTCTTTACTCAACAAGGACTCTATCACCCGAAGATGAAGGTTCGCGCAAACGAGGTCTGCCTCCTCATCAATAAAATCCTCGGCCTTTCCTTGCCTCACCTCAATGCGCTCCAATTCCCCATTCGATGAAACATTTCTCAGGGCCGTCTCTACGGCAAGTTCATTACAATCGATGGCTAACACCCTCTTCGCTCCCCATTTCGCAGCAGCCAGGGCAAGGATTCCTGACCCTGTCCCAAGGTCTAAGATCGTTTCAGGCCGTTCCTTCTGAAAAACCTCCCAGAGAGCTCTGAGACAGGATCGTGTGGTAGGATGATAACCCGTTCCGAAGACCACACAGGGATCGATGTGAACTAAAATCTCTTCAGTCTCAATCACCACATTTTCCCACGGGGGAGAGAAGACGAGATTCCCTATGCGAAAGGGTCTCAATTCTTCCCCGGCTTGCCACGCCTTGTAATCCAGGGTATTTCTTGTGACCAGCGAGTATCCTTTCTGATCGACAAGGGCCTCCACCTCCTCATCATGGGGAGTCGAGAAAAAGAGAAAAGAACTCTCTCCTTCGTTCCAGCAGCCAATAAAATCTTTCTTAAAAAAATTCCTTGAATCCGGAATAGCCCCAGAAATCTCGTAGATATACAAAGTCTCGTAAGGGAGCATTACTTTCACTTATAACATGGGTGCCTCCTCTTGACAATTTGAAGGGGAATACTCAATATTTACTTTAAAAATAGCCTTCAAATCCCCCCACCCCCCTTTTCTAAAGGGGGGCAGCGGGGGGATTATTAATTCTCATCGTCCGCGCTGTGCCGAGACTTTATGCCAACTTACGAGTACAGAGCCGTTGATCCGCAAAAGAGCTGTCCTCATTGCCGGTCGGGTTTTGAAATCATCCAGAGGATGACGGAGGACCCCCTGGTGGTGTGCCCAAAATGCAAGAGCGCTATCTCTCGCGTTCTTTTCGCCCCTTCGGTCGTGATTAAAGGAACTCCTGTCACCGAAACAGATAAGAAAATCAAAGAATATGAAAAAGAGGGCAAATGGAGCCATGCGGCCGAATTAGCAGATAAGGAAGCGGAAAAGACGAAGCGTGAGGATCTAAAGACCCGTGCTTTGGAAAATTATAAAAAAGCTGGCTACAATTTTGATAAATACGACACCTGAGCCGAACCCAAAAGAAATGTCCAATGTCAAAGTTCAAATCTATGTCAAATTTCAATGAGAATGATGAAAGACGAAGCCTAAGCTCAAATTTTGACATTTGAACTTTGGTATTTGCCTGCCTGCCCCGCCCTCGGTCGGGACCGGGGCCGGCAGGCAGGGATTTCGACATTTGAAATTGCAGTCTCATGATTACCCTAAGCCATTTTCAGAAACGGTTTGGAAGCAAGATTCTCTTCATGGACTGCTCCTTTCAGATCGGAGCAAGGGATCGTATCGGTCTCGTCGGTCCCAATGGTTCCGGGAAGACAACCCTTTTCAGAATGATGCTGGGAGAGGAACCGATCGACGACGGGGACATCCGTATTGCCAAAGGAGTGAAGATTGGTTACCTGCCCCAGGAGGTAATTTCCCTTCAAGGGGATAGCGTTCTTGGAGAGGTCTTAAAGGGTGCAGCCGGAATCACATCTCTTCAGGATAAGATGAAAATCCTGGAAGAGGAACTATCCTCTATTGAAGACCCGAGAGATCAGGAAAAGTTGGCCAAAGAGTATGGGAAACTTCAAGAAAGGTATACCCTCCTCGGAGGCTACAGCCTGGAGGCCGACGCAAAACAGATCCTTCAGGGATTAGGGTTTAAGCAGAAAGATTTCAATGCGGCCACGGATGAACTGAGCGGCGGCTGGATGATGCGAATCGCTCTCGCAAAGATTCTTCTTCAATCCCCTGACCTTCTTCTCCTGGATGAGCCGACGAACTACCTGGACCTGGAATCCCTCATCTGGCTGGAGAATTTCCTGATCAATTATCCAGGGGCCATGGTCATCGTCTCTCACGACCGAGTCTTCCTCAACCATCTGGTCGACCGAATTGGAGAAATCGAGGCCCAGAAGATTGACCTTTATTACGGTGACTATGATCACTACCTGGAAGAGAAAGAGGCACGAAAACAAATTCTTGAGGCCACTTACAAGACTCAGCAAAGGAAGATTGAGCAGACCGAAAGGTTTATCGAACGATTCCGGGCGAAAAACACAAAATCGAGCCAGGTGCAGAGCCGAATAAAAATGCTCGAAAAGTTGGAGCGTATTGAACTTCCAATAGAGAGGAAGGAGGTTCGATTTCAATTCCCTGCTCCTAAGCGGAGCGGTCACAGAGTGATAGAGGTGAAGAACCTTCACAAGCAATATGGCCAAACCGTCGTCTATCAGGGAATCGACCTGACCCTCTTCCGGGGAGATAAGGTGGCCCTGGTGGGCTCCAATGGGGCAGGAAAATCTACGCTTCTGAAAATTTTTGCCGGGGTTCTCGATTTCGAAAAAGGCGATGTCATCCTGGGTAAGGATGTGACCCGGGCCTACTTTTCCCAAAATCAGTTTGACCTCCTCCGTTCTGAGAATACGGTTTATGAGGAACTCCTCTACATCGCCACCGACGAGAGTCAGACTGAACTTCGAACCCTTCTGGGAACCTTTCTCTTCAGTGGAGACGAGATTGAGAAGAAAGTTTCTGTATTAAGCGGGGGTGAGAAGAGTCGATTGATCCTGGCCAAAATGCTTTTGAAACCTGCCAATCTCCTTCTCCTGGATGAACCGACCAGTCATCTAGACATCCCTTCGCGAAATGTATTGGAGATGGCTTTGAAACAGTTTCAAGGGACGATCTGTCTGATCACGCACGACCGCCATCTCATCAACGTAATCGCCAACAAGGTCATTGAAATCGATCGCGGCGTCCCAAATATCTTCCCGGGGAATTATGATTATTACCTCTACAAAAAACAGCTCCTCCAGTTGGAGGAGGCAAAAAAAGAAAGGGGAAAAGAGGTTAAGGTTAAGGAAGAAGGATTTGGAAAAAAGAAATCAAAATACATGGCTAAAGAAGAGAGACGGAGAAGGGCTCAAGAGATGGACGAGTTTCGACGCCGGCTCTCCAGCCTCGAAAAGAGATTTACGGAAGTTGAGAAATCTTTGCATGAGGCAACACAGAAACTGGATTCCTTGAATCAAAGACTTTCGGACCCCGATCTCTACCTCAACCAGAAAGAGACCTACGAGACCCTTCAGACCCATAAGGAGACCCAGGCTTTGGTTCAATCTCTAACCCAGTCCTGGGAATCCCTCGCCTTAGAACTGGAAGAAATGAAGGGAATGAGTATCTAATGTGAAGCTTCCCGTCCCTCCCTATCTTGTCATAAGCAGGACGGAACCTTTGTCGGTCAATTTATCGCCTGTGTTTATTTTTCTCTATTTGATTTGTTTTGGTGATAGAAGATGGTCAATGATCCTTATCGAAAACTTGCCGTTCATTATGACCGTTTCGTTGGCCCCTTTACTCATGCCCTAAGACATATAGGAATGGAGATGGTCCCTGTTAAGCCCGGGATGAAGGTTCTGGAGGTTGGATGTGGCACAGGCACAAATCTGGTGAGCTATCGGCAAGCTGGATGTCCTGTCTATGGCATAGATCGGTCGCCCTCCATGGTAGAGATAGCGCGTGCCAAATTGGGAGAAGGCGTCGATATTCAATTAGGCGACGCATCGAGCATACCGTATCAAGGTGACTTCTTTGATTTGGTGATCGCGATGTTTAGTTTCCACGAGATGCCAGCCGAAGTACGGCCACTCGTCATGGGAGAAATGATTCGTGTCACGAAGCAAGGAGGAAGGATTTTGGTCACGGATTTTCATCCCGGCCCAATTCGCTTTCCAATGGGTTGGATATATAAGGCCATTATTCTTTTCATCGAAAGGGCCGCCGGTCGTGAGCATTTTTCCAACTACCGTGACTTTCTATCACAAAAAGGATTACCTGGATTAGTAGAAACTCAGAAGTTAATTGTGGAAAGACGGAAAATCGTCAGCGGAGGTAACATTGCCCTTTTTTTGTTAACACGAACATAAGGATTCAGGGGCAAACATCTGAAAGTTCGCATTCGAAAAGGGTGAAAAGGCAGAGAGAGATTCAGGCGTTCTCTTTCAATTTTTGGATGTCTTTTTGGACATCTTGCCACATATGTCCCTGGAGGGTTAGGGTCAGCTTACAATGGGGACAGGTCAGGACAGCTCCTTTAAAAAGCTCTTCAAATAGGTATTCTTTTTTTTGACCACAGACCGGACAAGAAAAAGGCAATCTGTTTTTCATCACATCAAACGCTCGTCGGAAAGTCCTGCCACCTCACCCTCAATGTCGAGGAAAAAATGGAAAAGTGATGTCTATCGGACAGGACATAAATTTGCATAGGATTTCCAATTCCTCATTGCTTAGAGTTTATTGGGGAATTTGTCAAGACATTTCTTCTTAGAGTCGTCTCAGGCTTGGACCGGTTCTCTGATTTTTCAATAGAAACACCCTGGGATGGGGTCATTGGTAGAGGTTGGAATTCGGTTGACCGCCAAGAAGTTTTTTCAATTTCCAATAGTCTTCCTTGGAAACTTCAACAAATTTCAGTCCATACTGATACGTCTTCTTCCTTTCCCCCACATCAACTCTTTTCCAAACGATCTCGCCAAACACCTCAAAATTGGCTAACTCGTATTCCTTGGGGAATAAGACGGCGATCTTCATGTTCGTACCGATAGGGAAATCTTCGGTGGAGTAAATCAAGAAGCCTGTCTCGCTCGCATCCAAGACAATTCCTCCGCGAGCACGGGCTTGTTGCTTTACCAGATATTCAAGGGGCAGGTCCATGGACACCCGGGGATGTTTTCTCCTGTCTGTAAAATATTTTGAATCCTCCATCGTATCCTTCCAGTCGAAGTTTACCGCCGGAACCCTATGGAAGCTGCATGGGGCTTCACTTTTTTATGTGCCGTGATTCAATTTAATGAATGAAACTACATTCTTATTGTTATGCAATACGGATGCCGGATGATAACCGCTCGGCCAATCTCATTGATTTTTAAGGCATTTCTTAAAATGCGGAATTTTCTAAAATCCCAAAAAGTGACTTTTCTTGTCACAATGGAATGAAGATTTTGAAAGAATTTTCAATGGTAGGGATCCTTCAAGGTATACGTAAGTGGCGGAAAAAAATCACGTTGGCTGACCACCCTAATAAGTAAATTGATTATTGTCGAAGAAATAGACCTTTTACGAATCTGGGGTCGATCTCTTCCTCGGGAGGAATCCTTCCAAACTCTTCCTCCAAGAGATCGAGGCAGAAATCCCTGAAAGCAAGAAGATAAAGTTGTCTGTTCTTATCCGCCTCCATCGAAGATAACATGTCTTTCACCCCATTCTTAATTTCCATTTTCAGGACCCCCTTCCCTTGGCCAACCCTTTCAAAGATTCGAGAAAAAAGGTCGTTCATTTGGTCTCTCTCAATAGGTTCGAATTGAAACCTTTTTTTGAGAATCTGGTTCGCAACAGCCGTGAGAAAAATGGTAGAAAGGGTGACCTCTCGATCCAGCTCTTTCAACTGCGGAGGGTAGACATGAAGCTTCTCTCCCATGAAGTGGGTTACCCCATCAACCATTTCCAATAACTTTTTGACTTCTCTAAAATCTTTAAGGTCTTTGAAATCCTCCAAAATCCCATCCCGATAATAGATGGGCCTCTTTCTTAAGACGCCTTCGACCCTTTCCAGGTAGGGAGAATCCAAGAAGATCAGATTTCCCCGGTCCCCAGAAAACCACGATCCTTTCAAAATCGATTCTGCCTCACGCTTTAAAAGTAAGGTGGTTCCTACCCCACATTGAAAAATCCTTTGAAGTGGAAAGGATCGAAGAACCTCCACTGCCTTGCTCGCTTCTTCTCCGCTTAAGTATTCAAGGCCAAGATTCAGATAGTGAAAGACCTTCTGGGTCACCCTTTTCATCTCCTCGATCTCAAAGAGATCGAGGGGCTCAGCCATCATGGCTTTATTGCAAAGGGCTGCCAATTCAATTTTTATTCTATTCTGCTCCCGAGGATCATCCATTTTAGAAAGGATAGCCGATAGAAAAGACCCCTCTCCTTGAAAAGTGAGATAGAAGGGTGGGCTGACTTTCTCTGTTTCTAGAGGAATCCGTCCTTCTGGAAATCTCTTCTCCAAGGTCAGACTATCGGGATTGACAAAGCGATAGATTTCTAAAGCTTCTTCAAAATCAGGAAATCCGTAATCCGTCATTCGGGCATTTCGCAACCGATAGCCTGTCTCCTCCATTTCTGATTCAAGTTCCACAATCAGAGACTCCATTAATCTTCGATACCCTTCCTCATCGATTCGATAGAGAATCTGCAAAAAGGGGAGGAAAATAGGTCTGGCTCGCTTTTCCTTAAAATGAATGAAATAGTATTGGTCTAATGTGAAAGAGGGAATTCGATCCGAAGTCTCTATAGGTTCCCCTTCGATTGTATGGACCCGAAGAAACTTACTTAAAAGGAGTTCAGTAAATTCGGGGTCCGTTGTGTGGATAAATTGGATGATCTTCTCTTCACCTGATTCCACAAGAAGTTCCATCCAATGTAGAACCTTCTCAGGATTTAACTTATCCTTTTTCCAAAATTCCAGGTCCAGGAGATATTGGTACTGCTCCGGTGTGGTGAGGGAGATCAGATCCAGGCTATCCCTTTCTCCCACTTCTTTGACGGTTAAAAAGACCTCCAGTTCTGGAAGCCGTTGAACCAACTCCTCTGGATGTTCGGAAAGGAAAAGATAATGGATCCGTTCTTTCCCACGAGTTTTGAGGACGATATCTAATTGTTGTTCAGCGGGAAGAGTATTGAAGATCCTTTTAGCTTCTAGGGGGTCTTCAGGCAAGAAGGTGTAGAAATCGGCCATCGCTAGGAGCACACGAGCGGGCGAGAATTGGGTTCCCGCCCGCCATAGATAAACGTGTCTGTTTATTAATAAGCCGGAGGCATCGGTGGAGCAGGCTGTTCTTTCTTGGGCTTCTCAGCTACCACGGCCTCCGTGGTGATGAGGAGGGATGCCCCACTGGCTGCGTTCTGAAGGGCCAAGCGAACGACTTTTGTCGGATCGATAATGCCCGCCTCGATCATATCGGTATACTCTTCTTTATCGGCATCAAATCCAAAAGCGCCTTTTTCCTGCTTTACTTTCTCTGCGACCACAGAACCTTCCTTGCCAGCATTCGCAGCAATCTGACGAATCGGTTCCTCGAGAGCCCTCTGAACAATGTCAACTCCGGTCTGCCGATCCCCTCCCAATTTCATCTTATTTAAGTTAGGTAAACATCTCACGTAGGCTACGCCACCCCCAGGGACAATTCCTTCTTCGACAGCGGCTCTTGTGGCATTGAGAGCGTCTTCGACTCTGGCCTTCTTCTCCTTCATCTCGGTCTCCGTCGCCGCGCCCACCTTGATGACAGCTACCCCTCCTGCCAATTTGGCCAAGCGCTCCTGAAGCTTCTCTTTGTCATAATCGGATGTCGTCTCTTCGATCTGGACGCGAATCTGCTTGATCCGGCCTTCGATGGCAGAAGTCTCTCCCATCCCTTCGACAATCGTTGTATTATCTTTATCGATGACTACCTTCTTGGCCTTTCCCAGATCATCCAGTTTTATTTTTTCGAGTTTTATGCCTACATCCTCGAAAATGGCAGTCCCTCCAGTGAGGATGGCAATGTCCTCCAGCATGGCCTTTCGCCGATCTCCAAAACCAGGCGCTTTGACCGCAGCACATTTTAGAGTTCCTCGGAGTTTGTTGACGACCAGAGTCGCGAGAGCTTCACCCTCTAAATCTTCTGCAATGATGAGCAGGGGGCTGCCACCTCTCGCCACCTGTTCCAATATGGGAAGGAGTTCCTTCATGTTGGAAAGTTTCTTTTCGTATAACAGGATCAAGGGGTCTTCCAGAACAGTCTCCATCTTTTCTGGATCGGTGACGAAGTAAGGAGAGATATAACCCCGATCAAACTGCATTCCTTCAACGACTTCGAGGGTGGTCTCCATCCCCTTGGCTTCTTCGACCGTGATGACACCTTCCTTTCCCACCTTGTTCATCGCTTCGGCAATAATGTTGCCAATAGTGAGATCATTATTCGCTGAGATCGTCCCGACCTGAGCGATCTCTTTTTGCTCCTTGACGGGCTTGGAGAGTTTCTTCAACTCCTTAACGACCTCTTCCACAGCTTGATCAATCCCTCTTTTGACATCCATGGGATTGGTACCGGCTGCCACCACCTTATATCCTTCCCGGTAGATAGCCTGAGCCAAAAGCGTTGCCGTCGTCGTTCCATCCCCGGCCGTATCCGAGGTTTTGCTGGCTACCTCTTTGACCATTTTCGCACCCATATTCTGAAAATGGTCTTCAAGTTCAATCTCTTTGGCCACCGTGACCCCGTCTTTCGTGACGACGGGTGATCCATAAGACTTCTCCAGAACGACATTTCTCCCTTTTGGGCCCAACGTTACCTTAACGACATCTGCAAGAATATTTACCCCCTCCAGAACCGCATTCCTCGCTTCTTGATCGAACTTCAATTCCTTTGCCATGAGACTCCTCCTTTCTATTCTTTTTCAATGATGGCAAGGACATCTTCTTCCCTCATCATCAAATGTTCTTCCCCCTCGATCTTCACCTCTGTCCCTCCATACTTCGCGAAGAGGATCCGGTCGCCCTTCTTCACCTCCACGGGTATCTTTTTCCCGTCCTTACCGATCCTTCCAGGATGCCTCCTTTTGTCTTTTCCTCTTCCTCAAGCCTTTTTACTATGAGCCGATCATGAAGTGGTCGGATCTTCATAAAAACAAACCTCCCTTCTTCTATAATATTTGATTGGTCATCTATAATCATCAAACTTCGTATTGTCAAGATATCTACTTGATTTTTTAGTTTAAAAGCATTATGAAGGACCATGAATTTTGAAAACCCCTTTCTTGCTACTGGCATAGGATCGTTCCCCCACAAGAACGAGAGGGACGTTTTTCCCCTCATCCTTCAAAACTTCCCCGACATACCTTTTTGGCCCCAATTGCCCAAGCGCTCTTTCCTGGAGGGGATGGTTGTTCAATATTTTCAAGGGTTTCCAGGCCTGCGGTGGGATGAAAGAGAACAGACCGTTTGGTTGGATACTGGTCAGGGGTTCGACAAGGATACGGATCGATTTTACAGCTCGATAGAAGATGGAGAACTGGAACCATTTAAGATCACAGAACATTTTGCAGCAGGGCTACAAATTATAAAAGATCTGCTTCTTGAGGAATATCGAAAGCATGTCAAATATATCAAAGGCCAGATCACAGGTCCCATCACCTTTGGCCTTGCCCTGGCTGATCAGGAAAAGAAACCAATCTTCTATGACCCAACATGGAGAGACATTGTCGTCAAACACCTTTCGTCAAAGGCCCGATGGATGGAGAGACAATTCACTAACCTCCTGCCAGAGGTCAAGACCATTCTCTTTTTCGATGAGCCGTCTCTCTCCGCTTTTGGCTCTGCTTTTTCAGGCCTGAATCGGGAGGATGTAATCCTCTCACTGAATGAATGTTTTAGTGCTGTCAAAGGATTGAAGGGGGTGCACTGTTGCGGAAATACCGACTGGAGCCTCCTTTTTTCGACCA